>ERZ773018.1211-NODE-1211-length-14056-cov-10.895079_pt1 | contig 14056 bp, 10 predicted proteins | sample MGYA00580840_ERZ773018 | MGnify/ENA primary metagenome ERZ773018 (study PRJEB29015, sample SAMEA2738125) | human oral metagenome | biome: human oral; feature: human-associated habitat; material: saliva | place: China | collected 2256 ... | reverse complement strand
ACGCTTGTTTTGAATTAGTGCACTCCTGCTTGGTATTAGCTCCAGCTCTAGTTTGGAGTTAGGAACTACCTGGTTTAGTTACAACCCTATTTAGAAGCCGTACACTTCGTGGCTGTTGCGGTTAACCAGCTGGCACATTTGCTCTAGGCTCAGCTGGCGCAGCTGCGCCAAGGCGGTTAACGTCACTGGCAACAGGTAAGAGCCATTAGGCATACCCCGGTAAGGGGTGGGCGGCAGGTAGGGGGCATCGGTTTCTATCAGCAGTAACTGCTGTGGCATCGCCGCAATTGCGGCGCGCAGCTCCCGGTTAGATTTGTAAGTTACCGGCCCCGACACTGAGGCATACCAGCCGTGCTCAGCGCACACCCGGGCCATAGCCTCATCCCCACTAAAGCAGTGGAAAACCGTGCGCTCAGGGGCGCCGTCGGCAAGCAAAACCTCAATGCACTCACGGTGAGCCTGGCGGTCATGGATCTGCAACGGTAAACCCAGCTCTTTAGCCAGAGCGATATGGGCGCGGAAAGACTCACGCTGCGCCACGCTCCCACGCGGGCCGGTACGGAACAAATCCATGCCGGTCTCCCCCACCGCCACCACAGTTTCGGGGTTTTCGCGGCAGGTCTGCTCCACCTGGGCCAAGGCGGCGTCGAGATCATATGCACCATGGTGGGCCTCAAAACGCGGCTGCAAACCATCAGGGCCCACCTCGCTGACGCCCGCATGCAGCACCGCCTCATTCGGGTGAATCGCCAGCGCCACCTTCACCCCCGGCAGCTGTCGGGCCAGCTCCAGCGACGGCGCAAAAGCGGGCAGCTCACAGGCACTGGTGATCATACGATCCACCCCCACCACCTGGGCCCGCTCCACCAGCTGCGCGGCGCTAAGCGGGCCTGAAGCAGCCGCCGCCCCCGGGCCCTCTGTGGGCGAAATCGGCAAATGGGTGTGATTATCCATGACCGCCTGCGGCAGGCGGGCAATATCTTCCAGCACCGGCCAATCGCGCGGCTTACGTTTAGACACTTTGTTCTCCCTGGTAGATGGGGGTGACCCCCGGTTTAATAGATGGGGGCAGAGCCCGGTTAAGGGCGCAAGTTAAATGCGTGTGCCCTCGGCGCTACCAGTTACGGCTAGCGCCGAGGGCACAGCTAGTTTCTAGGCGGCTCAGGCGCCGGTGACGTCGTCGGCTACCTGCCCGGCGTAACGGGCCAGCTCCTGCTCAATGATGGCTTCATCCAGTTTCACAAACACCGGAGTGGGCTTGCCTACGGGCGTGCCCGGGGTGACTGCGTGACGCTCCCAGGTGGGGGCGGTGGTGTAGTCACCGGTGATGATCGGGTAGGACTTGCGCCCTGCGAAGTCTGCCGGCAGCACCTGCGGGTCCAGCTCGGTTACTTCCTCAATCACCGGCATGGGGGCGATCTGGCCGTCCCCACCCATTACGCGGTCGACGTCGTTAGCGGCGTGCGGCAGGAAGGGGCTGAGCATCAGGTTCAAGTCAGCCACTACCTGGGCCAACACGAACAAGATGGTGCGTAGGCGCTCCTGCTGGTCTTCGCTCTTGAGCTTGAAAGGCTCAGTCTCAGCGATGTAGCGGTTAGCTTCACCCACCAGGCGCATGGCTTCGCTCAGGGCGGCCTTTTGGCGGTGATGCATGATCAGGTCACCCACGGTCTTAAAGCCGCGCTCCACCTCAGATAGCAGCGAGCGGTCTTCGAAAGTGAACTCGCCCGGCTCAGGGATCTGCCCGAAACGCTTGTGAATCATGGAGGCGGTGCGGTTGACCAGGTTACCCCAGGCAGCCACCAGCTCAGAGTTGGTGCGGCGCACGAACTCAGCCCAGGTGAAGTCGGCGTCGGCGGTTTCCGGGCCGGCAATAGAGATGAAGTAACGCAGCGCGTCAGCCTGGTAGCGGCTGAGCACATCACGCACATAAATCACAATGCCGTGCGAGGAGGAGAACTTCTTGCCCTCCATGGTTAGGAACTCGCTGGAAACCACCTCGGTGGGCAGGTTTAGCTGACCGAAGGGGTTGTGGTCGCCGCCGCGTGAGCCCTTACCGTTTTGGGCCAGCATTTCAGCAGGCCAAATCTGGGAGTGGAAAACAATATTGTCTTTACCCATGAAGTAGTAGGTCAGGGCGTCGGGGTTGTTCCACCACTGGCGCCAGGCCTCGGGGTCGCCGCTGCGGCGCGCCCACTCAATGGAGGCAGACAGGTAGCCGATTACGGCGTCAAACCACACATACAGGCGCTTGCCAGGCTGGTCATCCCAGCCGGGGATCGGGATACCCCAGTCAATGTCGCGGCTCATGGCGCGCGGACGGATTTCCTTGAGGATGTTCTGGGAGAACTTAATGACGTTTGGGCGCCATGTGCCCGAGGCTTCACGCTCATCTAGCCACTCGCCTAGGGCGTCGGCTAGCGCCGGCAGGTCCAGGAACCAGTGGTTGGATTCGATGAACTTGGGGGTTTCGCCGTTGATGCGGCTGCGGGGGTTAATCAGGTCAGTGGGGTCGAGTTGGTTACCGCAGTTGTCGCACTGGTCACCACGGGCGCCGTCGGCTCCACAGATGGGACAGGTGCCTTCAATGTAACGGTCGGGCAGGGTGCGGCCGGTGGAGGGTGAGATGGCTGAGCGGGTGGTGCGCTCAATCATGTAACCGTTGTCGCGCACGGCCTCGAACATTTCACGCACAACCCGGTAGTGGTTACCGGTGGTGGTGCGGGTGAACAGGTCATAGGACAGGCCCAGGGCAACCAGGTCCTCAACAATGAGGCGATTGTTTTCGTCTGCTAGTTCGCGGGCGCTAACTCCAGCTTCGTCGGCGGCCACCAGGATGGGGGTGCCGTGCTCGTCAGTGCCGGAGACCATGAGCACGTCATAGCCAGCCATTCGCATGTAGCGGGAGAAAACGTCTGAGGGGACACCGAAACCGGCTACGTGGCCAATGTGGCGTGGCCCGTTCGCATAGGGCCAGGCAACAGCTGAGAGAATGTGCGTCATGGCCCCTAGTTTACTGGCTTTGGCCTGATTTGCCCGAACCGATATTTTGCTTGCGCCGCCTGGTAAGCGGTGGCCTCACTGCCGACGGCGGTGCCCGGTTTGGTGCCCTGGCGGCGACGGCGCCCGGTGGCTTTGCGTTTTACTTGCGCCGCGTTCTTGTCTGTCCCGCTGTTTTGGCGACGGCGCCCGGCGGCTTTAAATGTGCACATGCAGTTCCAGGTTTGAGCTAGACTCTGCCCAAGCACACAGTTTTAAGGATTCACTATGGCCAGTGACGAAAAAATTGATGCAAGCGCGAGCAACGCAGCTAGCAAGGCACCTAGAAGTGTGCCGAATAATATCGACGAACTATGGGATACCCTGATGGACACAATCCCCGAGATTGAGCCAGAAGTAAATGAGCCAAAAACACTTTGGCGACGCATCTCAGATTGTTTCTGGTACTGCGACAGCTCAGTGTTCATGATTATTTTCGGGTTATTCCCATTCACACTAGGCCTAGCAATAGCTGCCCCATTATTTGGAAGCTTAGCCATCCCTGCGTACGCTACTTTCGAGGGGAGTACTACTAAGAGCATTTATCTTGAGGCTGGCAAAACTTATAGTCTATACACCAGAAACCCAGACTCCCTTCCCTATTGCTTTTTCGTAGACTCAAAAGGAAATAACTTACCTACAGAAACTTGGGAGGGCGGCTATTCTTACTCATTCATAATATATCTTTATGATTTTGGGCAAGTACGCCCCACAAAGTCTGACACCTACAAGTTTTTCTGCACAGACCAACAAGAACTAAAATATCAGTCATTTGCTGTAGCCGAAACTACCGCATTCCCTAGACCCCACGATATTTCGTCAGACATATGCTATAATCGACTCATAGTGTTTTCTGCTTTCACTATTGCACTACCCGGACTACTACTAATATCTGCAGGCACCATAAATCTTATTTTCAGGGGTCGTCGTAACGCGGCCCGTTCACGCGCATACAAGCGATCACTACAAGGCACTGTTTAAGTTAGTTGTCAAGGGTACTAACCCCCTACCAGGCGGCTCTAGGTGCACTGATTATTCCGCTAGAGTTGTATCAGCAACCGATTTAAGGATTAGTCATGCCTGATAAGCAGCCCCAAGCCGCCACTAGTCTAGGTGCAGCCGACAGTGACCCATTCGCCCGCATCTACGCCAGCCCCGACACTAAAAACATTCACACCTCGGGTAGCTTCGGGCCAACATATCTGCAACCCCAGAAAGAGCTACAAACCCCAGAAAGAGCTACGCCATCGCCCCGCCCATTATGGGCTGAAATAATTATCATATTTTTAAGTCTAATAATGATCGCAAATTTCGCTATCAACCTGACTTTATTTCTACCAACCATAATCGCACCAAACCTAAACAGTTTCTCTGCAGACAACCCCAAGAGTGTCTACCTAGATAACAACAAAGAATACTATTTCTACATTAAAACCAACATTCAGACTATAGCCGACAAGACCAGCTGTGTAATCTCAGGCCCTGGAGACTACCAGGCCTCCATCATGGCACAGCCAGTAGACAGCGAGCTTGACATTGATGGTTACTACAAACTTGGCAGAATCTCTGCAAGTAAAACCGGTACTTATAGTTTTTCTTGCGTTAACCCTGATTTAAGCGGTTCGCACTCTTTTGCTGTAGCAGACACTACAGACAACTATTACGCTAAGACTCAAATATTGCTATTTATTGGCTATTTAATGGTAACCATCAGCGCAGCCATAATTTTATTAGAGACAGCTTTCATAGTTGCGAGTGTTTGTAACATTTGCTGCGCTTCTAAAGAGCGAGCCTCTAAAGAGCGTCGCCAGCTGCAGGCCGAGTTTCCCGCGCCTACGCAACTTTGACGTGCCACGCCAGCTGCAGCGTCGCCCCACCCCCAGCTAGCGCAACCAGCATGGGCGCCGTCGTCACCACCCACGTAAAACGCCGAGCCCGGCAGCTATTCAGCTAGGCTTAGAACAGCAACCGATTTAAGGATTAATCATGCCGGACAACCAGTTCAATCCAGGACCGTACGGCGCCGCCAGCACCAGTTACAGCTCCGCCAGCGGCCCGAACCCGCAAAGCGCCCCCAGCGCGGCCACAACCTGGGCATCCCCGGGGCAAAACGCCGGGATTTTGCCGCCCACGGACCAGAAAAGCCTTATCAGCAAGCCAGGCCTGGGGCTGTCAGTATTCTGGCTGGTTCTCGGGCTAATCACTTTGACGGTGGGCGCGGGCCTGGCCTCACTGAACCTTACTGACGCCACGCTGCCGTCTTTGTCATCTTTTTCTCCGGGCACATCCAAGAGCGCCCAGCTTGAGGCCAACCGGACTTACGCTTTCTATGCTGCCTCAACGAAGTTGGATTCCGCTCGCAAAACCTCCTGCGTGGTGTCTGGCCCCGATGGCTATAGCCCCACGGTAACCACCACCTCTGGCGAAGAGCTTAAGGTGAGCAGGAGCTACTACAAGGTGGCGACTTTCAGCCCCAATAAGTCGGGCAGATACTCTTTTGCTTGCTCTCACCCCGCCAACATTGACCGTGCCGATGTTTTTGCTATCGCCGACGTCACCGACACCACTACGGTCACCTCTAGTAATGACTTGATTTACGCCCGCATATTTGTGGGCGCTGGTGCTTTCCTTGGCTTGGTGGGCCTGGGGCTGGGCATTTTTGGGATCATTGCGCTTATCCGCAAGCTTAAGGCCCGCCGCAATTTCACAGATGGCCTGCCCGCGCAGAGTGAGGATAGCGCTTCGGCTAGCTCCGGGGCTTTTAGCGGTTATGTGCCGACGACGCCGGGCCAGGATCCTTTGGGCTTCCAGGCTCCGGGGGTTGCCTACCAGGGACAGGGCGCTGCTGCGGGCGCTGCTGCGGGCGCTGGAGCCGCAGGTACTGCTGCCGCCGCCGCACCTCAGTGGGGTGCACCCCAGGGGCAGTGGGCGGCCCAAGCACAGTCCTCCCAGACGCAGTCCTCCCCAGCCGCTCAAAGCCAGGCTTCTGCACCTGAGGTACAGGCTTCAGCACCTGAGGCCTTCGCACCTCAGGCCTTCGCACTACAGGGGCAGGCTTCTGCACAGAGTTCTAACTCCAGTGCGCAGGCCGCGAGCGCGCACTCTGCTCCGCAGGCGCCAAACCCTTACGTGACCGTGCAGCCTCAGACCAACCCTTACGTAACCGCGCAGGCTCAGCCTGGTCAGCCCATCGAGGTCTACGGCCAGCAGGCCACCCAGCCGCTAAACCCCTACCTCACCCAACCGCAAGCACAGGCACAGACACAGGCTCCTCAAGTACCGCAAGGCTACGGCCAGGCACAGGCACAGGCACAGGCACAGGCACAGGCACAGGCACAGGCAAGTGTCGCACAAAGTGCCGCGCAGGCTGGCACCCCGGCTGGAACCCAGGTTGGCACTCCGGCCGGTGCTCAGGCTGGTTCCCCTGCTACCGCTCAGGGTAACGCCCAGGCTGGTTCTCCTGCTGGTGCACAGGGCCAAAATGCTGCCGGCTACTGGCCGGTACCTAACTTTGCTCCGTCCGACCAAGCCGCTCAGCCCAGTCAACCTGGCCAATTTGGTCAGCTTGGTCAAGCCGGTCAGCCTACCCAGGCGTCGCAGGGCTATGGACAAGTACCCCAGGGTTATGGCCAGCCAGTACAACCGCAGGCTAACCCCTACGTAACCGCACAGGCTCAGCAGGCTCCGGCGTCGCAACCAGCCCAACCGCAGAGCTACGCCCAGTCAGCCCAGCCCGCACAGGCTCCTCAAGTACCGCAAGGCTACGGCCAGGCACAGCCTGGCCAGAATGTGCAGCCTGGTCAGCCCATCGAGGTCTACGGCCAGCAGGCCACCCAGCCGTTAAACCCCTACCTCACCCAGCCACAGCCGCAGCCGCAACCAAGCGTTGTGCCAAGCGCCGCTCAAGCCCCGCAGGGTTACGGCCGGCCCGCACAGCCCGGGCAGGGATATGGTCAGGTACCCCAGGGATATGGTCAGGCACAGCCGGTACAGCCCGCACAGTCGGTGCAACAGCCCGCTCAGGTGCCTGGGGTTAGCCAGTTGGAGCACCCGAACCAGCCTGGCAGGCCTACTCAGCCTTTGCAGCCTACGAATGACACGCGGGTTATCGCCAGCCCGACTGACACCACCCAGGTGGTTTTCGAGCCGGCCAACCCGGTTTCTAAGTCACCTGCTTCTCAGCCATCGGTCTCTGAGCACACTGATGCAAATGAGGAGGTTGAGGAGACTGACCAGCGTCCTGTGGATGCCATGTACACAGATCCAACCCGAGTAATCAGCACCACCGAGGCCGCCAACCGCTACAACTAGTACAGATACATACAAAATCGTCCGTTCCCTATTAAAAATCCATGGGGTTTTATAGGGAACGGACGATTTTTCAGTATTTGTGGGCAGTGGCCTGGACTAGCAGTCTTACTCGGCCCCTTGCTCAGCCTCGCTTGGCCCGTAACTTGAGCCTTAACCTGAGCCTTAACCTAAGCCTTACTCGGCCTCAGCCAGCTCAACGCCAGCCTCAACCAGCTTAGCCTTGGCGGCCTCACCCAGCTCGGGGCTGACGGGCTCGGTCAGGTTGGTTAGCACCCGTACCTGGTAGCCCTTGGAGGCGGCGTCCAGCGCAGTGTCGCGCACGCAGTGCGACAGCGCCAGGCCCACAATGTCTAGGCTGTCCACCCCGGCGTCCTTAAGCAACTGGTCCAAGCCCACACCGGCGTCGTCGACCCCCTCAAAACCAGAGTAGGCCGCCGCATACTGGCCCTTCTTAACCGAAACGTCCGGGGCCAGGTCCGCCAGCGCCGGGTGCAGCGCCGCGTTAGCAGTGCCGGCCACGCCGTGCTTGGGCCAGGTGTCCACGAAGTCGGGCTGGTCGCTGAAGTGCGTGCCCGGGTCAATGTGCCAGTCCTGAGTGGTTGCCACCAGCGCGTATTCCTTGCGGTGTGCGGGCACGTAGGCGGCCACGCGCTCGGCGACGGCGTTGCCTCCCACGATGGGCAGCTCCCCGCCCTCGCAGAACGTGGGCTGCACATCTACCACGATTAGTGCTCGAGTCATTTTCTTCTCCCTATGGTTGCGGTTTTTCCCTTAGGTCTTTGGTGGCCGGCGGCTGACCGACCGGGCGACCAGCAGCTCAACCGGGCCGTGGCGCTGGCAAGTGCTGAGCCGGTCGTGTGGCGCTGGCCAGGCCGGTCGTGTGGCGTTGGCCGGGCCGGGCCGTGACGCCAGCTTCCCCGGTTAGTGTATTTAGTTTTCGCGGGCAGCTAGGGCCGCCTGGTACAGCTCATTCTTGCGCAGGCCGTGGGTTTGGGCCACCTGCGCGGCCGCCTGTTTGAGGCGTAGGCCCTGGTCAGCTAGGGTCAGCACCTGGTCTACTACCTGTTCGACGCCGACGCTAGCCCCCGCAGAGCCGGCAACTACCAGCACGATTTCTCCCCGCGCCCCCTCGGCGGTGGCCACCACCAGCTCATCTAGGCTGGCGCGCAGTACTTCTTCATGGGTTTTAGTCAGTTCCCGGCACAGTGCCGCGCGGCGCTGCCCACCGAAAGCTTTAGCCAGGTCAGCTAGGGTTTCGTGCACGCGGCGGGGGGATTCGAAGAAAATCAGGGTGTGGGCGTCGCTGGCCAGGGAGCTTAATAGCCGGGTGCGCTCGCCGCTTTTGCGCGGCAGGAAACCTTCAAAGCTGAAACGGTCGCTGGCCAGGCCTGATAGTGCCAGTGCGGTGAGCACTGCGGAGGGCCCGGGAGCCACGGTAACTGGCACATCGGCGTCGATAGCGGCGTTTACCAGGCGAAATCCGGGGTCGGAAACCGAAGGCATACCGGCGTCGGAAATCATCAGCACGCTGGAACCAGCGCGCGCGGCCTGCAGCAGCTGCCCGGAGCGTTCGCGCTCATTGTGTTCATGGAAGGCCAGCAGGCGGCCGCCGATTTTTACGCCTAAACGCTGGGCCAGGTTCAGAGCGCGGCGGGTGTCTTCGGCGGCGACGACGTCGGCCAGGGCCAGGGCGGCCATCAGGCGCGGCGAGGCATCGCCAGGGTTGCCGATAGGGGTTGCGGCCAGGGTGATTGTGCCCCGAGCCGGGGCGTATTCGGCCAGGTCAAGGCCCTGTGCTGGGGCGGGCGCAGAGTTGGCAGGCAGTGCTTGCTCTGCCTCGCTGGCATGGGCCGGTTGCTCCCCTTCGCCGGCAGAGGCCGACGACGCAGGCGCGCCCAGCGAGCCGGCGGCGGGAGCCTCCAGCTCAGCAGCAGGGCTTGGCACATCTTGATTGGGCGCCATATAACCTTCCCCTTTTAGATACAGGCAAAATCATCCTTCACCTATAAAAATATGCGTTTAAATCATAGGCGACGGACGATTTTGCCTGTATTTGTGATCATGCCTGTACTTACAGATTCTGTCTGCATTCACAGACTGTACCTGCAAACAACAGTGCAGCCAGCTTAAATCCAACTCCTAAACAGCATGTGCCAGAGCCAGAAGTTGTAGTCCACTACCTGCGCGGTCCATATCGGCCACCACAAGAAGGCAAACACAACCGCCGCCAGCACAATAATGCCGGTCAGTATCAGGCCCATGAACATTGAGGGCTCATAGTCCTTGCCCAGCACCTGTCCCCCGCCAAGGTAGGCACCCAGGTTGTCTTTCAAGCTACCTTGAGCGTTCGTCTCCTTGGCGGCGACGTCGTCGCTTGCGTCAGCCCCAGAGGCACCAGCCCCAGAAGAGCCAGCCGTAACCACGCCGTCGCCGTCGAGCAAGCCAATTGCCCAGCCCAGCGCCACAGTCAGCGCCAAAACCACGAACGGCACGAAAGCTACCGTGTAGAAAGTGAAAATAGTGCGGTCCCAGTACATGAACCAGGGCAGGTACAGGCCAATGTAACCAGATAGCACCACCCAGCCGCGCCAGTCGCGCTTAAGCGCCACATAGGCAACCACCGCAAATACTGCCACGAAAGCCGCCCACCAGATCGGGATGTTACCGATTGAGGTGATAGCCCTCACGCAGTTACGGGTGTCGCAGTGGTAGGCGTCGGCTCCCAAGGTGTCATTGGACTGCCAGTAGAAGGAGGTGGGTCGCATCTGTAGCAGCCAGCCGCTGGGCTTAGCCATGTAGCTGTGGGGGGTGGATAGGCCCACGTGGAATTCGTAGATGGCGCGGTGGTATTCGATAAAGTCCGCAATCGAATCGGGCAACCAGGAGCCGCGCCCAGCTGCGCGCTCAGCCGCCGCCCAGCCATGCTTGTAGGCGCTAGGGTTCATGAACCAGCCAAACCAGCTAAGCAGGTAGGTCACCCCTGCCACGGGCACAAGCCGCATAAAGTTACCCCAGCCGCGTGAAACCAGGGTTTCCAGCTTCCACACCTTGGCTTTAACAGCGCGCAGAGCGGTGCCGTCCCAGATCACGGTCATAATGCCGATGGTGGCCAGCAGGTACAGGCCCGACCATTTAACCGAGCAGGCACACCCCAGCAGCACGCCGGCGCTAATCATCCAGGGACGCCAGCCGGCCTTGGGGGCCAGGGCCCCTTCAGCGGTGCCTTCCAGCAAACGCGCGATACGTTCGCGTTGGCTTTGGCGGTCACGCACAATGCAGTAGACAGCGGCCAGGGCGAAGAGGCCAATAAACCCGTCCAGCAGGCCGATACGTGACTCGGTGATGCCCACGCCGTCGATAGCCAGGAACAATCCCGCCAGGCCCACCAGCAGCGGTGAGGGGAACAGTCGCCACACCAGGCGGCACAGCAGGAACACGGTGGCAATACCCGCTAGGGCCACTGCCAAGCGCCAACCCCAGCTGGAGGCCGGCCCGGTCAGCTCCATACCCGTGGCGATCAGCCATTTACCTAGCGGCGGGTGCACCACAAAGGACGCCTCGGGGCTGAGCGTGGAGAAATTACCGCGCACAAAACTAGCGTTGGCGTTTTGTGCCCAGGTGCCCTCATAGCCCAGATGCCAGATCGAGTAGGCATCTTTGACGTAGTAGGTCTCGTCAAACATGATTTCGTGGGGGCTGCCCAGGTTCCACAGGCGCGTGAAGGCGGCGATCAGGGTGGTCACCACGGTGGCGATCCAGCCGTTGCGGGTCACTACTCGCGAAGGCAGGCGCGAGGGTAGGCCCAGCACGGCACGTAGCTGCTCGCGGGTGCGCGGCTGGGGGCTTTCTAGTGCCGGTGCTGCCGTGCCTGCCTGCGACGACGCCGCTTGGACGCCTGCCTGGGCACCTTGCGACGACGCCGGGCCTTGCGTTGTCCCTGCAGTTGCCGGGGCTGAGGCACCTGACGGGGCTACCCAACCACTCTGCTGAGCAGCGGCGTCGGGCTTAGCACCAGGACCCGAGGGCTTAGCGCCAGAGCCTGCGGGCTTAGCAGCTGAATTCTGCCTACTGTTCGGCTCTGACAAAGTAATTGGAAAACGCGTGCCACGCACGGGGGTGACGTCATCTTCCGGATCTAAATAGGCGTCAGCGTCCGGGCTTGGAGTAGTGGGCTGATCGTTCATTCGGCCAGTCTATTGCCTTTATGAGCCTAATACAGACTCTCAGCTCACTTTCAGCAACCACTATCACTTGATTTTTAGCTGTTAGCGTCGCTCGCCACACTCTCAGCCCTGCCCTGGGCGCCTGGGCCCAGCAGCGTCACCAACCATATGGGCACCGCAGCCGCCCACAGCACCACCCGGGGCCGGCGTCGTCGTTAGCGCCCTTCCGAACTAGCGCCCCCCGAAGCTGCCGCCGCCGTAGCTGCTGGAGCTGCTGAAGCCGCCGGAGCTGGACGAGGAGGAGCTGTAGCTGACCGAGCTGCTGGTTTGCCACACCACCGCGCTGGTTACCGGCTGGAAGCCACGGTCTAGGTCGCGGGTCAGGTCTAGGTTGTATAGATCCGGGCCGGAGTCGTCCCAGCTGTAAGTCACTTGCTGACTGGCCATCATTTGGGCGCCCAACGGCACTAGGGCGTCTTGCACCTTGGCAGCCATACCGACGGCGGCCGCGTTGGCTAGGTCGCTGCGGTACTGCTGTGGGGTGGTGGGGGAGTACATGGCGCTGTTGGTTAGGTAGGCGCAGTAGGCCCGCATTTGTCCGCCAACTATCAGGCCGCGCTGGGTGTAGCAGGTGCTTACGCTGTAGGAGAGCATGAAGGCGGCAATGAAACAGAACCCGGGCACGGCCCACACCCAGGGGTTGTAGCGGGCCACGCTGTAGAGGCTGAAAGCAATTATGTTCAGCCACAAAAGCATGCTGCAGGTGCTGGCTAGCCCCCCGAAGCTGGTGCGTAAATTAGCTGCGCGGTATTCTTTGTCGGCAGCATTAGCGAATTTACGCATGCCGCTGCTTGTGGACTCATTGTTTTTAAGTACCGCACGCATTTGGGCTAAATCGAATTGGCTGGCTCGCAATTTATTCGAAATCGTAACTAGCGCATTCAGTAATGCCCGTTGGCTGGGGTAAAGCCTGCCGGGCTGTTTGCCGGTTAGTGCAATGGTCCACTGGCCAGGTTGCAGTGGCGGGCCGGAGCGGGCTGCCTGCGCCACCTGCTGTGCGTTTGCCACGCGTAGATCCAGGTAGCGATACCTTTGGGCGTCTCCTGGACAGACGTTAACCAGTCCGGCGTTGGTCAGGGACAGCAGGGTGCTGGTTAGCTGGCGGGTGCGCCGGTTTTTTTGTTTGGTTTTGCTGGGGAAGACGTGGTTGGAAAATTCTGCGATTACTGCCGGCGACAGGTTAGGCATTTGGGTCACCAGCATGTCGGGCACGACAAACTGGGCTTGGGCGGCGCGCCGTGAGGTGAATGCGCCGTATAGACCCGCTGCGGCTATCAGCGCGCATAGGCCAAAGCCGGCGGGGATCAGCCAGTCAAGCCACCAGGGACGCTCTTGGGGTAGGCGGGCTTTGACGGCCTCGTCGATGGCTTGTTGACGCTGGGCTGGCGTGGCTGTTGGGGTGTAGCCGGAAATGGTGCTGGCATCCCACATATAGGCCAGGGTTACGGATTTTCCGCCTTTAACAAAGTCGGCTTTGTAGTGGCGTCGGGAGGCGGCTTGGGGGTCTCCGGGAATGGTGTAGTTGGTGGTGGGGGCGCCGCCTGGGGTGCCGGTGGCGACGCCGTCGTAGTGCAGCCACATCCAGGTGCGTTTGGCTGGGACTTGCTCGGGCATAGAGAAGTCGATGCTGAGGTGTTTAATGGGCACCGTGTTTTTGTCGGAGATGGGGCTCCACAGGACTTTGACGATGTCGTTGGTCAGCTCCCCGCCGCCGGTGAAGCGCATGGTGATGCGGTAGCGCAGGGCGGAGGCGGAGCTGGTGCGTTTAATGTTCCAGCCGATCTCAACTTTGGTGGGGTAGTTGACGGTTTGCCCGTTGTAGTCGGTGGAGCTGTCGGCTATGCGCACATAGGTTTTGCCGGCGTACTGTTCGTCCCATTCTTTTGTGCTTGAGATGGTGGAGGGGTCTGTGAAGCTGCTTTTGGTCAGCTCCTGGTTGTTGTCTAGGTCCGTGACTGTTACGTCTTTTAGCTGCTGGCCTTGTTTTAGCTCGTAGAGCTGGAACATTTGCGAGTAGCTGCGGGTGTCTTTGAGGCGGATGGTGACGTCTTCGGTGACGTTTAGGGTGCGCTCAGCGGTGGCGTGAGCGCTGTAGTGTAAGTCTGTGTACAGGATGGGGGCGTTGTCGAATTTGGCTTTTTCGAGTTGCTTATAAAAATTATTGCCCCAGGCGATGGCAATGACCATCGCGATCCCGAGTATTGCTGCCAGCGTCGCTTTAATTAGAGCTTTAAAGAGCTCTCGGCTGATGCCTGCGCTTTGGTCCATGCCATAAGCGTATTAGTTAAGTGGGGTGCGGCATGGGCAAAAATGCCCAGGTGGTTTGTTCTTTGCCGACGACGACGCCGGGCCCAGGCTGGTAAAGCAAAAAAAGGTGGTGGGGGTGCCGACCCCACAACAGGACCAAACACCCCCACCACACAAAAACACGGTTGGCAGTGCCCTACTCTCCCACAACCTACCAGTTGCAGTACCATCAGCGC
>ERZ773018.1194-NODE-1194-length-14137-cov-5.939284_pt1 | contig 14137 bp, 11 predicted proteins | sample MGYA00580840_ERZ773018 | MGnify/ENA primary metagenome ERZ773018 (study PRJEB29015, sample SAMEA2738125) | human oral metagenome | biome: human oral; feature: human-associated habitat; material: saliva | place: China | collected 2256 ... | reverse complement strand
CAATCTGTATAATGGTAATGTTATACCTTCAAGATAGGCATGTTTTCTTAAATTCTAAGGAAATAAGCCAGCGTTTAAATATTTCTCCAACATATCTGAAAAAAATTATGAGAAAATTGGTTGTCAATGATCTAGTAAAAGCTAACACTGGTATTGGCGGGGGATATAAATATAAATCAAATAAAAAAGTTACTTTATATGACGTATATGTAGCGCTAAACGGTGAAGTAGAAATATTTGCTTTAAAAACAGATTATGTGTCTAAAATTTTTGAAGGTGCGTTAGCAGTTGATAAACGTTATAGCAAGTATTTGAAAAAAGTTAACACTGTAAATAAAGCTATAAAATCTTCATTAGAAGAAATTACAATCGAAAACTTAGTTGAAGATATTCTAGAAGAGAATTCTAAAATAAGATTAGATTGGAATAATTGGGAAGACGAATTTGAAAGGGTAAACGTCTTCTTTAAAGGATAAAAAATAACGGTTATGAAAATTCATAACCGTCTTTTTTATTATAGTGCACTAGAAAAAGCTTCGATAAATTTATCGATATTTTCAAAGTCTTCGTCTGTATCTGCTTCGATTTCAATTTTAAGGTTTTCTGTCGGGTTAGTTGCACCAGTTTTAGCAATTTGCTCGTTGAATTGATCTACAGAAACACAATATTCATCATAAATTGTGTCACCAGTACCTATAACTCCATAGATTTTTCCTTCATAGTTTTTATCAGCAAGTGCTTCGAAAAATTCTTCCATTTCTTCTGGTAGCTCTCCTTCACCATATGTGTATGTAGCTACGATAAATGCATCGGCATCATCAAGAAAATCAAAATCTTCCATATCTTCGATAAATAATTTTTCTATCTCTAAGCCTTTTTCTTCTTCGAATTTTTCAATCATTAAATCAGATAACATTTCAGTATTACCTGTTAAACTCGCATAAACTAATTTAATATTCAAAAAGATTCCTCCGTTCTATTTATATATAAATGATAACTATTTTCTATTATAACGTATAAGAAAAGTTAAGTAAACAAAAAGATTTCATAATATTTATTTTGAGCAAAATTATTGAAAATTTATGAAAATTGTAGTTTAATTTTACTATAATTTTCATTTTGGAGGTACAGTATGGTAAAAGATTTAATTCTTTTCCATTCTATCTGTAGTAGGAATAAAATTTAAAATTAAAATTTTACAAAATATAAATAAAAGATGAGTAATATACTCATTTGGAGGATAGATAAATGGAAAACAAATTTACATTTTTTGAGAAATTTATTATGATTTCTACAAAAGAAACTTTATTATTTTTATTAGTGCTTTTTGGATTGTTTTACTTTATGTATTATCTAGCACAAAAAAGAGTTAGTTCTTCAAAGCGTACTTTATTATCAACAGCAATTGGTTTACTTTTAGGTATTACTATTCAAGCATATTCAGGATTCAGTGATGAACCAATGAAAATTAAATATGTTGCTGAGATTACGACTTGGTATTCACTATTCGGTAATGGTTTCATCGATTTAATTAAGATGTTGATAATTCCATTAGTACTTGTGTCAATAATTAATGTTATTGTTAATATTAATGCAAATACAGATGTTAAAAAATTAACACGTTTAACACTGATTATTACATTAGGTATGGTAGCGATTAGTTCAATCGTTGGATTTGTAGTCTCTACAGTATTCAAACTTGGAAGTAGTTCGATTGTATTAGGAAACGGAGAAAGTAAAATTAAAGAAGTGAAGAACGTTGTAACAATTATTCGCGAATTAATTCCTTCGAATCCAATTAAAGCAATGGTTGATTTTAACGTTATCGGTGTAGTAATCTTTGCAATGTTCATAGGCTTAGCGGCAAGATATATTCAAAATAAAGATGAAAACAAAGTTAAAACTTTTATTGATTATATCGCCAACTTACATGCTATAGTTTCTCGTATGACAGTCCTAGTAATTAGATTATTACCTTATGCAGTAATTCCATTACTAGCTAACACAATTGCACAAAGAGGATTAAAATCAATTAAAGATGTACTATTATTCATTGCTTTACTATATGTAGCCGTAGTAATTCAATTCATTATTCAAGGATTATTCTTAGTTTTACACGGTGTTTCACCAGTTACATATTTCAAAAAAGCGAGTAAACCTTTAGTTTTAGCATTTACATCACGTTCAAGTGCAGGTACTTTACCTCTAACAATTAGTACATTAACTAAAGAGATGGGTGTTAACCAATCAACAGCTAACTTTGTTGCTTCATTCTCATCTACAGCAGGAATGCAAGGATGTGCCGGGATTTATCCTACTATGTTAGTTGTGTTCTTAGCTAATGCAAATGGAATCGCAATTGATGCAACATTATTCATTATGACTGTGATTGTGGTAACATTAGGTTCTGTAGGTATTGCAGGTGTTCCGGGAACAGCAATTACTGCCGCTTCAGTTTCAGTAAATGGAGTAGGTTTCGGTGCATTATTTAATCAAATTAACCCAATCTTAGCAGTAGATCCAATCTTAGATATGGGACGTACTTGCTTAAATGTTAGCGGTGGTATGACAAACTCAATCATGGTGGATAAGCATTTAGGATTATTTAGTAAAGATAAATTTAATAAGTTTGATAAAGTAAAAGAATAGATAAATTAATCGCAGTATGAAAAGTACTGCGATTTTTTACTTTATTATATATTTAGTTTGTTATATATGTATATCATTAGTTTTTTTGTTCGCAATATGATAATATAATAAAGGTAAAAATTTAGTAATATATCAAAATTTTGGTCAAAGCATTATTTTGCAATTACGTTAAAATATATGGAGGTACTATGACTGAATTTTTAAAAGAATATGATGTTATTGTAATTGGAGGAGGACATGCTGGAATTGAGGCTGCACACGCCGCTAGTAGAAAAGGTGTTAAAACTTTAATGATTACAATTAACCTAGATACTATTGGTTTTATGCCATGTAACCCAAGTGTAGGAGGACCGGCAAAAGGTATTGTTGTACGTGAAGTAGATGCACTGGGTGGTCTAATGGGACGTGTAGCAGATAAAACTAATATTCAAAGTAAAATGTTAAATACTGCAAAAGGTCCAGCAGTTCGTGCATTAAGAATGCAATCTGATAAGGTAGAATATCAACTAGAGATGAAGAGAATCTTAGAAGATACTCCAAACTTAGATATTGAGCAAGCGATGGTACGTGAACTTATTATTGAAGATAATAAAGTGGTTGGTCTAAGAACTATGCTAGGTACAGCATATAAAGCTAAGACAATAATTATCACAACGGGTACTTACTTGCGTGGTGAAATTGTAATTGGAGATATTAAATATTCTTCAGGTCCTAACCATCAGATGCCATCTATAGATCTTGCAAAGCAATTAGAAGAATTAGGTTTTGATTTAGTTAGATTTAAAACTGGAACACCACCAAGGGTTAATGCTGATAGTGTAGATTTTTCAAAAACAGCAATTCAGCCGGGTGATGATGAGGAGCATGCATTTAGTTATGAGACTAAAGAATTTGTAAAAGATCAGGTTCCTTGTTGGTTAACTTATACTAATACAAGTACACATGAAATTATTGATAAAAACTTAGGGCGTTCTGCAATGTACTCTGGAGTTATTAAAGGAACAGGACCAAGATATTGTCCAAGTATTGAAGATAAATATGTTCGTTTTAACGACAAGGAAAGACACCAACTTTTCTTAGAACCAGAAGGTAGAAATACCAAAGAAATATATGTACAAGGTTTATCAACGTCATTGCCTGATGATGTACAAAGAGACATGGTTCGAAGTATTGCAGGACTAGAAAATGCAGTTATTATGCGTAATGGTTATGCTATTGAGTATGATGCTGTAAACCCAACAACACTTTGGCCAACATTAGAAACAAAATTAATTGATGGATTATTCACGGCTGGTCAGATTAATGGTACAAGTGGTTATGAAGAGGCTGCAGGTCAAGGGATCATGGCAGGAATAAATGCTGCATGTAAAGTTCTAGGTGAAGAACCTATGATACTTGGTAGAGATGAGGCATATATTGGAGTGCTTATTGACGACTTAGTAACAAAAGGAACAAACGAACCATATAGACTTCTAACTTCAAGAGCGGAACATAGATTACTTCTACGTCATGATAATGCAGATATGCGTTTAACGGAAAAAGCTTATAACTATGGCTTAGTAACTGAAGAAAGATACAATAAATTCTGTGAAAAACGTAGTATGGTAGCTGATGAAATAGAAAGACTTAAGACTTTTAGAATAACTCCAACAGCTGCGACTTTAGAAAAATTAGCAGAGTTAAATAGTGCAGAAATTCGTGATGGAATTTTAGCCATTGATATGCTAAGACGTCCAGAATTATCTCATGCAAATGTACTTTATTTAGCAAATGACGAAACAGTTTTACCTAAAGACGTAGTAGAACAAGTCGAAATTGAGGTTAAATATGAAGGGTATATTAAAAAATCTATTCAACAAGTTGAAAAACTTAAAAAAATGAATGAGATGAAAATACCAACAGATTTAAATTATGATGATGTACCAAGTTTAGCTTTAGAAGCAAGGGAAAAACTAAAAAAAGTTCTACCATTAACTATTGGACAAGCATCTCGTATATCAGGAGTTAACCCAGCAGATATTTCTATTCTATTAGTATACTTAGAACAAAGAAGAGGTACGAATAATGAATAAGGAGCAATTCTATAATGCTGTGAAAGAAAAGGTAGGTATAGAATTATCAGAACTTCAAAAAGAGCAATATAGTAAATACTATGATTTAGTTGTAGAATGGAATCAAAAAATTAATCTTACTGCTATTACCGAAGAAGATGAGTTCTATACAAAACATTTCTTTGACTCAATTTCATTAGCATTCTATAAAGATTATTCAAATATTGAAAGTATTTGTGATGTGGGAAGCGGTGCAGGATTTCCGTCTATCCCATTGAAAATATTATACCCAAATTTAAAAGTTACTATTGTTGATTCTTTAAATAAACGTATTAAGTTTTTAAATCTAGTTAAAGATGAACTTGGACTTAATGATTGTAATTTTGTTCATGCAAGAGCAGAAGAATTTGGTCAAAATAAAGAATACAGAGAAAGTTTTGAAATAGTAACTGCTAGAGCGGTAGCAAGATTAAATGTATTAGCTGAACTATGTTTACCATTAGTTAAGAAAGATGGTTACTTTTTAAGTCTAAAAGCTCAAAAAGCTGAAGAAGAGACTAAAGAAGCAATAAATGCAATAAAACTTTTAGGTGGAAAATTAGAGAAGGATCTTGAATTTGATATTGAAGGTGAAGAAAGGCATATACTAGAAATTCGTAAAGCCAAAGAAACACCTAATAAATATCCAAGGAAAGCTGGTACACCGAATAAAAAACCATTACTATAGAATATATAAAAGGAGAATTTTGTAGTTATATCTACGAATTCTCCTTTTGTATATACTTTAATGAAATAAAAAAAGAAAAAAGGGAGAAATTTTCAAAAAATTCTTTACTTTTTTTTGATTTTATATTATTATATTTATTATATTAAAAACAAACAAGAAAAAGGAGGATATATATGTCAAAAAGAGTAAAGGATTTTCTTAATATTATTTTAAACGGAACTGCCTTAGGAGTGGTTGCTGGATTAATTCCAAATGCTGTTTTAAGTACATTGTTTAAGTACTTAGGAACTCTATTTGCACCGAACGTATTCACTACACTTTCACAAGCGATGTATTTATTACAATTTTCTGTACCAGTTTTAGTTGGTGTAATTGTTGGGCAAAGTTTAAAATTTAAACCTTTAGAGTCATCAGTATTAGGTGCTACAGTCTTAGCGGCAAGTGGATCATTAACTTTTAATGCTCAAACAAAAGCGTGGACTGGAGTTCCAATGGGAGATTTATTTAACGTAATTTTAATAGCAGCAATTGGAGCATTAGTATTAAGTTATGTTAAAGATAAATTTGGAGCTGTTACAATCATTTTCTTACCAATAACTGGAGGATTAGTAGCAGCATTAGGATTAGTAACATTACCTTATACAAAGAGTTTAACAAAACTATTAGCGTCATTAATTTTTGAATTCACAACATTACAACCAGTATTAATGTGTATCTTAATAACAATGGCATTCTCATTCTTAATCGTAACACCTGTATCAACAGTAGCTATGGGATTAATCTTATTTACGAATGAGAACTATGTAGGTGCTGGAGCGGCTACATTGGGATTAGTTTCTGCAGCAGCAGTACTAGCAATTGGTACATATAGAGCTAACAGTAAAGGAGCAAGTGTTGCTATCCTTTTAGGAGCAATTAAACTTATGATGCCTAACTGTGCACGTAAACCACAATTATTCCTTACTATTTTAACAACAGCAGCAGTTACAGGTTTATCTGGATACTTCCTAAAAATTCTTGGAACTCATGAAAGTGCAGGATTTGGAATTATCGGATTAATCGGACCTACAAAATCATATGCAATGAATGGTGGAAACTTACTGCCAATTCTGTTAGCATTCTTTGTAATTCCGTTTGTAGTTGCATTCTTAGCTGATAGACTTTATTCAGATGTATTAAAACTATATAAACCTGAAGCATATAAACCAGAAAACTTATAATTTCATTAAAAGATATTCGAATCAATTTCGGATATCTTTTTTTCATCTCATATAACTATGATATCGTTGACAAAGTAATTCTGTAATTATAAAATTAAAGTAGATAATAAATTAAGGAGAATGATTATGAAAATATTATTTGCAGGAGCAGGGGCGCTAGGTTCAAGATTTGGGTATATGTTATTTAAAAATAATGAAGATGTAACTTTTGTAGATACTTGGGAGGCACATGTTGAAAATATAAGAAATAAAGGATTAAAGGTCATTATTGATGATGTTGATTTAGGAAACTTCTATATTCCGATATATAAACCAGAGCAGATTTCTGGGAAGTATGATGTTATTTTTGTAGCTACTAAATCAATGCAGTTAAGACCTATGTTAGAGAGTGTGAAGCATCTTTTGCACGAAGATACTAAAATAATTTGTATATTAAATGGTCTTGGACATGTGGAAACACTAAAAGATTATGTAAAAGAAGAAAATATTTTAATAGGTGTTACTGTATGGACTAGTGGTCTTGGTGGACCAGGAATATTGGAAGCTCATGGAACAGGAAAAATAGAATTAAAACAGGTTAAAGAGATTAACCTAGATAGAACATTATCTTTAGTAGAAAGATTCAACGATGCTGGATTAAATATTAGATACTCAGAAAACGCATTTCAGTCTATTTGGCATAAAGCAGGATTAAACTGTGTATTAAATACTTATTGTACATTGATTGATTGTAATATAAATCAGTATGGAAGTTATGATAAGAATTTACAATTGACGAGAGCAGTTTTGAATGAGGTAACAGCTGTAGGAAGAGCAGAAGGAGTAGATGTAAAACAAGAGGTTATAGAGAACAATATTAAGAATATCTTCCCATTGGATATTGCCGGTGCACATTATCCTTCTCTTTATCAAGATATGAAGAATGGTCGGCTTACTGAGATTGATTTCTTAAATGGGGCGATTTCGAGATTAGGAAAAATTCATAATATTCCAACTCCTGTTTGTGATGTTATTACATTAATGATTCACTCTAAGGAGTTCATCAATAATAATAAATAATAGTATTATAAAAGGGATGCCAAAAGGCTCTAAGTAGAGAAATATCAATGTTTTACTTGTATTTTTCTGTCAAAAAAGGTATAATAGTTCGTATGTTCATTTGTCTATTTTTAAATAGGAGGAAAAGATATGTCATTAGAAATTAATAATGAATTAGGTCATGTTTCTATAAGTGATGATGTTATTGCGTCAGTAGCCGGTGGAGCAGCGGTAAGTTGCTACGGAATTATAGGAATGGCTAGTAAAAATCAAGTTAAAGATGGAATTACAGAAATTTTACGTAAAGAAAATTACGCAAAAGGAATTAAAGTAAAAAAAGACGAAGATAAACTTGTTATTGATTTATATATTATTGTTATGTATGGAACAAAAATTTCAGAAATAGCTAACAATGTTCAATCTTCAGTTAAATATCAAATAGAAAAAACACTAGGTGTTAAAGTAGATGAAATTAACATTTACATTCAAGGCATCAAGGTAAATAAATAGGAGGAAAGATAGTGGAGAAAATTAACGGACTTGTTTTAGCTGAAATGATCGACTTAGGATCGAAAAATTTAGCTAAAAATGCAGAAAAAATAAACGCATTGAACGTTTTCCCTGTACCAGATGGTGATACAGGAACAAATATGAACCTTTCGATGTCATCAGGTGCAAAAGAAACAGCTGCAAATGTTGTTGAAAACATTGGTGAATTAGGTAAATCTTTTTCTAAAGGTTTATTAATGGGTGCACGTGGAAACTCTGGTGTTATCCTTTCTCAACTATTTAGAGGGATGTCTCAACACATCGCTGATAAAAAGGAAGTTAATGCAAAAGAATTTGCTGAAGCTATTCAAAATGGTGTAAGTATTGCATATAAAGCGATAATTAAACCTGTAGAAGGAACAATCCTAACAGTTGCTCGTGAAGCTGCAGAAGCTGGAGTAAAAGCAGCTGAAAACACTACTTCTGTAGTAGAAGTAATGGAAGCTATATATGCTGAAGCGCAAGCGTCACTAAAAAGAACACCTGAATTATTACCAATCTTAAAAGAAGTTGGTGTAGTAGACTCAGGAGGTCAAGGTCTTGTTTGTGTATATCAAGGATTTGTTGTTGCACTGAAAGGTGAAAAAATTGAAGGTTTAGAAGCGGTAGAAACTAATGTTGTTGACATGCAATTTGAAGATGATCATGATATGGATTTCATGAGCCCAGAAGATATAGTGTACGGATTCTGTACAGAATTTACAGTGCGTCTTAATAAAGAGAAAAAAGAATTTAATGAAGATAAATTCCGTGAAGATATGAGTAAATTTGGGGATTCATTATTGGTTATTTCTGATAGTGAGTATGTAAAAATCCATGTTCACACAGAAACTCCAGGAGATGTATTCAACTATGGACAACAATACGGAGAACTTATCAAAATTAAATCTGATAATATGAGAGAACAACACCGTGAAGTTCTTAGAAAACAAGAAGCTAAACAAACTACAGCTCCAAAAGAGTTAAAAGAACAAGCGATGATTTCTATTTCTATGGGAGCTGGATTAAGTAAAGTTTTAACTTCTATGGGAGTTGATTATATCGTAGAAGGTGGACAAACGATGAATCCATCTACTGAAGATATTATGAAAGCTATTAAAGAAGTTAACGCTAAGAATATCTTTATTTTCCCTAATAACAAAAACATCCAACTTGCAGCAAAACAAGCTGCTGAGTTAGCAGAAGAAAATGTTTTTGTTGTTGAAAGTAAAACAGCACCTCAGGGGCTTGCAGCGGTAATGGTATACAATCCACAAGCGTCTGCTGAAGAAAACTTTGCAAATATGCAAGAAGTTTTATCTACAGTAAGTACTTTAGAAGTAACTCATGCTGTTCGTGATACTAACATTGAAGGTGTTGAAATTAAGAAAGATGAATTCATGGGAATTAGAAATGGTAAGATTGTAGTTTCTAATCTATCACTTAATACAGTATTAGAAGAATTATTAGAAAAATCACTTGATGAAGATACTGAAATTGTTACACTTTACCTTGGTGAAGAAAGTACTGAAGAATATACTGATTTCTTAGAGCAATTAATCGAAGAGAAATATCCTGATGTAGAAGTAGAACTTATTGAATCAGGACAACCAGTATATCCATATATTATTGGGGTTGAATAATAATTAAATGTTAAATTAAAAAAGTAGCATTAGTCTAAAATAGATTAATGCTACTTTAAAGTTGATAGAGTAAAATATCAATATACTAATCATAAGACATTAAAGAAAAATAGATTATGATTGGAAAGGAGAAAACATGGTTGATATAATTATTGCATTATTATTAGCTGCAGGTGCGTACTTAGGATACAAACGTGGGTTAATCATGCAAATTTTTTATCTAGGAACAATTGTAATTGGTTATGTAGTATCAATGTTATTCAGTTCAAGATTAGCATATTTATTTACAAGTATGATACCAATTCCAACTGATGTTACAGATGGTTTAGAAGGAATATATAAAGGATTAAATATTCCAACTGCATACTACCGAATAGTGTCATTTATTGTATTGTTTATTGTAATTCGATTAATAATACAAATACTAGCACAAACATTAGGAGTTGTTAGAAAATTACCGTTAATAAAAATAACGGATAGATATTTAGGAGCTATTTTAGGGTTTGTGGAAATCTATTTAATAGTTTTCGTAGTATTATATCTAGTAACGGTATTGCCTACACCGGACTGGAAGATAGCGATATTTAAAGATTCAGTGTTACCAGACTATATAATACAAAACACACCAGTGTTATCTAAACAGTTTATTAGTTTATTCTTTAATAAATAATTGAAAGAATCGGAGTACGTAAAGTACTTCGATTTTTTGTAAACTTAAACCAGATTATGATTTTAATCGAAAGAAATTGTTTAATGTTTGTAATTAGTGTATAATAGTTTGTGTTATAAAAAGATAAAGCATGTAAATATAGATAGAAGGAGTGAGATTAGATTGAATAAAATTACTCAAAAGAAACTAAATTTAGACTTAGTTTTAAAAGATATAGAGAAATATTGTTTTTCAGAGTTATCTTATGAAAAAATAAAAAATTTAGAATATATAACAAATTATGAGAAGTTAGTAGAAATTCACAAAGAAAATGAAGAAGGATATGACTTACTAAGAAAATATCCAAATGAATTCAAATTAAAAATATTTGATTATAATGCTAGTGTTAAAAAAGCTAAAATTGATAGTGTCCTTTCAGAAAAGGAACTCTTCCATATATTAAGAAATATTATAACTTATGATAGATTTACTAGAAGATTTGAGAATATAAAATTACAAGAACATTCTTCATATCCAAGTTTAACAAAATATGTAGTTAAACTAGATGATTTTAGTGATCTTGAAAAATATCTAGATAGGATAATAGATGAGGACGGTTATATAAGACCAGACGCTTCTTTAGAACTAAAAAATATTAAAGTAAGTATTTCTAAGTTAAAAAATAAAAGTGATCAAATTTTAAAAAATATATTACGTTCAAATGTTAAAAAATTAACTGAAGCAATTGTTACAAAGAGAAATGACCGTGATGTTATTTTAGTAAAACCAGAATATAAAAATGATTTTGGTGGAATTATCCATGACGAGAGTGCTTCGGGTAATACTTTTTATGTTGAACCAAAAGAAAATGTAGAGATTAATAATGAAATTGGTATACTGAAACGTAAAGAAAGAGAAGAAATACTTAGGATTTTAAAAGAGGCTTCTGAAGTTATTAAGGAAAAAGCTGATAAACTTATAAATTCACTTTGGAACTTCTCTCAAATAGAGTTTATTTTTTCAAAAATGAACTTTTGTGCTAGAAATGGCTTTAATAAACAAAACATAGTAAATTCACAAGAACTTAATTTAAAGAAAACATATAATCCATTAATTGATAAAGATGTAGTTGTGAAAAATGATGTTATTCTAGATAATAAAGGAAATTCACTAATAATAACTGGTCCTAATACAGGTGGTAAGACTGTAATTTTAAAAACAGTTGGATTATGTGTGTACTTATCACATTTAGGATTTTATATTCCAGCATTAGAGGAATCAACAGTCGGATTTTTTGAAGATGTATTTGTAGATGTGGGAGATGAGCAATCTATTGAGAATAACTTATCTACTTTTTCTTCACATATGACTAATATAATTGATATATTAAATAAAACGAATGATAAGAGTATTATTCTATTAGATGAATTATGTTCAGGAACTGATCCGAGTGAGGGTGCTGTGCTGTCAATTGCATTATTAGAGAAATTCAAGAATCTAAATGCAACGATGTTATGTACAACGCACTATCCAGAAATTAAAAACTATTGTTTTGAATCAGAGTATTATAAAAACTCATCTATGGAATTTGATTTTGAAAAATTAAAGCCAACTTATAGATTTATTATAGGTTTACCAGGGAAATCTAATGCAATAAATATTTCTGCTAAACTAGGTCTAGAGCAATCTATTATAGATGAAGCGAGTTCGTTATTAGAAGTTAATACGAAAGAGAATAATCTTTTCATTGATAAACTATCGGAGAGTATTAGAGAATACGATTATAAATTAGAATATATAAATAAAAGTATAGATGAAATTGATGAAGTTAAAGAAACGCTTGTATCTAATCTACAGAAATATGAAGAGTATAAAGAAAGTCTATACAATGATTTAAGTCTAGAATTAAATAAAGAAATAGAAGAGAAAAAAGAAGAGATGCTTGAAATTTATAAAGAATTTAAAGATAATACTTCTTTAAAACAGCATGAACTTAATGAATTACTTCATTCTATGGATAAGAGCAAGAATAAAATTAAACTACAAAGAAAATTAGAAAGTCAACCTAAATTTAATAATAGTGAAATACAGGTTGGTGATGATGTGCTCGTACTAAGTTATAATCAAAGAGCGACTGTATTAGAAATTTCAGGAAACACCCTACAAATAAAAATGGGAGCTATGAAACTAAATATTAAGAAAAAAGAAGTTAGAAAAATTGATAGTGAACCAGAAGTTGCTAAACGTTATGTAAGCACAAGTAATGTGAGTAGTAAAAAAGTAGGTATTGATATCAACGTAATAGGATTAAATACAGAAGAAGCCATAAGAGAGATTGAAAACTATATGGATAAAGTGATACTGCAAGGTTATGATACATTTACTATTATTCATGGTTTAGGTTCTGGTATACTACGAAAAAATATCGGAGAATACCTTAAAAATAATAGATATGTAGCTAGCTATAGAACCGGAGGTCAAAACGAAGGTGGAATGGGAGCTACTGTGGTTGAGATGAAATAAAAGGTTAAGTTGGATTAAATTCCAACCTAACCTTATTTTTTATATATCCAATATCTTAGTGTAATTCTAGATTCTTCTATTACTTCGTTTTCTAGTATACCGCCACATGATTCAATAGTGCGTTTTGAAGCAATGTTATTTTTATCACAGGTAATTAGTATCTTCTCTAAACCAAGTGAAAATAAAAATTCAGAAGTGTAGTTTAACATTCTCTTAGCGTAACCCTTTCTTCTTTCTGACTTTCTAACACTATAACCTATATGACCACCGAAGTTTAATAAGTAGTCATTAAGTTCATGCCTTGCGTTAATAATACCGACAATCTTATTATCATCTAGTGCAAAAAAAGTATGAGCAGTAACAAATCCTGGAGTGACTGTTTCTTTATGCTTAGTATTTTCTGCAAATTGTACCCATTCAGGGATAGATAAAGCAGTCAAATTAGCTGCTCCTTGAATGATTTCATTATTAAGAACAAATTCTTCTTTGTAATCTAATATTTGTTCAAAAGTAACATCTTTAGGTTCTTTAAAAATAATCATAAAAGCTCCTCCTTATACTGTATACTTATATAATATCTCAATAGAATTTGATTGTAAATAGTAAAAAAAAAGAAAAATTGAAATAAAAATGAAAAAGTATGAAAATATTATTGACAAGAAATAAAGTTGATGATAGAATAGTAAAAGTCTTCTCAAGAAGAAGACGAACAATTAAACATTTCAAAATATTAAATGTTAAGAAATTATAAAAAAGTTCTTGACAAAATATAAAAGAAATGATAAACTTATAAAAGTCTTGAAGAAAGACAAACTCAATTATTTCAACGAAGTAAACGGTTCAAAAGTTTTTAAAAAATATAAAAAAACTTCTTGACAAACATTCGAAGAAATGATAGAATAATAAAAGTCTTCTGAAGAAGACGAACAAACATTTTTAAAAAAGTTTTTAAAAAAGCTTGACAAAGAAATTTAAAAATGTTAAAATATAAAAGTTGTTAATCGCAACGATTTGAACATTGAAAACTAAACGAATTAAGTCAACGTTAATTCCAAAAAAGGACAGTTTTAAAAAGAAACTATAAAACTTTTTAATGAGCTAATCAAGCT
>ERZ773018.1190-NODE-1190-length-14162-cov-25.626639_pt1 | contig 14162 bp, 8 predicted proteins | sample MGYA00580840_ERZ773018 | MGnify/ENA primary metagenome ERZ773018 (study PRJEB29015, sample SAMEA2738125) | human oral metagenome | biome: human oral; feature: human-associated habitat; material: saliva | place: China | collected 2256 ... | reverse complement strand
TTGGGATAATAAAGTTCAAGAGAAGATATTTAAAAAGAGAAAATCTTTATTTTATGCAGCTACTTATACGCATAAACCAGAATTTTGTACCGTTTGTGGGTGTGTTAGCCGAAATAATAATATCGTTAAAAACGGCACGAAAACATCTCGTATCACTCTCTGTTCTGTTTCAGGCCTAGCGGCCTACTTAAATCTACGCAAGCAGAGATTTCTCTGTAGAGAATGCGGCTCTTCATTTACCGCAGACACTAGTCGAATCGTAGAAAAACACTGTCATATCTCTAAACGCTTAAAAAACGAAATTAAATCAAAAATAAGTGAAACAGTATCTGAAACCTATATCGCAAAAGAAACAAATGTTTCAGTTCATACGGTAAGACGTATCATAGATGATACAACACGTTTACTAAAGATTAAACCATTACACGATTTACCTGAGCATTTGTGTTTTGATGAATTTAAATCCGTCAAATCTTCCGATAGTAATATGAGCTTCATTATTTGTGATAGCACTACACACAAGCTGGTCGATGTTGTACGAGATAGAAAATCTTACAGCTTGAAAAAGTATTTTCATCGTTTTGAGCCTAAGACTAGATTAAAGGTAAAAACTATCTCCATCGACATGTACTTACCGTACATTCAATTAATAAAAGAAATGTTTCCTAACGCTAAAATTATCATTGATCCTTTTCATATCGTACAAGCCTTAAATAGAGAATTAAATCGAACTCGGGTACGTGTCATGAATAAGCATCGCTATAAAGACTCTAAATTATATCGAAAGTTAAAACATTATTGGAAGTTAATTTTAAAGAACTCTAATGAACTTCAGAACTATAAATATAATCGTTATAAGCTTTTTGAAAGCTTCATAACAAGTAAAGGAATCGTAGATTATATCTTAGAAAAAAATCCATCTCTTAAAAATGATTATGAGGTTGTACATTCACTTCGTGAATGTATACAGGATAGAGATTATATAGAATTCAAGGAAACGATTGAAGCAGCTACGCAATTAGACCTATCTCCTGGTTTAAAAAGAGTATTAAAGACTCTTATGACTTACTTGCCATATATTCAAAATACTTGTGAGTATCCAACTAGAACAAATGGCCCTATTGAAGGAATAAACAATAAAATAAAAGTGCTTAAAAGAAATGCCTACGGCTTTAGAAACTATTACCATTTTAGAAATAGGATTATTTTAATAACAAAAATGTTTGGCCCAAAACAAAAAGGAATTAAGCAACAATTAGTTGCTTAATCCCTTCCTAAAATTCTTCATCAACACTATTTGACAAAGAGCCTAAAAAATGAGCTAAATTCTGTTACTACAGAATTTAGCTCGTATTTATTTAATAGAATGTATCACCAAAACTAGTCAAGCTTTTTTTTGTCATTTAATGCATCTACTAAACCAATAGACGCCAAAATGCTTAACACTGTTGCACTAAAGATAGAATAATCTGTATGGCTTCCAGTATTTGGTAACATTTCTTGTGAATCTTCAACACCAACGTGTACAATCTCGTCAACAGCTTCTTCAATCACTTTGCTAGAAATTAACTTGGCTGAGACAACATGCCCCTCTGAATCTAGCACATACTGATAGAGATATTCAATTGTTCCATTTTTTCCTACTCTTTGAACAACTCTTTCTCCAGCTTTTAATTCATTTGAAGGAATTGAAATTACTTGATACGGTATTTCTTCAGTAATCACTTTTTGTACAGTTGAAGTCGATTTTTTAGTACCACGTTTTACTACCATTTTAACTGGTGCTCTTGTTACCAGTTCAGTTACATATTCTTTTTCAGACAATAATTCACCCGTATTAGAATCACGTAATTCTCTGTAAATTTTGGTTAATTCTCCCAAAACTCCATCCGTAAGAGTTACCGTTTCACCTTCTAGTAATTCATCTGTATCAACATACTCCACTTCAAATGGAATTTTTTCTGATTCAATAATTGGTAAATACGTAGTATTTCTTATCCCAATTCTAACAATCTTATCTACAGCTTCTGCTATTACTTTTTTATCAGTAAAACTTTCTCCTACACCCTCTTCTAACATTATCGGCATATTGTTATATTTATAAGTTACATCTGTTTTAGCTTCGATTAGCTTTCCAGCTTTATCTTTTAAGACAGTGTTATAAACAAAATTTTTACTTAATTCTAAAGGTTTGTTTTCTGTTGTAACATAATCCCCTCTTACCAATCCAGGAACTCTTTTATTTACAGTATCTTTCTGGATATTCTTTAGGTCATAATAATTATTCTTAATTACTCGCGCAAGAGGACTATATACATCAATATCACCTTGTTTATCATACACACCATTACTTACTTTAGTAGAATAAGTTTTTTCTTCAACTTTTCCATCTTGACCTTCTTGATCAACAACTTGTTCCCCTGCTTTTAAATTCTTATCTAAAATGAAGTTTGTTTCTTTTTGAACAGTCTTTTCTTCAGTCTTAACCAATTCAGGTTTTTCAGTAGAAAAACGCTCTGTAGCTAAATTATATAAACGCTCATTCAAGGCTTTAGATGGGGTCTCATTTGTTGTATTTGTTGTGTCGTATACTGTGTTTCCATCAACATCTGATTGTTCTTTCACAGGGTTAACATCAATCGGTTCTTTTGAAGTAAAAGTATTATTATTGATATATCTTACAACTGAATATGATTGTAAAACTCTAGTAGGAAGCTTCGTAGTTGCTCTTTCACTAAACTTTTCATTATCAATCGATATATCATTGTTAACAAATACAAATGGTTGTGTATGTTTAAGTGTAGACGGTAAGTTTGAAACTTGTCTACTAGTATTTGTTTGTACCCCATTAATATTTGGTTGTGCTGTTGGTCCAGTAAGTCCGTTGACTTCAATTAATGGTTTCACCATAGCTATATTAGCAGAATAATCTTGAGTCACTTTTCCAAAATTAAATTTGTTATCTTTTAGCAGAATAGCCTCAGCATTACTAATAATTTTGACAGCACTTTCTGTATTTCTTGGGCTACTTAATTCTGTATTTTTAAAAGTAATATCATTATTACTGAAGTTGAGAGACCCTCTAAATTTATCTTGGAAAGCAATTACTTTTCCTTGATTATCTTTAATTAGTCTATTATCAGTACTTTCAACAATATTGATTGGACTTAAATAAGTACCAGCAAATCCCGTTACTTTATCTACATTAACTTTATTATTCGTAATAGAAATAGCCCCTGAACCATTACCAATACCAGTTTTATATTTATCAGTTTCCGTAACTTGAAGATTGCCATTCTTATGGTCAATTGCAGAGTTAATCACCTTAAATATAGATGTAGCTGATTTTCCAGAAATATTATTATTGTCAATCTTTAATACATAATCTAAGTATGGTTCTTGCATTCTGACTAAAATAGCATTAGCAGTATAATTTTCTTCTGATCTATAACCACTCTCATATTTGACTGGAATTTTCCCGCTATTATCAATATTTTGAATAGTATTTCCACTAATTTCAAAATAACCTACACTACCTTTTTCACTTAAATCTCTACCTTTTTCATTTGTTTGTAAATGAATAGCTTCATACTGTGAATAATCGGAATTTGCTGGGAAAGTTCCATCTTTTCTTAAATCATTCTTTAATAATCTATTGTTTGTATCTTGAGTTACTATGTTATTTCTAATAATCGCATTTTCCATTTTATATGCACGATTATATACTGCAATTCCTAAGAGTCGATCACCATAAGATACATTTTTTTCGATTAAAATGTGATCCCCTTCATGGGCATCAAGTCCTTTACGATAATTATATAAAGATACATTATTTCTATAAATATAATAATCGTTATAAGAACCAGCAGAAGATGCTGCTCCATATCCCGTACTTCCGCTTAGTTTATGTCCATTTTCCGCTAAAGTAGAGCCTTCTACTAAAAAGTGTTTCTGAAAAGCAAAATGCACCCCAGCAACCCTATTGTTATGGAGATTGCTGTTAATAACTTTATTGTTTTTACTAATTTTTAAATCTTCAAAAGAAACTCCAGCGTCTCCTTTTTGATATAGATAGTTTAATGATCTTGGTTTGTTTCCATATAGTTTCTTCGCTAAGGTACCTTCTTCTAAGTCCTTTGAAACTGTATTATATGAAGAATTAAAGAAAACTCCTGCTTTATTAGCACCAGACGATTCAACAGACTCTACAGAAACATTGCTTGAATCATCAATTTGAATTCCATTAACCTTACCATAATAAGGCATCCCTCTATAATAAAAACCATCATTCTTTGTTCCAAAAGCATCTTTAAGATTTACAATATTTACCGATAAATCCTTAATAAGGAAACCATCTTGTCCTTCAACTAAAACTACTGAGTGATCTCTACTATCAGTATCATTATCATCAGGATTCCATGGATTTCCAAGTTGCACTAAATTAGTTTTAATTGTCGTGGCACCCATACCGTCTCCAATTAAACCTGTTACATTTTTCAAATCTTCTCCTATTTTAATTTGATTAAATACACCAGATTTTTTATAAATTGGAAGGACCATACCATCTTCTATCTTACCTCTATTATTGGTATATGTTGTCAACCCATCATCGGTTACATCCATTTTTGAATATTCTTCTTGAGTAATTTTAGTTACATCTTTTACGCCATCAATCTTACCGTTTCTAACAACGTAGGGAATTCCACTATCATTTAGAGTGCGCAACTCATAATGAGAAATTTCTCCTTGATCTCTTTGAACATTAACCACTCCAGATAATTTAACGGCAACCCCTTTAAACTCTTGCCCTTGTTTATTTCTCATAACTACTGAATTCGCTGCTTCTAACGCTTTATTTACAGCAGCAGTATCATCAGCACCATCTTGGACATCTAAACCAAAATCAACAGCATCAACATAATACATTTTGTTTTTGGTATCATACTTTACAGTGTAAGGAGTTTCTGATTCAGGTTGGTGAACAACTTCTCGGTCATCTTCAGAAATAGCATTCTTTATCTTTTCTGATTCATTTTCACTGGAAATAACTGGTGTTGCTAGTTCCTTTAACTTTTCTTCTTTCGCTGGGTCATGTGCATCATTTTCTTCTGCTACTTGCTTAGCTGGTTCTAAACTTGTGTTAACTGCCTTTTCAAGAATAGCTTCATTTGTAGCATCTCCCGCTTCAGGAGTAGGAGTAGAAGTAGGGGTAGAAGTAGAAGTAGAAACAGCGTTAGATTTTTCTTCTGTTCCTTGACTCTCAACTTTATCATTTTCACTCTTCACTTTTTCTACTTGATTTGAAGTTACTTGTGATTGATTTATTTCTTCCGCTTGTACAGTTTGATTAGAAACCATAATTGCTACTAAAGTAGTTGCAGAAACAGCTACCCAAACCTTATTAACCTTTCTTAATAATTTCATTATTTATCTTTTTCCCCTTCCAATATGTCTAAACTTTTTTATATTTTGTATTATATATCTATTTTTCGTGAAAATAAAGTGAAATCCCATAAATCAGTAATTAAATCTTCATAAAATTCAGGTTCGTGACACACCATTAATATACTTCCTTTATATTCTTGTAATGCACGTTTGAGCTCATCTTTGGCATCTACATCCAAGTGGTTTGTCGGTTCGTCGAGTACGAGCACGTTTGTCTCTTCATTCATCAATTTACAGAAGCGAACTTTTGCTTGCTCTCCCCCACTTAAGACTTGCACTTGACTCTCGATATGCTTACTGGTTAATCCACAACGAGCGAGCGCTGCACGTACTTCTGGTTGTGTCATTGATGGGAAAGTATCCCAGATTTCTTCTAAGGCTGTCTTACGGTTTCCTTTTGGCGTTTCTTGTTCGAAATACCCAAGATCGATATAGTCTCCACGCGTTACTTTTCCGTTCAATGGCTTAATAATCCCTAACAAGCTCTTCAAGAGTGTTGTTTTCCCGATACCATTCGCACCGACAATCGCAATCTTTTGGCCACGTTCCATCTCCAGATTAATAGGTCCTGTTAATGGGCGGTCGTATCCAATCACTAAATCTTCGGCTTGGAAAATGTAACGACCCGGAGCTCTAGAAGTCTTGAAGTCAAATTTTGGTTTTGGCTTCTCACTGGCTAATTCGATGACTTCCATCTTATCCAGTTTCTTCTGACGAGACATCGCCATATTCCGTGTTGCCACACGCGCCTTGTTACGGTTTACGAAGTCCTTCAAGTCCGCAATCTCTTTTTGTTGACGATTATACGCTGCTTCTAGTTGAGATTTCTTCATCGCATACACTTCTTGGAACTGATCATAGTCCCCAACATAACGGTTCAACTCTTGATTATCCATATGGTAAATCAAGTTGACGACACTGTTTAAGAATGGAATATCATGCGAAATTAGGATAAATGCATTTTCGTATTCTTGTAAGTAACGTTTCAACCATTCGATATGCTCTGCGTCTAGATAGTTTGTTGGCTCGTCGAGTAATAAAATGTCTGGTTTTTCTAATAATAGTTTTGCCAGTAACACTTTCGTACGTTGCCCACCACTAAGTTCACTCACGTCGCTATCCATCCCAAATGCTGCAACGCCTAATGCACGCGCTACTTCATCGATTTTGGCATCTAGAATATAGAAGTCGTGGCTATCTAGTCGCTCTTGCAACTCGCCCACTTCTTCCAGCATCGCGTTCATCTCGTCTTCGTTTGCGTCTCCCATGGCCATATACAATTCATTGATACGCGCTTCCGCTACAAATAAATCGTCGAAGGCTTTTTGAAGGACACTGCGAACGGTCATTCCTGGTTCAAGCACTGTATGTTGGTCCAAGTATCCAACTTTCACATTTTTAGACCACTCGATTTTTCCTTCGTCTGGTTGTAATTGACCTGTCACGATATTCATGAAGGTGGATTTCCCTTCCCCGTTTGCTCCAACGAGTCCGATGTGTTCTCCTTTTAATAGACGGAAGCTCACATCATTGAAGATGGCTCTTTCACCGAAGCCGTGTGTTAATTTTTCTACATTTAAAATACTCATCAACGTTCTCCTTAAGTTTTCTCTGGGTCATTGTATCATAGTTTGCGATAAATTCAAAAAAGCTCAAACAAATACGGAGCAAGAATCAAATTCCTACTCCGCATTTTTCTACTATTTAAATTGTGCTTTGTATAAAGCCGCATACGCACCGTTTTGTGCGAGCAATTCTTCATGCGTACCGTCTTCTGTCAGTCCATCTTCTGTAACGACAATAATACGGTCTGCATTTTTAATCGTAGCAAGACGGTGAGCAATAATAAAGGTCGTTCTGCCTTTTGCCAACTCGTCAAACGATTGTTGAATAAACTTCTCCGTTTGCGTATCGAGCGCGCTTGTTGCTTCATCCAAGATTAGGATAGAAGGATTCTTCAAGAAAATACGGGCAATTGAGAGGCGTTGTTTTTGTCCGCCTGACAATTTCACACCGCGTTCTCCGATATGTGTATCCACTCCATCTTCTAAATCTTCAATGACTTCTTTCAGTTTCGCTTGCTCAATCGCACGGTCTACTTCCTCATCTGTCGCATCGAGTCTACCGTACAATACATTCTCGCGAATCGTTCCATTAAAGAGGAACACATCTTGTTGCACGATACCGATTTGACGGCGAAGAGACTGTAAGGTGAAACGATTAATATTGGTTCCATCGATTAAGATTTCCCCTTCTTTTAAATCATAGAAGCGAGGCAATAAGTTCACGAGCGTTGTCTTCCCAACCCCACTTGGTCCAACGAAGGCTACTGTTTGCCCTGGTTCAACGGTCAAGTTGATATGTTCCAACACTTTCTTATCGTCTTCATATCCAAACCCTACATTTTTATATTCCACACGTCCTTCAAACGCTGGTGCAGGAATGGCATCGGGTGCGTCTTCGATATCGATTTCGACATTCATTAATTCTTTGAAACGACGGAACCCCGCAAAACCCTTTGGATACAATTCAATCATCGAGTTCATCTTATTAATCGGTCCCACGAATACATTGGATAGTAAGATGTAGCCGACTAATTCTCCAGCTGTTAAATCACCGATAACCGTGAAGTACGCCCCAACGATTAAGCTGAAGAGATTAATACTTCGCATCAATAAGTAGTTGAAACTGCTGCTCGTTCCCATCGTGCGATAGAAAGCAATTTTATTCGAGCGATACTCTTGAATGAGTTCTTCGAAGAGTTGTTGCTCATGACTTTCGTTCGCAAAGGCCTTCACCACACGCATACCGCTCAGTACATTTTCTAGTCCTGCCGTATAGTTGGCTAATCCCTTGTAGATATTTCGATTGATTGCAGACATGCGACGATTAAATACCGCTAGTGCCACCGCAATAATCGGAACAAAGAAAATCGTCAATAGCGCTAGCGTTGGATGTACTTGATACATCAACACAAACGAACCGATTAACGTCATCACGGCGATAAAGAATTCTTCTGGCCCATGGTGCGCCAACTCACTAATATCGAATAAATCACTCGACAAGCGGCTCATCAATTCCCCAATTTTCATATTATCGAAGAATGAGAAGGATTGTTTTTGAACCTTTGCGAATAACTCCCGACGCATATCCGTTTCAATATTAATCCCTAAAATATGCCCCATGTATACCACGATAAAGTTCAAAGTTGTCGAGAAGGCATACAGCGCCAATAGCCCTGCCCCCACGAGTAGAATTTGTTGTAAGTTTTGAGACGGTACGATTTTATCAATGACACTTCTCACCATTACTGGAAAAGCAAGCTCAAGAATGGCCACAATCACCGCACAGGTAAAATCGAGTAAGAATAATTTTTTATATGGCTTGTAATAATGAATAAAATCTTTAATCACGTTTGCTCTCCTTTCGCATAATGTAATGTACTCCAGTCTTTTGTCTTATAGACGATATGTCCATAAAGAACTGTTAACGCGTTTGATAATAACATGGCAATCCATACACCGGTTGCCCCGAGTGCTGTAAAGGCTCCAAGCACCCAAATAATCGGCAAGCGCAACACCCAAAGACGGCCAACTGACATATTCATCGAGTATTTTGTCACACCACATCCTTGGAAGAATCCATTGTACGCCGAGAACATTCCCATGAAGAAAATGATAAAGGCTGTGTAGTTCAAATACTCAACAGCATTCGCCCAAAGAACGGCATCGCTTCTATCTTTAATGAAGACTCCAAGAATCGGAGACTGGAAGAAGAAGACGATGATACAGCCGACTGTCGAAATCATGAGCACCCACATTAGCGCTCGTCTAAAGATGGCATGCGCACGGTCATAAAGCCCTGCCCCCATGTTTTGTCCGATAATCGCTGTTAACGCCGCCCCAATTCCCATCTGTGGTTGTGTTAGTAAATCCGAAATACGGTTTACCATCGAATATGCAGCCAGTACTGACGTTCCATAAGACTGAATGAGTCCATTTAAGACAGTGAATCCTAAAGCAGCTCCACCATACCCGAAGGCAGATGGCCAAGCGACTTTAAGGATTTCTTTCATCACTTCTTTGTCGATTTTGACATGTCTTAAGTAAATTTGAATATCGGATTCCTTACGGACGGCACGAATGGCAAGCACTAATAATAGTACTTTTGCAATAACAGTCGCCCATCCTGCCCCTTCAATTCCCCAGTTCAACCCGGTGAGTCCGACAAAAGGAATCGTCGCAAAAATAAAGATTGGGTCTAAAATAACATTTGAAATCGAAGACGCCGCACTGATCATCGTAATCGTACGCGTTCTACCTTGCGCATTTAGTAAGGACTGATAGCCAAAGTAGCAGAAATCAAAGAACAACCCGATAAAGTTAATCTTCAAATACGCTACGGATTTTGCCAAGAAAGTCCCCTCTGCGCCCATCCATTCCACGAATAGAGGTGCAAAGAAGTATCCAAGTACGGACAGCACAAACCCAAAGAAATACGTTAATACCATCGCATTCCCTGCATAACGCTGGGCATCTCTATATTTTCCTGCTCCAAAATACTGAGCAATAAGCGCCGTCGCTCCAACACTAATCCCCATACCAAGCGAAATAAATAAGAAATTCAACGGCCAAATAAACGCGGTTGCCGCAAAGTCTTCCGCAGAAAGTTGTGCCACATATAACCCGTCTGTCAAATTGTATAAAGTTCGAATTAAATTATTAATCATTAACGGAGTCGCAATCGTTAAAATCACCCGATTAATGTGCCCCGTCGTAATAAAATTTTGTTTTTCCAAAATAATCACCTGTTCTAGTATACATGATATCCTCACCACTGTGAACACATAGCATGTACAATTCATCTTTTCTGTTCCTAAAAGAGGCTCTCTTTATAGAACACGGGATATCTTCATAATAGCTGTAATAGGGCACCGGTTCGAGCCGAAGTCTCTCACCTTTAAAACTCAAAGCGGGAGTAAGAAAATCTTTCTAACTCCCGCTAATTCGCTTTTAGCGCCATCCCCTATTACTGCTATTATAGAATCCCATGTCCCCTCCGCGAGCCTATGTGCATTCTTAGTAAAATCGAATAAGTTACATTATTTATCTCTTCTCACCAAATCTGGTGAAATATACTATTTCTTATTTTTTTGAAAAACAAAATTTCAAAGCAAGTGATTTTAAAGAAACTAGAACAAAACCTTCAAGAAGCACATCAATCTTTTTCAGCCCGTACGAAGCACGCACTACCTCGTTTCCGTCCCCCCCGAGACAAAATTTCTAAACACCTTGTCCAAAGAAAAAAATAAGCAATTCAGAATACAAAGCTCTACCTAACTTTTTTATACAAGCAGGTCTGAAGAATCATTTGGTCCATAGTAGCAACAATAGCGAGTGTAATCGATGCGAATAAGTAGGAGTTAGGAATTCATTCCTTACTCCTACTTTGAGGCTCGATAGGCGGTGAGACGAAAGGCTCACGCCGGTACAGCTATTGTAGCTACTATAGAGATCCAAATGATTCGTAGAAGACCTGCGGTCTTTTCTCAAAAGCACAAAACACAAAAAAAAGAGTTAGGCACTAGCCTAACTCTTCCGAATTTCTCAAAATTATTTTTTAGTTTCTTTGAAGACAACGTGTTTACGTAATTTTGGAGAATATTTTTTTAATTCTAAACGCTCTGGATTGTTACGTTTGTTTTTGCTTGTTAAGTATAAACGTTCACCTGTTTCAGCACATTCTAATAAAATGTTGATACGCATGGATGACACCTCTCATTCAATTTATTTCATTAACTCATTGAGTTTCATACTGGTATATATTAACAAATGCATGTCGCTTTGTCAATTCAGATTACCACGGATTTTTTGAAAAATTTATTCTTATAAAACTTTTTGAATCCAACCTTCTGGAGCCTCTACATCTCCGTATTGGATACCTACTAATTCATCGTATAGACGGCGAGTCACAGGACCTACTTCTGTTTCAGAATAGAACACATGGAAGTCGTCTCCGTTTTGAATACCACCTACAGGAGAAATAACAGCTGCAGTACCACAAGCCCCTGCTTCTGCAAAGATATCTAATTGGTCTACATAGACATCGCCTTCTTTAACAGTCATGCCTAAACGGTGTTCTGCTAACCAAAGCAATGAGTATTTTGTAATACTTGGTAGGATGGATGGAGAGTACGGCGTGATAAATTGATTATCTTTTGTAATCCCAAAGAAGTTTGCAGCCCCGACTTCTTCAATCTTCGTATGTGTCAATGGATCCAAGTAAATACAGTCACTGAAATGACGTTCTTTAGCTTCTTTACCAGGAAGTAAGCTTGCCGCATAGTTTCCGCCGACTTTAGCAGCCCCTGTACCTACATGTGCTGCACGGTCGTATTCCGAAACGATGAAGTTCGTTGGTGTTAAGCCACCTTTAAAGTATGCCCCTACTGGCATTACAAAGATTGAGAAAATATATTCTGTTGCCGGACGAACCGCAACATTATTTCCTACCCCAATCATAAACGGACGGATATATAAGCTTCCTCCCGTTCCATAGGGCGGCAACCATTTCTCGTTAGCCTTCACCACTTTTTTCACCGCTTCTACAAAACGGTCTTCTGGAAATTCTGGCATGAGTAATCGACGACATGAACGCGCCATACGAGCTGCGTTTTGGTCAACACGGAATAAATTGATGCTACCATCTTTACAACGGTATGCCTTCAACCCTTCAAAACATTGTTGTCCGTAGTGAAGAGCCGTTGCTGCTTCGTCTACTTTTAAGACATTATCTTCAATCAATGCCCCTTCGTCCCACTCGCCATCTTTGTAATAGCTAATGAAACGTAAGTCTGTCTTAATGTAATCAAAACCTAAGTTATTCCAATCTAAATTTACTGTGTCTGTCATATAAAACCAACTTTCCGAGATTACTCTACTGATTTGTATTCCCCGGTTGTACTATCCATCTCTTCTAACTTTTTATCATTTGCAAAATAACGGAAAAATCCAAAAACTGAGGTGTTCGAACGCTCTACATGACGAATTTGAACATCAATCGTGTCGTTCGTTTGTGCCTGAATGATAATATCGTAATTCTCGTCTAACACAACACTTTTACGCTTTTCAATTTCCGCAATGGCCTCACGTGCTAAATTATTTGCATTACGTGTCGTATCGCTTGTTGTTTCTTGCGCAGCCGTTGTTGACCCGGCTGTAGTAGACTCACTAGATTCAGTGTTATTTTTAGAAATTTGAACAACTGGATCAGCGTTATTAGCTGTTTGATTTGGTCTACGAGAACAAGCCATTAATGCCAGTACAAAAACTGCGATTCCTAATCCTTTTAAAACTTTGCGATTCATTCATTCACCACCTTCATTATTTTACCTATTCTATCACAATTTTTATAAAAAGTATTTTATCCCATGAATTTGTAATGATAATGAAAAATTTTATATAAATTTGGTTCTTTTCATTTCACAAATAAAAAAACTCTAATGCAGCACCGGCCACATTAGAGTTTCTTCAATTATTTCGCTAATTTTTCTTTGATTTCTTCGACATAGTTATAAACCATGTGACCTGCTTGTCCGCCATCTCCAACTGCTGTTGTGATTTGACGTAATGTTTTTTGACGAACATCGCCCACTGCAAAGATTCCAGGAATAGCAGTTTCCATTTGCTCGTTTGTGACAATCCAACCTTCTGCATCTGTGATGTTTAAATCTTTGAATGGATCAGAAACTGGTAATAGACCCACATAGATGAAGACACCATCCGCCTCATGCGTTGTTACTTCACCTGTATTCACATCTTTTACGCGAACGCCAGTGATTTTTGAACCGTCTCCTACAAATTCTTCAACAACTGAATTCCATAAGAAGTCGATTTTTTCGTTGGCGAATGCACGGTCTTGCAATACTTTTTGCGCACGTAATTGGTCACGACGGTGAACGATGGTGACGCTTTGTCCGAATTGTGTTAAATACGTTCCTTCTTCTACCGCTGAGTCTCCCCCTCCGATAACGAAGATTTTCTTATCTTTGAAGAATGCTCCATCACATACCGCACAGTATGAAACGCCACGTCCAGCGTACTCTTCTTCCCCAGGGACTTCTAATTTACGGTGATAAGAACCAGTCGCAATGACTACTGCATAAGCATAGTAAGTTTTCTTGCCTGCTGTAATGACTTTAAGGTCACCCTCTAATTCGATTTTTGAAACTTGACCGTATGCATATTCCGCACCGAATTGCATCGCGCCTTTATACATATTGTCGGCTAATTCTGGTCCAGAAATCGTTGGGAAACCAGGATAGTTTTCTACATCTGAAGTGTTTAATAACTCTCCACCAGGAACCCCTTTTTCAAGGATTAATGTTTTTAAATTTGCACGAGAAGTATAAAGCGCTGCGGTCATCCCACCAGGGCCGCTTCCGATAATGACTACATCATAAATTGTTCTTTCTTCCATCAGAGATTCTCCTTTTGTATAAACTAAGAGCGCTGAGACATAGTCCAACGCTCCTCTTCATTTTTAGTTTAAGATACTCCCTTTAAAACGGCAACTTTATTGCTCATCTAAAGTTCCTTCGAGTTTTTTACCTAATTCAATGACGTATTGTTTTAAGTTATCTTTGATTTCTGGATGTTCTAAACCGAATTCAATACTTGTCTTCATGAACCCAAACTTATCACCCACATCGAAACGCT
>ERZ773018.1187-NODE-1187-length-14185-cov-12.225195_pt1 | contig 14185 bp, 21 predicted proteins | sample MGYA00580840_ERZ773018 | MGnify/ENA primary metagenome ERZ773018 (study PRJEB29015, sample SAMEA2738125) | human oral metagenome | biome: human oral; feature: human-associated habitat; material: saliva | place: China | collected 2256 ... | reverse complement strand
CTAAATTGACCTGTTTTGTCGTGCCATGTGTGACATGTGTCACATTTAAGGAGTGTAAATTTATGCATAATCGGTGTATATTGCCGTTTTTTCGTTATGTTCGTAAAGAAATGCAATATCGTCCCAATACTTCTCTAGCATAGGGCGTACCTTTACAGCCTCCTCGTATCTGCTATGCGTGTAGCGGTCTGTCATTCCCTCAAGGGAGTGTCCCGCGATTCGCTTAATATTTGCAATTGTCATGCCCGGGATATGCGCAAGGTCAGTTACATAGCTGTGCCTAAAGCAATATGGCTCTAAGTCGAATTTTGGCAGTTTAAGGGCATTCTGCAACTTCTTAAAAGACCTAGTGCGTTGATTAGCAGACAACTTGCAGATGTATTCGTTACCAAAACCTTTATTGCCGATTAGCATACGGCCCCGGAGCGTTTCTGGGAGCGGCACATATCGCTTTGCGTTTTTGTTCTTCGTTCCATCAACATATAGGTATCCTTCGCCTATATCCTTATAGCGAACTCTAGCAGTTTCTCCTGGTCGAAGTCCGCACAGTATAACTAGATCCAGCCAAAGCATATGCCCTACATAATTATTGCGCTCTAGGATAGTTGCCTCCCGTCTTATCTTCTGAGGTGTAGCGTCCGGGCAAGATACATACTCACATGGGTCTTTACTGCATAGATCGTTTGCGAGAGCGAGACGAAACAGTTGCCTCAGCGCTGCAAGTACATTCTTAACATGTCCTTTTGTGTGTCCTTTGGCCGCATTCTCTAGCACCATTGTGATATGCAGCTCCTTAACATTAGCTACTCTCATTCCGCCTATAAGGGGTAGTATGTAATTGTTTGTTATAGACTTGCGTCCGTCGATAGTCTTCTGTGTTATGCTCGTCTTTGCATCTAATCGGTCGTACCAGAGTTCGGCTAATTCATTAACCGTTATATAACGACCTACGTGTACACCGTGCTCGAGTTCCCACTTCATCCGTTCACGATTTGCAATCGCCTCTTCAAGTGTGCGCCCTTCGGCAAAATATCGCTTGCCATTATGGGTAAATGTCTTTCTAATCCTCTTTTTCATCGAAATACTCCTTATTTTGGGCACAAAAAGCACCACTTTGATATACGAGTTGTAATTAAGTGGCGCTACTGATACAATATCAATTGATATAGTGTTGTTGACCTTGTGTCAATAGCTCCGACCGTTCCTATTCCAGTAGGGGCGGTTTTTTATTTACTATCCCTCGTAATATACTTTGTTCCACTTCACATCTTTATCTACTCCGGGGTGGATGTAGTTCACCTCGAATTCGCCAGCATCTATCGCAGCCGGGATAGTTTGTCTGTTGAATTTAACCTTGCCCCATTTATAGGTGTCGAACACATCTTTTTTCATGCTGATGGACATTACTTGCTCCATCTCTTCATTGCCTTTGCTGTCGCCCATAGTCGTTGCTATATCGAACTGCACATTGTTTAATCCTTGCATCTTGTAAGCCTTTTTACAGAAGTTAATGTACTTCGTGTACTGCTTCCTCACGAAATCGGTAGTAGTCAGATAATCCCCTTTATCCTCAATCGTGATTAGACAACTGTTATCTGACGGCATGTAATCGACCTTAATCTTGTACTTCTTTTTGTCTTTATTTAGCTTCTTGTATAGTTTTGTTAAACTCTCCGTGCTTGCCGTTTTCATATCTACTTTCGGTTTCTTTTTAGCAAGTGCGTTCTGTGCCGGAGCAAATACACTCACAGTAGTGCACACTATTACAAAAGCTAATAGTAAACTAAATAATTTCTTTTTCATCTGCGATTTTCCTTTCCTAATATAAAAATGAGCGTGTCACAATACCTTTTATAGACTATAATTTTCTGCGTATTTCAACAACTGTGCCCATAATCTCGAGGCTAGGTTCTTCCGAAGCACCGACAAAGAACATAGGCTCATACTCTGGATTGAGGGGCTGTAGGATAGTTGTACCGCCTTGTTTGATAACCTTCTTTAGAGTCGCATCGTCGCCATTTACCCTTACCGCACAAACTTGACCGCTTTCACAATCAGGCTGTTGCCTAACAATAATAGTATCGCCCTCCATGAACATAGGGTACATGCTGTTACCTTTTACCTTGAGTCCGAAATACCGCTTACCACCACGCAGCATAGATGGGTCGATTTCCTCGTAGCCCTCAATGTCCTGTATCGCTGCTATAGGTATTCCTGCGGGAATTGTTCCATATATAGGTATGTGGTTAGGAGGGTGTACTTTGTATTCTGATCTATTTTCACATACTACTAAATCTTTAAATATCTTATCCGCTTCAATAAACATAGGCTCTCCTATGACTTCCGATTTACTTATGCCGAGCTTATCAGAAATCTTCTGTATAGCCCCCATACGTGGCTCGGCTGTTCCACGCTCCCAAGTCGAGACAGCTCCGCCAGATACACCAGCTATTGCGCCTAATTCGTCTTGTGTAAGGTTATACTTTTCCCTAATGTTTTTTATATTGTCTGCAATGCTCATTTTTTGCACCTTTTCTATAAACATACAATAGTTAATAACTGTGCTCATTATAGAATTAAATTAGAATAAAATCAAGTCGCTGTACAAAAAAATCGAAATAAATTAGAAAAATGTGTTGACACTCGAATTAAATTCGAGTAATATTTATTTACAACAAGAACGAAGGAGGTACAAAATGGCACGAATTAGTGTGAAAATGGCCCGCGTAGGAGCAGGACTTACACAGGCCCAAGTCGCTGAAAAAATGGGCATACACCCTCATACTTACATGAAGTTAGAGAATGATTCAGAGTCTATGACGATTAAAGATGCGAGGTTGTTCGGTGAGATTGTAGGTATTGATTGGGAGCAAATTTTTTTCGGTGCTGACTCGAATTAAATTCGATAAAATTTACTTGAAACAATTGGACACAAAGCAGTTATTGGTATCACAGCACACCAGAAAGGAGGACACGTGCAAGGACAAGATTTTACAAAACTAATAGAGGCATCGAAGCATGTCGCAAAAGAGCTTAAGAACTTCCATCCTCATATGACCGTAGTAATTACATCAGAGTATATAAGGGTGGATGAGAGCGTTATCGGTGTTCCTATAGACGCTCGTAGCGATAAGAGTTGTCCGGGAACCATTCGCATACTTAATCACCTCCTTTCGAGGTGATTATATCACAACACTATATCAAGGAGGGAACACATGGACACTCAATCACTTACAAGGGATATCAAGAATGAAATCGGTAATTGGCCGAACGTGTCGCAGATAGCTCGGTATCTCGGCAAGTCGAGGGAATACGTTAACGAGCTTATGCGAGATTGCGATCACCTCACTAGGGGCGGAGCGAAACAATATCTAGCCGCAGACGTGGCGAAGAGAATTATGCATAAGAGAGTCTGCTAGGAGGTATGAAAATGTTTAAAACCATGGAAGAGCTATTGAAAGAAGCTTGCAGGGAGAGCGGGAGCACACCGCTGCAAGAGGTAATCGGATATATCAGCTTTGCCGCACTCATTCCGACACTGTGGATAGCCCTCTATATGCTAGGGGCGAGGTAAGGAGGAGTTATGGGCGCCATAATTAATAAAAGAATAATAGAGTTCGGTGCTAATAATTCACTGAACATTTTAGGCAACTACGGCAGAGACCGTAGAGCTAGAGAAGTGAAGTACTACACCATCTCTACAGACACGGGGATTGTCTTAGGCAGAATTAAGCCCGACTGCTCATACGAGCAGTTCCTTGAAAAAATAGCCCTCAATGCTATATGTGAGGCAGAACGCCTATCTGACGTAATAACCGTCATGGAAGAAGAGTATGCAGAGCTGTGTGAAGATTATACAGCTCTCAAGGAGGAGGCAACAAATGAAGGATAAGACAATTAGTCAGATTATTGAAGAAGTTGCAAGCGAAATCTGCGACCACTACTGCAAATACATGCATGGGAGCTATTTAGAAGAGGAGCTTGACGAAGTTTTAGATAAACACTGCTCAATCTGTCCTTTGAACAAACTGTGTTAGTAAGGAGGCATCAAATGGTAATTAAAACATTCATCATCGGAATGGTGCTAGTCGGCATCACGTTAATTCTAACCGAGCTACACCGTTACCAGGTGTACAAGGAAGACATCGAGAGGGAGGCAGAGCATGAGGTTAGATAAAGAGCGCATATACGGCTACGCAAAGGCTTATCTAGAGTCGGTTACAACTCTGTTGAAAGACAAATCTGAAGAGGCCGAAGGCGACCGCCGTATAGGTGATAAAAACCTACTGAGGTCAGCTCTGAATCAATACGAGGACGATTTGAGCGAGCTAGAGGCACTTATGGAGGGAGGCAAACAATGAATAATTTAGGGCTCGAGCCTAAACACATGAAGGAGAACCGACTAGAACACTTCTTCAAGGACATACTCGGAACAGACAGAACGATTCCTAGAACGGAGTGCGACTGGCACGACCCGAGGCTTGACAAAGAGCCAACGGATGAAGAGATGGAAGCGATCGTCGGCAAGTACATAGATGATCCAGACGATGTACTGCCACTAGTAGATTAGGTGGCATTTATGAAAGTTGTTATTAAGCGGAGCTACGGCGACGCAAAAAAAATAAAGGAATTTCAAAGAGCAATTAAGGAGGCTAAAAATGGAATTAATACTACAGATGAACGCGGAAGAGGCAATCGAGGTGACACAAAACGGAACTCTTAAGGCGCTTGCAGAGTCACTCAAGACATTCAGCAAAGACGACTCTACACCACAGACACCTGTAATGGACTGCGCAAGTGCTGCACCGGTGGAAACACCAACACAGGCACCAATGCCAGGAAGTGCTGCACCAGTATGGACTGCGGGTGGCGGAGCAGTTGACGACTCTACTCCACAGACACCAGCACCACAGACAGCAGTACCTACAGAGGCAAAGAGTTATACGGCAGACGAGCTACAGAAGGCTGCTATTGCACTGATGGACAAAGGTGTATCGATGGATGATATTGCGGCACTTCTAGGTAAGCATGGTGTAAGTTCGCTACCAGAGCTCACACCTGATAAGTTCGGAGCATTTGCACTTGATCTAAGACAGTTAGGAGCTGATATCTAATGGCAGGACACAAGGACAGAGCACACGCGCTATTATCGGCAAGTGGCGCGCACAGATGGATGAACTGCACACCTAGTGCGTTGCTAGAGTCACAGTTCCCAGACACTACTTCGGAGGCGGCAAAAGAGGGAACACTCGCCCACGAGATGGCAGAGGCGAAATTACAGCACCTATTCAACACACAGAGCTACCGCAAGGCAACTCTGACTAGATCACTCAACAAGATTAAGAAAAATGAGTTGTATCAACCAGAGATGGACGGATACACAGATGACTACGTTGCATATATCCGTAAGGCAGCTATGGAGTTCGAGAAGACACCATACATCGCTATTGAAAAGAGATTAGACCTTACAGCATATATACCCGATGGGTTCGGCACAGCCGACTGCGTGATGATAGGAGAGAGGACACTGCATATTATCGACCTTAAGTATGGCAAGGGCGTACCTGTATCGGCAGAGAACAATAAACAGCTCATGATATACGCACTAGGCGCGCTAGAAGCATACAAGATGCTGTTCGCTATCGACACAGTCAAGATAAGCATTGTGCAGCCTAGAATCGACAACACTAACAGCAGTGCATACTCGGTATCACTGTTAAGAGATTGGGGCAAAGATGTCAAGGAACTAGCTAACATCGCCATTAAGGGCGAAGGCGATTATGTGCCGGGAGATTGGTGTAGGTTCTGCAGGGCAAGACAGCAGTGCAGAGCTAGAGCAGATAAGAACATAGAGCTCGCATTCGAGATAGACAAGAAGCCGCCACTTATCACCAATGACGAAGTAGGCGAGTATCTACGTAAAGGCGAAGATGTAGCCAAGTGGCTGTCAGAACTACAAGACTATGCGCTAGCTGAGTGTCTAGCAGGAAGAGATGTAGACGGATACAAGGCGGTTGAAGGTAGAGGCTCGAGAGCTTGGACAGATATGGACGCAGCATTCGAGGCTATCACAGAAGACGGTACAGACGAGGCAATGCTGTATGAACGCAAGCCTCTGACATTGGCACAAGTGGAGAAGTTAATGGGCAAAGCACACTTCGCAGATGTAGCAGGAGAGTATGTAGTTAAGAACCCTGGCAAGCCTACACTCGTGCCAAGTACGGATAAAAGAGAAGCTATCACTAATAAGATTTCAGCCAATGAGGCATTTAAGTAACGGAGGTATTAACAATGGCAATCGGAGACATGACAAACGTAACAACTGGAGAAGTAAGACTATCGTACGCACACCTATTCAAACCATACTCTAACATCGAGGGGCAGGAACCTAAGTATAGCGTTACTGTACTTCTTCCAAAGACAGATACGGCTACCAAGGGGCGCATTGACGCAGCAATCGAGGCAGCAAAGCAGAAGGGCTCTAGTGGATGCTACAACGGAGTGGTACCGCCAGTAGTACCTACACCAATATGGGACGGCGACGGAGTTAAGCAGGACGGTACTCCATTCCCACAGGAGTGCAAGGGACACTGGGTATTCAGTGCTAGATCAAGCGCAGATTATCCGCCAGAAGTAGTAGATGCAATGGGCAACCCTATCATCAACCACAGCGAGGTGTACAGCGGTTGCTTCGCAAGAGTTAATGTAGAGTTCTTCCCATATAACTTCAACGGTAAGAAGGGTGTAGGTTGCTCACTCGGTCCAGTTCAGAAGTTAAGAGATGGAGAGGCACTAGGCGGAGCAGCACCATCAGCAGCACAGGCATTCGGTGCACCACAGCAGGCACAGCCACAAGTTAACCCTATCACTGGTCAGCCAGTAGATAACGTACCATTTTAAGGAGATATCATGAAGCACCTAAGTATTGACATAGAGACATATAGCAGCGTTGACATCAGTAAGGCAGGTGCTCACAAGTATGCAGAGAGTGAGGACTTTGAAGTCCTCCTCTTTGCCTATAAAGAGGACGCACAGCCTACGAAGGTTATCGACATAGCATCTGGCGAAGAGATACCGCCTCATATAGTTGCAGCTCTATCTGATGTGTCTGTTATCAAGCATGCATTTAACGCAGCATTCGAGTGGATATGCCTTAATAGAGCCGGTTACTCTACACCAATAGAGCAATGGCGCTGCACGATGGTACACGGAATGTACTGCGGATATCCCTCAGGACTAGAAGCGATAGGCAAGGCAATAGGTCTTCCGGAAGATAAGCAGAAGCTATCAACTGGCAAAGCACTAATTAATTACTTCTGTAAGCCTTGTAAACCTACTAAGTCTAACGGTAGTCGCTCTCGCAACCTACCTAAACACGCACCGGAGAAATGGGATCTATTCAAGGAGTACAACAGACAAGACGTTGAGGCGGAGAGTAGCATACTCAAGAAGCTAACTACTCACCCCGTACCAGAGGCGACTTGGGCAGCTTGGGTAGAGGATATAGGCATTAACTCAAGAGGTGTTGCGATAGATGACCGCCTACTCACTGGGGCTCTAGCGCTAGTCGATATGAGTACAGCAGAGCTATTAGATGAGGCAAAAGCCGTTACAGGACTATCTAACCCTAACTCGAACGCACAGCTGCTCAATTGGGTTAAGTTGCAAGGTATCGAAGTAGATAACCTCCGCAAGGAAACCGTATCAGATCTACTAGATGGAGAACTTCCAGAGAATGTACGAGAGGCGCTAGTGCTCCGTCAGAAACTCGGTAAGTCGTCTGTATCCAAGTACAAGGCAATGGCGGATGCTAGAGGTAAGGACGGAAGAGTAAGAGGGCTACTGCAGTTCTACGGTGCAAATCGCACAGGTAGGTGGGCAGGAAGACTCGTACAAGTACAGAACTTACCACGTAATTACATTAAGACCCTAGACGAGGCGAGGGAGCTAGTAAAAGCATCTAACTACAGAGGGCTCAAGCTGATATATGGAAATGTTTCGGACACACTCTCACAGCTGATTAGAACCGCATTTATACCCGCAGACGGTAAGAAGTTCATCGTATCAGATTTCAGCGCCATAGAGGCTCGTGTAATAGCGTGGCTGGCAGGTGAGAACTGGGTACTAGATGTATTCAAGAGTGGCGGTGATATCTACTGCGCTACTGCATCCCAGATGTTCGGTGTTCCGGTCGAGAAACATGGAGTCAATGGTGATCTAAGACAAAAGGGCAAGGTTGCCACACTAGCACTAGGTTATCAAGGTAGCTCTAATGCACTAATTCAAATGGGAGCTCTTAATATGGGTATCCCGGAGGAAGAACTTCCCGATATCGTGAGTAAGTGGCGCATGGCTAACCCTAACATATTGCAGCTATGGGACAGGATGAACAAGCTCGCTATACACACTATAGATACTGGCGACACTACTTACCTTAACGGTCTCACACTAAGGTCTGAATTAGATATCATTAACGGACTTAAGTACTTCACTATTGAGCTTCCGTCTGGTCGCAAGCTATTCTACTGCTCACCTGGGCTAGGTACGAACAGATGGGGTCACCCATCTATCGAGTACAAGGGCATTAATCAGTCTAGCAAGAAGTGGGAGACGCAAGAAACCTACGGAGGCAAGCTAATAGAGAATGTCGTACAGGCAATCGCTAGAGACTGCCTAGAGATAACACTACATAGATGCATAAAGGCAGGCTATAAGCCTGTCATGCACATACACGACGAGATCGTCATAGAGGCAGAGCTAGACGACAAGCTCGATGATGTTAACGCAATATTCGCCAAGCCGATACCGTGGGCGGAAGGGCTCCCACTATCTGGCGCAGGCTTTGAATCAACATACTACATGAAGGACTAACACTCATGATTAACGATAGACATATTACAATAGCGACCGCAGGCAGCCGTAAGTCCATTAACTGGGTAACTGGCAGCCTAATGTGGTCGGAATTCTGCGAGAAGCTCAAGACACCTATTAAGTCCAAGGAGACACTCCAGGAGTACCTAGGCTACACCAAGGCTAGGCAGGACGAGCTTAAGGACGTCGGCGGTTTCGTTGGAGGCAGCCTCGCAGGAGGTCGCCGTAAGGCGGATGCAGTGACAGGGCGCGACCTTGTCACTCTCGACCTCGACAACGTACCTAGAGGTGGTACGACCGACATCCTTAAGCGCGTGGGGTCACTAGGCTGTGCAGCTGCCGTCTACAGCACACGCAAGCACAGCGACTACTCACCTAGGCTAAGAGTCATTATTCCGCTCGACCAGACAGTAACAGCGGACGAGTATGAGCCAATTGCTCGTAAGCTAGCCGAGATGATAGGGCTAGTGTACTGCGATCCGACTACGTTCGAGGCATCACGTCTTATGTACTGGCCTAGTTGCTCAAGTGACAGTCAGTACGTGTGCGAGATATACGATAATGCGTTCTGCTCGGGGAAGGGCGTACTAGCTCTATATGATGACTGGCACGACATATCATCATGGCCACAGATACCCGGCGCAGATGCAATTGAAAAGAGGAGACTCGCGAAGCAAGAAGACCCTACGACGAAGCACGGTATAGTCGGTGCATTCTGTAGAGCCTACACCATACAGGAGGCAATGGAGAAGTTCATACCTGGTATATATGAGCCGACAGATGACACTAACCGCTACACCTACACAGGCGGTAGCACAGCTGGCGGTGCAGTTATCTACGACGGTGACCTTTTCCTCTTCTCTCATCATGCTACAGACCCTTGCAGTGGTCAGCTAGTTAATGCGTGGGACCTCATAAGGCTACACATGTACGGTGATAGAGATGACGAGGCGAAAGAGGGTACACCTACTGCTAAAATGCCGTCATATCTCGCTATGAAGACTCTAGCAGCTAATGACAAGGCCGTAACAGATATCATGGCTAGAGAGCGTATTGAGGCGGCTAATGAGGCATTTAAGGAAGATAACTTATTACCTATTAATGAAGATGACATCGACACTGACTGGATATCGAAGTTAGCACTAGATGCTGGTGGGCAGATTAAGAAGACTATCAACAATGCGGTAATGATACTCGAACATGATCCACTACTTAAGGACAAGATAGCCATTGACGAGTTCGCCAATCAAGGTGTTGTGCTAGGTGCGCTGCCATGGGATACAGGAACTGATCAAAGACCCTGGACGGATAATGACGATGCTAACTATGCGAACTATATGGAACTCTACTATGACATCAAGGGCAAGGACTTACTCAGCAACGCACTTACGATCGTATCAGGCAAGCACAAGTTCAACGATGTTAGGAAATATCTTAAGGGGCTCAAGTGGGACGGTGTGAAGAGACTAGACACACTTCTTATCGATTACCTGGGCGCTGAGGATAACCCATATACAAGGGCGGTTATGCGTAAGTCACTATGCGCAGCAGTTACTAGAGCTATGAGGGATTTTGTTAAGTACGACTACATGCCGATACTAGCAGGACCGCAGGGCATTGGTAAGAGTACATTCCTATCTACTATAGGTAAAGCGTGGTTCAGTGATTCCCTTACCACGTTCGAAGGCAAGGAAGCGGCGGAACTCATACAAGGTGTGTGGGTAGTCGAAGTTGGAGAACTAACTGCTATGAACAGACAAGAGGTTAATGCAGTTAAGCAGTTCCTATCCAAGGTGGACGATATATACCGCGCACCATATGGCCGCAGGACAGCTAGATACCCCCGTAGGTGCGTTTTCTTCGGTACTTCGAACGAGGTTGAGTTCCTTAAGGATGACACGGGAAATCGCAGATTTTGGCCTATTGATGTAGGCGACTATGAACCTACTAAATCGGTATGGGATGATCTTCCAGGCGAAGTCGACCAGATATGGGCGGAAGCCTACGCGTACTACCTATTAGGTGAAAAGCTATTTCTCTCAAAAGAGATTGAGGCTATAGCACTTGAAGTACAGGACGAGCACAGCGATTACTCCGCACTTGAGGGTAATATACGAGACTACCTTGAGACTAAAGTACCTACAAACTGGCTAGATATGACGGTGCAGGAACGCAGGATGTTCCTAAATGGTAACGCAGCATATGGGGGCGAACTTGAACCAATGGACAGAGTGTGTATAGCACAGATATGGGCTGAGTGTCTTAACGGCGATATCAAGTATCTAAAACCGCAAAACAGGAACGAGATTGCGAGGGTATTAAGGAAAATACCGGGCTGGGAAAAGGTCAAGTCAACAACGAGATGTGGTCCATACGGCATACAAAAAGGCTACAAAAACGTGTCAACCGACTGATATACCGCTATGGTTTACAACAAAAAAGGTTTACAGAGTTTTGTCAACCGCAAAAAGCCGTTTACAGTCAAGTTTACATGGCAAGTTTACACCTAAAACGTTGAAAAATTAATTATTAAGTCAATTAGTAAACTAAGTAAACCAAAAACCTATAAGAGTTAAAAAATATAGAGTAAATACGGTCTATAAATCCTATAAATCCTATAAATCCTATATTTTAACCCTATATACGCGTAATAGAGTTGTCGGTTGACAAATTAAAGGAGGCGCAAAAATGCTTGAAAAAGACATAGAGAAAATATTCACGGCAGAGATTAAGAGAGCGGGAGGCAAAGCATATAAGTTCACGAGCCCGGGAAACGGTGGTGTGCCAGATAGAATAGCAATGCTACCCGGTGGTCGGATAGTGTTCGTTGAACTTAAGACGGACACAGGTAGGCTATCAAAACTACAAGAGCTACAGTGCAAGAAGATTGCTGAACTAGGGCAGACTGTTAGAGTGCTACACGGACTGTCAGAGGTTCGGGACTTCTTCCTAGAGTTCGGACTAGAAACCGCAGCATACAGACTTGAGCGAAGACTTGGGAAGGAGGTGATGTGACCCATGGAGTTCAAGGATGTCAAAGGGTTTGAACCATACTACAGCGTGACGGATACAGGAAAAGTATTTTCGAAACGCACAAAAATATTTTTGAAACCCTATGTAAACACGGGCGGGTATCTCAGGGTTAACTTAGTTGTTAATGGCACTGCAACGCACGCCTATATTCACAGACTTGTGGCAGATGCGTTTGTCTCGAATCCTAAAAAGCTTCCAGTGGTCAATCATATAGACGCTGATGTCACGAATAACCATGTGGAAAACCTTGAGTGGTGTAGTCAAAAATCAAATATTAAGCATTCACGAAAGCTTGGGAATCAGAACAAGGACACACCCATCTCAGCTTTGAATATCATCACCGGCGAACAGTACAATTTTGCGAGCTTAAAAGAAGGCGGATTGGCATTATATGGGAAACCCTGGGCACTGATTTATTCTCACAGGAAGGCCAATAATGGACGCTTTTTCAAGGGTTGTTGGCTGTTTGAGGAGAGGAGGTGATGCGGTCATGGAATTTACACCACACGAATATCAGCGTTACTGCATCCGCAGGATCGTGGATACTCCGAAGCTGGGGTTGTTCCTTGACTGAGAGTCATGGGACTTGGAAAAACTTCGATAGTGCTATCGGCAGTCAAGGAGCTTAAGTATAACCGCTTCGCAGTATCCAAGGTGCTTGTTATCGCACCTAAGAAGGTTGCGGAGGGCACATGGTCAAAAGAAAAAGACAAGTGGGATCATACGAGGTGCTTACGCATCAGCAGGGTGCTAGGCAGCGAAAAAAAGCGAATTAGGGCACTTTATGAACCAGCTGATGTATATATCATCAACCGCGAAAATGTAGTGTGGCTAGTTGATTTTTACAAGAACGATTGGCCGTTCGACATGGTTGTCATAGACGAGTCATCTAGCTTTAAGAGTCACAAAGCGAAGAGGTTCAAGGCACTGTCTGCGATGGCGCCTAGGATTAAGCGAATTGTAGAGCTGACAGGTACGCCTTCACCTAACGGACTTGCTGACCTATGGGCGCAGCTGTATCTGCTAGATGAAGGCGCGAGGCTAGGCACCAGATATGCAGGATTTCGCGAGAGATACTTCGATGCAGGACCAAGACACAACGGCATCGTGTACAAGTACAGTGCTAAACAGGGCTCAGAAGAGGCAATACTATCCACTATATCGGATATATGCGTATCCATGAAGGCGGCAGACTACCTAGAGCTTCCAGACTGCATTATGCACGAGATACCTGTTGAGTTAGATCCTAAAGCGGCTAAAGCCTATAGGGAGCTAGAGCGAGAGATGGTGCTAGAGCTTCCGGACGACGAAGTAACAGTTACGAGTGCAGCTGCACTATCTAACAAGCTACTGCAACTAGGTAATGGCGCGATATACGGAGAAGACCACAGTGTACACGAGGTGCATGGGTGCAAGATAGAGGCGTTTATGGAGCTTATAGAGAGCCTTAGCGCTTCGGGTAAGAACGCACTAGTCTTTTATAACTATCAGCATGACAGGGAGAGACTCCAGAAGGCGCTAGCCAAGACAAGGCTAGTCGTGAGAGAGCTTAAGACGACAGAGGACGAGGATGACTGGAACGCGGGCAAGATAGATATATTACTTACGCATCCGGCATCATCAGCTTATGGGCTTAACCTCCAGCAAGGCGGCAATCATGTTGTGTGGTTCGGGCTCAACTGGAACTACGAGCTATACACGCAGGCTAACAAGAGGCTGCATAGGCAAGGCCAGACAGAGAAGGTTATAGTGCACCACCTAGTGTGTGAAGGGACAAGAGACGAGGACGTTATGGCAGCACTAGCGAGAAAGGACGACGTACAGCAGTTCGTTATGGACTCGCTTAAGGCACGAATTAAGAGGATTAAGGAGGAGTCATGCTAATTAAAATAATAGCCCTAATGCTACTGGGAGTAGTTGCCCTGGTGCAGCACTACAGGGGTAACATAATAGCGGCTAACTGGCTGTACCTGCTGTTCGATATCGGGCTGATATACCTGATTATCATTCCGCTGCTGGATCTATTCATCGGACACAGGCAAGGGATGTACATAGCGGCAACGATACTACTGGCGATAGTGATTATTACTGATATGGAGGTACGGAATGGCTAAATGGATATTAACTGCAGAGTCCTACGGGGCTTTTAGACACACGAAAGAATATATACCCGTTCCGAATCCACACGGAGTAACGATAATCACAGAGCGCCAGGCAATCAGGCTGATTAGCGGTTGCCGTTGGGCGACTAGAGGGCATTACGTGTATGCGAGAGACCACA
>ERZ773018.1184-NODE-1184-length-14199-cov-3.626131_pt1 | contig 14199 bp, 16 predicted proteins | sample MGYA00580840_ERZ773018 | MGnify/ENA primary metagenome ERZ773018 (study PRJEB29015, sample SAMEA2738125) | human oral metagenome | biome: human oral; feature: human-associated habitat; material: saliva | place: China | collected 2256 ... | reverse complement strand
TATAATGAAAATAAAGGTGGTAAAGAAAAAATGATTTTAAATGTTAAAACTCTTATTAAAAGAATTTATAAAGATAGTAGATATTTCTATAAACAAGAGATTGAAGGTTATCACATTTTCACAGATGCCCGAATAATGATTTTTATTAAAGAAAATACTAATGAAGATCTATATAAAGAACTTTCTGAAACTGTTAACAGAAAAGGTGATATATATAAAGAATATTTAAAAGAAATTTTAGAAACTTTCTTAAATGGTGAAAATAATATCAATTCAAAATATAAACCAGATAACAATTTCACACTTATTGACTCAGAAGACGGAAAGATTACTTGGTTTTCAACCCGTTTACTTGATTGCATTTCAAAACGTTATAAAGCTGGTAAAGAGTTTGTGAAGAATACACCAACAATTAAACATGACAATTTCAGAATTTACTATAAAGGTGATGAAGATTTATTTGTGACAATTTTACCAGTTCATGCAATGGGAAATGACGGGGTGACTTTTAGAAAATAAATTATTTCTTTATTAAGGATATAAAAGCTTATATCCTTAAATAAGGAAATAAAAATATATTTCCTTAATGTAAAAAGCGAATTTAAACGAAAGGGGGTTTAATAATTTGCAAAATATTAAGGTAAAATTCAACGCTACTAGTGTTACATTTAATATTTACGAGCGAGAAGGTGAAGAAGTTAAGATCACAACGGAAACAGTTGTAATCAATCAAAAACGACAGTTGCGCTATATTCAAAATTATTTGGATAAGCACTATCCAAAAGCGCTAACTATTGAAGTTTTAGATTATGAATATGTCCCAATGGTTGCAAGTCTTCCATTCTCAACAGTCTTAGAATATAGTCAGGGGGTTTCTAGTTAATGACACCAAAAGAACGCAAAATAGCCCGTGACTATTTAACAAGACGGAAAAGAACATTGCAACGACAAGGGGCGAATAATAACGAGATTAAAGCCTATTTAGGCGGACGCTGGAACTTTGCGGGTATGTCTGACAAGGCACTAGAAAGGGCTTACCATGAGATTAAGGGTAAGGGAAAAACTAAGGTCTTAGGCGGACACGTTTACACGCAAGACTATGTAAAGAAAGCTAAGGCATGGTATGGGGACAAGTTCGCAGAAGAAAAACTAACCCAAGGTTTCAGACAGTCTAAGAAGTCCAAACTAAACCGCTTTAATGATGTTAAGGAAGTTAAGGCTTATCGCTCTAAGCGTGACAGACAAGCAAAAGAACGCTATATCAGTGCTCTTGAAGATATGTTTTTAAACTCTTCAAAAAGCACGGATAAAAACGAGATCAAGAAGTTCAATGCTCTTAAAAATCGTATTAATCGCATGAGCGCTTCAAATTTTGGTAAGTTCTTAACGGGTGGGGCTTCGGATAAGGTTTCCTTTGATAATGTCATGGTCTTCATTAATACAGACGGGAAAGAAACCGCCTTTGAATTTCAAGAAACGTTGGCGGGTGAGATTTTGGATAATGTGGATAGGTTTTCAAAACAATTTCTTAATGATATGAAACGAATCAAGAAAAGAAAGGCTAGATAATGCCTTGTTATCTAGCAGGGGACTTTGAAACAACCACAAATCCAAAAGAAACGGAAGTATGGCTTTCTTGTTATGCAAGGGTTGAAGATTATAATGATTTTTCAAAATTTAAGGTTCATGAAAATATTGAAGATTTTTTAAAATCCATTTATTTAACCATGTGTCAAATTAATGAAGAATCGGGTGAAGATGATTTCATCATTTTCTTTCATAACCTAAAATTTGATGGGTCTTTCTTGCTTAACTTTTTCTTATCGCAAGATATAGAATGCTCTTATTTTATTAATGATATGGGTGTTTGGTATTCAATCACTTTAGAATTTCCCGATTTTAAGTTAACTTTTCGGGATAGCTTGAAAATCTTAAACTTTTCGATTTCAACTATGGCGGGCTTGTTTAAAATGCCTATTGCAAAAGGTGAAACCCCCTTACTTGATACAAAACCCGAAGAAGTTAAAGAAGAGTGGATTGAATACATTAAAACGGACGTGGGTATTTTAGCCCGTGGGATTTACGCAATGTATTTTGAAGAAGGTTTCACAAAATTCACTTCGGCAAGTGAAGCCCTTACAGAGTTTAAACGTATTTTCAGAAAAAGTGGACGAAGTTTTAGAGATTTTTTCCCAATTTTGAATGAAGATATAGACCGCTTTTGTCGGAGTGCCTACCGTGGAGGGTGGACTTTTGCTAATCCAAAATATCAAGGTCTTACGCATGAGAAATTGATAGATATCTATGATATTAATTCAATGTATCCCGCTACTATGTTACAGTCAGCGCTACCAATAGGCAAGCCTAAGCGATACAAGGGCAAGCCTAAAACGATACATGAAGATAAATATTATATTTATCATATAAAGGCAGAGTTTGAACTGAAAAGGGGTTATCTTCCAACCATTCAAGTAAAGCGAAAATTGGACGCTTTAAAAATCGGTGTTCGGACAAGCGATTATGTCAAATCTTCAAATGATGAAGCTATTGACCTATATTTGACAAATTTTGATCTTGACTTGTTCTTAAAGCATTATGATAGCACTATCTTATATCTTGATACATTAGAATTTGAAACAGAAAAGGGCTTGTTTGATGATTACATAAGCACTTATCGTTTCAAGAAAGAAAACGCCAAAACACCAGCAGAAAAGCAAAAAGCGAAAATTATGCTTAATTCATTGTATGGAAAGTTTGGAGCGAAAATTGTATCAACCAAGAAAATTGCTTATCTTGATGATGAAGAAATATTGAGATTTAAGAATGATGAAGATGAAGAAGTTCAGCCCGTTTATGTTCCCGTTGCTTTATTTACAACTTCCATAGCTAGACACTTTATTATCTCAAACGCCCAAGCAAACTATGATAATTTCTTATATGCAGATACGGACAGCCTTCATTTGTTCCATTCTGATAATCTTGTCTTAGATATAGACCCGAATGAGTTCGGAAAGTGGGCGCACGAAGGACGAGCCAAAAAGGGTAAATATTTAAGGTCTAAGCTTTATCTGGAAGAAATTATCAACGAAGACGGGACAAGCTTTCTTGATGTAAAGGGTGCTGGTATGACAGACGAAATCAAGAAAAAGGTAACGTTTGAAAATTTTGTTATCGGTGCAACTTTTGAGGGCAAACGAGCAAGTAAACAAATTAAAGGTGGTACGTTGATTTATGAAACAACTTTCAAAATCAGAGAAACCGATTATCTTATTTGACGATTTTGTTTTAAAGGTCTATCAAGGTTTTATCAAGAAATTGTTAAGAACTCAACAAGTTAAAAATAAATCTGGTTATTATTTCAAACTTTCAAGCAATGTTCCAAAAAATGAACTCTATATCAAATCTTTTTTAAAGTCTAATTATGCTTATGAAGATTTTGATTATCTTTTAAAACTTTATCGCTTCATCATTGATGAGGTTGATAAAATCAGCTTAAACGCTTTTTACAACTTAACGATTTATCTATCTGATAATCAAATTTATCAGTTAGAAAGCAATGCTTTATATAATAGTTTAGAATTTTCAAAAAATTTAAGAAACAATTTAGAAAATAATAACACTATTATAAACACAACTAATTTTTTAAAAACATTACAGAAAAAAGAGGAAAACAAACATGGCTAAAACAGTAAAACACAACAACTTTGATACAGTTATCGCAAGCGCTACAATTACCGCAACTTCCAACAAATCAGACGGAAAATACAAACAAGAAAAACCAACTAAGACGGTTTACCTTGTACCAGCGGACGAAAAAGAAGCTAAGAAACTTATTGATTTTGGACTTACTCAATACACACCAGACAATGAAAAAGATCCCGAAGCAAAACCTTATTTCATTGTTAAAGCAACTGAAACCGTCAAGGCTTACACTTCGGAAGAAGATTTTGAAGAAGTTCATTTTGGTGTAAACCATGAAGAAGTTGATGAAGAAACGGGCGAAGTTAAGACCAAGAAAACACCAAACTATAAGACAGATAAACCCGTTGGCGTGGCTATTGTCTTTGTGGAAGGTAAAGATAAAGGGAACGACTTTTACCGCTTAAATGCTCTATTGCTTGACACACCAGAAACGCTTGAAGAAGTGCAACCCGTGAACCCATTCGCAAGCTTGTTTAAATAAGCGCAAATAAAAAAGGGCTTCGATTGAAACCCTTGATATAAAACACTTTTTCAAATCTTTAAAAGTCAGTTGGTAAAAATGACCCGCAAGGGCTGGCACGCCTTAGCGTGTTACCTTCCAACCCCTACTATTAAAGTTTGAAAATGTCTTATGTGTTCATTATATCATACTTGTTTTATTATAACAAGTATGATATACTTTTATTGTATAAATACGGAAAGGAGTTTGGCTATGACTTCGCAAGAATGCTTGGATATTCTCAACGCTATGAGTGAGAAAGTCGGAAACGATGAAGAAATTGAAAGCTTAACCGCTGACCTTTTAAGCGTGAAAGACTTTGTTTTAAGCGTTGATTCAACAATCGCACAGTTAAATGAAGACGTGGAGCAACTAAACATTAAAAATCAACAGTTGCGATCTTCAAATAACACGCTTTACCGTCAAATTGGGCAACAAGATGAAATCATGAAGAAAGCCCAAGAAGAAATCTCTATGGCTTCGGCTATTAATGAACTATTTTAGAAAAGAGGTATGAAAGAATGGATAATCTTTCAAAACACATTAATTGGTTTCCCAACAATGTTTTAGAACAGTTGAAACCAGCAGAACCGCAAACAGTTGCGGAAGTAACACCAGCGGACACAATGCCCGCAGACACACCAGCGCAAGAAGTTCCAAATTATCCCGCTATTGTAGATGATACGGAAGCGGAAGCGGTGGAACTCAATATCAATGAAGAAAACATTGTAGAGGAGTAAAAACACATGGCTAATAAAATTACAAATTACCTTTCCGGAGAAATGGGGAAACCCGTTTCAAATATGGACTTGCTAAACTCAATCCGTGAGCGTGCAAGCCTTGACTACCAAGCAGATATCCCCGTACTTGCTGGGCGTATCAACCACGCAAATGTACCCGTGCAACAATTCGAAGCACACGCAAATGAATTTTTTAAAGCGCTTGTAAACCGTATTGGGTCAACCGTTATCAAGGCGCTTTCTTATGAAAACCCGCTTTCTATTTTCAAATCTGAAACGTTTGAATTTGGTGACACCCTTCAAGAAATTTATGTTCACCCCGCTAAAAAGAAAAAATACAATTCAAAAGATGACACTTCGCCTTTCAAATTTGCCGATACTGATATCGAAATTTTCTATCATACCCTAAACAATGAAAATTACTATGAGCGTACTTTTGAACGTGCATGGATTCAAAAAGCTTTTGTTTCGGATATGGCATTTGATGAATTTATTGATAAAATGTTCACTAGCTTGCTATCTTCTGACACGCTGGACGAATACCAAGCAATTAAAGAAGTTCTTGAAAAATCACTTGGAGAAGTTGCTTATACTGACTTGGCGGGAACATCTAAACAGATTACCGTTGAAGGTACTAAGATTGACACTACAAAAGCTGATTTTGTTATGGACTTTAACCAATCCTTGATTAATCAATCAAAACGCTTTACTATTCCAAGTCGTAAGCAATTCTTTAACCCCGTGGGCGTTCCAAACGTAACCAAAATTGAAGATCAATATCTAGTTATTTCTGCAGAGTTCTCAACTCACTTGGATATGCTGTTGGCTAATGCTTTCAATATGGATAAAGCAAGCGTTCTTGCCCGTACTATTGTTGTTGATGACTTTGAAAAATTCACGGGTGCTGGTGCTAATACTGGACGCAAGCCCGTGGCATTCTTGATTTCTGCTAAGTCTATCATTAATAAAGATAAGTTGGTGCACATGGAAGCAATCCGCAACCCTCGTAACATGACTTATAATTATTTTTATCACCATCACTATATGACTAGCCTTTCACTTTTTGAAAATATTCATTTCTGGTACACAGAGGACTAATGAAAGGGCGGGCTTATGCCCGCCTATTTTTAGTATAAGGAGTTTTAAAAAATGAGTTATAAAAAATTTCAAAAAACGTTGGGAAGGATTGAACATTCAAAAACGACCGTGGATAAAAACAGACAAGCTTTTTTCCAATTTTACTTTAACTATTTCTATAATATTATTGTAAACTATTTCACATGGGAAAACTTGCCTAATGAGATTGATGAAATTTTCCTTGAAAGAAAATTAATTGAAAATGGACACGTTGCATTTTTTGAAGATGATGAAGTGGGATATATTCTTCAAGGCGGAACAAGAGGGCAAAAGCTTAACTATTATGACTTGCCTTTATCCTATATCCCCGTGAATGCTTCATCTAATACCCGTTTTAAAGATAGAAATATCGCTTATAATAAGGCAGAATTTGAACTATTGAAAGAAACAAAAGGCAAGCGCCCTTGTATTGTTATCCCGAACAATAATTTTTATGAACCTTACATTGCCTATATTACGCTATTTTGTGAAAAGCTGGCAGATATTGAAATGACAATCCAATTAAACAGAAATGCACAAATCACCCCGTTTTTCGTTTTAGTTGATGAAAAAAGTGTACTTTCTCTTAAAAACATTTTCAATAAAATTTCAAGCTTTGAACCCGTTGTTTATTTGAACAAGCAAAAGGATAAGGACGGGCAAGACAGTTTCAAACAACTTTCTGACTATCTGCAAGTATATAGAACTGATGCCCCTTACCTTTTAGATAAGCTTCACGATGAAAAGTTAAGAGTTATGAACCAGCTTCTCACCTTTATCGGTATTAACAATAACCCGAGCGACAAGAAAGAGCGCTTGGTAGTGTCCGAAGCTATTTCAAACAATGGTGTTATTTCTGCAAATATTGAAGTTGGCTGGAAGTCAAGACGGAAAGCGGTTGAATTAATTAATGCTTGTTATGGCTTAAATATCAACGTGAAACCCGCTGAAACTATCCAACAATTTAACCTTGATAGAGTGGCGCTTGACCTAGCCGAAGAAGGACACACAACCATTGATCCCGATTAGAAAGGCTTAACAATGACACAAAACCACACGACAACAACCATTGAAAGATTTCTTAAATCACGGTATAGAAACCCCGTGAATAATCAACTGGACGGGCTGGCACTTGATGAAGACGGAAACTTTCTTCATTATAACAAGATCATAGACCAAACCTACAATGAATTATTTAAGGATATGCACTTAAACCCCTTTGTCAATAATGACTTTAAGAAAGAGTTTTGCAAACACTTTTATAATCGTGAAATTGGTCTTGAAACTTTCGCCCGCTTTCAAATTGCCCTTGAAGAAACTTTAAACAATGAATGCTTTAACCTATTCAAGCACTTGTCAGATTTAAGAAATAAGACGGTTGAAGAACTTAACAAGTCCATGAATATTGATACGGTGGGCAATCAACAAGGGGACGGGCAAGCCCTTCAAATCGTTGAAACAAGACCGCAAGAACGAAAAGAAGTTTTATTTACTGAAAAATACGGTGTTATTGAATACGCTAACAACCTTGTAGAAAATCACCAAAAGAATAACGCAGATAGTAAAACCAACGTTTCGGGTTGGTCTGGGTCTAGCCTTGCTGATCGCTTGCAGAATAATGCTTCTTTAACTGATTTACAATTTCAGATTTTCAATATTTGTGACAAGCTATTTTTACAAGTCTATTAATAGAAAGGAGATAAACCATGAAGGACTTATCCACTTCCAAGATATTAAAATATGATAGTATGCTGGAAGAACTGACACTTTACAATCTGGGTGAATTTCAACCAGATAAAGACGGGCTTTACTATATCAAAAAAGACAGTAAGCGCTTAGGCGATTTAAACAACCTTTATATTAAGTTGAAGCCTATCAGTTATCATTTTAAGAGTAACGAGGGCGCAAGCTGGAGCATTGAAAAGACCACAAAACCCCTTGAAGCGAATACCTTATCTTATATCCGCTTTAAAATTGTGGGTGCTTACTATTCCTATGATAAACTTGTTTCAAAATCAAGGCTTAAAGGTTTTGGGCGGGTGATTGATGATAATAATTACTTTTCAAGTGTCCCCCTTGTCAATCAGTTGACACACTGGGACAACGGGGTAATTGTCACACCCAACTATCAAACCGAATTAAAGGGATTTGAAGAATCAAGACGCAACAATCTTTTAATAGACTGGTCTAGCTTTAAAATTGTGGTAACAAACAACTTTAAAGGTGATAAAAGGCTATTGATGACCGCAGAAAGAGGGCATGAAAAATTATGATAAAAATTTCACTATCTGAAAATGAAGATCAGTTTAAGGTTGAATGCACGGGGCATTCATTAGAAAATAATGAGCCTTGCGCCCGTGTTTCAACTGCATTGGATATGATGAAACTTTTCTTTACGAAGCACCTTGAAAAAACTAAACGGGTTCATGGATTGACCTTATTAGTTTTTAATAAGAAGGGATTGACAAAAGAAAAGAAGAAATTGCTTGAAGACTGTATCTTATATTTCTATGAACTGAAAAAACTATATGGGTCTTCCATTCAAATTTATGAAAATAACGAGGTAAAAGAACATGGTTAAATCAACAAAACTAGTACGGGCGATTAGTTCCATTATTACGTTTCAAAAACGAATCCCGCAAGGCATTCAATCAGTAACAATCAAGGGTAAGGAAGCCTTAGCAGATTTAGAACTTGATAAAAATTACGATATGGACTTAAAACTGAATGCTGATAAAGACAAATTAAACGGTGTAAGTTCTAGTGTTCCTTTCATTCAAGCAACCACTTCAATAAGTGGAAGCGTACCAGACGAGCAAAAAAGCGTAAGCCTTGCGCAAGATTTAAGAGAGTTTCCGCTTTCAAGCGGGGAACTGGTGACAGTTGAAAAAACTGAAAATGCCCTTACTCTTAACGATAGCAAGGTAAAAGAATTAGTTGAAAACACTAAAACAGAAATCTTGAAGAAGTTACCAGCTAAAAATACAATGACTGGTTATGTATATAGCCTTTATGGTTCAGATGTTTTAAACGCTTATTATAGTTTAAGCGGTGGAAATATTGCATATAGCACCTTTATTTTATCAGTCTTTTACAATGGAAAAAATGAAAATCATTTTATTTATATCCCGTTGCTCAATTATCCATTAACTAAAAAACTTTCTGATAATACTATTGTTAGAATTACACCTAATAGTACAGGGGCTATGATTGAATTATTCTTTAAAGAAGCAAGCGAAATTGCTATTTCTGGTCTTGATTATATCGGACAAATCAACACACCAGACCTAACTATTAATGAATTGTCAGAAACTTATGCTACTGTAAATAATAGCTTATTTGCAACAAGTGGAAACGCACCACAGCCAATCTATGATGAACTATAAGAAAGGTTTTGAACTATGAATCCCGAAGAATTTAAAGAAGAATTTTTTAAAAATTACCGTGGGCGTTATTCTTCCTATTGGATCGAACGCTGGGGGCTTATCCCCGAATTGCCAACAAGCTTTGATAATGCTAATTCTATCTATGAATTAATTGCATGGCTTCAACGAGCCTTTAAGCAATTATTAGATGATTTCGTTGCCCTTGAAAGTGAGTTTGAAGACTTTAAGAATGCTATTACAGAATTGCTTGAAACACTTGTCCCGCTTTTAATTAAGCGATACATGGCAAGTCAAGAAGCTGATGACTGGTTCACGGGTAAGGCTGACAAGTATTATCAACGTGTCATTAAACCTTATATTGATGAACAAATCCGACTTTTAAAAGAAAAAGTTGAGCGTGATTTACAAGCGCTTGAAACCCGTATCAATGAGAAATTAGAAACGGAAAAACAAGACCGAATCCGTGAAATCAACAATCTGAAAGAAAAGTTGGAGCAAGAAAAACAAGCTAGACAACGAGATAAAGAAGACCTTACAAGACAAATCCAAGACCAAGCAACCAAAAACAACGATTTAAAAGATACGTTGACAAAACTTATTTCAAACCTTGAAAATTCGGGTGCATGGTCTGGTGGTCTTAAAGGGAACTTTAAAGAAGGGCGAAACCTTGCGACTGGTAACATTAATATTTTTGGTGGAACACCAGACGGAAACGCCTTTATCCGTACCAATAGCGGACAATCTGAAAATGATTTGGCGGGTGGTATCTAATGGCTTTAGAGTTAAGATTTTCAACAAGCACCAACGCCAAAATAGAAAATTTTGGTACTGGTGTCCCCGCTTGGACGGAAGCTTATGCGAACGCTTGGCACTTCTCAAGGTCTGATACAGATTACGGGTATATGACAAACGGAAACACGACTTACATTCAATACGGGCATAATGACCCGTCAATCTGGGCAAGTATGCGTTTCTGGGGTCAATCCGTGGAAGTTATCGAAGAACGGACAAATCCCGATAATTCAATCACCGCTAAAATCAGAGTAAAGGCTTTATTCTGGTGGTCTAAGCGTGTTTCAAATAATGCTGGTTATCGTGTTAACTATGATATAAAAGTAAACGGGAAAACTATTTGGACTTTTAACGGGCTTACAACTGATGAAGTGATTAAGAATACCGAAGCGGTGCAAGAGTTCACAGTTACGGTTTTACCAGAAGAAAGATCAAGTGCTAGTGCGTTAAATATTAACGTTACATATCCGAACGGTGAATTTGATAACAACAATTTTTATGTGGGTGTTTTCCTATATAATAACTTTAAAAAATCCATTAAACCGTGGGCAATTCGTAAAGCTGGAGTGTTTAAAAGCTTAAATCGTGCAAGTGGATTCTTTAAGCGTAGAAATGGAAGTTGGCAAGATAAAAGCGCCCAACCTTTCAATGCTATCAATAAAGAAGGCTCTGCAACTCATAAAATTAGAAAAGCTGGAAAATGGCTTGGACAAGGTAAAATGGGTACTGATTAAGAACGGGAAGGGTTATCCCTTCCCTTTATTTTAGAGGTAAGAATATGAAAGAAAAAACGAGAATCTGGGTATATACCAAGTCACCTTTTAAAAATGATTATGCAAATGTCATTAATTTTGAAACGCTGGACGCTATGGAAGACTTTTTCACAAAACCAAACAAGCATATTGACTTGATTTATAAGCGTGATGACTTCCAATATATCGAACGCAACGGTTCAATTTATGTTTCTGGGCGGGTTGAAGAATTTGAAAAGGCTACTTATATGCGCTTCATCAATAATGGGCGGACTTATTACGCTTTTATTTTTGACTGTATCTATCAAAATGAAGGCACAACGGAATTGATCTATGAAATTGATGTTTGGAATACATACCAGCAAGAACTAAAAGCGGGTCAAGTTATTGGACAGATTGAACAAGAAACCTTGAAAAACTCTATCGAAAATTTAAGGGATAGCGTTCAAGGTTTCCAAGCTGGGACTAAGTTCCCCGCAAAAGCTGGGCAAGTGGGCATTAAGACAGAATGGCTTGTCGTTGTCGCAAAACCAACCATAAATTTAACAACTAAGACCAAGCGCCCAAACAATATGACCTTTTCAGGTATGCAAAAATCTTTCAAATATTTCTTTATCCCCGTTGACTTGAAAACGGGAACGACTAAACCTTTTATTTTATACGGGAAAAAATATCCTTCATTTTATCTGGCTAACCTATATCGTCATTTATTCGGGCTTAAAGAGAATAGCGGGACAACCGTCAACCAGATTATTAATATGTATCTATCCCGTGATATTGGAATCAAATACCGTGAGAAAGAAAGAAATATATTGAAATCTTAACCAATATAACCGCAACGGTTCGAGAAATAGGCTCTAAAAATAGTAGAAACTATCGACCAACAAGCGCAAGCGGAAGCGGTGGGGGTGGTTCACTAACCGAAGAAAGCGGGGATATTTCAACCGAAGAATCACGGGTAAGACTGGTAACAAGATTGATTAAAAAACTTGTACCAGACGCAACCGCAACGGGAATCGCTGGCATTATCGGGAATTTCTCTGCTGAAAGCAATGTCACCGCTAAGAAATACGAAGCAGATTATGCAACGGGCTATGAATACGATAAAATGGCAACCCTTCCAACTGCTGAAAACCTTGTAGGAAGCTGGGACGCTTTCGCAAGCCTATACACCATTTCATTAAATGAAAAAGGATATAGAGGATCAGACGGGAACCACTGGATAGGAATGGGAATCGGTCAATGGACGGGTCCAAGATGTGAAGCCCTTATCAACTACGCCAAAGAAAAAGGAAAATCCGTTTGGGATTTTAGCCTTCAATTTAACTTTATGAATGAAGAATCACGGGCGGAAACCTTCCAAAGAATCGCAAAATCAAGTGCAAGCGCTGGGGACAATGCAAGCGATTTCATGTATAATTGGGAAGGTGTAAACTATAAAAAATCGGAGCGAATCGCTGAAGCTGAAAATTGGCTTTCAACGGTTGAAGACGAATTAAGAAAGGGAAGTTAAGCAATGACAGAAGCTAAAAAGACACTTGAAGCGCTAAACGTTATCAAGTCAAAAGTAGGCACAAGCGTAGGATCTGGGGAATGTTACGGGCTAGTTGCCTTATATTCGGAGTTGCTAGGCGGTTGCAATATTGGGGGCGGTATTAATACCCCAAATCCCAACGGAAGCGGAAGACAAGCAAACGGAAGCGACCAGAGAAGAGGAATGAGCGCAAGCAACATCGGGGGTGACTATGACTGGGCTAGTTATGGCTGGCAAGTGATTTATGACCCGAGTTTTTCAGATTTAAAAGCTGGGGCAATCATTAACTGGAAACCAACTGCTTCGAATATCTGGGGGCATACGGGTGTCATTTCAAATGTATCAAGTAGTTCATTTGATGTGATAGATCAAAATTACGACTATGGACGCTATACAATGGAAAGAACGGGGCTAGAACGTACGGACAACATAGAATCCATTATTTACCCGCCCGAGTTAGTTTCAGGTGATGTCGTGGGAACTGTTACGGGTGAAACAAGCGGAACAGTCACGGGCAATGGTTCAGTAAACACCAGCGCTTTTGATGTGGAAGCTTTACTAATTGAAGTTGACGGATTTTTCAACTTTCAACCTAATGAATATGAAGTTCCTAATCTTTTGTTACTGGCTTATGAAAGCATTCAAGAAAATTTGCGGAACTATAAAAAGAATCCGTCGCTTGATGTGGAGTTTCAACTATTAAATAGTGAGTTCACGGAGATTGAATTATACGATATTTACGGGAACTCTTACGCTTACCAACCCCAATTTTTCCCAAAAGACCTTGACCCCGATCATAAATATAAAATTATCACTACGGGAAGCCTTGGGGATAATAACCAAGTACATATTAACTTTTTAAAGTATAACAATAGCAATAGCCAAAACTACGTTAAAGAAGATATTTACAGTCTAGTTTCTTTTTCAACATGGGCGCAAAATAACCCCGAGCATTTCAAATATGGTTTGAACGATATGACGGGGAAAAACGTTGCAATTTTGAATGATGCCGAAGCTTCTTACATTCAAACCCATAAAAACCAAATGGAACATACCCAATTAACCTTTAAAGAGAATAAAGAAATGTTAAAACAAAACATTGACTTATCAACTAGCAAGGTAAACTTAGCAAATGACCAATCAAGCTATAATGCAAAATATGCTCTTGATACTGCTAACATTAACCAATGGAGCACGGGCATTGGTGCAACCGCTGATGTGGTGGGTAAAGCCCTAAGCGGTGATTTTGGCGGGGCGGTTTCTAATGTATTTACGGGTGGACTATCAACATACAACGCTATGCGTGAATATCAAAATAGACAAGTACAAGCGGGATTTGTAGAAAGTTCCAATAAATTAAATAGCCAAAGCAACGCCCTTGCCAATATGCAAGCTAAAATTGGGTTAGATCAATCTATAAGGGCTTATAATTCAACGCTTGCCGATTTACAAAATCAACCTATAAGCGTGCAACAAATCGGAAATGACTTATCTTTCCAAACTGGTAACAATTTAACAGATATTTTCTGGAAAATTTCGCTGGCACAAAAAGAAATTTTAAGCCGTGCGAATGATTATATAAAATGCTATGGTGTTTTAGTCAATATCTTTTCAAATAATGCGCTTGAAGTGATGACAAACAGAAAGAAATTTAACTATCTGAAAATGATAACGGTTA
>ERZ773018.1183-NODE-1183-length-14201-cov-13.783826_pt1 | contig 14201 bp, 9 predicted proteins | sample MGYA00580840_ERZ773018 | MGnify/ENA primary metagenome ERZ773018 (study PRJEB29015, sample SAMEA2738125) | human oral metagenome | biome: human oral; feature: human-associated habitat; material: saliva | place: China | collected 2256 ... | reverse complement strand
CCATGGCACGCTCATCTTCGTCACGCGACATCTCCTTCGAGACGGATTTCGGCTCGGCGCGGATCCGTTGGGATGGCCCGCGCGCGACGCTGTTCCTGGACGGCGTGGAGTCTTCGGCGGTGGATACGTCGGATCCGACGTATCTGGAGTTCGAGTACATGCAGCACATGAGCGCGGTCGTGGCCGCCGCGTGGGGCCAGGGGGATCGTTTCCGAGCGTTGCATGTGGGTGGCGCGGCGTGTGCGCTGGCGTGCGCGTGGTCTGCTGCCTTCCCGCAGTCGCGGCACGTGGCCGTTGAGGTTGATCGGCTCCTGGCTGAGCAGGTGCGTGAGCATTTCCCGATCCCGAAGGCCCCGCAGGTCAAGATCCGCGTGGGCGACGGGAGGGCTGTCCTGGAGGCGACGCGTGAGGGTTCGTTCGACGTGATCGTGCGCGACGCTTTTGCCGCGGGGCTCACTCCCGATCACCTGCGCACGATTGAGTGCGCCCGTCAGGTGCGCCGTTCTCTGACGGATCGGGGCGTGTACCTGGTCAATTGCGCGCACGGGGGTGCGGCCAACGCGCGCCAGGACGTGGCGGCGTTGCAGGAGGTCTTCCCCTTCGTCGCGTCGATCCAGGATCCGAAGGTGGGGCGAAGCGGTCGGCGCGGCAACGTCGTCGCACTGGCATGCAACGACGGGGTGGTGGACGCGGACGACATCGATCGGGCGCTGCGTACGCTGGCCTTGCCCGCGCGCATCACCAGGCCCGCTGAGCTGGTGCGCTGGGTGGCGGGCTTCCCCGCGCTCACGGACGCTCAGATCGGCTATCCCACGTCTCACTGACGAGGCCAACCCTCCGTTCCCCCGCCCGCGCCGCGGGTGCGGGGTTGCCCGCGTGCCCCCTGGGGCGCGCCGCGAGCGGGGCCGGGGGTGTCCGACGCTTAGGCGCGGTGGCGCGGCGAGGAGGGCCCGGGTTCTTTGCCGTTGCGGCGGGCCTCGACGCGGGCGAGCACGTCTTCGAGGGTGTCGGGCTTGGAGGGAGTCTCGGTGCCGTCGACGCGGGGTGCGCGCTGGACGGACTCGATTTCTTCGGCTTTGGCGCGCGAGACCTGCGCGAGGTAGGCCTCGATGACGTCGCCGATGTCCTTGGTGGACTTGTCCTCGTCGCGGGCGGCGGCAGGCTGGGCCATGCCGGCCAGCGGGATCGCGCCGTCGCCTCCGCTCCACGCATCGAAGTGTTCTTCGAGGTTGGAGACGGTGTGGGAGATGTCCGGGTTGGATTCAACGAGCTTTTCGATGTTCTCCTGGTCCTGCGCGGCGCCCTGCTCGAGGTCGCCGACGGGCAGAGACAGGTCCGCGAACTTGGCCAGCGAGGTCAGCAGCGCCGAGGAGGCGGCCGGGTAGCCGGTGTCGGCCATGTAGTACGGGACGGCGCCGAGCAGCGCGAGCCCGCCAATGCCTCGTTGCCCGAGTCGAATCTGCACGAAGGTCGACAGGGGCGCGGGGAACTGCATGTGGTTCGTGATCTTCGCGCCGCCCGCGGGCAGCAGGGAGGCGTCAGTGGCCTGGACGTGCACGGGAGTGGGCCGCGTGTGGGGGACGCCGGAGGGCACGCCGTGCAGCGAGAAGGTGATCTCCACGCCGGCGCGCTTGCAGATGTCGTTGATGGCGTTCGTGAAGGACTCCCAGTGCGCGTCCGGTTCGGCGCCGTGCAGGACAAGGATCGGATTTCCCATGTCGTCCTCGACCAGGTCGAGCACGGTCTTGGGCATGACCATGTCCGGAGAGGACACCCAGTCGTCAACGGTCACGATGGGCCGGTGCGAGCGGTAGTCCATGAGGGTGTCGGCGTCGAAGGTAGCGACGCGCTCGTTGTGCAGCGACCGCAGCATCTGCCCGATCGCCATGCGCCCGGCGGCGCCGGCGTCAATCGCCCCATCGAAGTGGATGAGGAGAATCTTGGCCTTCGCGCCTGCGGCGGGCCCATCCTCGTAAAGGTCGGTCGCGGTGATGCTCACGTATCCTCCTCATGCTCGATCTTTTCTCTCATGTCTAACGTACCTGTGGGGGCGGCGCCGCGTCATGCGAGGACACGTTTTGAGCTTGGGGCGAAGTCACGGTGTTGAAAAAAGGCTGCTCACAGCGCAACGACGAAAAGTGAGCAACAATAGAAGGCCACCAATATCGAGGAGGACCTATGACCACGGGCGCGCAGCAGGAGTCACGCACGGACCTTCCGTTGCCTGAACAGGACTTCGTCGACGCCGCCTACGAGCGTCTCGACGCGCTTCGCGCCTCATACCGGGATCGTCAGGGCCGCATTCATTCGACGCACGGTGTCGGAAACGCGCAGGCGTGGACGGAGCGCGAGGCCCTGTCTGCGCACCTGGGTGAGATGGCCGCGCGCCTGGAGGGCGTGGAGGAGCGCCTCGTGTTCGGTCGCCTCGACATGGTGGATTCGTCGACGCGCCACGTTGGTCGCCTGTCCCTGTCTCACGAAGACGGCACTCCCCTGCTCGTGGATTGGCGTGCCCCCGCCGCGCGTCCCTTCTATCAGGCGACGTCGGCTGAGCCGGAGGGCGTCGTGCGTCGCCGCCACATTTCGACTCGCGACCGGCGCGTGACCGGCCTGGAGGACGAGCTGCTCGACGCCTCGCACGCCCAGGGCCTGGAGCTGCAGGGCGAGGGCGCCCTCATGCATGCCCTGAGTGAGGCGCGCGACGGGCGCATGGGTGACATCGTGGCGACCATCCAGTCCGAGCAGGACCGCATCATCCGCGCCTCCGACAAGGGCCTCCTGGTCGTCCAGGGCGGCCCGGGCACGGGCAAGACCGCGGTCGCGCTGCACCGCATCGCCTACCTGCTGTATGCCCACCGCGAGCGCCTGGAGCGCTCGGGTGTTCTGCTCGTGGGGCCCTCGCGCTTGTTCTTGCGCTATATCGAGCAGGTGCTGCCCTCCCTGGGTGAGACGGGTGTTGTGTCGGTGACGATGGGCGATCTGGTGCCGGGCGTGCGTGCGCGTGCGTCCGAGGACGAGGCCGTGGCTCGGATCAAGGGGCTGCCGGTCTGGGCGGCGATCGTCAAGGAGGCGGTGCGAGCGCTCGCGAAGCTTCCCAAGGGGGATCAGGAGCTGCGCGTGTGGAACCGTACCGTGACGCTCACCCGCGGCGACGTGGAGGCGGCCAGGCGGCGCGCCAAGCGCTCGGGGCGTCCCCACAACGTGGCGCGCGAGTCGTTTGCACGCGAACTGATGGACGTGTTGGCGCTTCGCCTGGCGCGCGAGGCTGGGGACGCCGACTCCGAGGGGCGCGTCGAGCCGGAGGTCAAGCGCTCCTGGCTCATTGAGATTCGAGACTCGGTGGATTGCCGCCGCGCGATCAACACGGCGTGGATGCCCACGAGCGCGCAGACGCTGCTACGCAGGCTCTATGCCCGCCCGGAGGTGTTGGCGGCGGCCAACCGGCGCGCGAGGTCGCCATTGCGCCCCGACGAGCTGGCCCTCCTGGTGCGGCCGCGCTCGGCGCCCTGGACGATCTCGGACGTTGCGATCCTGGACGAGTGCGAGGAGCTGCTCGGCCCCATGCCGACCTCGTCGGCTCCCTCGAAGGAGACGGACGGGGGCGAGCTCGAGCGCGCTCGTGCCGCCATCGAGGGGCAGAACCTGGGAGGCGGCATCGTCACCGCGCAGATGCTCGCCGAACACACCGCGGAGCAGGAGTCGTGGGCGCCCCTGGCCGAGCGTGCGGCCAAGGATCGCGCGTGGGCCTACGGCCACATCGTGGTCGACGAGGCCCAGGAGCTCTCCCCCATGGCGTGGCGCGCCCTGCTGCGCCGCTGTCCCTCGCGGTCCTTCACGGTCGTCGGTGACCTGGATCAGCGCCGCGGCTCTCAGCGTCCCGCCTCGTGGGAGAAGGCGCTGGGGCCCGCGGCCCGCGCTTTTGCCGCCGAGTACGCCCTGACCGTCTCCTACCGCACCCCTGCGACCCTCACGACCCTTGCCGAGGGTGTGGTGGCGCGTGCGGGGGCACCTGTCCTCTACCCGATGACCGCCGTGCGCGACGTCGAGGGATGCTACCGGGTGACTCACGTGGACGCGCCCGAGGCTGCCCCGGCCTCGTCCCGAGACACCGACCCGTTGTGGGAGGCCGCGCACCAGGCCCGCCAGATCGCAGAGGAACGCCTGGACCGCGAGGCGGGCGCCTCACGCGGCCGCGTCGCCATCATCGTGGGCGCGCAGCGTGCCCGCGCGTGGGGCGCCGACGTCGACGGGGACAGCGCGCTGTCCGAGCGCGTCGCCCTGCTCTCAGCGAACGCGACGAAGGGCTTGGAGTTCGATTCGGTCGTCCTGGTCGAGCCCGGCGAAATCATGAGCGACGGCATCGGCGACCTGTTTGTCGCCCTGACTCGCGCCACCCACGACGTCCACGTCGTCCATGCCGCCGCGCTGCCCGCCGGCATGGAAGAGTGGTAGTCGGTGACCACACAGTGACGATGCCACGCTGGTTGTGCCCCCATCTGCCATGATGGAGTCATGACACGAGCATTACTCTTGGAAAACCCGCACCCGATCGCCGACGAGATTTTCGCCAAGTTCAGCATTGAGGTCACCCGCGTGACGGGCGCCCTGTCTGAGGACGACCTGATCGATGCGCTCGAGGGTATCGACTACGTGGGTCTGCGTTCCAAGACCGAGGTCACCGAGCGCGTCCTGCGCGCCCGCCCGAACCTGAAGGCCATCGGCGCCTTCTGCATCGGCACTAACCAGATCGACCTGGCCACCGCCACCGAGATGGGCATCGCCGTGTTCAACGCCCCCTACTCCAACACGCGTTCCGTCGTCGAGCTCGCGATCGGCGAGATTATCGACCTGTCGCGCCGCGTGACGGTGAAGAACTCGCGCCTGCACCGCGGCGTGTGGGACAAGAGCGCCGACGGCGCCCACGAGGTGCGCGGGCACACGCTGGGCATCATCGGCTACGGCAACATCGGCACCCAGCTGTCGGTGCTGGCCGAGGCCATGGGCCTCAACGTCATCTTCTACGACGCCGCCGAGCGCCTGGCCCTGGGCAACGCCACGCAGATGCCCACCATGGAGGCCGTGCTACGCGAGGCCGACATCATCTCCGTGCACGTGGACGGCCAAGAGTCCAACACCAACCTCATCGGGCGAGGCGAGTTCGAGCTCATGAAGCCCGGCGCCCTGTTCATCAACCTCTCGCGCGGACACGTCGTCGACGTGGATGCCCTGCACGCCGCACTGGTCTCGGGCCACCTGGGCGGCGCGGCCATCGACGTGTTCCCCGAGGAACCGCGCGCCAACGGCGACCCCTTCTCCTCGCCCCTGGCCACCCTCGACAACGTCATTCTCACCCCGCACATCGGCGGGTCCACGGAGGAGGCACAGTACGACATCGGCCGTTTTGTGGCCGCCAAGATCGGTGAGTACCAGGCCAGCGGCTCGACCGACATGAGCGTGAACCTGCCCAACCTGACCATGAACATCGGCAAGCGCTCACGCTACCGCGTGCGCCTCATCCACCGCAACGTGCCCGGCGTCATGGCCCGCGTGAACTCGATCTTCGCCTCGTCGGAGGCCAACGTCGACGCCCAGATCCTGGCGACCATGGACGAGGTCGGCTACGTGCTCACCGACATTTCGGCCGGCCTGGGTCGCGAGGCCCTGGAGGAACTGAGCCACCTACCCGAAACCGTCCGACTGATTGCGACGCCCCTGTAGAAACTGTCGCTTTCATCGCGCTTCCAGGTGGTCAAACGAGGCCGTAACTTACGGTATCGTAGGGGCAGCACCACCAAAGGAGCATAGATGGACCTCACGTCCTCGCTGCGGGCGCTCTATGCGCCCGGCGTCGCCTACGAAATCGCCACTCCCGACCAGCCGATCCCGGATATGGTACTGGAGGTCGCCGCCCGCTATCCCAAGCGTGCCGCCATCGACTTTTTCGCCCGCCAGCTCTCCTACGAGCAGCTGGTCGAGCAGATGCGTCGGTGCGCGGGGGCCTTGCACCAGGCGGGCGTGCGCGCGGGAGACCGCGTCGCTCTCGTCATGCCCAACTGCCCCCAGCACGCGGTCGCGGTCCTCGGAACGATGCTACTCGGTGCCATCGTCGTCGAACACAACCCGCTTGCACCCTCCGGCGAGCTGCAGGGCGAATATGAGCGCCACGGCGCGCGCGTGACGATCGCCTGGTCGAAGACCCTGGAGAAGCTGACCTTCCTGGGCCGAGGCCACACCACCTTCTCGATGGACCTGACGACGGCCCTTCCCACGGCCTCGCGCCTGGCGCTCAAGCTGCCCCTCAAGGCCGCGCGCGACAAGCGCGACCAGCTCACTAGCCCGCGCCCCACCTGGGCTCGCTCGTGGACACGCGCCATGCGCACAGCCACCCCCTGGAACGGAACATGCCCCGCCTCCATGGACGACGTCGCCCTGCTCATCCACACGGGCGGCACGACGGGCGTGCCCAAGGCGGCGGCTCTCACGCACGCCAACCTGCGCGCCAACGTCGAGGAGTCCATCGCGTGGGTGCCCGTCCTGCACGAGGGCGCCGAGGTCTTCTACTGCATCCTGCCCCTCTTCCACGCCTTCGGCTTCACGATCGGTTTCCTGGCGGGCCTGCGCATGGGGGCGACCGTCGCCATGTTCCCGAAGTTCGACACCGCACTGGTCCTGGCCGCCCAGCGCCGACTCCCCTGCACGTTCTTCCTGGGCGTGCCCCCCATGTACGAGCGCCTGCTGGCGGCAGCCGAGGGCACGGACGTGGACCTGTCCTCCATCCACTTCTCCCTGTCGGGCGCGATGCCCCTGTCGGCGCCTCTGGCCCAAAAATGGGAGGAGGCGACCGGCGGCCTCATGATCGAAGGCTACGGCATGACCGAGGCATCCCCGATCCTCCTCGGTTCCCCCCTGGCCTCCTCGCGGGCGCGCGGGGCGCTGGGTATTCCCTTCCCCTCCACGCAGGTGCGCATCGTCGACCCCGAGGACCCCGCGCGCGACGTCGAGGACGGCGCGGTCGGCGAGCTCATCGCAACCGGCCCGCAGGTCTTCTCCGGGTACTGGAATCAGGACGAGGAGACCGCGGAGGTGTTCACCGCCGACGGCTGGCTGCGCACGGGCGACCTGGTCCAGGTGCGCGACGGCTTTATCTACATGGCGGACCGACGCAAGGAGATGATCAACTCCTCCGGCTTCAACGTCTATCCCTCTCAGGTCGAAGATGCGGTGCGCACGATGCCCGGCATCCTCGACGTGGCTGCCGTGGGGGTCCCCGCCGGCGAGAGCGGCGAGGATGTCGTCGCCGCCGTCGTGCTCGAGGCCGGCGCGTCGGTCACGCTCACGGACCTGCGCAACTGGGCGGAAAAGTCCTTAGCGCACTACGCCCTGCCCCGTCAGGTCGTCGTCATGAGCGAGCTGCCGCGCTCCCAGCTGGGCAAGGTCATGCGCAAGAAGGTGCGCGAGCAGATCGTGGGCGCGCGCGGAGCGACCTCCGAGGCCGTGGCTGGTGCGCGCGAGGCCGTGGCCGAGGCCGTGGCCGGGGCGCGAGATTCCCTCTCCGCTGCACGCGAGTCCATGTCGGAGCGCATTGCGGACGCGCGCGGAGCTGCCTCCGAGGCGGCGGCCGGCGCCCGCGAGGCCGTGGCCGGGGCACGCGAGTCCATGTCGGAGAAGGTTGCGGAGGCACGTGAAGCGGCCTCAGAGGTCACCAGCGAGGCGAGCGCCGCCATGCGCAGGCTGACGTCGGGAGGCCATGGCACGAACGAGGAGCGCCACTAGGAGCCGTTCTCCCTCCCCACCGAGACGCCCGCATCGCTTCGATGCGGGCGTTACTCGTCTCCGAGGAGGGTCGGCCCGGCGACACGCTTGCGACTCGCGCGCGTCTTGCGGGGCTTCTTGGTAGGCGCGGAGGCGCTGACGGGCTCCTCACCCACCTCATCGGGTGCCACTGGGGCCTGCGAGCGCTCACGCAACGCCTGGATCGCATCCTCGAAATCCTCGAGGGTGTCGAAGGCACGATAGACGGATGCAAAGCGCAGGTAGGCGATGACGTCCAGGTCACGCAGGAAGGGCAGGATGGCCTTTCCCACCTCGTTGGTCGACACGTTGGACACGCCGGTGGAGCGCAGTTTCTCCTCGACTTGCTGGGCGAGGATGGCGAGCTGATCGTCGGAGACGGGCCTGCCCTGGCAGGCTTTTTTCACGCCGGAGACGACCTTGTTGCGTGAGAAGGATTCGACGACTCCGGAGCGCTTGACGACCTGGAACGACGACGTCTCCAGGGTCGTAAAGCGTTTCTTGCAGTGCGTGCACTCGCGACGGCGCCGGATCGAGGCGCCGTCATCCGCGATGCGCGTATCGACGACGCGCGAATCAGGGTTATGGCAGAAAGGGCAGTGCACCCTTCAACGGTACACGCTCAGGCACTGACCTGTCACAGGAGTCCCACCTGTCACCGTTACCGGACGGGCACGACGACGCGCTGACCCGGCTGCAGGGCCCCGCTCAGATCATTGAGACGTTCGATATCCGAGACGATTTCCTCGAGGGGACGTTCGCTCTTCACCCCCTGTGCGAGCGACCAGACCGAGTCGCCGCTGACGGCCGCCTTCACGACCGTCGGCCCGTCGTACACCGCGGGCTGGAGGGCCAGACCGAGGGCACCGGCGCCGATCGACAGCACGAGCGTTGCGAGAGTCCCGACGACGATCCCGCGCCGGGAGGAGCGAACCGAACGACGAGGCACGGCCGGAACCCGCAGGAACGACGGATCATCACCGCGCTGCGCCTCCACGCGGCGACGCGCAGACGGGGCCGAGGAAATGTCGCGAACAGTGGCCAGGGGCGCATCCTGCGCCACCCGCATCGGCGAGCGGCGCGCCGGGAACGAGACGGCAGGCTTGGTAGCGAAGGAAACACTCATGACAACCTCCAGGGAAACGGTATCGAACACATGTTCGTCGAACACCTGTACGATAGCACGGCGGGAAACGAATGTCGAGGCACACTCGAACATATGTTTCATTTCCCGCCAATTCGGCTTAAACTTGACGTAACCAGTGGACAACCACCCATGCACATCTGCGTCCACCAACCACGGAGGAGCACCCATGACCGAGCGTTCGATCAGCGATCGGCACCGCGCGATTCTGCGAGTTATCAACGAAAAACTCGATTCGAGCGGCTTCCCTCCCTCTGTGCGCGAGATCGCATCCGCGGTCGGCTTGGCGTCCCCCTCCACCGTCAAACACCACCTCGACGCACTCGAGGCGCAGGGCTACCTCGCCCGCGAACCAGGTCTGCCGCGCGCCCTCGACCTGACCGACAAGGCGCGCAGCGAGCTCGGCATCGAGGCGCCCGCCCCCTCCCCCATCGTCCGCATCGAAATCCCCGTCTCCCACGTGGAGGAAGAGGGCACGGCGATCCCACTCGTCGGCCGCATCGCGGCAGGCTCGCCCATCACAGCTGAGCAGCACGTCGAGGACGTGTTCCATCTGCCCACCTCCATGACGGGGCACGGAGATCTCTTCATGCTCGAGGTCAGCGGACAGTCCATGATCAATGCCGGCATCTTCGACGGAGACTACGTCGTCATCCGCTCCCAAAACGAGGCGCGCAACGGAGAATTCGTGGCCGCCATGATCGATGGCGAAGCCACCGTCAAGGAACTCTCCATCACGGGCGGACACGTGTGGCTCCTCCCCCACAACCCTGACTACTCCCCCATTCCCGGCGACGAAGCCACCATCCTCGGCAAGGTCGTCACCGTCATCCGCTCCCTCTGACTCCCATTCATACTAATGGCGCCGACCCCAGCCGGGGTCGGCGCCATTAGCGAAGGCGCGACAGGCTCAGAAGCCCAGGTCGCGGGCCACCTGACGCAGGCGCTCGGCCGAAGCGGTCAGGCCGTCACGCTCGTTGAGGGTCAGCGGCGGGTTTAGAACGCGTCCCGCGCCGTCGCGTCCGACGATCGTCGGGGCGGCCATGACGACGTCCGAGATGCCCTCCCAATCCTCGAGCAGCGTCGAGATGGTCAGGACGCGCTGCTCGTCGCGCAGGACCGCGCCCGCGATGTTCGCAGCGGACAGGCCGATCGCGTAGTTCGTCGCGCCCTTGCCCTCGATGATCTTGTAGGCGCTCTGGACGACTTCCTGAGCGATGGAGTTGCGCAGAGCGGAGTCGAAGACCGCGCCGGACAGGGTCGGACCCCACTGGGAGAGCGGAACGTTGCCGATCTCGGCGCTGGACCACAGGGCGACCTCGGAGTCACCGTGCTCGCCGGCAACGTACGCGTGGATATTCTGGGTTGCCACGCCGGTCTCGCGCGAAACCAGGTAGCGCAGACGAGAGGTGTCGAGCACCGTGCCCGAACCGAAGACCTGGTTGCGGGGCAGGCCGGTCAGCTTCAGGGCCACGTAGGTGACGACATCCACCGGGTTGGTGACGAACATGAAACGGGCATCGGGTGCCACGTTCTGCAGGTTCGGAACGATCTTCTTCATGAGGTTGACGGTCGAGCCAGCCAGCTCTAGGCGGGACTGCCCGGGCTGCTGCTTCGCGCCGGCCGTCACGATGATGAGGTCGGAACCGCGAACGATTTCGACGTCATCGGAACCCTCAATGGATCCGGCGGGGGTGAACTGAATGCCGTGGGCCATGTCGAGGGCCTCGGCCTCGACCTTAGGCTTATTAATGTCCTGAAGGACGATCGAACGAGCGTCACCGCGCATCGCACACGCGTAAGCGACGGCCGTACCAACGGCACCGGCACCGATGATGGCAATCTTCGAAGGACGTCCAGAGGACTTTGAGGGGTACAGGGTCTGCGCTTTGTTTTCCACGTGTCTCTCCTAGTGTGAGCAGGCGTTTCCCTTGCTACAGGTCACGGGACGCCTAATGGTTAATTTACACGACTTTTCACGTGTTGAAAACCACTCTCCACCTACTGGCCTTCTGCTTTGCTCAGACGCCGAAGCGCGCCGCGAACGACACGCGGGTCCGTGGTCGGCCACATCTGCGGAAGCGAGCGCATGATGAAGGATCCGTAGCGTTTTGTCACCACCCGAGGGTCGAGGATCGCGACGACGCCGCGGTCGGTCGTCGAGCGCAGGAGACGCCCTGCTCCCTGGGCCATCATGAGGGCGGCGTGGGTGAGGGACACGGACATGAAACCGTTGCCGCCGCGGCGCTCCACGTCCATTGATCGGGCGCGCGAGACCGGATCGTCGGGGCGCGGGAAGGGGATCTTGTCGATAACGACGAGGCGGCACGCGTCCCCGGCAACATCGACGCCCTGCCACAGGGACATGGTCCCCACCAGGCACGAGTCACGTTCGTCGCGGAAATGCTGGATCAGCTGGGCAAGGGTTTCTTCACCCTGCAAGTAGACCGTCAGATCGGTTCGTTCGCGAAGCGCCTGAGCTCCGGCGTTCGCCCCACGCCGCGAGGCGAAGAGAGCCAGCATCCCTCCGCCCGAGGCCTGGGCGAGGTCAACGAGTTCGTCGAGCAGTTGCTCGGAAGGACCGTCGCGCCCAGGTAGGGGCAGGTGGGTTGCCACGTATTGGATGCCCTGACGGGCGTGGTCGAAGGGAGAACCTACGTCAATGCCGTGCCAGGGCACGCCGGAAACCGCCATACCGGTGGCGGCAGCCATGACATCGAAGTTGCCACCGAGGGCCAGCGTCGCCGAGGTGAGGATCGCACCCCGCTCGCCGATGCCAACGCCGCCGATTGCTGCGGACACGTCGAGGGGTCCCACCGTCAGCCGAGCGTTGTCGGACTCGTCCTTCGTGATGTAGGTGATCGACTGATCGGGGTCGCGCCCCCACGCGTCGAGCGCGCCGATCAGCTCGTCGACGGCCGCGCGTGCCAGGAGCTTGGCGGCGGGTTCTCCCTGCGTCTCGGACACCTCGTGGCTGGCACGGCGCGCGGCGTCGTCGAGGATGAGCATCGCGTCGACCAGCGCCCCCGGCCTGTACTCCAGCAAGCCCTCCTGCAAAGGTGCCATCGCCGCGCCCAGCCCGGCCCCGGCCTCGTCCAGGTCGGTGGAGTCGATGGACAGGTTTGAGCGCAGGGAGCGAGCCACGCGGCTCACGCGTGCCACCGTCAGGTCGGCCGCGGCCTGGGAGCGGACGCGGTCGGCCAGCTCGTGGGCCTCGTCGACGACGACGGCGTCGTACTCGCCAAAGAACTCGCCCTCGCCGCATGCGTTGATGCCAAAAAGGGAGTGATTCGTCACGACAACGTCGGCTTCAGATGCTTCCAATCGGGCTGCCTGGGCGAAGCATTCGTCGATGAGTGGGCAGTGTTTACCCAGGCACTCGGGCTTGGCGACCGACGCGTGATGCCAGGCACGATCCGAGACGCCGGGCACCAGGTCGTCACGGTCCCCCGTCGTGGTGTCACCGACCCACTCACGGATACGCAGGATCTCCTTGCCGAGCTCACCCGTCGGGCCGACGCTCATGTCTCGGTCATCGAACAGGGTTCCCTCGGTGGGATACCCGCCGTCCAGCTTGTGCAGGCACGCATAGTTCGACCATCCCTTGAGCACCGCAACCTTCAGGCGCACGCCCGTCGCCGAGGCGACCGCGTCGACGGCGACCGGCGCGTCCTTGACCAGGATCTGACGCTGGAGGGCCAGCGTCGCCGTCGAAACAACCCCGCGCACTCCATTGGTCGCGCAGTGCGTCAGCAAGGGCACGAGGTAGCCCAGCGACTTGCCCGTTCCCGTGCCCGCCTGGACCAGCAGGTGCTCGCGGTCCTCGAGCGCGGCGGCACCCTCAGCGACCATCGAGGCCTGTCCCTCGCGCGCGGTTCCGCCCATGCCAGCGACAACCGTGTCGAGGACACGGCACGATGCCTCGACCAGGCCCTCGCTCACTGCCCGCTCCCCGCCGGGTCGCCCACGGTTCCACCCACCGTCTCACGAGCGATGAGCGCGGCCAGGGCCTCGTCGACGCGGGCCACGATCCGGGTTCCTGTCTCCACGTACTCCTCGCGGTCGACCTCGCCCTCCTCGTGGATGCGGTGGACAAGAGAACCCGCCGAATACGGCAGGATCGCATCGATGGCTACACGGGGCCGCGGCAGCATGTCCTCCAAGGCGGCGCGCAGCGCGTCCACGCCCCAACCCGTATGGGCGCTGAGCGGCACCGCGCCGGGGAACACCGTGCGCAGCAGGGCAATCTGCTCGGGCGAAGCCAGGTCCGCCTTGTTCAGGGCGATCAACTCGGGGATGTCCGAGGCCCCCTCAATCGTGTCGATGACCGCGCGCACGGCCTGCACCTGGGAGACAGGGTCGGGGTGCGCGGCGTCCACGACGTGCAGGATCACATCCGCCTGGCCGACCTCCTCCAGGGTCGAGCGGAAGGCCTCGACCAGCTGGGTGGGCAGGTTGCGCACGAAGCCGACCGTGTCGGTGAGCGTGTACTCGCGCCCGTCGGCGGCGCGAGCCCGGCGCACGGTCGGGTCGAGGGTCGCGAAGAGCGCGTCCTGGACGAGGACGCCCGCGTCCGTCAGACGGTTCAGCAGCGTCGACTTGCCGGCGTTCGTGTACCCGGCGATGGCCACCGATGGTACTGCCCCGCGACGACGCGATCCCCGCTGTGTGCGTCGGGCGGGTTCCATGCGTGCAATGTCCGCGCGCAGCTTCGCCATACGCGTGCGGATGCGGCGGCGATCCAGCTCGATCTTCGTCTCACCGGGACCCCTGGAACCGATACCCGCGCCGCCCGCGACGCGGCCACCGGCCTGACGGGACATGGACTCGCCCCAGCCGCGCAGACGCGGCAGCAGGTACTCAAGCTGGGCCAGCTCCACCTGCGCCTTGCCCTCACGAGACTTGGCGTGCTGAGCAAAAATATCGAGGATGAGGGCGGTGCGATCAACGACCTTAGCGTCGACAACATCTTCCAACCCGCGGCGCTGGGAGGGAGCCAGCTCCTCGTCAACGATGACGGTATCGGCCTCGACGCTGCGCACGATGTCAGCTAGCTCGCGTGCCTTGCCCGACCCCAGGTAGGTCGCCGGGTCGGGCTTCATGCGGCGCTGGATGATGCCGTCCAGGACACGCGAACCGGCGGTTTCCGCGAGCGCGGCCAGCTCGCGCAGCGAGTTTTCGGCCTCTTCTTCGCTCTGGGTGGTGCGCAGTCCCACGAGGACGACCTTTTCGAGTCGCACCTGGCGGTATTCGACCTCGGAAATGT
>ERZ773018.1170-NODE-1170-length-14294-cov-2.964183_pt1 | contig 14294 bp, 13 predicted proteins | sample MGYA00580840_ERZ773018 | MGnify/ENA primary metagenome ERZ773018 (study PRJEB29015, sample SAMEA2738125) | human oral metagenome | biome: human oral; feature: human-associated habitat; material: saliva | place: China | collected 2256 ... | reverse complement strand
GATGAATTGGTTCTTTTTGATAAAAAAGAACCAATTCATCGGAGATTGTCGTTTTTGGCATTAATAACTGTGATGGTCGTGAATAGCTTCCAATAATCCTCCAAAGTCATCAATAACCATCATTGAAACTAACATCTTGACATTCACAATAAGAACACCGAAGCAATCATTCAGAAGAGATTGTTTAAGATTGGTTCGATTTCATAGCTCAACAGGTAGAGCACTGCACTTTTAATGCAGGGGTTGTGGGTTCGATCCCCACTGGAATCACAAAAAAGAACAAGAGACACGATGAAGATTTTCAAAGATCAGAAATTGGTGACTTTCTTCACTGGTGCTGACTTTTACAGCAACTTCTATAAGTCTGAGATCGACTATAATGGTCTTGTTTTCCATTGCGGTGAATCACTGTTTATGTTCTTAAAAGCAAAGTACTTCGGAGACGAAGATATCGCAATGCAGATCTTTAAGAACTCGGACAACCCACGTTTTTGTAAAGAGCTTGGAAGACTTGTTCGAAACTACAATGATGGTCTCTGGTCATCTGTCAGATATGACGTGATGCTCTTTGTGGTGATGATGAAGTTAAGATCTTCAAAGGCAATCAGAGATCACTACACACAACTGATCGATGAAGGTTATGAGTTTGTAGAAGCCAGTCCTTATGACAAAATCTGGGGATGTGGACTTTCAGAAACTGATATTCGTATTCTCGATAAATCGAAATGGAGAGGTTCGAATCTTCTTGGTACGGTTTATAACAATGTTCACGAGATACTTGACAATGATTCTTTGAGAGATCTCTGCGATGTTTTTGGATACAGCAAAACGTTCTAAAAACGTCGCTCATAAGAAAAAATGAAAATGTTCCAATAGCTCAGTCGGTCAGAGCAACTGACTCATAATCAGTAGGTCGTAGGTTCAAAGCCTACTTGGAACACCGATGTTGACTTTAGGACGTTTCGGCAACTTCAAAAATTGATAACGTCCCCTCTCAGAATGGGAATAATTCTGCTCCAATTAGGGTTCAAAACCTATCACTTGGGTTAAAGTACGTACAGATCTTAGTTGGAGTTCAAGTGCGGTTTCACGCTGGGATTCATAGTCCGCCACAGTTTCCGTTAAAACTGGGAATCTATGAGGGCTTCGTTAGCTTAGTGGTTAAAGCTTATCAGACGTGGTGACGGAGGTTCGAATCCTCCACGAAGCACTTTCTAAAAAGATAGATAACAACAGATGCACAAACTTATTCTCATAGACAAAGGTCAAGCACCTCTTCAAGTTATAAAGTGCTTGATGGATCAACGAAAGATTTCTTTGAGTTATGCCATGGAACTTGTTCGACAAGACAATCCAGTTCTGTACAATTCCGAAAACGAACAAGATGTTGAAGATCTTAAGCAAAAGGTCGAAAGCTTTGGTGCTGTAACAAAGGTCGTAAACGATTAATCAGTTATGAACCAAGAATATGAACAGAGGAGACGGAAAGCATTGAAGGACTATGAAGACTTCAAAGATGCTACCTTGAAGCAACTCGAATTCGTTCAATCTATTGAGTTCGACAAATCAATATCTCCCGAAGAAAAGTTCTACCAACAGACTAAGTATGAACTTATGCACGGCTATCTTCGATGCCTAAGATTTGAGTTCGATAGAATCTTGGAAGAAGGGAAAGATCTATAATGGAACACATTCTTTGTTCTGCAATAAAGAGGATCGTACCGAGATCGAAGTGCAATTATCATCACAATGACATCCACCTCATAGAAATCGGTTACAGACACCACGACATATTCGCAAGATTTAAGGGAGAAGTTTCCGAAAAACCAGAAGATGAAGGATTCTATACTTCCAAAGGAAGATTTGTTGATAGACTTGAAGCGTGTAAGATAGCCAAAGAATCTGGTCAAATAGAAGGAAGTGATGAAAAAACGATTCTTTATTCTGAAGATCTCTATTAAAAGAAACCGATAGGAAGATAAGATGATAAGACTTATGAAGAGATTCAGAGAAGGTCTGATGATCCAGCCATAAGGATTATAGAGGTTCGAATCCTCTTCTCTTCGCAAAAATAAAAAGAAAAGCGACTTTAGGGCTGTTTGAAACGATACACAACAGCTATCTTCACGGAATCTTTTATAGAGTTGGGACTTTCTTGGAGATATCGCAATATTGAACATCAACTCTATCCAGAGAAGACCTATGAATATGGGAAGGTTATTGCTCTAATGGGTGTTATCTCCTAAGTTGGTGGTTTCCAACAAAAAAGGTGCTTGAGAAAATCGATGAAAGTTGTCCAACTTTCTAAAGCTAAATCTCTAAGTGGTACTGATTTCCACGGAGTTGGATGATCGAAATCGTGACGTTTCGGGATTATAGTGTAAGTCTGATTTCCATCGTTTTCTCAATATTGGAAGGGTGGCAGAGTGGTCTATTGCGTCAGTCTTGAAAACTGAAGGTCGGAAACGATCCGAGGGTTCGAATCCCTCTTCTTCCTCTTTTGATGATATTTTAGGTTCACAGCAACAAATATCGCAATTGCTCCTATTAATTACGTAGCCTACTGATAAGTCATCATTTACAAAAGCGTTCTTTTAAAGAATTCTCAAAGTCGAGATTTATAGACACACAGCAAACAGAACTATTCATAATTGGCTCATACGAATGGTCTGCAGAAAAGGTCTCGATAAATGATAGAAAAACGTCTTTTAGATTATGGACTTACAGCAATTCATAAAAATTCTTCAAGTTACTGGTCTGATGCCCCATTCGGCATTGTCCATAGCTGTCTAAAAGATGAATCAATAAAAATCTCCGATTTACAGATTTACAGCAATGAATTCTCATTATCGTTTAGTCTACGTGTTCAAAGTCTGTAGAATAATCGGAAATCATAAAGGTGGTTCTTAGATGATGTAGGTTCGAATCCTACCCGACTGAGAAGAGTATGGACAACTCGCCACCTTTTTATTAAACGTAGTGCTTCTTGATGAAGATATTCAGAGGAGCGAAACCTCTCACTACGTCTGTGATGGTAGCTCAAATTGGTTAGAGCAATAGGTTGTGGTTCTATTGGTTGTGGGTTCAAGTCCCATCCATCACCCACCAGTCCCTTGAACGTAGTAGATTGTAGAGGGACATTCGGATTGTCCTTTGGTGTAATGGTAGCACAACAGACCTTGGCTCTGTTCGAATCAATGAGGGACAACATCGTATACGATATCACTTTTTGTTGTTGAAAAGACGACAACTCGATTCAGAGAGTTGTCGCCTTTTCTGTGTATTGTGATTAAAATCAAGATCTGTTAATTAAAGAGAGGTACTTCCCTTGTCCTCGAGAATTATCGGTGGGATGAAAGTACCTCCATGTACCTCCAAGCTCAAGGAAAGTACCCTCCTGTTATCAGAAGAGGTATTTCTCATCGGAAGAACTTCTCTGTTACAAAGAGGTATTTCCAACCTCTCTCTGCACAGAACTTTTCTGCAGATCTTCTCTTTATTTCAACATTCAGATTTGTCTGCAGTTCTCGGCTATATGTCGACTTCGATTTCCTTGTACTTCTCTTGGGAATCTGAGTTTGTGAGTAAGGTTTTACTTCTATTAGGAACGTTTTTAACTCTCCCTTCACCCTCATCTGCATCCAAAAATCTGGGTAGTAAGTCCTCTGTTTTTGCATCATTGGATCGAAGTATGAGATCTTTGTGTCTGGGTGTTCATATGTCCACTTTTCTACATTCGGATTCGAATCGATAAGTCTCATAAACTTGAGTTCCAAAGATGATCTGTACGGAACACCTTCTTTAAGAAGATGTCCAACAAACTTGTCCTTATTAATTGGAATGTAGTAACCTTGTTTGTAACCTCTTGTGTTATTAGGATTAGGATTTTGAAGCATACTGAGTGAGTTATAAAAGTCCCATGTAAGGCACTTGCTTCCTCATCATTTCGTTGAGGAAAGCTATGAATTGTAAATTGTTCATTCCCATTCTTTCAAAAGGTGGGAAATCGTCAGATTGTATAGCAAGTGATTGAAACTTGGAGGGATCAGTGTCTACAATTGCAGATCCTCCATTTTCCGTCTCCGTTTTTAGATTCGTGTTTATAACAATCGATCCTCCGTTATCCTTTATCTTCACAGATCCTCCACGAAACAAGATCCTCCAAGGCGAGGTGACTTTTCGATTAAGGTTTATTTCAAGCATCGTCGGAAAAACTACGACACCATTAATAGTCAGCCATACAACGAAGATCTTCCCAATTATGACTGCAGGAATGACCACCATGAACTTATGAATGATCGGGAGCTTGATAGGTGTGGAAGGTGGAAGGATTATCCCAGTCGTCCAATAAGTAGGGATCACGGAGACAATGTTCAAGAAACTCGTGAACTTTCTCCAATATGCACTCTTTGTGATATCATAAGCTTTTGGATTTCTGGAGATTTCACGTAGAGACATGTCAGCATCTTGATTTGTTGACGATTTGTCTTCATTTACATTCTCGTCACCAATCATTGATTGCATCACACATTTCACACTTCTCAAGTCATCCACGATCTGCTTCTCTTTGAGTTCTGTGTCAAAGACTACGAACTTGTTACAAAAATCCACAAGAAAGTGCTCGATGAATGATTGGTGGAAGATTCTCGACTTTAGTCTTTTCCCATCTTTCTTCCCGAAGATCTTTATTGCATTCTTCTGGTCATACTTCCTCTTGCTGTTCAGACAGTTGTTGAAGATTCTCAAAGATTCGTCCAGAGATTTCAGAAGTTTGTCGACGCTCTCAAAGTTGAGTTTTCGAGAGAGATCTTCAACTCTCTCTATTGGTGATGATGATTTTTGATGGGCATTTTTAATCACATCATAAACTCTCGAAGGGATACCCGCTTCAAGACCAGTTATCTTTGATCTATCTTTTAAAGATTTCTCGTGGATAAAAGAGCAAGCATAAATCAAAGACAGATCTTTGGAAAGTTCAAGTATTCTTCGAATTGTTCCTTTATCTTTCTCTACTCTTGTAGATACGTTACTTATAGTAGAACTAATCGAAGACAAACATTCATCAATTGAAAATGGTGGTTCTTCTTGCTTTGTGAGTTTGTCGACAGCGTCTAATAACGACTTGTCAATCACAGGCTTTATGTCGGAAGAAGGTATCGTCATGTGACACCCTTCCAGAGGACATGCAGGAATCTCGTCGAAGTGTATCTTACACATGTCGACTTCTGCCGTCGATCCCATCACACGTTCATATTCCTTGAAAAGATCCTCCCCGAGGATATCTTTAATTGATGTAGTCTTCATCTTTGTCGACGAGGAAGTTCACTCTCTTCTTGATAGTTTTCACTGAATAGACCAGATGCGTCATTATGTCTTCGATATATTTCAAGAATCCCTCAACGTTTTCATTAAGGTAGATTATCGACGAAAGCGATCTTTGCATGATCTTCCCTCGATAATCGTACCCGAGATTCTTCAGTTTTGTTTTTCTTCTATGAAGTGCCTTGTAATTGTTATCCATTTTGCTTCATTGATTCTTCAAAAACAGATCGAACATATTCAAACTTCGACTTGTTCTCGGTTATTATTTCACGGAGCTGTTCACGAGTGTCATCCTCTTGCTTTCTTGGGAATTCGAATTCGGAATTCTCCTTTATAGACTTCAGAGCTTTTGTAGTCTCCTCTTTTGACGTGCCAAACTGATCGTTATGACTCTTGATGATCTGTCCACCTTCTTCGGAATCATTCCCAGCACTTCCTGTATCACCCATGAAAGCCTTCAACTTCGAAATTGCGGTATCTGCACCTGCGTCTACTTTATCGATTGCATGTTTTGCCACAGCTCCTGCTTTCGACGCTTGTTTGTTCGCAAATCTTCCTGCAACATTCGAAGGTCTGAACTCGGTTTCAAGTTCATCGAGTTTCTTTTTCAGAGCTTTCGTTGCGTGCGAAACAGTCCCCTTGATTTGGTTATCAACGGCTCTTGTGATAGCGTTCGATGTCTTACGAGCTTCCTCAATTGCTACTTTCTTGAGAATATCACCAATCCCCGAAGATGAAGATTTCTGACCATCAGTCGTGAATCTTCTGACCTCCCTCGAGATTTCAGATTGCTTTTCTGATCTCTGATAAACGTGCGGTTCTACTTCCTCGAGGAATCTCTTCTTTCTTGCCGATTCCGAGAAGACATCAAGGTCGTGATACCTAAAGTCCATACGACCAAGCGATATCTTGAACTTTGTGGATACTTCTTTACCTCCTTCATTGGAGACACTCGAAAGATAGGAGAATGTTTCTGAGAAGTCGAATTCGCAATCAGTGAACTTGTAGGCATGAGTTCCAAGATATGGATTCAAGAAGACCATACCGTCACGGTCTTCAATGAATCTCTCGGATTCACCACCATGTTCTTCCATTATCTTCTTGTACTTCTCATCATTATTGAAGTAGTTTTTGAGAAGCGACTTTATATTTCTGATTTCGTGGATGACAACAATCATATCAAATCTTCGAAGGTTGATCGGTGCAACGTTCTTCATGTTCTGATAGTCGTATGTTGCATGAAGATAGTCATCCGCCATCGAAGATATGAACATGTCCATCGATTCGATAGTGTTGATGTTTATTTCTTGAGGGAGAAATGCCGTTTTTGGCTGTATTCTCCAAAAACTGCCGAGACCATCCATTGACTTCATGTAGTGGAATCGATTGGTCATCAGTTCTCGCATTTTTCCTTGGAAACTCAGAAGTTTTTCCTTTCTCCAATTCTGGTTTACAGATTCTAAGTAATACGACAGACTTTCACCAGTTCCCATTTTCTCCTTGCGCACTTGAACTCTCTTATCATTGTTCTTAAAAAGTGGTGATGATGACCAATCGATTATTATCTTGAAAGAGAGGAATGTTGGATCTTCGATTCTGATCAATGATTTCTTGGAAAGATACCATTTTGAGTACATTTCCAGAAGTGAATCGAGATCATGAGGTTTATCTTTCCCAGTCTTGATTCTCTCCCCATCTTTCCATAAGAGATCATCGACAAGACCTGTTACAAGACCTCCGTCACCTATGTCGTCGTATAGTTTCTTGATATTCATCAGAGCAAGTTTCGTTATTTAAAAGATATTCGTTCCGACGGTATTTCTGAAGCATTTGTAAATAACGAAATGTGTATTCATCGCATATGAAAAAATTGAAGATCTTTGAAGGGATTGGAGAGATAAACGCAAGTGTTCTACAATCTGCTATACGGCAAAGATACTACGTCCAATTCTACTATTCTCGAGACGATGATGGTGTGCTCCCAGGTCCCAGATTTGTTGAACCGTATTGTTATGGTTATTCAGTTGTAAATGGGGAAGTTCGCTATTATCTTCGTGCATGGATGGTAGCATCAACAGATAAAGAAGACAATCTTAAGGGTAAATTAAAAATACGATCTGTTTCAAAATCTGGGAAACGTGGCAGGCGTGAATGGTCTGCCGAATCTGGCTGGAGACTTTACAGACTCGATTCTATGTCGAACATGTACGTGCATCGTCGAAAGTTCTCATACTACCGTAAAGGTTATAACGGCTCGACTGATGTTGCAATGTCCCAGATAATCGAGCAGATTCCCAAGAGTGAATTCAAGGGTGAAAAAAGATGAAGGAAGTAGTTGTTATATCTGATCCATCGATTGATATCTCGAAGCACGGTGATATAAAAATCCCAGATATTAAAGAGATTCCAATAGAAACAAAGAAACGTGTCGGCAGATACGCTCCATTCATTGATATTAATGGCTTCCAATTTGACCACGGTTCTATTGAGAGCTTTGAACTTTCAATTGGGAAGTCTTTTTTACCTACGATCTCTTGTACTCTCCAAGACACTTTCGGGGTGATGAGGTCTTATGGAACTCTGACAGATGACGTATTGAAGCTGTTTATTCGTTCTGATAACAAAGACTTCAAACCGATAAGACAGAACTTTAGAATCATAAACTCGTCATCTTCATCTGGATCAGAGAACTCGAGAATCACAATCTTTGGTATACTTGAAATTGAAGACTTTCACCACGATATAGTGAAATCGTTCGGCAAGAAGTCATCTTTCGACACTTTGCAGGATATTGCAAAAATGTTCGGTCTTGGATTTGCATCAAACGATACGAAAACTGATGATGTGATGACGAGAATCTGTCCGAACATTACAATTCAAGAGTTCTTGCAGACTGATCTCATCCCTTCAATGTACAAAGATGACAAATCTTTCTTCAGAGTTTTTGTTGATCAATACTACTACCTAAATGTCGTAGAGGTCAATGAGCTTTTTGATATCGACATTGATATTCGTAAAGTGAGAGAATCTCTCAAATATGGTGATCGTGATTTTGATACGAGTGATGACGAGAAGTCTGCGATGACACCATTCTTCTTGTCAAATGCTAATATAAAGCTCCTTACAGAGAACGGAATATCTTACTACCGTGTTGTGAACTCTATCGGAGACATGACAGAAGATGGTAACAAGATCAGTTGTCACTATTATGACCATGAAACCTCGGAATATAAAGAGTTCTTCCAAAAGAGCTTGGAAACTGATGGTGATAGTCACAAACTCACGGATCGAACAATTCATAAGTCAGTGAACTTCATCGAGCAATATTCCGAAAATGTCCATAAGAACTACTATTTCTCAAAGATGTCAAACCTCCTACAAAGAAAGTCATCTTCACGATTTGGTCTTGAATGTCATCTGATGGACATAAACAACTACGTTCGTGTATGTCAACAAATCCCAATCTTCATCCAGAGAGAAAGGGAAGAAAGAGACAGAGCAGGAGACAGAGAAGAAGGGATCAGATTTGACAACATGCTATCTGGCCAATACGTCTCTGATGATCTTTCTTATGTTTATCGTTCTGATAGAGGTTTTTATACAAGATTGAAATGTGTAAAACGTGACTTTTGGAAAGGTGATGACGAAGAAGAAGGTGGAAAATAACCACTGATAAATCCTTAACTTACTAATATGAGAAAGCCCAACAACTTTTTATCAAGTTGTTGGGCTTTCTCTTTGCCTTTTCCTTGAGCTTTCTTGCCTTCGGTGCTATTTTTACCCCACTGAATGTCTTCGAGTGCAAGGAAAGTACCTTCCTGTGATTCGGAGACCTATGTGAAAATCTGATAATCTTCTGGACTTATGAGTTCCCCAGTTTCTATGATTCTCATCTTTGAGAATTCTGTATCAAACTTTGCGAAGAAGTTCTTGTATTTCGAATCTCTACATTTTAGATTCTTCATGTACATCGTGTGTTCGACCTGCATCTTCTCTGTGGCGATCATCCCGATAACGCTATCACATCTGTAAACAATACCGTAAGATTCAGCAACGGATGAAAGTGTCATATCGGACATGTTCAAAGCCCCTCGATTTAACTGATGAGCAGTTATCACACACCAATTCGTCTCTGAAGCCATTTGATAGAGATCATCAGCATTCTGCTTGTGATATTGGTAAATCTTGTCTTGTGCCGTGCCGTGATCGTTTTGTAGTTCCGTGAAATAGTCAATCACTATGGCGTGCCACTTTATCCCATACTTTTCCTCCAGTCTCTTTGCCGTGCCGTAGATGTTTGAGACACCAGTTTTCGAGAACTTCAAGGCGAGGAATTTGCCTGGTGGTACACCAATGTTCATGTTCTTCTGTCTAAACTTTTGGATAGATTCCGACAGAAGTGCGTCATCGTTCGAGAACGTGTCATATTCCGATATTGGAATGTCGAAGGCGTTAGAGCCAATTCGTCGGAAAGTTCTTGGGATTGACATTTCGACAGATACAAACAACACATTTTTGCCCGATCTTGAAATGTTGAGTGCAAGATTCCCAAGGATCACCGATTTCCCAGAGTTTGTCGAACCCATGAACATGTTGAGAGTACCAGGTATGAATCCGTTATGTCTATCTTCGGTGAGCATCTGGTTGAGCATCCCATAACCAGTGTCGATGTAGTCATCTATCGAAATCTGCTTGTGGGATTGAGGATCATAGAAGTCGAAGACCTCTTCATCACCAAACGAGACCGATGAACCTCTGACCACAATCTCTCGTGCTTTGGAGATCACTTCCTTTACATTCTCGGGAGTGATATTCTGTGTCTGCATATAGGAAATCGATTCCTTGTATGCACGTTGATTGTTTTGCCACATTATCCAAGCACCAACCGTTTCATCAAGCCATTCTTCAGAAAACGCACGAATATTTGTCTTGATGATGTATGATGCGTTCGCAATGAAAGTCTTCGCATTGTCATCTTCCGACATGTTCAAGTCGATCATAAACGACTTCTTGTCTTCCATTACGAGATATTCGATCTGCTCTACACTTGGATTTTCTGGAGAGAATATCTGTTCGTGGAATCTTTCCCAGAATTGTTTGGTTAGCTTTGATAGTGCCTTCAGAGTTGGAGATTTGAAGAATTCGTGATCAACAGATGTCCAAAGGTGTGGTTGTGAGTTTATGTAAACGTAAGCTATATTTTCAAAGTTCTGACCAAATCCAACAGCCATTTTTTCGTTGTAGTTTTTGAAGATAGTTGTGTGGGGGCTTTGTGCTTTATTTTCCAGCAAAGCCCCCACAACCTTTATAAGAGAGAAATCGTCTTGTCTTCTTCGCCTGTTACTGAAGCATAACCAAGCGAGACCATGTCATCAACGAGCGACCAAAGTTGATCACGTTTCTCTTCACCGAACACTTTCACGATATCGTTGAACTTCATCGATTTCCTACCTTTCGATAAGATAGCATAAACGATGTCATCTATCGAGTGCGTTGTGTAGTGAAGATATTCGCCAGATATGTGCTTGATCTTTAAATCTTGCTTGTCTACGAGTTCATCTATCTTCATAATCCGCTCATTATTCTGTCAATGTCGGATAGCTCTTCAATATCCGTGCTTGAAAGTTCGCCATCCATGTCGGTATATTCTTCGTCTCTGTAAGAGAACAGAGGAATCATCACCTTCTCGTCGAGTGTCTTTAAGACCTCTTCGGTGAAGACATGTTTGTTGAAGATGTCCAGATTCTTGAAGGACTTGTTGAGGTGACGGACTACCCATTCAGTCCCAGTAGGTGTGGGGAAACAGACCTTTTCGACAGTAGAAGGAGTGAGCTTTCCATCTTCATATCTTTCGGTGAAGAACTTCTCGGTGAACACGAACTTTTGATCCTTCTTTTCATTAATCTCTTGGGTCTGTTCAGATTCGACCTCGATGAGTCTTTCCACATAAGAACCATCATTAATCGATTGGATAATCGACTTCTTGAACTTCAGCTTCTGATTCTTCGATACATCAAGTTTCACATTTCCGACCATGTAAGCATCACCGCTATCAATGTAAGACGAGATCATCTTTGACATTGCTTCATCGGAGTAGACACCGTGCACGATCAGTTTGTCCTTGATCGTCTTTGTCTCGAGATCATCCGTAAAGTCGAATCCATCTTGTTCCATCATACGTACGAGGTCGGGAAGAACGATCGTGTTATCGGATGACACAATTCGAATATAACCGTTGTAGAGGTCATATGACAATGACTGATAGAACGTTTGCTTCTTTGCTTGTGCAAGTTCTCGTTCGATTTCCTTCGTCGAGTAAGTCTTCGATTTCTCAAGACCGATCTTCTTCGATATCTCTAATGCTGTGTCGACATACGCCACCATTCTCCCTCGGTCGATCCCACAGATGTTCCAAGATACGAATTCCTGCAAGCCCATGTAAGCATTAAGCACCTTTGTGAAGGAAATGTAAAACTCTACTGGTCTGTGAATCGAGATTCATTTATCCCTGCAGTTACAATGACCCCCATCTTCTGCTTGTTCTCATCCCGATCGAACTTCTTACGAAGAGATACAAGAACGGATGCCATATAAGTGATCCCCTTACCACCACTTGTTACACGAACTTTCTGATATCCTTGCTCGGCTTCGTACTCATGTGCGGTACAGAGCATTGGAATATCAAGCTTCCCAAGACGAGGTGTTATCATGTTGAACAATAGCTTGATTTTCTTTGCCACTGTCCCCATGTCCTGCTTCATTTCTCCACTTAGAGCATCTGAGAATTGTTTTGATGAGTTCAGTGCAGAAAGTGAATCGATGAAAACTGCAACCTTTGGGATTTCAAGTTTTTCATCTTCGGAGAGTTTCTTGTTCTTCTGCTCGTATTCCTTCTTAGTGTCAAGCAGTGATTGTGTGAGCTGTGTGAGCTGTACAGTGATGTCTGCCACAGTCTCTGGTACAATCACACGTACGCCTTGAGGATCAACGCCTTGTGCTATAAATCTGTCATAGCTCGTGGCGTTCTCGGTGTCGAAGTAGATGCAGAAATAACCCTTCTTTTGTAACTGTGCCATACATGACAGAAGCACGAAGGACTTCCCAGTTTTTGGATCGCCCGATATCGTGATGATTCTCCCCGAAGGTACACCTTTGAGGATTGATCCCGACATGCAGGCGTTGAGGACATAAGAACCTGTGTGAACCCATTCTCGGATTTCTGCTGTTGTGTGTTCAGAGAGCAGACCACCAGATTTATCAAAGTTTCCTATGAATTGGTTGATCTCTGAAAAACTCTTTGCGTTTCCGTTAAAGATAGTTTTTGCCATATTAATTCATAAATGGATGTTACCATTTTTCTCTCGTATTTCTTATAATACGGAAACACTTTGAGGAGCTGACAAACAACCGAAGTGTTCATCAGCCCCTCAAAAAAGGAGAGTGTATTTTCGTGGCTTCGTTTAGACGAGCTTGTCGCTACCTTCTACTACGAATGTCATGTACTGAGCTTCTGGATGAGAACCACGTTCAGCGATAACGTAGCGAGACTTAAGTCTGAACTTCTTCTCCATCGTACCTTCAGCGACGGTTTCAACCTTTTCACCGAGGATGTATGGGCAGAATGCGAGACCTGGGGTCTTTTCACCACCCTTGTTGAAGACAGCTACACGGCAGTCGTTCAGATCCATCAGACCATCTTCGAAGACATCAATTCCGTAGAACTGACCGAGGTGGGCGAGAGGAGACTGCGTCTGAAGCGTGTTTTCAAATGGAGCAATTGCGAAGCCACGGACATCACGGATAGCCGTAGAGTTCGTACCATTGACAACAGCGGTGTTACCTGCACCTACACGACCACGATTCTTGATAATCGTAGAAGCGAAGAACATTCTCGTGATGATTCTCTTCTGCAGGGTGGAAAGGTTTTCTGCGATTGCACCAACAGCAGGGAGAACAGAGGTTGCACCAGAGATCTGCTTGAGTTCACCATCAAGACCAACAAATTCCTGCGTTGCACCAGTACCGCTACCGAAGTTTGCGTTGAGGTTGATGTTGGAGAGCTTGTTGATAGCAACGTGATGATCCCAACCCGAAGCGAAGATCATAGAAAGAATGTGATCATTGATAGACTGATCGAGGTCATTCTTCATGATTTCTTCAGAGAATTCAAGCATGTCGAAGTCGTGATCCATGCGAGCATCCTGAATCTGCTCCGTCGTCAGAGAGAGGTCAACGTGGAAGGTTTCTGCAGAGAATGTTCTGTTCCACATCTTCGTACCAAGAGTACGTGCACCCTGCGTTTCACCAACTTCACGTGACATTGGCTTGAACAGCGTCTTACCGTTGTTACGACCAACGTGGAAAGGATCGTTGTTCTGAAGACCAGAACCCGAGAAACCAGCGATGAAGTTCGTGAAGCCGTTTACGTAGTCTACAGTGTTACCACTGAGAACCCACTTACCGCTACCCGAGGTGATTTCTGCGTTTTCGAGGATTTCTGCCAGTACCTTGTCCTTATGAGTAGCTTCAACACTTACGAGATCGAAGATGAAGTTACCATTGTACTGGTGGATGCCGATGAACTTGGCTTCAGCAACCTTCGTTGCACCACCAGTTTCCTTGATTTCGTACTTCGTACCTACCTTCAGAGGATCAGCACTCGTCGTGGTCTTTGCCTTGATCTGGAAGACCTGCAGGTGATTACCATTTGCAGATTCCTTCTTACCACCAGCGTAAACTGGCTCTGCAACAACCATCGTGATGTTGCTCTTTGACATAGGAGCTACGTGCAGGAGGTCGAAACCAACGTTAGTAGCTGCAGTGTCTACGAACACCGTGAACAGTCTGTCGAACATTTCTGCAGAACCGTGCTCAGTTGCAGAACCGAATGAGAACGCACCACGACCTGGGACATTAGCACCATTAGAAGCACTTTCGTAAATCTTTCTGGTGTGAGCCATAAGTGCGATATC
>ERZ773018.1168-NODE-1168-length-14299-cov-3.958579_pt1 | contig 14299 bp, 14 predicted proteins | sample MGYA00580840_ERZ773018 | MGnify/ENA primary metagenome ERZ773018 (study PRJEB29015, sample SAMEA2738125) | human oral metagenome | biome: human oral; feature: human-associated habitat; material: saliva | place: China | collected 2256 ... | reverse complement strand
AGAATTGCAAAGATTGCAAGACTTAATTACAATATGGATTTTCCTAAGAAGGAACAAGTTAAATATTTGGATAAGATTGATTAATTTATTAAACTTAGACAAGAGGAGTTTAAATGAAAAACAAGAAATATATTATTAAAAATAAAACAGTCTCTTCTCGTTCGGCTGTTTTATTTTTTATTTTTATAATAATTTTTAGCACTATAATTGCTAAATTAGCATATTTACAGTTGTATTCAAAAAATAAATACAGTGTTGAACAATTTAAAGATTCAGTTAGCTATACACCGCTTGAAGCAAAAAGAGGTTCCATTTTTGATAGAAATGGGAACACATTGGCTAAGAGTATAAGTGTATATAATGGTTATTTTTCGACTCTTGATTATAACCGCTATAAAAAATCCAATGGAAAGATTAAAGATACAGAAACAAAAAAATTGGATAAAATTTTTGATATATTGCAGTTGAATAAAGAAGAAATTTTTGAAAAAGCTGATCAATATAATAATTTGTTAATAAAAAAAGGTATTACAGAAGAACAAAACGCTACTATAAAATCAAAAAATTCGCTTATAGTGAGTGTTAATAGTAATAAGGAAGTTTATTTTTCTGTATTGGAATATGACAAATTTAAACTTTATTCTCAAAAAGCTAAAGAGACAGAAGAAAAAAAATTAGATGAAATTTTTTCTGCCCTTGAGCTTGATAAGAAAAAAGTATTCGACAGAGCAGATAGAGGAACTAATTTTAAAATAAAAAAGAGTATAAGTCCTGAATTAGCAAAAGAAATTAAGGATATAAATTCTTCTATAATCAGTGTTGAGATTGAACAAAGCAGAAACTATTTAGATGGAACTTTGGCACCTTTTGTAGTTGGACATGCTAACGAAAACGGAGGACAAAGCGGTATTGAAAATTTTTTGAATGATACTCTTTCAGGAACAAACGGATCTAAAAGAGTTATAAGAGAAAATCTTAACAAATCTGTTGAGGACGTCATTGAAGCAAAAGATGGAAAAGATTTATATTTAACTATAGATAGTACAATACAAAAGTATGTCGCGGAATATGGGCAAAAATATTTTGAAGAAGAAAAACCCATCAAGATGAGTGTTATAGTTTCAGATGTAACAAACGGTGATATAATTGCGATGGATAGTTTTCCAAAATATGATAACAATAATCCTACAGTTCCACTTGATAACAATGCGATTAAAGAATTTGAAAATTTAGATGAAAAAGAAAAATTGAAAAAAATATTTTCAATGTGGAGAAATCCTGCTGTCAGTGATGTTTATGAACCAGGTTCTGTATTTAAACTTATAACAGCATCTTCATCTTTAGAGGAAAAGACAGATACTTTAGATTCAACTTTTTTTTGTAATGGATTTATAAGAGATATTCCGGGAGTTACACTCAGATGTTTTAATTGGCAAAATCCACACGGGAAAGAAACTTTTACCGAAGCGTTAGATAACAGTTGTAACCCCGCCTTTGTGCAAATGGTTAGACATTTGGGAAAAGAAAAATTTTATAGATATATTAATGGCTTCGGATTTGGCAATAAAACAGGGATAAATTTGCCGGGAGAATCTAACGGGAAAATTCCGAAGTCTTTATCAGATATAGGAGCAGCAGAACTTGCTACAATGAGTTATGGACATGGAATTTCTGTAACTCCTATTCAAATGATTATGGCTGCAAATGCTGTTGTTAATGGTGGGTATTTATTAGAACCGCAAATTAATGTTAAAAACGTCGAAAAAGATTCAGATAATAAAATTAAAATAAAAGAAAATGAAGCTATTGTTAAAAATCAAATTATTTCAAAAGAAACAAGTGATAAAATGAGAGTGTTAATGGAGCATGGTGTAACTGACGGAATAGTAAACAAGGTTTATTCTAATAATGTCAGAATTGGAGGAAAGTCCGGCACAACAATAAAAGCTGTAAATGGTAAATATGATGATAAAAAGACTGTTGCCTCATTGTATATTGCTTTTCCTATTGAAAATCCAAAATACAGTATTTTAATTGTGTTTGATGAACCTAAAGCAAATTCAGGTGGTACCAGTGTTTGTGCTCCTTTAGCTAAAAAACTAGCCGAAGAAATAGCTGAGTATAAACAATTGACTAAAAAAAATGATAATAACAGCATAGTTAGAAAAACAAAAGTTCCGGATGTTAGAGGAGTTACATTAGAATATGCTACAGAACTTTTAAAAGGACAGTATTTAAATTACAGTATAGATAGTTCTGCTTCGCCAAAGTCTATAGTTACTAGACAAAGTGAGGATCCTGAAAAGAGTTTGGTTGAAGGAAGTACAGTTAAGCTAACCGTTTCAGATGATGAAGATACAAAGTTACGTGTTGTCGATTTTTCAAAAATGAACTATCAACAGGCTATAGACGTCGCAAATAAGATGGGATATAAATACAAAACTTCAGGTGGTAAAGGAAAATTTGTGTCTTCGAATAAAGAAATAGGAAGTTATATTTCAAAAGATGAAGAAATAGTATTGACCTTTGAAGATTAATTTAGGAGATGGAATAAATGAGAATATCAAATTTTACAATATGGAGTATTTTATTTAGCTTTTTTTTAACAATTATTATAGCAAAATATTCTATTCCATATTTAAGAAAATTTAAATTAGGTCAAAATATAAGAGATGACGGTCCTCAGAGTCATTTATCCAAAGCGGGAACACCAACAATGGGAGGAATATTTTTTGTAATTGCAATAATTCTTACGACATTTTGTTTAGGCAATTTTTCTAAAGAAGTATTTGCTGTATTAATCGGTATGTTAGGTTTTACGCTTATTGGATTTTTAGATGATTTTTTTAAACTTGTTATGAAAAGATCTTTGGGTCTTACAGAAATTCAAAAATTGATAATCCAATTTATAATAAGCATAGTTGTAATTTTATTTATAGAAAAAGTAGTAGGAACAGATTTAAGATATCAGTTAATTCCTTTTGTAAAAGGAGCAGTTAATTTTGGCTGGATTATTTATCCTATACTGATTTTTGTAATGATAGGAACTGCAAATGCTACTAATTTAACTGATGGATTGGATGGACTTTCATCTTCTGTATCAATTCCCGTATTTTTAGGACTTGGATTGATAAGTTTTTCAAGATTTCCGGGTGTTGGAGTATTCTCTTTAGCTTTTATGGCAAGTTTAATGGGCTTTGTTATGTTTAATTCATATCCTGCCAGAGTTTTTATGGGCGATACCGGATCAATGGCTTTGGGTGGAGCTATAGCAACAATATGTATATTAAATGGAATAATTTTTTACTTGCCTATTATTGGCGGGATATATGTTATGGAAGCATTATCTGTTATTATTCAAGTTGTTAGCTATAAAACAAGAAATAAGAAAAGAGTTTTTTTGATGAGTCCGATACATCATCATTATGAATTGAAAGGATATAAAGAACCACAAATAGTTACAGCTTTTGCTGTAATTAGCGGAATATTATCAATTATATCTGTATATTTATTTTTTAGTATTTAATTAGGAGTTAGTCTATGGAAATTGTAAATAAAAGAGTTTTGGTTATTGGATTAGGTTTATCAGGAATTTCAACCATAAAAACTCTTAGTTCTTTGGAAGCTGATGTTTATTGTTATGATGATAAAGACGAATCAGAATTACAAAATGTTTTTGAAAAACTTGAAAAATTTAATTATAAATTTATAAAAAATTACAAAGATTATTATTTTGATTTTATAGTTAAAAGTCCCGGAATTAAACCTACTAATGAAATAATCGAATATTTTTATAATAAAAAAGTTCCAATATATACGGATTTGGAATTAGCATATACTCTATTTCCAGAAAGAAAAATTATTGCAATTACAGGAACTAATGGTAAAACTACCACAACAAGTTTAGTTGGAGAAATTTTTAAAACTGCAAATATCAAATCAAAAGTGGTAGGAAATATTGGCGTAGGAATGCTATGGGAAATTTTTAATTCAGATAAAGAAACTGTGAATATTATAGAAGTTAGCAGTTTTCAATTGCATAACATTGAAAAGTTTAAACCATTTATAGCATCTATTGGCAATATAACTCCGGATCACATTGATTGGCATGGAAGTTTTGAAAATTATATAGAAGATAAATTAAAAATATTTAAAAACATGGATAAAAATGGGAATCTAATTTTAAATATTGATGATGAAATTTTGAATAAAATAAATGTAGAAAATACAAATGTAACAACAATTTCATTAAAAAATAAAAAGGCAGATTTTTATTTGAGTGAAAATAATTTTTATCATAATGATAAAAGACTTTTTTCTATGAAAGATTTGAAAATTTTAGGAAGACATAACGCTCAAAATGTTTTAATTTCTTTGGCAATCTGTTATAATTATGGTATAATCATAGATACCATAATTTTTGCATGTAAAAATTTTGGTGGCGTTGAACATAGAATTGAGTTTGTTAGAGAATTAAATGGGATAAAGTTTTATAATGACTCTAAAGGAACAAATGTAGATTCAACTATAAAAGCTATTGAAGCTTTAGAAAAGCCTATTATATTAATCGTAGGTGGATATGATAAAAATGTGGATTTTAATCCGTTGTTTGAAAGTTTTAATGGTAAGGTAAAGACACTAATTTTAGTTGGAGATACAAAATATAAATTTTATGATAGTGCAAAGAAAAATGGATTTGAAAATAATATAATTGTTAATGATTATAGAGAAGTTGTAGAAAAATGCTTTGAAATTGCGGAAAATGGAGATAATGTTTTACTTTCTCCGGCATCTGCAAGCTGGGATATGTTCAAAAGTTACGAAGAAAGAGGAAATTTATTTAAAAAATTGGTAAATGAATTATAATGGTTAAGTTTGATAAATACACAAAAAAAATGGTTATGGTTGTACTGTTTTTACTTCTTTTTGGAAGTATAATGGTTTTTAGTACAAGTTGGCCTTATAGCTATAGACTAAAAGGAAATGAGATAGATATAATAAAAAAACATGTAATATTTGTGTTTCTGTCTATTTTATTTATGTTTTTGGTTTCGTATGTAAATATTGTAAGATTTAAAAAATATAGCAAAAGAATTTTTATATTTGCGTTTTTTGTGGGATTTTTAGTATATTCCCCGCTTGGAATTAATATTTATAATGCAAGAAGATGGATAGGAGTAGGTGGTTTTACTTTTATGCCTTCTGATTTTATGAAGATTGCTTCTATAATGCTAATGGCATATATTATTGATAAGTATAAAAATAAATTTACTTTTAAAAATGTGTTTTTTAAATATTTAGCGATAGTCGGGTTAGCTTCATTTTCTGTTATGATTCAGCCGGATCTTTCAAACACATTGATAATAATCGGAACTTTAACTGCTATGTATATAATTGCAGGTATGGACAAAAAAGCAATATTGTTCTCAGGAATGGGAATATCAATTGCAAGTTTTGCAGCTGTATATTTTTTAAATTCTGGATATAGCAGAACGAGTAGAATTCAAGCGTTTATCAATCCATTAAAATATAGAGATTCAAAATCTTGGCAACTTATAAAATCACTTTTTGCAATAACAAATGGCTCTCTTTGGGGTGTTGGTCTTGGAAATGGAAGACAAAAATATACTTTATCTGAGGCACACAATGATTTTATTTTTGCAACTATTGCAGAAGAATTTGGATTTATAGGTTCTGTGTTTTTAATTGGAGTGTATATTTATTTAGCATATTTAGGAATAATGATTTCAAGATATATAAAGAATTTATATGGAAAAATGATAGTACTGGGAATAACATTCTCAATCGGATTACAAACATTAGTAAATATAGGAACAGCTACCGGAACGATTCCTCCTACCGGAGTAACTTTACCTTTTGTCAGTTATGGTGGCTCATCTTTAGTTATGACTTCAATAATGATTGGGATTATTTTAGGAATTGTCAGATATGATATTAAAGGGAGATAATATGAGAGTTGTAATATCAGGGGGAGGTACAGGAGGACATATATATCCTGCTGTTGCAATAATTGAAGAATTAAAAAGAAGAGACGAAAATATAGAAATTTTATATATAGGTTCTAAAAACAGTATGGAAAGTGAATTAATTCCAAGTTTAAATATAAATTTTAAATCTATTGAGGTTATGGGGCTTCCAAGAAAAATTAATAAGAAATTTTTTAAATCAGTTTTTATTTTATTTAAAGGATTATCTCAAGCAAAAAAAATATTAAAAGAATTTAAACCTGATGTTGTTATAGGAACAGGAGGTTTTGTAACGGGACCCGTTTTGTATAAAGCTCATAAACTTGGTATTTATACAATATTTCACGAACAAAATAGTTATCCGGGAATTACGAACAGAATCTTATCAAGATATGTGGATTCAATGGCTGTTACTTTTAGAGAGTCAATTAAGTTTTTTAAAAATAATGAAAAATGTGTTGTTACAGGAAATCCTATTAGAAATAGATTTCAAAATTTAGATAGAAAAGAATCTCTAAAGTTTTTTGAACTTGATGAAGATTCCAAAAATATTTTTTCCTTTGGAGGAAGTAATGGAAGCGAAGAGCTTAATAAAGCAATTTTAGGAATTTTGGAGAAATTTTATGACAATAATAAAATTTCTTTAATCCACGTAACAGGAAAAAGTAACTATGATAAATTTTTAAAAGAAACAAAAAATAAAGATATAAAAGTAGGTAGAAATGTAAAAATTTTACCATATATGATTGAAATGGATAAAGCTTATGGAGTTTCAGATTTGGTTATAACAAGTTCCGGAGCAATAACATTAGCTGAGATATCAAAAATAGGTTTGGCAAGTATACTAATACCAAAAGCATACACTACAGAAAATCATCAAGAATTTAATGCGAGAGCATATAAAGATATTGGTGCATCTGAGCTTATACTCGAAAAAGAGTTAAATTCTGATTTATTATGGGAAAATATAGAAAAAATAATTTTTGATAATAATAGACTTGAACAAATGAAGGAAAATACTAAAAAGTTTGCAATGCCTAATGCAGTAAATGATTTTGTTTCAATATTTTATGATAAATTTAAAGGGAGATAGATATGTCTGGCAATAACAAAGGAAAAAAACCTAAAATATTTGTAAAAAAGAGACCTGATAAGATTGATGCAGTACATGATGAATTTTATGAATATGACAACTTAAAATCTAAAAATAACACTTTAGATGAATCATTTTTTGAGGATTTTAAGAGTGTAGATTTTGACCAAATGAATTACGATAAAGAACATGTTCCTTCTGAAGATATAGGAGATGAAGATGTTCCATCAGCAGACATCATAGAAGATGAGGTTATTCAAGAAATTCCTGAAAAAACTGTAGATGCAGGAGAAAATACAGATAAAATTGTGGAAGACAAAACAGATAAGATTGTGGAAGATGTTAGCACATCGGAACAATTTGATTCTGACGATGACGATTTTGGAAGTTTAGAATCAGAAAATGAAGATTTTATTTTAAAAGAAGAACCGAAAGCTGTATTATCCGACGAAAAAAGTAAAGATGAAGCTATTGCTTTTGAAGATAAAGATGAAAAAGATTCAATATTTGATCAATATGGGATATCTAATGATGAAGAGTTAGCAAAAGAGGAAAATTATGATTCTTTATTTGAAAAAGATGAAAGTACTCACAACGAATTAGAAGATGATGAAGATGACGATGACGATTTTGGAAGTTTAGATGACGAGATTAAAACCGGTCAAATAAATTACATAAATGTTAGTCAAAAGCCAAATTATTATAACGAATTAAAAGATACTACAGATGAATTAGAAGATGATGAAGATGACGATGAATATTATATAGACAGAAAAGGCAGAAAGAAGAAAAGAAGAAAAGGAATTAGAATATTTTTTAAATTCTTATTGGCATTTTTGTTAGCTTGTATGGCAATAATGGTCTATTTTGGATTAACCCATGATTTGTTTAAGATTGATTACATAAATGTAGTTGGTAATGTTGCAAATGAAAGAGAAATTTTAATTTCTAAAAGTGGTGTTAGCGTTGGAGACAATATATTTCTAGCATCTTCAAGTAAAATTAAGAAAAATTTAAAAGAGCTTTCAAATATTGAGGATGTAAAGGTAAGAAAGAATTATCCAAATATAATTGAAATAGAAGAAAAAGAAAATTATGTTAGTGCCTATATAAATACAGCAAGCGGGCTAACAACTATTGATAATTACGGTAAAGTTAAGGAAGTTGCTACGGATAACTCTAAAGCATCAGGAGCACAATTAAAAGGAATCAGCGAAACAGGATTAAAGGTAGGAGAAGATTTTTCTAAGGATGAAACGAAAGTTAAGTTTTTATTGAATATTTTGACTAAAGAATATTATTCTGACATTGTTAGTATTGATTTTACAAATGATAAAGAAATAATAATAGAATTAAAAAACTCTTTAAAAGTAACTTTTGGAGATTTAAATGACTATACTAAAAAGACGCAAATAATTGGAATTTTAATTAAAAAAATTCAACTTGAAGGAATAAATGCAAAGGAAATTATACTAAATGTAGGAGATAATCCAATAATTGTAAAAAAATAGTAGAATTTTATTTAAAAATTTAGTATAATAACATTGGTTACCTAAAAAATAAATATAAAATAATATAGGAGGAAATAAAAATGGCATTTGAGATGGAAGTATATGGAAATGACTTAGCTAAAATTAAAGTTTTTGGTATTGGTGGTGGTGGAAACAACGCCATCTCAAGAATGAAACAATCTGGACTAAGAGGAGTTGACTTTGTAGCAGTAAATACAGATAGACAAATTTTAAATTCTATTGATATAGAAACCAAAATTCAAATAGGGGAAAAATTAACAAGAGGACTTGGCGCTGGTGCAAATCCATCTGTTGGTGAAAAAGCTGCAGAAGAAAGTAAAGAAGAAATAATGAGAGCTCTTGAAGGAACCGATATGGTTTTTGTAACTGCCGGTATGGGTGGTGGAACAGGAACGGGTGCTGCTCCGATAGTTGCTAGTATTGCTAAAGAAATGGGAATTCTAACTGTAGGTGTAGTTACTAAACCATTTACTTTTGAAGGAAGAAAAAGAGCAATTCAAGCAGAACAAGGAATAGAAGCACTTAAAGAAAAAGTTGATACATTAATAACTATTCCAAATGATAAACTAATCCAAATTTCTGAAAAGAGAACTACTATGTTAGAAGCATTTGCTAAGGCAGATGAAGTTTTGATGAATGGTATTCAAGGTATTTCTGATTTAATTGCTGTTCCTAGCGTAATAAACTTGGATTTTGCAGATGTAAAATCAGTAATGCAAGATCAAGGCGTTGCTCATATGGGAATTGGTATAGCAAGCGGAGAAAATAGAGCTATTGAAGCTGCAAAAATGGCAATTAACAGTCCATTGCTTGAAACTTCTATTGATGGTGCCAAAGCTGTTCTTCTTAATGTTACAGCTGCGAATGTCGGACTTTTTGAAGCACATGAAGCTGCAGAGTTAATTAGAGAAGCCATTGATGGAGATGCTAATGTTATTTTTGGTACAGGAGTTGATGAATCACTTGGAGACAATATCAAAATTACTGTTATTGCAACAGGATTCGATCCACTTGTAGCCGGAGGGATTAGAAAATCATCAGGTGTTGAAAAAAAATCTTCTTTAGATAAAAAAGATGATGGATTAGATTTAGATATTCCAAGTTTCTTAAGATAATGAAGTGTCCTAATTGCGGAGCAGAAACTACAAGAGTTTTAGATTCCAGAAATTCAAATGATAAAACTTATGTAAAGAGAAGAAGAGTTTGTGAAACATGTAATTACAAATTTACCACTTATGAAAAAATGCCTGAATTTGTAATATTTGTATTAAAAAAGGATGGATCAAAACAAATCTTTTCAAGAAATAAGGTTTTTGCAGGAATAAAAAAATGCTGTGAAAAAAGAAATATTCAAGATAAAGAGATAGAGGATGTTATAGATAATATTGAAAAAGATATTAGACAAAACTACAAAAATGAAATAAAATCTACTCAGATTGGAGAGCTGGTTTTAAAATATCTAAAATCACTTGATGAGGTTTCTTATGTTCGCTTTGCTGCAGTATATAAAGATTTTAGAGATATAAAATCTTTTATGGAATATTTACAAAAAGAATTTTAGGAGATGAATAAAAATTCATCTCTTTTTTTATGTATAGTGTATATTCAAAATGTAAAATTAGCAAAGAGTAGTGTAAAATTCAAAATATTGTTAAATAAACAGTTAGAAAATAAATTCGGATTTGATAAATTACATTGTTCTAATGGTAATAAAGAATTTCATAATTTTTTAAATGATACATTAAATAAAGGGTTGAGTATATCAGAAGTAGATAAATTATTTAAAAGAACGAGAGGAAAATCTGAAAGCATAGAGGTAGAAGGACAAAAAAGAGAACTTATACATTATGGGAAAGATAGGAAAGCATTTAGAATATTTGAATATTATGATAATGAATATTTTATATTAACAAAAATAGATACAAATCATAAGACACATAGTGATTAAAAACATAAAGCAATTATCGAAAGATAGTTGCTTTTTTAATGTAAAGAAAGGGAAAAAATATGAAATTAGATTTTTTAAGTAGAATGTATCAAGAGTATAACGAACTTGATACAAAAATTATTAAGCTTGAAAAAGCATTAAAGACAAAAGAGTTAGACAAAAGAGAAAAAGAGCTTTTAATTAATCAAAAAGAACATATGAAAGCCTACAGAGAAGTTTTAAATCAAAGAATTAACTATACCAAAGAAAAGTATACTAAAAAATATAACAACTTAAACTTATAGGAGAGTGATTTTATGAGTAAAATAGATAAAATAATTAATTGGTTTCAACAAAGAAAAGGTAAAGTAAAATATTCAATGACAAACCGAACAGGACCATATAGCTACGATTGTTCAAGCTCTGTATATTATGCGGTTTGTGAAGCCTTAAATTTAAAACCAGGTTACCCAAAAAACACGGCATCGCTTCCTGGTTTCTTAGTACAAAATGGGTTTAAGAAAATTACAGAAAATAGTGAGTGGAACGCCAAACGTGGAGATATTGTTATTTGGGCAAAACGAAAGGGAGTGCCTGGAGCGGATGCGCATACTGGAGTTTTTATAGATGGTTCAAATATAATCCACTGTAACGATACAGCTAAGGGAATTTCAATTAATAGCGAAAGTAGTTTGAGTTCGCTTTATAACTGGAATTATGAAGCATATAGATTAAATGGGAACAATGACAACGACAATAAAGGAGATGATGAAGAAGTGAAGGACGTTTCAATAAGAAAACTCGTTGTGACTGATAGAGCAATAGATAATTTACCTCATTTTTGTGGTGATAGAAATAATGTAGGGAATACTGTAGATTTTGTTGGTTTTGTTGTAACATTAACTAAAAAATGGGAAAATTATTATTATAGTCAATATCTGAATGGATTTATACATTCATCAGCTTTTGAAGACGTAATAACTTGTAATTTTAAAGCTAAAGTTAAGAATAAAGGATATTCAGTTGATAATTTACCTTGGACCATGAGACAAAATGAATGGTATAAATCTATAACGAGTAGTGATGAATTGATTGGAAAAGAATTTACGATAACTGCAAAAACTACTAAAACGGGTGGGTATTATTATATTCACGAACTTGCAAAATGGGTAGACAATAGAGCATTTTTAAAAAAAATAAGGGAGCTTAGTTGCTCCCTTATTTCATTATATCCTTAATTACATTTCCGTCTTTTACTTCAACTATGGTTTTAGTTTTATCTAATGGTTGTAATATTTTTACTGTAACATTAATATTTTTTAAATTATTTGATGCTTCTATGGCGGTTCCAGTAATTTCTGTTTCCCATAAATCAAGAACATTTTTATTAACTTTTCCATTATTTTTATACCCAATCATTCTGGAAACATCTGATGCAGCTTGTTCAAGTAGTTGGATATTAAAAGAATTAGTTTCATCATTGAATGTAGCAACCGCAAACATTGTACTTTTAGTATATTTAGCTGTGAAATCTTCCACATATTTGTTAATCTTAGATAATCTTTCATATTTCTTTTGTGATTCTTCCAATTTTTTTATTGTGTCTTCTAATTCCTTATTTTTTTCTTCTAGTTGCTCTACTTTTGTTTGAAGTTCTTTTTCCTTTTGAGAATTAGAACATCCAGCTAAAAGTATGCAAGTAAAAACTAAAGCTAAAATTTTTTTCTTCATAATAAAACCTCCTTGAACTACTTATATCACTTTTTAAATACTTTGTCAATTAAAGATTTAATTAACAGACTCTTTTTTTTTGTTACTTGTTTGTTACTTGTGCCCTAGTTTTTTGCAGATTTTGCGTATAAGTTAAGTTAAGTAAATATTGAAATTAAGACAATTAGTTACTTTGCAAACTTAACTAAATTATGATAAAATAATAGTGGATTATGGTTAAGATTCTAATTTATTTTTGACTTAAATATCGGAGGAGTATTTTATGAAAAAAAATATTAAAAATATAATTATTCTAGTTTTAATTATAGAAATTGTGGGATTAGGATTGATTTTTTATCAATCAAGTCTTGAAAGAGCAAAAGTGAGGAAAGAAAGAGAAAAATATTATATAGTTACAGATATAAATAATAATGATGTCTTAAAAATTGAAAAAAAATATTTATCTCCTCAAGAGTTGAATAAGATAGTAATTACTAAAGCCGGAAATGATAAAAAATATATTATAGAAGATAAAAAATTAATGGGGGATATTATTTCAAAGTTTGAATTTAGTAAATTCGTTTCTAATTCCGAACTTATTATGGGAACAGAGGATATAACTATAACTTTTGAAAATAATAATAATGTATTCAGTATTTCTTTATCTGCAGAAGACAGGACGGCTACTTTAAAGTATAATGAATATTCTTTTCTAGTAACCGTTACTGATGATTTTTATAATTTTGTTTATGAGTTGTATTCTAAAATTTCTTAGAATTGGAGTTTATTATGAACATAAAAGAATTAATTGAAAAGCATGGAGATACAAACGAAAATTGGTTAATTTTAGAATTTTTAACAGATAAAAAGCCTATTGAATTAAAAATTAACTTGAATTTTTGTGTTGATAGTATTTATGACGAATTTTTAAAGATAGTTGAAAAGAGAAAACAAAATTATCCTTTACAGTATATTTTTGGAAAATGGGAATTTTACGGTTTGGAGTTATTTGTTGACGAATCCGCTTTAATTCCAAGATTTGAAACTGAAATTTTAGTTGATGAAATTTTAAAATTGGACTGTAAAAAGGATAAAATTTTAGATATAGGTTGTGGTAGTGGAGCTATAAGCCTTGCACTTGCAGATAATTTGAGAAAATCACAAATTTATGGTATTGATATAAGCAAAGAAGCAATAAATTTATCAAAAAGAAATAAAGAAAAATTAAATTTAAAAAATGTGAAATTTTATGAAAGTGATATTTTTTCAAATGTAAAGGAGAAAAATTTTGATATTATAGTTTCAAATCCTCCTTATATTGATGATGCTGATATGAAAACTCTGGAAAAAGAATTGTCTTTTGAACCACAAAATGCATTATACGGAGGGAAAGATGGATTGTTTTTTTATAGAGAAATAATTGAAAACTCTTTGGACTATTTATCAGAAAAAGGAGTTATGGCTTTTGAAATAGGACATAATCAAATGAAAATTATTTCCAATTTATTGATTAAAAAAGGTTTTGAAATTTTACTTAAAAAAAAAGATTTTGCAGGTTTTGATAGGATTATAATAGCTAAGAGGAGATAAAATGATTTTAATTAGCCTATTTTTATTATTTTTATTTATAGGAGCGTATAATTTCGGTGGAGGATATGCGATGATTCCACTAATTATATCTCTTGTTGTAGATAAATATGCTTGGATAGGAATGAATGACTTTATAAATTTTGTTACCATTTCTCAAATAACACCGGGCCCTATAGCTATAAATCTTGCAACATTTGTTGGATATACAGTTGGGAATGGAGTTTTAGGATCTATAATTACAACAATAGCTGTAGTTTTGCCAAGTTTTATACTAATAACTTTAATAGTATTTTTTATGCAAAAATTTAAAGATAATATACATATTAAAAATTTTTTTACAGGAATTAGACCTGTTGTGCTTGGGTTAATTGCATCTAGTTGTGTAGCTGTTATTGATTCTGATTTTTATACAATATATTCTATTATTACTTTTGGAATAATATTTTACTTAACTACTTAT
>ERZ773018.1165-NODE-1165-length-14317-cov-8.732576_pt1 | contig 14317 bp, 12 predicted proteins | sample MGYA00580840_ERZ773018 | MGnify/ENA primary metagenome ERZ773018 (study PRJEB29015, sample SAMEA2738125) | human oral metagenome | biome: human oral; feature: human-associated habitat; material: saliva | place: China | collected 2256 ... | reverse complement strand
GTTGTTTTTTTGGAGATAAGGGACTATTGTCCCAGACTCTTTTTTAATTATATTTTTATAAAGAAATTATTTTTTCTCCTTTGTTAACCAGTAGGTAATTCCAGCTGATGTAATTCCAGAAACAACAACAGCAACAATTATCCATAATCTGTTGTTTTCTACAGAAATAGGCGTAGCATAAGTTTCTTTTTTGGTTTCTATAGGATTTGATAAGAAACTCATAACATTTTGGTTAGTGGTTCCTCCATCACGGATATTTTTCATAACAGTTTTGAAGGAATCTGCATAATTTCTATTTCCTTGAATAACATTTGCTTCAGTAGTAATCAATTCGTTTGTTGTTGAAATAGTGCGGTCAATATTATCTTTAATCGTTTTAACTTGGCTATTAAATTGAGTGAATTGATCTTTCATTGTTCCAACAGCTTCATGATTCTTGTTAGTTATTTTTGAACTATCAGAAGTGGTAGTAACTAGTGATTGAATAGATTGATACAGTTGCTCAGGTGTCTCAATTTTAACTTTTAATTGATTGTTGTTTGATTCAGAAGTTGAATTTGTAATTTCAAGTTGTTTTTCTTTTGTTTCTTTCCATATGTCATATTCTTTTGATAAAGATTTAATTGATGTATTATACCAATTTGTTAAATCTGTGATTTCCACTTTGAAATAATCATTTGGTAAATCTGTTTCATTCAATTTTGGTATTTCACTTGTTATTTTTCTTAACGAATTTGAAGTTCCTTGAATTTCGTCGAGTAATTCAAGACCAGATTGTTTAAATTGTGTGATTTGTTTATTTGAAAGTTGCGACTCAATATCTTCACGATTGATATTACCATACATATTATAAACTGAATCAGGTGATAAAGCAGAAAAGTTTATAGAGCTACTGTTTGGATTTCCATAGATTGCTTTAATCATTCCTGCAGCTTGATTAATTCTACTTAATTTATCAAAAATATGTGTTAAATCCTTTTTAACAAGTACATCTGATTCCTCTTTATCACTACGATAGATGGTTTGTTTTATAGGGATTATTGTGTCTCCGATGTGTATCTCAAAAGATATATCATTTTTTCCATAATGTGGCTCAAAAGTATAGGAAATGGTCAATTTATAGGTCTTATCATCAGCAATAACCTGTTCACCATTTACTAATTTAGCATCTCCAGTAACTGAAATTTTAGCCTTAGGTGATATGTATTTTGTTTCAGTTGATGTTTTTGTTTCGGCTGATGTTTTTGTTTCAGTTGATGCATTAGAGATTTCAGGTTTTGATTCTACATTTAAAGAGGAAGCGTCACTTGGGGTAGTTGAAATAGGGGAAGAAATCTCTGTTGTAGCAGTTTCTTGCCCTGCTTGAGGAAGTTTAACTGTGATAGGGATTTCTTCGGTAATTTTGTCTAATTTATCATTTTCTGTTGTTAAAAATTCAAAACTAGGCAACCCGGTTATAGGAGTAAATTTTTTATCAAATTTAGAATAGTTCTCAATTAAAGTTAGTTTTGAAGTATATTCATTAACTTGATCAGGGGTTAAAACTTTTAATTTCTGTAATTTAGCAAATAATTCTTTGTAGTCAGATATTTGGATACTAGTTTCTGATAGTGTTGAACGAATCATATCTTGATAAGTGTCAGGTAAAGAATTTTTTACTTGTAGGCTATTGTTTATTTGTGCTGCAAGCGTTGCTTTGGATTCAGAAGTTAAATCCGATTTAGTATCCACTCCTTCTTTTCCAAAGTAAAATAACTCTACTTTTTTCTTCTCTTTTTCTAATTCAGTTTGGAGCTTCTCTAATTCGGTCTTTTTACCATTTGTTTTATCTCGATAACCAGAAATAATTTTATGGTAATTAGAAATCAAATCTTCAAATTTAGTAATTTCTGATTTTTGAGTATCATTATTCTTTCCAAATTGAGATAATGATTTTGATGCAGAATCATTTATCTTTTCTACAATTTTAGCGGTTTCTTTATATTGATCATTTAAAATCGTATTTGTTGTAGAGACATTTTGTTTTGAATTTTCTATTTCTCTATCAAAATTATCTTTAACCTCTTTAAGTTTTGTTTGTAAGTCATTACCCGTACTATTTAAAAGTTTTATAACTGATTCGGAGAAATTTTTTTGAAGTTCTTCGAAGGAAGAGTTGTTTTTTTCTAAACCAGAAACTAAATCCATAGTACTAGTAATAGATTGGCTAGCTTGATTGGATGGTGTATAGATATACTGAGAAATTTTAGAGTGTGTTCCTGATTGCTCATTGACAATGTTTTCAACATTTCTTTTCGCATCGTCTAAGTTGTTAATGACACTCGAAAAGTACATTTTGATAACGTTTTGATTGATTGTATTCAGATGTTCTCCGACACGTAACTCTACATTTTTAGATTTGACAGGATCTAGATTCGATTTTGTTTTATATGCTATCTTTGCTCGGTCTGGGTTAAAGCTTTCCAGCTGAGCTATTTTCTCTGAAAATTGTTGTTCTATGTATACAATGACGTCAACAGAACCGTTCTCAAATCGATTTTCAGCGACATTGCGAGTCATAACTGTCCATTGGTTTGAGCTATCTTTGGATAATAATGTTGTAAAATCATTCCCTAAATTATACGTGTTCCCATTTAAAGATCCACCAGTGTCTTCATTTACTAAAGCAATATTTAATTTACGGTCATTTACTTTATTAGTTATTGAAACTTCTTGATTTTTTAAGTAAACAAAAGCAGCACCAGAACCGACCAATAATGTTACAAAAATGCTACTACCTATGATTATTTTTTTCATACATAAACCCTTTCATTTATAGTTTATTATATCACTAATGTAAATCTGAAACAAGGGGGCGATTTGAACTATTAAGTTTTAAATTTTCTGGGGTAATAATGGAATATAGTGTAATAAAATGATAGACAAATAATAAAATATATGATAAAATAATAAAAATAAAAATTAAAGGAGAATACTAATGTCAGTAATTAGTTTAACCCCAGAACAGTTACAATCTCAGGCGGCAATTTATCTTAGTGCTAAAGAACAAATTGAACAGGCAGTACAAACTGTTAATCGAACAAATGGCGAAATGGCATCACAATGGAAAGGTCAAGCATTTAATGCTTACCTTGAGCAATACAACCAGTTGTATACACATGTTCAAAAATTTGAGGAGCTTCTAGTGAGCATCAACCAACAATTGAACAACTATGCTCAAACAGTAGCTGAACGTGACCAACAAGATGCACAAAGCTTTGGTTTGTAGTTAATTTTGAGGAGCGTCAGGGGAACTTGACGCTTATTTTTATTTTACGATGAAGAACATTAAAAAGTACCTATTAATTCTTTGTATAGTATTTCCTGTGTTAGTCTATGCAGACGATGGTAGCTTAAAACTTGATACAGATATCATTACAAATAGTACACAGGAAACGGTCAAAAATAGGATAGAATCCAAATATGCTCCAAATTTATTTTTAAATCGTACCCAAAAGGTTGTGGACCAGAGAACTCAAACAACCAAAGAACTTATACAGGGAGCAGAACAGACTATATTTACTGATAGTGAAAATCACTCTATTTATCGTTTAGAAACTACTGTTGTCCAAACATCATTGTTTAATCAATACACTATAGAGGAGAAATCCTCTTTTAAACAAAGGAATTATTCAATTTTTAAGGATTGGATGGGAAATGTATTTACCAGTTTTTTCTTACTGTTTATGGTTTTGTTGGGAGTCTATTTAGGAAGGAAATGGCATGGATTACGAAAAAATAAAGTTAACTCTAGACTATAGAGCAAAACAAATAGATATTCTAGTTTCAAAATCTCTAACTTGGTTAAGATTAGAAGAATTACTAAAAGATACCAAAGTTAGAGAACAGTTGAATTTACCTCTAAATATTTCGTTTTGTTTCAAGCTTAGAAACAAACAAATCCATATCGAACCAATGGATATCTTGGCTGTTTATCCAGTTAGCGATGGAGATTATATAGAGATTGAGGATGTATCATAGGAGGAAAAAATGTTTGAAGCAGATCGACTAGAATTTGTGAGAGAAGACAATCAAATATCAGTTCAAATTTCTTCATCAGGTTATCGTAGAGAACAACTTGAATTGATTCAAGAATATTGTCCAGTAGAAATAGTACAGAAAGACGGAGTTCTTTCTTTGCAGTATAAGATTCCTGAGTATTTTAAAACTGTTAAAGAAGAAATTTTAGAAAGAACTACGGAACTTGAACGTTTTAGTTTGGCACAAAGTATGTCTGTATTAGTTCGTTCTGAAAATGATTATAAAATTCCGTACATTCATCCTGAAAATATCATTATTTTTGGAAGTAATGTACAAATGTTACACTATGGAATTGAAAAATTACTTGCACCTCAACAGTATAGTTCTGAATTTTATCTAGAATCTTATAAAGCTTTAATGATTTCTATTTTACTACCTAAGATAGATTTTGAACTAGCCATCCATGGGATTGATGCAATAAAGGAAAAGGTGGCACAAGATATTATTCCCTTAGAGAGTGTAGCTGATGTCAATAATTATATTGCAGAAAAGTATGCAAAATTATCAGAAGAGAGTTCAAAAGCAAATTTGTTGGTTAACAAGAAAAAATGGAAGACTTTGTTAATAGGGGGAGCTTTACTTGCTACAACCACACTTGTCTTAAGTTTTGCAACTTATAAATCTATGTTTAAAGATGGGCCACTAAAATCATCAGTCATTATGGCACAATCAAATTTCATGCGAAAAGATTACTCTGAAACAGTTGAATCATTAAAAAATTATGGTGCAGAATCATTGCCGAAGGAGGCCAAGTATATCTTAGCAGCAAGTTATGTCCGTTTAGATAGTTTGAGTGATAAGCAAAAGGAAGTTATTTTAAATACGATTACAGAATCAACAGATGATACAATTTTTTTTTATTGGATTTATCTTGGACGTGGAAAATTTGAAAAAGCTCTAGATGTGGCACAAAATATCGGGGACACGCAATTGATTTTACATGCTTATACAAATCTATACGAGTCAGTTAAGGCAGACATCAATATGAACGGTTCTGAAAAACAAAAGAAACTTGAAGAATATGAAAAGAAAATAAAGGAACTTTCTGCTGAGATTGGAGAAGCTACTACAAATAGTAGTGATACAAAAGTATCTATTGAAACAACAACTCCTAAAGACAACCGAACAAAAGAAAAGAGTGAACGATAAATGAAGGCAAAAAAGCTAGAATATGATCATCAACTGGGAGACCAATTAGGAGAGCTTCATAAACCTCTTTATACCTTGTTGATTGAACAAGATAATCTAGAGAAAATAGATTTGTTTGAAGGACAAAAGGTGAAGGTCGGTACTAACGAGTATACAGTAGAAGGTAGAATAGTCTATCGAAATGGTAAGACTTTAGAAAGAGGAAAATCTACTTTTGATAAAGAAATTGTAACCTTGTTGGTTCCTGAGGAAGATATTTTTATCAGTTATATTTTCCCACCACAGCGATTTATTTGTAGCAAGAAAGAATCAGCTGATATTAGTTGGAAAATTTCGAACCAACTTATTTTTTCAAATAATCAAGTACAGGTTACACTTGGGGAATCTCCGATTTATTTAAATGACCGTCTAGTCAAAGAGGGAGGACTTTATCCGTTTGAATTAGGGAACCGAATGAAGGTTTCTAATTATTTTATAGAAAAAAGAAAGAATCAGTGGAAGATTGGATGTCTCTTCGAAGAACCGCAATTAAATAGGAATCAAATTCTGATACAAGAAAAAAATAATGAGTATCCGATGGATTTTCCAGAATATAGAAGGAGTCCCAGAGTTAACCCTATTATCCATAGCGGGAAAATCATTATCAATCAACCTCCTCAACCGATTAGACTCCCTAAAAACTCGCTCATCAGAGCAATTGTTCCAGCTTTAGGGATGTTTACTTTAACTGCATTGAGTTCAATTTGGACAAAAGGTAATCCTGTAATGATGCTAGGGATGGGGGGCTTTAGTCTCCTGACAGCAGCGACAACTATGAGTCAGTATTTTGAAGAGAAAAAGGATACCAAGGAACAAGAAAAAAATCGAATTCAAGATTATGAGGCATATTTATTAAAACAAGTATCTGACTTAGAAAAATACTACAAAGAAGAAACTAATATTTTACATTATAATCAACCGTCAATCTCAACCATTACTGAACTGATTGCAAAGTATGATTCAAGAATTTATGAGAGAATGGACTATAATGAAGATTTCTTACAGGTATCTTTGGGTTTAGGAGATAGGTTAAGCCAGCTAGAGCTGCAAACAAATTTTGATGAGCAAAGTAAAGATGAAATATCACAGTTTGCTCGCACAGTCTTGCAAGACTACAGTTTGCAAAAGAAGGTTCCAATTACTGTTAATATTTTTGAAGCGACAGTTGGTCTTGTTGGAAATAGTGAAGTAACTAGGACAGCTGTATATAACATGCTTTTACAGATGGCAATGTTTCACAGCTACTTAGATGTTAATTTTATCAATCTTGTTCAAGAACAGAGATATGAGAAAGATTGGTCTGAGTGGCGATTTCTTCCTCATTTCAATATGCAGGAACGAAATATTCGTGGTTTTGTCCATGATGCCAGAAGTCGTGATGCCGTTCTAAATTCACTTTATCGTATCATTCAAAAACGTTCTCAAATCAAACGTGAAATGGGGGAAAAAGATGCGCGCTTTAAACCCCATTATGTCTTAACGATTATGGATGACTCCCATTTACTTGGCCATAGTTTGAATGAGTATCTAGCCAAAGATTTGACAGAGTTGGGTGTAACAGTCATTTGGGTGAAAGAAGCACGTCGTCTTTTGCCAGAAACTATCACAACTCTAATTGAATATAAGAATCAAAATTTAGGTCAAATCATTAATGATGAGGGTGCCTATAGTGCTCAAACCTTTATTCCCCATCCGCTGTTGGATTGCTATGAAGATTCTATTCGTACTTTAGCAAATCTAAAACACATGGAAGTAGAGAAGAACACGATTCCTAAATCCGTTACCTTTTTGGAACTCTATCAAGTCAGAGAAGTTGAAGAGTTACAGGTTGCGACTAGATGGTCCAAAGCGGATACTTTTAAAACGTTAGCTGTGCCATTGGGATTGCGTGGGAAGGATGACCAGGTGGAGCTCAACTTACATGAACGTGCACATGGGCCACATGGTCTTGTAGCAGGAACTACTGGTTCAGGTAAATCTGAGATTCTTCAGTCTTATATATTATCCATGGCTGTAAACTTTAGTCCAGAGGATGTTGGATTTCTTACGATTGACTTCAAAGGTGGAGGGATGGCGAATCTTTTCAAAGATTTACCACATATGCTTGGGTCTATTACTAACTTAGATGGAGCTGCTAGTGCGCGTGCCCTAGCTTCTATCAAAGCAGAGTTACAAAAACGACAACGTCTCTTTAATCAATTTGGTGTTAATCATATCAATGGATATACTAAATTATATAAGGAAGGCCAAAAAGCTACTGACAAATCAGGATATCCAGAAAAACCATTACCTCATCTGTTCCTTATTAGTGATGAGTTTGCTGAATTAAAAGAACATGAACCAGAATTTATGACAGAGCTGGTTTCGACAGCCCGTATCGGACGTTCGCTTGGAGTCCATCTAATTCTTGCTACACAAAAACCATCAGGGGTCGTCAATGATCAAATCTGGTCAAACTCTCGTTTCAAACTAGCTTTGAAAGTGTCAGATGAGTCTGATTCCAATGAAATAATCAAAACACCAGATGCGGCGAGCATTACTGAACCAGGACGTGCTTACCTACAAGTAGGAAATAACGAAATCTATGAATTATTCCAGTCTGCATGGAGTGGTGCACAGTATGCCCCACAAACAGAGGGAGTTCAAGAAGTTGTTGATGAACGAATTTGGTTGATAAATGACCTGGGACAATATGAATTGTTATCTGATGACCTATCTAAGGATGAAAATTATATTGCTGATCAGACGGAAGAAATCACGGAACTCTCAGCGGTTGTAAACTATATAGCAAGAGTGAGTAAGACTGTTCCTTTCAATCTGCCAGATAAACCGTGGTTAGAACCTTTAGAGACAGCCATCATATCCCCTCAAACAGATATTCACTGGACCGATGAAAAAGTATTGGCCGTTCCCTTTGCTCGAATGGATATTCCGACAGAACAACGTCAGAAGGATTATCATTTTGATTTGGAAAAAATGGGGCATACAGTTTTCTATGGTTCACCTGGTTTTGGGAAATCCCTAGCTCTTCAAACTCTAGTGCTAAATCTCGCTCGTTTGAATACTCCAGAGCAAGTACAAATCAATCTATTTGACTTCGGAACCAATGGACTCTTGCCACTAAAAGATTTACCTCATGTAGTTGATTTAACAAGGTTTGATGAAGAAGAAAAACTGGTTAAGTTTTTAAAACGTATTGACCAAGAGTTGAAGATTCGTAAGGAGAAGTTTGCCATCTATAATGTAGCAAGTCTTTCTCAATACGAACAAAAATCAGGTGAGAAACTCCCTGCTATTCTTACTATTTTTGACGGGTTTGATGCTATAAAAGACACAGCGCTAGAAGAAGCTATTGAAAGTATGATTAACCGCCTCCTACGTGAGGGAGCGAGTCTTGGATGCTATGTGATTTTAACAGCACTCCGCTCAAATAGCCTTAAAATCAGTATGTCAAGCAATATTACCTCGCGCTTGGCCTTTTACCTAGTTGATGAAGGAGCTTCTAAGGAAATTATAGGACGTGATGCTTTAATTCAGCAAGAAATTTTTGGCCGTGCCCAGTTGAAAGAAGATATTCCGTATGCCATTCAGGTTTATCTCCCGATAAGTGGAGAAGGCGATATTGAGCGTCTATATAACTTGGAGGAAGAAGTTAAGCTGATTGCAAGAAGCTGGACAGGAGTTTGCCCAGAACCAATTCCAATGTTGCCAAATGAAGTGACGCTGACACACTTTAGTAATCATCCTAAAGTACTTGAGATGTGGTCAAGGGGTGAATTACCAATAGGGTTTGATAAAGAAACAACGCATCCTCAAGGGTTTGTTCCTGATAGAGATGGGTATTTTGAATTCTTATATGATACCCCGCAACAATTGGAATATTGTGAAAATAGTTTGATACCAGGTCTGAACAGATTGGTAGATATTGAAAAAATATTATTAAATACCAACAATAGTTACAAAAAAACAGAAGTATTTGATAAAATAATTGATAGAGATAATATACCTAGTTTCTTTAACGATATTCAAGGAGAAATTGAGAGCCGTCACAATGGCAAAGAAGCCTCAATGATGTACGTATTTATCCCAGAAGCGCATATGCTAGGGGCTTTATTAAATATGAAAATAACCGAGGATGTGTTTAAAAAGATTGTTAGAAATAGCGGAAAAGTTCACATTCATTTTGTATTTATGGGAGAACAACAAGCTATTAGTGTAGGCTACTTAGATGTTGATAAGGTCTTAAAGAGCAATGTTCCTGCTGGATGTGTTGGAACAAGGTTCAAAGATCAAAATATTTCAAAAGTACAAACGAGCTTCAGTGAACCAGTTGTAGCAGAGGATGAAACAAACTTTTTTGTGGGTAGAATAGGTTATCGTTTACGGTTAGTTACAGATAATGGATAGAATCTTTAACATAAGTTGATAAAAAATAAAGGAGATATAGTTATGTCTCGTGATTACAGTTATGAGATTTACTCTTTACGACAACAGATTTCAACAATGTCTGGTGAAAGAGCAGATATATTAAATAAAATTAGTATTCTAAAACAGAATAAGAGTAAAATACAGAGCAAGAAAAGAGCAATTTCAGAACAATTGTCTCAATACACTAATATAAATGGGATGGCTACTTCTAATTTTGTAGGAAATAGAAGAGATGATTTTAATAATAAAATAGAGACGCTAAAAGGCTCGATTTCCCAATGGTTGGAGCATACTCAAAATAATATTGATTTGATTGAGCAAAAAATCTCAACCTATACGGCTGAAGCTTCTAATTTAGCGATTGGTATGAATTATGCTAGTCAATCACTAAATACTTATATTTATCTTCAAAGTCAAAATGAAGATTAGATTAAGGAGGAGATTTTATGGGAGAAATTAAAATAGATTTTAATGTTTGGTCTGCTGATGTTGTTTCGTATTCTTCATCAATTGATGCTTTATCCGATGTTTTAAAACCTACCTTGAGTGAGAATGATTTACAACCTTTCCTTAAAATTAATTCGACGATAGATGAGTTAAACAGTTCGATAAAAACATTTAAAAGCAATTCAATAGATCAGACAGGAAACATGTCTAGAGCTGTAGCGAATAAAATGAGTGATGATGCTGCTGGGGCTGCAGGTTTTAGAGGAGGATAAGATGATTTCACAAGAAATGTTATGGGCGCAGTATTTTACAGAGTCCTATCTTGGTTTTAAGCCAAATTCACTCATCGATCAAATCGCCAAAGCTATTATCTATAGACCGGACTTATTTAGAACATTGGTTTTAAATTTATCTCAGAGTGATATGAGTTATGAGTACAATCCAACAATTGGAGCAAGTATTGATTTTCGATTCAATAAAGGGGAAGTTATTATAACTCGTCTTGGAGAAACTCAGCTTTTTTCCACATCTGAGTTTATGCGTTTACTTGAATTAATTGATAAAATTTATACAGAAATTCTGCCATTAGGTAGTGTTATTCAAATAAATAGAGAAAAGTTACCCAAAGATGCTCTTGAGGATTTTATGGAAGAAATGCCTATCTATGTATTAATTACAGGACAACGGGTATCAGTTGAAAATAAATTTTATCTAGATTACACGGGATATTTTTGGCCAAAAGGTTTGATTCAAAATCAAGAAACCTTAGTTATATCCGATGATATGATTGAATCCGTCCTTTTTAGGGGACTAGAGAAGAATGATATTCAGGAACAGTATGTCTTAAACCTACGTCGTCAGCTACTTGCAAAAGATCTGGATTCTTATACTTTTCACAATTATCAAATGGAGGCTAGACAATGAAATATAAGCATTCTGAATTGCTGATAGCGCGCGAGGAACTATATCGTTCAAAAAGTGGATTTGAGGATAAGATTTTAGCAGCGCTTCAAGGGACTCGAGAGTTGATTAATACGAGAAGTTTTCGTTCTGCTACCAAAGATGCAATCAATGCGGAGCTAAGCAATTATAACCTGCCCTTATTATATAGTTACCATGATTTAGCTAATGGTTTATATAATGAGTGGGATCGACTGATGCTACGCTTTCAGGAGTTGGTTGATGAGCATAGTCCTGCTGCTGTCATTGATACGTCAGAATTTTCCGGTTTAAAAAGAGCTGTGGAACAACCGACTCAAGAGATTTTGAACTTGATTGCCCATCCAGACCTGACAATAGCTTACTCTGCAATTGGAGGTATGGTTGGTATCAGCAATCCTTCTACAGCAGATATCAAAAGCCAGAAGGAAGAAGCCCTGCAATCTCTTCGTACAACTGAAAGCCAGATGGAAGCATTTAATGGTGAACTGTTGGGGAGCGGTGTGACCACTACCCTCTCCACGATTGCAAGTGGTTTGAGTCGGTCTCGCAAAGCTGTTGGCATGACAGATCCTTATCATAATGTGGCAGCCCTTGCGATTTTTCAGGACACGAAGTTACGGGATCAACAGATCGAGAATTCTAAAGCTCTGCATGAGGAGCTAATCCGTTATATTCGACATTATAATCCAGAAACGGCCTTTGACTTGAGCCAAATGAGTGGGCAGGAACTACAGACCTTGGGTAGAACAATCTCTCTTGCCTCCCATGGGAATGGGGGTAGGAAACCTAAGGAGCTGATTGATTTCTTGAAAGGGCATGAAGTTACGTTTGAGAAGGAGATAACAGTATATGACGACGGTCAGCACTATTTCAAGAGCAAGATCCAGATAAAAGGGCACTTTAAAGGGGATAGTGCCATCACTTTTAACACTAAATATAAAGATGGTAAGTTAAGTCAAGAAGGAGAGTATAGCTTTGGAGGTTTGAGTACAGATTTTCTAGATGAAAATGTAAACCTTAAGAGAAAGGTAGCGATTAAGGATTATTCAGTTACAAGTGAGTTCAGTCTAGCAGACAAAATTAGTTCAAGCTATAGTAAACTCGCGCCTAATCTTTCCATTGGCTTTGGCTATAAGAATCGCTCGGTTGAGGTTGGAACTAAGTCAGAGGATGGCTACCGCGTGACTTATGTGAAAGAACATAACCAGGTCAAACAAGACTACGCAACAGTTAAAACGACTAATGAGACGGGGGTAAGAACGGTGGATCATCTCACTCAAACTTTTAATACAACTGGTGAAGTAGTTAGTGGTGCTTTTAATTGGGTTGTAGAGCATCCTAAGGAAGTAGCAATGGCTCTTGGTGCAGTTGCTGTTGTAGCTCTTGGCGTGGTTGCTGCCCCTGTTATTGGAACTGCATTAGGTACTTTGTTGGCCACTGTGAGTTCTGTAAAACTACTAGGGGGAGCAGTAACTAGTATTCTTATTGGGATATCCATTTTTAATGATAAAGGGGAATAATATATGAAATTGATTGAAAAAATAGTAAGTAGCGCGACAGAAAACACTCTTTTACAACTTGATAGGACTATTCTAATTTGCTCAATTATTGGACTTGTTTTGGATGTGATGGCAGTATGCTTAGTATTTCAAAGCAATTTGGAAATATTGGGATTCATATTATTAGTTATTGTCTTTTTAGTTCTCGGCTTTGTATTTTATTTAAGATTTGTATCTAGAAAAGTTATTGTTCTAGTGTTACACGATTCTATTGATCTTAAGCTATATGAAGACATGTTAAGAGTTCAATCAGAAAAATCTATTAAGCCCTTTAGGGCAACATATCGTGAGAATTACCAAATTATCCAAGGTCGAGTGGCTTATTTAAAAGGAGATTTTCAAGCTGCCAAGGAAAATATGTCCAAATATGATTTGAAAAAAATTTGGAAGAGATTCAGAACCCCTGCGTTTTTAATATCAAGCTTTGAACTATTAACAGTTTCCATTCATCTTCAAGATGCGCAAGATATTGCTTTCTTTGAGGAACAATTGTCCAAGGCACCAGATTTTAAAGGAGGCAAAGCTACACTTGTTGCTCAAGCCCAAGCCATAAAAGATATTGTGTTCAATAAAGAAGCGAACGACTACTTCGACATTACTGAACCAGAAAGTAAGCTAGCTCGAATCATGTTTTCTTATTACGGAGCTCTCAATGCCCAATTAAAAGGAGATGAAGCTCGTACTCGCAGTTTGTTTGAAAGCATCGCCCATGAAAATCCAGAACTTTTTTATGTTCAGGAAGCGAAGAAATATTTAGGAGCAGAGGAATAAGAGAGTAATATATGAAATTGATTGAAAAAATAGTAAGTAGGGCGACAGAAAACACTCTGTTACAACTTGATAGGACTATTCTAATTTGCTTATTTTTAGTCTTGGCTGTTGATGTGATGGCAGTATTTTTAGTATTTCAAAGTAATTTGAAAATATTGGGACTCATATTATTAGTTATTGACTTTTTAGCTCTCGTCTTTGTATTTTATTTAAGATTTATATCTAGCAAAGTTATTTATCTAATGTTAAACGATGCTATTAATCTTAAACTCTATGAAGACATGTTTAGGGTTCAATCTGAAAAATCTATTAAGCCCTTTAGGGCAACATATCGTGAGTATTGCCAATTTATCCAAGGTCAAGTGGCTTATCTAAAAGGGGATTTTCAAGCTGCCAAGGAAAATATGTCCAAATATGATTTGAAGAAAATTTGGAAGAGATTCAGGAACCATACATTTTTAATATCAACCTATGAGCTATTAAAAGTTTGCATTCATCTTCAAGATGCACAAGATATTGCTTTCTTTGAGGAACAATTGTCCAAGGCGCCAGATTCGAAAGGCGGTAAGGCCAAACTCGTTGCTCAAGCCCAAGCCATAAAAGATATTGTGTTCAATAAAGAAGTGAATGACTATTTCGACACCACTGAACCAGAAAGTAAACTAGCTCGAATCATGTTTTCTTATTACGGAGCTCTCAATGCCCAATTAAAAGGGGATGAAGCTCGTGCCCGTAGTTTGTTTGAAAGCATCGCCCATGAAAATCCAGAACTCTTTTATGTTCAGGAAGCGCAGAAATATTTAGAAGGAGAAAACTGATGTCAGAACGTACCGCTTTACCGATTGGGAGTGTTGTTCGAGTGAGAGAAGGTGTGGAGCCTGTCATGATTGTTAATCATTGTC
>ERZ773018.1164-NODE-1164-length-14330-cov-5.355657_pt1 | contig 14330 bp, 27 predicted proteins | sample MGYA00580840_ERZ773018 | MGnify/ENA primary metagenome ERZ773018 (study PRJEB29015, sample SAMEA2738125) | human oral metagenome | biome: human oral; feature: human-associated habitat; material: saliva | place: China | collected 2256 ... | reverse complement strand
AGGACGGTCAATACCGCTCGCTATTTTAGGGGCATACTTCTTCGGACTTTTGTCAGTATTCTATTATCTTTCAAAGGGAGATAGTACGGAACTAAAAGTGCTCAAAGAAGAGAAAGTGCGCAAGCAAATCAGATAACAAAATACCACTCAAACGAGTGGTATTTCTAGCAAACGAGTTTCTACTAATCAAGTGGTTTCACTGCCTGAGTTTGAGGGTCGTATTTACCCTTCTTATCTTTCAGACCTGGTCCATAGCGGAAGAAGCCCTTAGCTGTGCGGTTCATCTGGAATGTCAATTCTAGGGTTGAATCGTCTCCACTAGCTGAAAATGTAGTGTCGAAGCTGTCTGGTAGCGTTACGCTATATACGTGGACGTCAAAGTCGTCATTGGCTTCACAGACTGGGTGAATATGTAGTGGAACGGTAGTTGCAGAACTTGCACAGGCTCCAGCACCCCAGGTTACACTTCCAACTGTCTGTTTTGTGCCTGATGCCGCCTCATATAGTCCAGCGTAAACAGCCTTAACACTTTCTGGACCAGCCAAGTAAAGAGTAAGTGTTACTTCTGATGTATCAGCTCGACCGCTTGGACGACGAATAGTACCACCTTGAGTTTCGGTTTCTGTTGTACCACCTTCATATTTAACGGCGATATCTCCCAGCATGTCTTGTGGGATTACTAGCTGACCTAAATAAACCTCTTTTGGTCCATTCTGCTTTGCTAGTGCTTTTTTGAACTCTTCTACGTTCATATTTCCTCCTTTTAGTTAACTCTTGCAAGCCCCGTTATTGCGTAAATCATTCTGCCCTGAGTATCCCTTTCGACAGATGTTGGCGTTGATATTGATTCAAAAACCACACAATCAAAGCCTTCGTCTGTGTAACTGGTCTCAGGTAGAGATATACTCACGCCGAGCTTATTAGATAGAAATTCAGATATTCTAGCCAATCTCTCGTATCCGTCCAAATCATCTGTTCCTCGTGAATAAAGTTCAAATGAGTATGTAGGACGAACGCCTCTCGACTGGTTGCCGCCTATATCAGAGATATAAACGCCTTTCCTGTCGAGAGTGAGCTTATTCCAGAATAGATCTTTATCAATTTCACCGAATTCGTTGTTTTCTAGATATTTAAGAAGCGACAGTGAAAAAACTTTCATCGAAGACCTCCCTTAAAATCAATCTGTTTCTTTACGCTCTCACCTGCTTTTTCTAGATAATTCAACGTTTGTGGGTTCTTTTTGTTTTCATAGTGGCGACGCTTTGCGTATGGAACATCACCGCCACCGAATACAACACTTGTAGTATCGCCATTATCTACTAGTCGTACGCTTTGCTTTAGCGCTCCAGTATCAACTGGTGCTAGCATCTGCGCTCGTGACATTATAGCCTGAGCAATACCCTTTCTCTTGTTTTTAGCGTTCACTGCTTGAATTCTCTGCCAAGCGTCAATATTATTCTTGATCTTCATCATAGCCTCCATAGTCTGCGCGCTCCAGAGTTAGAGTGTAATGCTCTAATGTGTCTGTATCGAAATTCATGCCAGCAGTCGCACCTACAATTTGATAAGAAGCTCCATTGACTCTAACGCCATGACCTACAAACATGTTAGTACTTGTAAAGTCTATAAAATCGACAGGCTTTACGTGCAGTGTCGCGGTCGAATCAGTTGTTTGAATGTTGTTTGATGTCGTAACTCCACTACGCTGCTTAAAAACGCCAGATAAGCCCTTGCGGTGATTTACAAGGTCGCCACGCACCGTTCCTTTGGTAACTTCCAAAAAAATGTAAGGGGTCGACTTAAATACATCGAATACGGTCATTTCTTATCTCTCCTGAACGTAATGTGATTTGACTACATTGACTGTATTTATCAAGTATTGACTTATAGCTCTCAATAATCCTGTCAGTCTCGCTAGTCTTATCGTAAGTAATACTGAAGTCTTCGACCTTTTTAGAAGTAATCCTGTCGCCTCCGGCAAGTTTTACAGCAAACAGTTCAGATATAACTTGAGCTAGTTCTTCGGGAATTACTTTCAAACCAAATCCACCATGAACAGTTATTACATCAGTATGTTTTGTGGGCTTATTCAGTACTATGTTGTCACAAAGCTGACTAGCATTATCTCCTAGATAAGTAGCAAAGTCGACTGAATTAGAGTTCACTTTAACAGATTGAATTTCAGAACAAAGACCAATAAATACAGACCTCATCCCGTCTCTACCCTGAAAAGTTCGCTCTTCTTCTATATAGCCGACTTTACTACAAATTAACGCTTCAAGCTTACTGATAGCTATTCGCAATAGGTTATCAAAGTTATCACTTTCAAATGGAGTTAGGGAGCGTCGTAAATAGCCCTCAACTTGTTCTTTAGTCAAATTGTATTGCATACTTCAACGCTCCCTTTCTATTAAGCTTTCTTCAAACCGATTGCTGATTTCAAGCCAGACAAGCCACCACCGATGTAAAGCTCTTGCAAGAACTCTTCCTCGTTGGTTTCAAGCTTAAAGTTAGTGAAGGCTTCTACAGAAGTATCACCAACCGTCTTGTACGCACCAAGCACGACAACGTATGCGTCGTAGTCTGGATCAGTTGCATCAGTGAACCATGTCGGCTCAATGATAGTAGCTGTGTCTAATACGTCTTCAGCCTTTGCGCCAATCTGGAACAAGTATTTACCGTCAGCGCCCTTTTCAAAGCGTGCGCTTGTCGCAAAGCCTTTCTTAGCGATAAGAACAATCTCACCGTCAGTACGGATCATGTCCTTAGCTCGTGCTACAGCTTCAGCGCGGCTCATACCAGCTGCGATAGTCAACTCATCACCGAAGGTATTCTTTGCTTTTACGTCTGACTTAATAGAAGTAAATGACGTAATCTTGCGCTTGTCGCTATCTTCACGACCATCACCGATAACCGCAGCACGCTCAACTTCGCGAATAATTCGAGTAGGCAATTCGTTCAGAACGTATTTCATCAATGCGCCCGTTGATTTATTTTCGCGGATAGTCTGCTTGTCGAGTACCAAGTACTTGTAAATCACGCCTGCGCGAATTGTGCGGCTTTCAAAGTCAATAACTTGCTGGTCTTTCTTTTCGCCCTTCTTGTGTCCACCTGCACGGCTAGTGTCAGTTTCGACATCGGCTTTGTCCCAGGTAACCTTGAATACATCCAAACCAGTCTTGTTCAATTTGCTGAAGATTTCACCTGATGTTACAGCGTCTTCAATAGCAGAAACAACTGGCTCTGGTAGTTTGAAAAACTCTTTATCGGTCAAGTTATTCTTAACCAAAACGTCTTGCCAAGCGCTCTTAACGTCGTTAAAAGTACGACCAGCGTTTGCCATCAATACTTGTGTAAAATCTCGCACTGATGCTTGAGTTTTTAGATAGTCATTAACAGTAGGGGTTGTCGTAACCTCTGCTTGCTCTTTTGGCTCGATGATTTGAGCCTTTGCGATTTCCTCGTTCATTTCATTCTCCTCTTCTTTACCTGATTTATCTTCTACTGGCGTCTCAGGTGTATCGTCAGTAGGTTCTTCGACCTTTTCGGTCTCTTCGCTTTTTACTCGTGTAGCGATTGCCATTGCTGGTGCCAGACAAGCATCTTTCACGATTGAGGTATAGCTAGCGGCAGCTTTCATAGCGTCAGACAAGCTTGTTTTCGCTTCTACTGCTTCGGTTGCAAATCCAAGCTCCACAGCTTCAGCGGCAGTCATCCACGTCTCAGCAGCCAACAGTTCTTCTATCTTTTCTTCAGATAGTCCTGTTCGGCTTGCATAAACTGGAATCATACTCTCGCAAGTCTTCTCTAACATCTCAACAGCTCGTCCTAGCTCGTCTGCGTTGCCTGACGCGATTGTCCACGGTTTATGAACCATCATCATCGCACCAGGTAGCATGACGATTTCGTCACCAGCCATTGCTATGAGAGACGCTATAGACGCGGCTAGTCCATCGACCTTTACTACAACACGTCCGTTATATTCACGGAGCATATTGTAAATCGATACACCAGCGAACACATCACCCCCAGGACTGTTAATCCTCACTGTAATGTCGCCTGTGCGCGCAGCTAATTCCTCTTTGAAAAGTTTTGGCGTAACGTCGTCCTCGAGCCAACTCTCACTAGCGATAGTGCCATTGATAATTAACTCGTTTGAGGCTTCGGCTTTCGCCCACTTCCAGAATTTATCCATTAGCGTTCCTTTTTAAGGTTGTTATTCGGCGCTCAAATGAGCATTGCCTTAATTTCATTCTGAGGTGCTATCGTGAGTGCGAGGCAGCTTCTCATCTTCAGTGAAGACAAGCTGTTTTATCTTGTCAGAGCAGTCAGTCGCGAATAGAACTTTAATATTCAATTTCGCTTTACATTTAGAGTTTGGGCAAATTAAACCCTGTATAGCAGTAGAAGTAACAGCTTCAAACAAATATCTACCACAATACTTACAGTTTATCTTTATCATTGCTTGATCCTGAATTTTGGGCGACCGCCACAATTAGGGTGAATAGGTCCGCCAATATTTTCTTCATAATCATTTACCCATGTGCCGCTGTCTGTTTCTATTGCTTCATTAAGCTTTATCATCGGTTGAGCAACAGGCTTCCAAACTCCTTCTAACGCCCGACACTCTGGGCAATGTGCGCCGACTGGATGATTTATAGTCTTTTCAATTTCTGCCCCTGTTTCAGCTTCGAGCTGTTTCATAGCCTCTACATCGCCAACACTCTCAGAGCGCTGTATTTCAGTGCGAGCTAATCGAGCAACTCTGTATTCGTCAGTGTTCATGATATCTCTCAGTAAGTCTCTTGTCTGACTTTCGCTTAAATTATCAAGATGCGATCGCTCTAGCGTATCGTTGATGACCTTTTTGGTCTCATCATCATATGATTTAGCTACTCGTGTAAGATGTGAGCGGTAATCTGCTCTAGCAGTATCAGATAGGACAAACTCGTCAGTACTTTCAGTGTCTAGTCCTGCGCTCTTAACCATGTCTAAACCTTTTTTGTATTGATCTGTACCACTAGAGATAAGCAATAAAGTGATTAACGCTAACGAATCTTCTATAAAACGCTCTAACTTGTCGTCTTCAGCTTCGTTTTGAGTGCCAAGTTCTTGAATGGCTTGGTCAACACGGCTCTGCATAAAACTCTTCGCAATATTATACAGTTTATCGTACTCAGAGGCTTCGGCTTTAAGCGCACCTACTGTGTGTGGGTCTGGGGCTTTCTCCACTTCGCCGCCCTCGTCAACTTGAGGCTTGTCGTTTTCTATTTCAGTAGTGTTATTCTCGCCCAATTTAAGCAGCTTGTAGTTCTGCGGTAGTTTGAGTGCGTCGATGACTGAATCTAATTCGTAACCTTTATCAACCAGTTTTAATATAGTATCTGTGTTAGTTGCCATCACTTCTGCTTCAACCTTTTTACGGTCAGCAATCTCTGGTATTTCATAGTCAAAAGTAATAGCAACACCGATACCACCAGTAATCCTATTGAGTTCATGTGTTAAACGAGAGTAAATTTTAAGCGCTCGTGGATAAACAACACGCTTAGCAAAACCACGCTCGGAAACGTCAGCATTTGAGTACTTAGCTTGGTCGTCAACGCCTTTAATAATCTGACTAACACCATACGCCATGTCGATTCGCTTGTTTGCCTGCTCAAATACAGCTGCAAAATCAATATCTTTTTGAGATTGTGCATATGGTATCCACTGAATCTGTGCTTCAGCAGGTTTATTCGTTGTCGGGTCGATTGGACGGTGAGAGTATGTAACGTTACCATTTTTACCAGCGCCGCGGTGTCGAGATTCCAATAGGTCAACCATATCATTATATTCACGGGCAGTACGAGCCGCAATGACAAACATACCAGCAGGAATTGCGTTATTCTCAAAGAAACCACGTTGGAAGTCAGCGATATAATCATCTAATGTAATCCATTGTGTGGCAGCTTCGGTTGGTGAGTATCCAGCGTATAAGTTACTTGGGTCAACACCTCCAGAGATTACAATGACTTGATCTTCAGTAAAAGTCTCAGCACCTACTTGATAGTAGGTCTTATTGTCGCGGCGTGTAATACTTGGATGCTCTAAGAACGTGAATCCAGCAATGTTCTGACCTTTGAATCCATAATTCGTAGTCTTTACAGCTTTACCGTCCTCTTTAGCCCAAACTAGAATAAATGTATTACGATTTACTAAAGTAGAAACAATAAGCTTCTCGCTAAACGATACGAAATCATCGACACGGTTAGGATGATAAAGAGCATTAAGAATTGGATTGTTCTGTACAGTCTTGCCATTCGAGTCAATGACTTTTGGCATAATAGTGATAAACTCGTTAGCAATCGCTTGAATATTTGGATAGGCGGAATCGTATTTACTTGCACAATAGCGACTATACCAATCCCCTGTATTAAAATTAGCTAATGAAGAAATGCCCTCAACCTTTACTTGAGATTTTGGCTTAAAAAGTGACAATAAATTCATAATACTATTATCGTTACCTATCGTACGCCACCGTACTCTATCTGTGGGATAAACATCTCGGTAAGCCTATACCTAGCGGCGTCTAACGCGTGGTCATCATCGTCTTGTGGTACGTTCAGACTTTTACCTGACCGGTCAGTCGCCCACATGTATCTTAAATATTCTTTCTGTAGATTGGTTGAGTTCTTTGTATATTTAATATTAAGCTCGCTCATCTTATTCACACTCCACTGCCTATAGGTTTGCTTAGCATCACCACTAGTCTTAGTCACTCCCTTAACCGTACAGCCCAGTTCTACAAGCTCAGCAATGTCTTTAGGTGCGGCACTATCTGCAACTCCCAGCACACCAGCCAGTCCTTCTCTATGAATAACCTCTGAGATATCCTTGTTAAATAAACCTGTGCTGTAAAGCTTCTCATCAAGAATATATCCGTCAGCTTCTCGATAAACACAAACAAGCGCTGTTGGGTCATTCGTAAAGCCGAAGTCTAGTCCGTAACCTATTAGTTCAGCATGAGTCGGTACTTCCTCAATAACTTTCCAGCCATGAAATACTAGACCTTCCAATTCACCAATCTGTCCCTCGCCATAGACTTTCCACCAGTTCTTATTAGAGCGACGCCTTTCGATTGTCGCAATGATACTATCTTCAAGAGCTTCATTATCTTTATAGGTTACGATAACGAAATCAACATCATCACGTCCTACTAGTTCATGCGCCCAATATTCTGAAGTCGGGTTGTAGTCAAGATAAATAAACTCACGCGTACGAACTTCTAGCTGATTGAACGCATCTTCTCTGATTAAGTTAGCCTCATTGATAAATAGTACATCTCGTCTAGGACCTCTAGCTTTGTCGTCATCAAGGGATACGAACTCAAACATCGTTCCATTAAACAATGTAAATGTGTAATCTGATTTGTTCTCTTTGATTCTATAATACTGCCAATAATTATTAGCTGTAAGTATATTCTTAAAATCTCGCAATGCACCTCGCTTAAGATGAGGCAGGTTGATACTCGCGATGGTTATTATCTTGTCTGGGTTTTTCGTAGCATACTCAAGTAACAATAATAGTATAGCTATTGTCTTACCAGCACTTGTACCACCTTGAACAATGCGGATACGTTTGTTGAGCCGCTTTATCTTATGATAAGTGGAGGTCTTGCCAAACACGCTACTCTTTCTTTGATAAATCCTCTAGTGGTTTTGGCGCTTCAATATTAGTTTGTTCAATAGTTTGCTTTGGCGTACCGTAAACCTGGTTAATCATCGCTTCAATCTCTTTCCACTGAGCTTTCTTTATAGCCGTGGCTAATTTACGTTCAAACAGGCTTCTATTCGGGTCTTCAGAGATTTTCTCCAGCTCCTGTTCAGTGAGCTTAATCATCTGCTCGAGTTTATATCGTGCAGTTTCTGTTTTCTTCCAGGCGCCATTATGTCTGCGTTCTGGGTGTGCCTCAAATCCTGGGGGTGTTGGAACTCCATTCCTACCAACCGAGGGCTTGCGTTGCTTTCTAGGGGCTTCTGTCATTTTATTACCTCCACTAAAATTATTACTAAACCTATTGCCGAAATTGGCTTCAACAAATAGCTAAACCCAGCCATTGATAATGCCCACATCAATACTGTCGTCCACACACCAGTACAAACCATACACTCTAAAACACGTACTTTTCTATTAATCAGCATTGAGCGTAATTTACTAAATATATCAAACGGACCTGACGTAGCAGTTAATAAGTAAGCAAGAGCAAATCCAGCTAGAGCTATCATTCTTTATCTCCTGGTAATTTGCCTAACGGATAGGCTTTATTGTCAATAACGCAAAAAGGTTGTGGTAACTTCCAGGCAGCCGCTTCTTTATAAAAACTTTCACTTAGAGGTGTTCGGATGACTTGAACTACCTGTCCATTATCCATAGCGTATTCTTCAAGGCGTTCCATCTGCACTTTGTAATGACCGCAACTTGCACATTCTTTTTGATAGACTTTAATAACTTTTGTCTTCATCGCACAAACCTCACTTTCCTATTAGTTAAATCAGGCAACCCTCTTGCTTTTTGAATAGCTAAATCGTATTTATTCGCCCTTTCGAAGACTTCCTGGATAGTTATTTTCTTTCGTTCCATTAGAAACCTACGAAAAGGAGAGAAACTGCGACTATATGAAGTTCTGTCGTAGACAAACCAGCGATGAAATACATACACACATTCTCTATCGCATACATAAATAGCTTCATGACTGTAGAATATGACTGTTAAATTAGATACTTCGCGTATCGGTATGTAGTCTATTCTTCTAGTCACTTTCGCCACCTAGCAACTCCCAATTTGTTAAAGAAATAAAAAAAACACGAGACAAGTAGTCCCGTGTTAGTTTAATTATATTATTATATAAACAGATTGTCTAGAGCTATACTACTGTAACATGCCCAATTACCATATTATGAGGTTTTCAGATTCTCCAACATTTTTATCAAAAATGTTATAATAATCTCAAGATGAACGAAAAACAATACCAAGAGGTTTCAATATACCTAGATGATTCTGGCGTTTTCTCTCTTAATTCTGGGCATGATTATTTTATATACGCTGGATATCTGTTCTTGAATAACCATGAGCGTATCGCAGCAAGAGAGCAGTTCAAGACAATGTCTAGAGAGATAAAATCTAATCTCGGGATGTCGATGGAGTCGGAGCTAAAAGCGGCTGGTTTAGAAAATAAATATAAGAGAAGTTTGTATAATTGCGTCAAGCTATTCAATAGTCTTAGTGCTACAGTGAAATTGAGCGATATTAACGAGTCTATTATGACAAACAAGTTGTCAATTCATCGATACAAAGACTACGCCTTAAAGAGAATGATAAAGTCTAAACTAGAAACACTGATTGCGTCTGGCAAAATTGATGCAGACAAGCCAGTCTCTCTGCGAGTCTATATTGATCAGCAACACACATCTACCAACGGATACTATAAGCTTTCAGATAGTATAAGAGAGGAGCTAATACATGGGATCCGCAACTTTGATTATGGAATGTTTTATCCTCCGATACTGTTCGCTGACTTTAAGATAAACATAAAGTTCTGCGACTCATCCCGAGATTATCTAGTGCAAGCAAGTGATATTCTAGCAAACCGTTTATGGTGTGGTAGGAATTTCAATCATCCAAAGCTCTACACCAATATCCCATATCATAGTGACATTTTTTTGCCATAATGCTTGCGCCATTGTGCTTAGCATGGTAGTATAGTGATACAGACGTAAGTACTGTTACACAGCCACAAGCGATCAAATTGATTAAGCGTATTGTAAATACGTCGCCTGGTTGGGATAACCCTTCTGAATCAGAAGGGTTATTTTTGTTCATTGACTATTGGTTGATGTATTTTTCTGGTGAGCAAGTAAGCCAATCTACCCGACTATCAGTATTAAGGTATATTAATTTGTCGATCTTAATGTAATAGCTAGTTCCTTGCGGTGTAGTATATACTCGACAAATACCCCACTCTGGATCTTTAGTCGGAAAACAGTCGATATTTTCCCAGTAAATGTAGTCCCAGCCAAATAGTCTATTATTTATTCTCCAGAAATAACGAACAGGATTGGTGAGTAGTAAATAAATACCACGCAGACTAACACTGAGAACTGCAATAACAACTCCAGCTCCTACACAGGAGAGCAGAAACAACCAGATAAAGTCTAACATTTGCATTTATTAGATCTCCTTTCCGTCCTTACGCTTGTCTAATATCACAAAATAGCTCCAAGGTATTTCTCTAAAGAGACTCTCGACGGTTTCTTCAGCGAACAGTTCAGCAATATAGACATCGCCCTCCCATCCGCTCATAATGATTTGTATGTCGTCATTCTCGTACCAGAATTCATATTTGTAATATCGAGAAAAATTAACTTTAATATCTTTGTACCCTTCTGGGAGTTCGTTTTTAATCTTGTTGTTCTCGTCTATAACTATGATTTCTTTCATTTCTTATGCTCCTCCTCATATCTTTTGATAAAGTTGTCTATCTCTTCACATACAACACCGTTCGGAGCATCCTCTTTAATACGCTTGAAAACTTTGTACTGCTTTGGGATTGCCTCACTCAGATATTTCACTTCTCCATACAGCCTCACGATTTCTAGAATACGTTCACTGATATTACCATTCACACATCTCTTCGTTTCATCGTAATTATACGGATCCATATATAAAGACGTAGCACTAGGTTCGACAGGGTTTGCATCCTTCAATACGCTTTCTAACGAGCCCTTTTCCAGGATTTCTTCAAGTAGTTTATTTTGCTTTTCGATTGATTTTCGTATTGACTCGAACATTATTTCTCCTCCAACAACTCCTCATGCTCTCTAATCAAATCCATAATACTTTCGACAAAATCGCTCTTTATGCAACTAACCTCTTTGTAAAAATCGTCTGGATCGACTTGTTCATGCTCGTACATCAGGGTTAAATCGCCAACTCTAAAGGATAGTCTATCCACAATAACCTTAATACGAGTTTTCAATTCTTCGTCTACCATTATCTTTCCTCTCCTCATTCCCCCTGTTCCACTTCAACGCACGTTGCTTCTTATATAAAGCCTGACGAGCAGCGGTGGTACGTGTTAGGTTATCTTTCAGTGCTTTACGAAGGTGCTTGTTATCCGTAGTGTCAAGAATAATCGATAATTCTCCTGCGATAGCGTTTAATTTTTCCTCCTCAATCAAAGAACTCAATAGTTCACAATACCAATCTATATACTCTTCTTTGGTGCGAACAGAGTGTGGCTTTTCGTCAAAAGTAATAATATCCCTCGCAAACCACTTTAATACAGACCTTGCTGCCGATTGAGGGAATGTGATTATTGGAATATACATTAGATCTCCTTTCCGTCCTTGTAGCATTTCGAATAGCCCATTTTGCCGCCAACTGTTTTACAGCGGGCTTCAGTGTTCATATTTTCAATCTCTTGTTCGTGCATTTGAAGTGCCAAAACAACAATCAGGTATCCAGTGGCGATAATTGATAAAATTACCACTACGACAACACCTACTAATACCAAGTCAATTTTAGACTTCATTTTCTTCATAGATATCTCCTTTTTCTAGTGATTTAGTTGATATTACCGCTTCCAATCATGAGATGCCCATCTTCCAAAAATCTATGATATAAGCTCTTACCTGAGCTAGTGACTGTGTAGGGCAAGAATACTTGCGTCGTCGTTACCATCTTCGTTTCTATGATAGCCACTTGAGCGTCTACCCAATCTTTAGTAATGCGCCAGGCTGTACGACGTGCTTGCTCTTCAAGGCGACTCTTTGGTACAGCACGCTGGCGCTCTAACACTTGAGCAACTGGCCGCCAGTCGGTAGGTAGGCTAAATGCCAATTGTTGATCATTGAGCTCCAATTGAAAGCTAAGAGCGACAACATTGCCTGTATCGTCATATTCGGTCATGATGCGCTTTGCGCCGACATAGGCGAGCTTGCCTTGAATCTCGCTCAGTGTTTTTTCGACCGATATGCTCGTTGTATAATTTTTCAATGCCATTATAATCCTCCTTATTTACACGAAATTGTGTAGTTTAATTCAACCGTCATCTTAATTGCCCTAAATATTTCCATTGCAACTTGAGGCACTATTGCGTTTCCATAGGCTTTGATCGATCCGTTTCTCCATTTGGCAAAACTATAGGAAACTCCGTCCACTTCTCGGGGAAGCCCATCATCCATTCGGGCATTGCAGGTTGCAGCCGCAACTTCTCGCCAGTCCCGCTCCCAACCAGAGTAGTGACTGTTCTGCCGCTCTGGCTTTTTGCTCTCGGATTGTATATCTTCGCTGGACCTCTGCTTCCGTCCGATGCGTCCGGCGTTGGCAGCATCATCGGAATCGACTTTCCGTTCACGCAAACCTTTAGTCCTTGAGTCTGTACGGTGGGCAATAATCCAGATCCTGTCTCGCCGATGCGGGGCGTTGACGGCACAAGCTGGAATAATAAACGGTTGGACTTCGTAGCCTTCGCTTTCCAAGTCAGTGCACACCTGCTCGAGTACCATGCCGTCGTTCCAAGTAACAAGCCCACGCACATTTTCAGCGATAACCCAGTCTGGCTTGACGTTTTGTATAACTCGAAACATGTTTGGCCACTGGTAGCGGTCATCTGCCGTGCCTTTTCTTCGTCCCGCATGACTGAATGGCTGGCAGGGGAAGCCGCCTGTGAGAATAGTGGGGTTTTGCTCTTCGGCGACACTACTCTTATGTCCCTGGCCGTTGGTGTCGTCAACAAGGTCGGCGATGTCGCCATAGAATATCCCGTTCGGCCAGTGCTTTTTAAGGACCGCCGACGGGAAGTGTTCCCACTCGCAGAAGATGTGGTTGATTTTTGCTTCATAGAATACCTCCTCCAGCGCTAGCGAAAAACCGCCTATACCTGCAAATAAATCGTAGTGTGTTATGTTCATTTGTTGTCCTTATATATATTTCATAACTTTTTCAACCGCAGAACTGGTTGGCTATATAAGGTGATGATTTGCCGAGTTTTAATTCCCTCACATTCGAGGAAATTAGGTTTCGTAAAGTCACATCACATGCCACGTCGCTTTGCTTTAAGTCGGATTTGGAACTCCCGTCACCGAACATTTCGACCGCCTAGCCACGTTCACCAGGACTTATCGTCGATATAGCGTCTACCTATTCCGCCACTTATATAGCCAGTTGACAACACCAATTTGTATATCATTAAGTGAGTTAATTACTTTAAGGTTTGATGTCGCCAGTTGATAGCACCAGATTGAGCCGATTTCCACCTGCACTCAATTCTATAGGCAAATGAAAAGCCTAGACACTCATGCTACCAGTTGAACAGACGACTTGGGTGGGCAAAAATAGTCATCTGTCCAGTTCTACGGTCGATGTTAATGTTCTATTGGGTACAAATCGTACCCGATTACTTTCGTTTACTGATGCGACCGCCCTTTTTGCCAGCACACTTCTTTACGAAGTGAGGACCGTCAATTAGGTCGCAATCGCATTCAATATCTTGTGCGAATCCTTTACAAGTTCCGTGACTTGCAAATGTAGCAGAACCGCCCTTTCGTCCGATTTCTGCGTAGAAGTTAGGGTTGCTTGCTAAGTTTTTCTGAGCGGCTTTCAGTCCGCCCTGCTTGGTTCCTGACATAGTTTACTCCTTAAAATAACTTAGGTCGCTCGCCTTCGATTCGACTGTCTAATATTTGGTTAATACGATGAATTAGACGTTCCATTTCGTTTAGTTCTTCTAGAGCGTCGTCTTTCATTTCTAGAAGGTCGATAGTACTCATCTCATCTAGTGATTGATAGTCATCTTCGTAATAAGGTGTTACTTGTTTTTCCATTTCTTTTCCTCTCTATCCTTTAATTCTTCTATAGTTTCTTTCATCGCAACCATACCATTCTTCTCATTATCTATTAAAGAGTAATACCAATATTCAATTGTTTCTCTTTGAAGCTTTTCCATCGCCTTTATAATACTTTCAGAAGCTCTATTATCAAGTGAAGCTTGATAGCTTACAAGGTCATCATATTTAGCGTACCCTTTAGCAATATTAAGTTGAGCGGCTTGTGTAAGAATCTTATATTCAAACAGGGCTTGATAAATACTTGATCTAGTGGCTTTTGGTAGTGAACCCATTATTGCTCCTATTCTTTACGATTGCGTTTCTTATTTCGCAACTCATTCATCCATTCTTCATCTTGTTTAGCTATGTTGTATTCTGAGATAGCTACGAAAATTAGCAAAAATATGACAATTATTATCCAAATTAAAATAAACATTTATTGTCCTTTGTTTTTTAAGTCTTTAA
>ERZ773018.1161-NODE-1161-length-14340-cov-9.933287_pt1 | contig 14340 bp, 17 predicted proteins | sample MGYA00580840_ERZ773018 | MGnify/ENA primary metagenome ERZ773018 (study PRJEB29015, sample SAMEA2738125) | human oral metagenome | biome: human oral; feature: human-associated habitat; material: saliva | place: China | collected 2256 ... | reverse complement strand
CAGATTTGTTAAAAGGGGATCTAGTAGGTAACGATAATATCGAATATATCAAAGCGCGTAATATTAGGATTTCTTCAGAGGTTGAGTTAGAGTCAGATGTTGATGGAGACAAATCGGATAATCTTCCAGTAGATATAAAAATACTCGGGAACCATATCGAAGTGTTCTCAGGCACCAAAGTATAGTTTTTTCCCTCCTACTTCTCCAACAAAAAAGTTTTAAATTATATAAGTTACTGCATCAGCAACAATAATTGTCCTGTCCTTTTTGAAGTTAGCATATAAGTCAAAGGTAAGTCAATTACTTTTAATATACGGAGTTAAGGCGTTTTTTGATTCATGTCTAAAAACTTTTCGGAAGCATCAACTGTGATGGTAGTTTTCGAGCATAACAAAAAGTAGTGAAGAGATTCCATCGTCGGAATCTTCTTCACTACTTTTTTTCTCTCTTTCCTACTCAATCACCAATAGCAGCATTTCAGAGTTTCCACTCTTCAATCAACCAGTCCGAAAAAGCATCATATCTTTCTTGAAGATGGTCATGATGACCGTAGGGGTCAAGTGCTGAATAAGTGGACAAGCACTGTTTTTTGATGCGTTCATGTACTTCTTTGGCATAACTAGGAGCCTTGGCCAGTCTATTTTTATGATTAGCCCCTTCGGTCAAACCGTTACGTAAATAGACCGAGCAAGACTTATTAAGAAGCTGATGGGATTGGCAGTAATCTACAAAATCTGGATACCAAAAGGATCCACAAATGGAGAAGATTAAAGACATCTTATCACTGCTATAAAGGCTAGAAATAGCTGCCAAACCACCCAGCGAGTAGCCTCCGTAAGCCATACGACTTTCATCTAGTCGGAACTCCTGTGCAACACTTTTGAAAATATGGCCAAATAGATGGTCATGATAGCTGGCTAACTTGCCACCAAAATCAGGACTACCAGCTCTCAGAGCCTGAGCCTGCCAAGGTGTAAAATCATCCAAGCGATTCTTGGGTTCAAGGCCTATCAGGATAACAGAATTCGCTAGTTTTCCCAGATAATCCAGTTGTCCATCGTTCAGAAAAACAGCTGGATAAGTCTTAGTAGCATCATAAGACTCAGGAAGGGCAATCGTCACTCGAATGCCATGGCAGACAAAGTCTTTATTTATTAACAAAGTCATTAACCTTCTCAAGAGAATCAATCACAGATGGACCGTAATCCATAAGCTCATCATAAGAAATAGTCATGATTTTCTTGTTTTTAACGGCTGGAACATTTTCAAGAACAGCATTCTTTTCCATCTTGTCTGTTGCATCCTTGTCCATGGCTTTATTACGGTCACTGGTTACATAGATAATCAATTCTGGTTCCATTGACACAAGATTTTCCAGAGTCAAATCTGATGTTCCTGTCGCAACATTGGTATAGCCAAGCTGATTAAGCATACTTTCTTGAAGGGCAGATTTGTAAGTTCCAAAGGTCTCATCGTTGTAGGCACACATGATCAGAGCCTTCTTCAAGTCTTTGTCAGAAGACTTGTTTTTCTTTTTAACGGCGTCGATACGCTTTTGAAGTTGTCCCGCATACTTATCTGCCTTGTCTTGAACGTTGAAAATGTCACCAATATTTTTAACATCTTCGATGATATTATTCAAATCTTGTTTGGTTGTTGAAACAGAAGCTTTTTGCGTATAGACGGGAATGTCGTTGCTATTCCACGTGCTGATGGTTCCCATTGATTTGTCTGAGAACATCATGTTACGACCAATAAGGGCATCAGGTCCGTAAGCCAAGATGGCTTCTTGAGAGATGGTCTTCTTATCACCGATATGTGGGATTGAAGCTATGTCTTCCTTATATTTATCGGTTACTTCATTGTCAGGGTTAAGCATACCGACAATTTTGTCTTTCAAACCAAGCTCAATCAAGATTTCCGTTGATGAAAGGTTGTTTGTGATAACCTTTTCTGGTGCCTTTTTGAAGACTTGATCTAGCTCAGTTCCTTGATCGTCATAAGTTTTGACGGTCAAAGGATACTGGGTTTCTGAGTTAGTCTTTTTCACCGTTTCTTTTGCTGCTGATGACGATGATGTGCTGTTTTTATATGTAGAACTGCATGCTGTCAATGTGAGGACTGCTGCAGCGATTAATGCAATACCAAAAGTTTTCTTGTTCATAAGGCCTTCCTTTCCTAGGCTTATAAATACTGAATCATTGCCTGCTGGTCATCCGTCCAGGTAATACGACTCTGAACATCATAAACCGCCTGCAAGGATTGTGGGGTTACGGCATCCCTTGGGACACCTTGGGCAACAATCTCACCCCCTTTCATTAAGTAAATATAATCTGAAAAACGACAGGCCAATTGAATATCGTGGAGAACTGCGAGAACATTAATGCCGAGTTCCTTGACCAAGGCCAACATCTCCAACTGATACTTAATATCCAAATGGTTGGTAGGCTCATCCAATAAAAGGAGCTTGGGTTCCTGAGCCAAAGCACGCGCTAGGATAACTCTTTGTTTTTCGCCACCTGATAAGGACGAATAATAGCGTGTCTTCTTTTCAGACATGCCAACCTTGTCTAGGGCATCCTGGACGAGCAAGTGGTCCCGCTCCGATTCTTTTTGTAGAAAGGAAAGATGGGGCGTTCGGCCAAGCATGACAATTTCTTCCACCGTACAATCAAATTGAAGGGTGTTAAACTGTGTCACAACGGCCATTTCTTTTGCAGTTTCCTTTAGGCTTACCTGATCTAGGCTTTTTCCATCAAGTAAAATCTGACCGCTATCTGGTTTCAACTGGCGGTAAATGGTTTTGAGCAAGGTTGATTTCCCACTCCCATTTGGTCCTAGTATGGTCTGGAATTGTCCGCCTTCGACCTTTAGGGAGACTCCATTTAGGATTTTTTTCTCTCCAATCGAATAATGAATATCCTTACACTTTACATCCATAAGTCTAAACCACCTTCCTACGATTTTTAGTCACAATATAAATAAAGAAAGGTGCGCCAACCAAGGCTGTAAAGATACCGATAGGTAACTCCGCATTTTTAACGAGGATTCTAGCCAAGACATCTGCCCAAACCACAAATAAGGAACCTAGGAGAGTTGCTACTGGAAAAAGCTTACGATAGTTAGTCCCGACTATACTTCTAGCGATATGAGGGGTAATCAAGCCGACAAAGCCGATAATTCCACAGCTAGCAACCAAGACGGCTGTTATGACTGCAACGATGGCAATATAAAGATACCAATAGAGTTTAAGTGGAATCCCTAAAGTCAAAGCTGCTTCATCTCCCATCATCATGGCATTGAAGACACTATACTGAGTTGAGAAAAAGAGAAAGGCCACACCGACTACTACTGCTGGAAGCATCAAATCTGACCAAGATGTTCCTGTCAATGAACCCATGGTCCAAAACTTAATGGTCATAACACTGTCCGCTGTCGCTCCAATAGAGATTATAAAATTAGCAAAGGCAATAAAGAGGGCATTAACAACCGTTCCAGATAAAATCAGGCCAGATGTGGTCACCCTCCCCTGCATAGAGGCAATAATTAGGACAAGAACTGTCGCTAGGATAGCCCCCACAAAGGCACCCAAGCCTACCACAGCTTTAAGGCCTAAAATGATGGCCAAGGTTGCTCCAAAAGTTGCACCCGCCGAGATTCCTAATATATAGGGCTCAGCAATAGGATTATTGACGGTTGACTGCATGACACTCCCTGACATAGAAAGGCCTGCACCAACTACTAGCCCTAGGAGAACCCTCGGAACTCGCATATTCCAGATAATAGCTTCAAGTGGTTTGGCTATGTTTTGACTGGCAATCGGAAACCCCAATTTTCTGAGGATGACACCATAGGTATCACCTATATCTATAGTGACCGCTCCTAAGGACACTGCAACAAAAACTGACGCTACTACTAAAAATAGAAGCAAACAGAGCAGGCTTAGGTAGCGGGAAAAAACAAGGTGTTTTGTTATTTTAAAAGGCATTAGCACCTCCTTTCCACCTGTAATGTCAGAAAATTTTGACAATACCTTTTTAGTATAACATGCCTCAAAAAGATGGGCAAGGTCATTTGAGACTTACAAAGAAAAAAGAGCAGTTGTTGAACTACTCTCAGGGGTTATAAATAACCGAAGCAATGGAAATCAAGCCAGCTTAGGATTTAGCTTTCTCCATACCAATACTAGCAATTCTCATGGCAAGAAGGATTATCAACACCTTAATCACCAGGGATAGCCAAATGCTCTCAACTGATGTCAGTTGCGACAAGGAATTGATTAAAGCATGTGTCATGACACAAAGCCAAAGGCTTCTAGTCCTTGTATAAATGGCGGATAAGATGAAACAATTGCTTAATAAGCCTAGCAAAAATGGTAGCAAATGAACCGTGGCCATAGACCCATCAATGTAAAAATAGAGTAAATGCCATAGTGACCAGGCTACAAAGGTACACAGCGTAGACACTAGAAAGGTCAACTTTTCTTGCAAAGTAGGCTGGAAAAAATAGCGCCAACCGATTTCTTCGATACCACCAAAGACGAGGGCTTTTACAAATAAAATTATGGGGAGATACCAAGTTGGACTAATCATTTCCCCACTAAAGACCTGTGGTAAAAAATCCAAACCTATAAAAATGAGGACTAAGAGATAGTTAAGAGGAGCTTGTTTGACTTGGAAAAAATCTCTGACAAGCTGTTTAAAACTGGAGTGATGATAGCGGATACTAACATAGCCTCCCCAAATGGCTGATGACAAGCCACCTAACATAAGGGTAAAGAGGCCAATTGGAGTCCCATAATCAACCCTAACTCCTCCTGCTCTTAGCAGCCAAACAAGGAGACTGATTAGTAAAATCTGTCCAAAGGTCCCTGACAGATAAAGCAACAAGGCTTGTTTTCTATTCATATCTTGATTCTTTTTTCTCCCCTATTCAAACTTTCGTCTCACGATAACCTAGTCCATATCCACCCATTTGCCATTGTCCATGATAAAGGGTTTGGCTAGACCTGGTCCAGTATAGTCCTTGTACTTGGTTGTGAGATACTTGTAGCAATCTTTTTTGCTGGCAAATTTAATGGCTTGGTAGGGCTCTTCAAAGGTCAACTTTTCAACAAATAAGTAGCCATCCGTCGTAGGCACCAAGACTCCGACGTGACCGACAAAAAGGGAATCACCATCCAAATTATCGTGGATAACAACCGACAGCATGCGTGCCTTGTCATCAAAGGTGAACTGCTTGTAGTAATCCTCCATATGCTTGGCGTGAACCTTGACATCTTGGGTAGCTTCAGTCTTGACCCTTGAAAAAAGAATGTCAAAGTTTGCCTGGTCCTTGGCATTAAAGAGCTTGCCCTTGTCAATGGCGTCCTTGTCTTGGAAAAGGAGCTCAGTATCACTTTTGACTTGAGGAATCTTGATTTTGCCTTTCAGTAGCGTGTAGGTGTTGATACGGCAGTTAGTACCGATAAAGTCACCATGCTTAGCTGTCCACAGGCTACTGATTTTTTCCACATCATAGTCTGTTTTGGTAAATGGCGCATAATTCCCAGATAAACCAACAGAACCCACGGTGTCATTGTAATCAGTGACGAGATTGATAAAGTTATCCACACTCTCCTCGTTCAAATGTTTCGAGAGTATGGCTCGCACCTCACTAATACTAGCCTTACTATTAAGGTTGGAGTAGCTTGCTTGCTCCACCTTTTTGTGGAAATGTGCAAAAACTGCTAAGCCGACAAGTAGCAGGCTAGAGATAGATAAGAGAATTAGCGTCTGTTTTTTTAGATGTTTCATAGGCGCCTCCTTGGCTTCATTATACCAGATTTTGACAGCTACTTATTCTCAGGATACTTTTTGCAGTGTAAAAATGTCATTGAAACCAAATGAGCACCTCGGGGTAGCCGTTAGGAAAGAAAAAAACTGCAAGCAAGTAGCCGCAGTTAGTGTATAAACTTGATCATTATTTCTGACTATTTCCAAGTTTTTTAAGATAAGTATAGCCCAGATAGAAAAAGAAAAGCGCTAAAAGAATAAAGAACCCCATGACGAGTTTGGTCCCACCTAATTGATAGGCAATGTAAACAAAAGTATTAACCTTGATCTGACCACCCGTTTTTTCCAATAGCGAAAGGCTCTGTGAGTAATAGTGACCAAGCCAAATAGCTCCTAGCCCTAATAACGGATAAATAATGACACCCAAGACAGGGTTCTTTTTTAACAAATTATCTAACATACATCCCCCAATTTTTTTAATGCTATAGTAATAGCTTACCAAAGAATGACTAGAAAAGCAAAGTGCCTCCCATTGCACAAAAATCAAAAGGAACCGAGCCAAGAAGCTGGTTCCATTGTAAATCTAAAAGACGACACGTGTTCCATGAACTTGCTCAAGACCAGGTATGGCAAGAAATTGATTACGATTAGCCACGGAGATACCACCTCCTGCTAAAATATCCAACTGACCGTCTGCTAGCTGAACCAATTCTGCATAACGTTTCAAGCGTGAGTCTAGAGCAGTCTCAGGAGTTCCAGCACGGGTGAGCAGACGCGTCACACCATTTTCCTTGAGCCACTGGATAGTACTAGGCTGGTCTGCTTTAGGGATTTGGTCAAAAGCCATATGCATGGTGACCTCCAAACCTTGACTGGCTTCTAGTAGTGTCCTAAGAGCGTCTTTATCAACTTGATTTTCTGAGGTTAGAGCGCCTAACACAAAACCATCAACGCCTAATTCCCGTGCACACTTCATATCTTCCAACATGATGGCTAATTCCTCTTGACTATAGACGAAGTCTCCCCCTCGTGGACGAATCATCACAACCACTTTAGCTTGATAGGTCTTGGCTAACTCAACGGCTGCTTTTATAACACCATAAGACGGCGTCGTTCCCCCGACAGCCAGATTATCACACAACTCCACGCGTTGAGCACCGGCTTGAAAAGCTTTTTCTAAGAAAGTGACATTCTCGGCACAAAATTCATATATTGGCATACTGAACCTCCAATTAGTTGTAGTAGCAAGGTGGTTACTACTTCTTCTTTTGTGGAAAAAGCGGGAGACCAAGTTTGGCAATCTTTTCCGCTGGGGTCTTCATGCCATCCTTGACCCATTTGGAAATCACTGAAACAATAGCCGAGCTCCAAAAGGAATTGAGGTAACTGCCAGCACCATTTGATGAGCTACCATTTCGTTTTTCCAAAAAATCATAAACTGCCTTGGTCAATACCTGCTCAAAATTATAATCAATGGCAAGACTGATGATTTTGGCTTCTTTTTTGACTTCCTTAAGGAGATAAACCCAGACTTGGTAAAGATCCGTCTTGAGATTATAGCCGTCCAAGGACTTAGTAATCTTTGCAATGCTAGACTCAAAAATAGATTTCAAAATCTCTTCCTTAGAACCATAATTGCGATAAAAGGCAGCACGAGATACACCCGCACGCTCAACCAGTTCCGATATGGTAATCTTTTTAAAGTCTTTTTTCTCCAACAATTGCAGGAGAGAAATTTCGATGGATTCTCGTGTAATTGCTTTGTTTTCTTGGTTAAATCGTTTGAGATTTTCCAAGGATTTCTCTGAGATTTTTCTTTCTGCCATAACATTCACTTTCTATCTGTCACACCTGATGAGATCTGCTTTGATAGCAATGCACTTCATGATAAAATTGTAAAAGAAGACAAATAACTTGTCAATGTACATTATGCAGATATGAGGTGTAACCTATGAAATGGAAAATTATTGCGGATTCAGGCTGTGACTACCGTTCTTTGGACAATCTGGCACCAGATACGGAGTTTGTCAGTGTTCCTTTGACTATCCAAGTGGGCGAGACCATTTACAGGGATGATGCCCAACTCAATATTGATCAAATGATGGAGGAAATGTATGCGACTACGACTGCTTCTAAGTCTGCCTGTCCGAGTCCTGATGATTATATGAAATCCTTTGAAGGAGCGGACAATATCATCGTCGTCACTATCACTGGAACCCTTTCTGGTAGCTACAATAGTGCTGAAATCGCTAAGAAAATTTATCTGGAAGAGCATCCTGATACTAAGATTCACGTGATTGATAGCCTGTCAGCTGGTGGCGAGGTCGACCTTATCGTTCGTAAACTCAATCACTTAGTCGCTGAAGGCCTTGATTTTGACCAAGTCGTTGATGGCATCACAGCTTATCAAGCCAAGACTAAGTTGCTCTTTGTTTTAGCCAAAGTTGATAATTTGGTGAAGAATGGTCGTCTAAGTAAACTAGTTGGCACCGTTGTTGGACTCCTCAATATCCGTATGGTCGGTGAAGCTAGTAAGACAGGTACTCTTGAGTTGCTTCAAAAAGCCAGAGGTCAAAAGAAAGCCATCAAAGCTGCTTTTGATGAACTGATCAAAGCAGGTTATGCTGGAGGCCACATTACCATTGCCCACCGCAACAATGAAAAATTTATCGAGCAATTCTCTGAAGTGGTTCGTGAAAAATTTACCCAAGCAAGCATCGAAGTCCTTCCTACTTCTGGACTCTGTAGTTTTTATGCTGAAGAAGGCGGACTCCTTATGGGGTATGAAATTTAAGAAGACATTGAAAAGAGGCTGGACTACATGTTCGGTCTTTTAAAAATCAGATTATGCTATTTGATAATCAGCAGAATAGGATTTTAAAACTAAAAATTCTTTCTTGACAACCCAACGTAATCGCTTTCATCATCCCCTTCATTTATGGTAAGATGGAAGTGACGCATTAGTGTCATATTCTTAAAAATTAAAATACCCTTATTAAACATGGAGATAGTTTATGAAACAGAAACAGAAACTGACACATTCACGTTTTCTTATCCCTGGGATTATTCTCCTTGGGATTGTTTGGCGGAGCCCTCTTACAACCCTATCCACTGTCTTATCAGACATTGCTTCTGGTCTAGGGGTTGAGGTAAGTTCACTCGGACTCTTGACGAGTCTGCCACTCTTAACCTTTGCGTTTTTCTCACCTTTTGCGGCTAGCTGGGCTAAACGCTTTGGTATCGAGAGACTCTTCCTAGGAGTTCTGATTGTGATGACACTTGGTTCTGCTTTGCGTACCTTCAATCTTCCCCTCCTTTATGTGGGGACGATTTTAGTCGGAGCTGGAACTGCCTTTATCAACATCCTTCTTCCAAGCCTCATCCAAGCCAATCAGCCTGATCGATTGGGATTCTTGACCACACTCTACATTACCTCTATGGGCTTGTCCACAGCCGTGGCTTCATCGGTAGCCGTTCCAATCACTAAGGCAGCCTCATGGCAAGGTTTGGTCTGGGTATTGACAGCAGTCTGTGCCTTGGCTCTTGTGATTTGGCTTCCTAATGTACGTCACAATCATTACTTGGAACAAGGTACTTCTACTAGCGAAAATTCAGGCAGCTGGTATAAGAGTGGCAAGGTCTGGGCCATCATTATTTTCGTTGGATTACAGGCACTCTTCTTCTATACCACTATCACTTGGCTTCCAACCATGGCTACACAAGCCGGTGTCGGCGAAGCCAATGCCGGAATTCTAGCTTCCGTTTTCACACTGACGAGTATTCCATTCTCTATGATTGTTCCTAGCCTAATCACGAAACTTTCTGATCGCAACCGCCATTTGATGCTAGTGACTACCGTCCTAGCAGGACTTATCGGAGTGGCTATGCTTCTAGTCAATACAAACAGCTTTGTGTATTGGTTGGTCCTTAACCTCCTAATCGGAAGTTCTGCTAGCGTCCTATTCCCTTACATTATGGTAGTCTTTTCAATGAAAGCTAGCTCTCCTGAAAAAACAGCCCAACTATCAGGTTTAGCCCAAACCGGAGGCTATATCTTTGCAGCCCTTGGTCCAGTCTTGTTCGGTTCAAGCAAACAACTCTTTAACTCTTGGACCCCTGCTGTTTTAATTCTTCTTGTCTTGACCATAATCATGGGAATTGCCCTTTACAAAGTTGAAAAAACAGACCTTATTTTGTAAGAGAAAAACTAATAAAAGAAAATGCCCCACAAGTTGTAGCTTGTGGGGTGTTATTTTGCGTGCGCGAATGAATGAAACTTTTAAATACAGAGGTCGAAGTATTCGTATTTGTCTTTCGAGAAGTTTTCTTAACCACATAACCCTATTTTTCTAACCAGAAGAACGATTGCTTTAACATTTCTTTTGCTTGTCCAATCATACACGGTCCATGAGAAATAATAATATTCTTAGGTTCCCATTTCTTTATTTTGTGATAACTCCTCAAAGCTTGTTTTTTGCCAAATAAGAAACTTATTCTTAAATCTCTTGGTGTTTTACCATTTGGATAGTGATTATCGCCTGTTTTAAACAGTAGCTTTTCAAAAAGCGATAATTTCTCAGTTTCAATGTTTTCAATAAGATCCGTTAAAATCAAAGTTGAACTTTCAGTATGGAAGAAAACAACCTCTTTCACATAAAAACTTCCCTCAAATGTTGTAAAACAAATTTCTTCGTTCCAATTGGCCTTGCTTAATTCCTGACCATAATCTAAATTCATTCCCGATTTTCTGGCACGCTTTTGAACACCACTAGCTAGCCAGACTTTTGCTTCAGGAAATAGTTGATGCCACTCATTTATATAACTATAATGTAAGACATTTGGAGCAATAAGGTGTTTTACCTCACCCAATTTCTTGATTTCAAAAAGTAAATTGTCATTAGGCTTAGTCGGTGAATGCACCCAAAGACCACCATTCTGTAGACGGATAACTGTCATTCTAGTTGAAAAAGGCACTTTGAAGAATTTGAAATCCATCAGTACTTCTTCCCCATCCACAATCCATAGGTTATCTGCTATCTTTTTTAAGGAATTGAGGGGACTATATTTTTTGACTTCCATGAAACTCTGCTTTCTAAATTAATAAAGTATAATCAATCGTTATTCTCCAAAAATGGAACAACCAACGTAATCCACTCTTGAGGTAGGTAGGCTGATAAATAGCCGTGGTTATAGCCCTTTGCTTCATATAAGATAGTGTCGGGGTGCATCTTCTGAAATAATCTAGCTGATTCTTTAACACAGTTCAATTCTTTTTCACCATAAATATAGAGAGCCTGTGCTTTACTTTTTGAAATCCTACTCTTCAACTTATAATGCCCCATATAAGTTTTATAGATGGTCACTAATGTTTTGATAGGTGTCCTTGCCATATCCTCCATAAAATAATTTTTTAACTCGTCTGGATAAGCTAGTCTAGGATAGCATTTATTCATAATACTTAGCTGAAGTTTGCAAGACGATTTACTGAACATCAGTTTACCGAATAATGATACTAGTAGGATGCTAAATCTCGCCAGCCTTGGTTGAGGAATACAGAGGCTTCCGTCTATGATAGCCTTCTCAGCTATATCGCTGTCTAAGGACAAGATCTCCATGGCAATTTGACCACCAAGTGAGACACCACCAATCGCAAACAACTTTCCATCATAATTCTGTCTAACATAGTTCAAAATTTCCTGTGCAGAGTCTTCCGTTGAGATATAGTCCCTTTGAAATTCTTCACCGTGCCCATTCAAAGTGGGTAAAATAACACGGTAGTCTTCTGACAAAATCCGTGCTTGACGAAGATAATTCCACCATGAACTACCGCCACCGTGTATCAATAAAATGGGAGGCAGATTCTTATCACCAAATTCATGAAATTTCATATTGACAACCTCCAAAATGTTTCATATAGCCACTACTATTCTTTTTTTGAAACGCCTATGTTCGCCTTTTTCATTCTACTTATAGAAAATCTTCACCCAATCTTGTTTTGCACTTAGAATACGAGCAACAAATACTGTATGATTCTCAATATAATAAAATGCGAGATAGTTCTCTATTGGCATATAACGATAGGTTTTCCCATCGTCAGTCATTTCACCGTAACCTCTACTAGACACAAGTGGACATGCTTCTGGAAATATTTCTAAGGTTTCAAGAGCAGTCAATATCAAATCGACTTTCCCATCCGCAGATTGTTGGCTATAAAAATTCATAACGATATAGTCGTGAATTTCTCGTATATCCTGCTTAGCTCGATCCGCAAGAAAAACCTGATAGCGTTTCAACTTAGTCAAGACCAAATTCCTTTCTCACATCTGCTACAGAAGTGACTTTACCTTGAGCAATTTCCTGATGTCCAATTAAAATTTCCTTCTTTAAATCCTCAAAAGCCACTTGATACTGTGTATCTTGCAAATCACTAGAAATAAATTCTCTTGCATCAACTGTCCTATTGGCAATTTTTCTAAGTGCTGCATTGAGAACATCTGATACCGTAATTTTTTCGTCTGCTAAGATGTCTTTCGTTTTTTGGTAAAATACCGAATCTGCTCGAAAATTTACCGCTTGTGTCTTTGCCATACTAACAACTCCTTTTGTAAATACAATTTGTATATACATTCTAACATATAAAAGAAAAAGTATTCAACTAAAAAGAGAAATGATTAACGACAAAAAGCCTTGGTTTCAAGGCTTTTCCTTCTACATATTTTCTAGGCTCGTACAAGCAGTGAGACTACCTCCACATGTGATGCTAGAAAATATCTATATTATAGACCAAAACTTTTGTTCTTTTCTCAATTAGATAATATTTTTAGTTCAGTACAATTTTGGTAAGGTACGTTTTATTAATTTATCGGACAAATAGATACATCTCCAAGTCCAAAAGAGAAATTGTCAAAGATATCCTGATAGTCGAATGGAATTAGTTGCCCTGTCTGGCTCATAAGAGCAAAGTCAACGCCTAATTCAAGAATGAGATAGGGACACAGTGTAAATCCATTTTTCTCAATGATAAGAGCCAAGTCCAAAGAAGGGAATTCGCTCCTCCTTTGTAAAGGACTGTTTATACAAGTCGCTGGTGATTCCCCAGTGTTTAAAAGGATTAAATTTAATTTGTTTTAAGGTCATAAATTTCTCCTTAATTCCACCATCTAGCAAAATAGAAGTCTTTTTAAATATAACTCACGCCACGCCTTCGCAACGTTCTTTAGTTTAACGATTGAATCTCTTCTTTGACATATCCTTCTACATCTTCAATCTCTACAAACAGCGGGTCTAAGTGACACAAGAAGTGCCAATCTTCAGCGCCACGTTTTCTGTAGAGAATCGCTTCGCCGTCTTCACTTCCGAAAAAGCTTCTGTCGGCTTCATAACCTTTGCTTTCTAAGAAAGTTTTTGCCTTACGGAAGTTTGCTTCTCTTGCTTCGATATAGGCTTTGACTTCATCGTTATTAACGACATAGGCATCGACTTTTGTAGCTCCTTTGATCATTTTATCGTTTTTAAGGGACAGATTCGAAATCTCTTTCCAAATAATGTCCACATTTTCCTCAGAATTAAACGAAAATCTAGATAAAGGGACAATATTTCCATTGAAGACAATCTCCATATAATCCGGTAGATTTTTTGGATTAAAATACTCCACTTCAAACCCATCTTCGTTTTCTAGAGTATACCCCGGGATTTGAGCTACAAAAGCTTTCCCTTCTTCTAAAGTCTCAAATACGACTAAATCCTTTGAATAATTGTTTTGGTACAATTCTAATAGATACATCATTAATCCTTCCAATATTTGAAAAACCAACCGAGATTTAAGCGACTTACAACCTAATTATCTATCCTTAGTATACACATATATTTCATAACGACGATATTTAACTGTAGTTTATCCAGGATCTACATTTATGGAAGTTAATTTGTAACCATCCTCATTGTATAAAAACTCTAATTGTAGGGTTAAATCTACTAATTCAGAGTTAGAGGTCATCTGATATTCAACAGCAAAGCCAGTTTGATCATTAAATTCATAAACTTGTAGTTGAGAATACTCATAATTCGGATGGAAATTACATTCTACACCATATTCATCAATTTTATCAAAATCATTTAATTGTAATGAATCGTCAATATATTCAAGCAACTCTCTTACATCATCAACTTCTGAACCATCAACACAATCCATAATATCTCTATAATTATTTAGATGAATTGCTCTTAAAATCTTTTTAAGTACTTCAATTACTTTTTCTTCATTTTTGTAGTTTTCTTTGTACTCAAAATCATCGAATATTCCCATGAAAATACTTCCTTTTCTAAAATTTAAAATCCTTTTCCTTACTAATTTTATTACTAGCCAATATCGTATAAATCAAATAACCAATAAAAATAACATAGCAGCCAGTCTTACAACTTACTACTTTTCATATGATAATTTACAAATGTCTTTCCAGCCACTCGATCTTTTTAAAATCCTTATTGTTATTTTGTTCATTTCGATAGGAGTCTTGAGAAGAAGCTTTGTAAATACTTAGATACTGCTCCAGACTTGGAAGACGAA
>ERZ773018.1159-NODE-1159-length-14347-cov-15.248811_pt1 | contig 14347 bp, 15 predicted proteins | sample MGYA00580840_ERZ773018 | MGnify/ENA primary metagenome ERZ773018 (study PRJEB29015, sample SAMEA2738125) | human oral metagenome | biome: human oral; feature: human-associated habitat; material: saliva | place: China | collected 2256 ... | reverse complement strand
GAACAGATATTTGAAGTAGCTTTATCTCTCTTAATATGTTGTTCTCTGGCTGATAATGTAAGAACCCAACATCTCTTTCCATCTCTATCAAGAGTTTGTCCAACGATTCTTCCTGGAATCTTTCTTAAGAATTCTTTGTTTACAGCCATAAATCCTAAGTATGGTCCACCAAATGAAACAGGAATACCTAGAGGTTGAGCTTCACCAACAACTACATCAACATTACATTCAGATGGTTTCTTTAAAGATCCTAAAGATGATGGATCAACAGAAACTACTGAGTAACATTTTTTAATGCTATGAGCTATTTCAGAAATCTTAGTTACATCTTCGATATTACCAAAGAAGTTAGGATTTTGAACTAATACAGCACCAACTTCGTCATTTAATTTAGCTTGTAAATCTTCAACACAAGTTACACCATTGCAAGTTTTAACAACTTCCATTTCTAAATTTTGTGCATGAAGATAAGTTTTTAAAACTTCTCTTGACCATGGAGCGATAGCTTCAGAAACTAAAACTTTTTTCTTTTTAGCGTTATGAACAGTCATAATTGCTGCTTCTGCTAAACCAGTTCCTTGATCATAAAGTGAAGCATTCGCATAATCCATTCCAGTTAAGTTTGAAATCATTGTTTGGAATTCAAATATATATTGTAAAGTACCTTGACTGATTTCTGGTTGGTATGGAGTGTAAGAAGTTAAAAATTCACTTCTACTAATAATTGTTGGGATAAGAGCAGGAATATAATGATCATAAGCGCCAGCTCCTAAGAAAGTAGGATATTCGCTTGATGAAGCATTCTTGCTTGCTAATTTAGTTAGATAGTTATATACTTCCAACTCACTTTTTGCTTTTGGTATATTTAATTCTCTTTTTAATTTTACTTCTTCAGGAATATCTGAGAATAAATCTTCAATAGAATTAATACCAAGGCTATCTAACATATCTTTAACATCTTGTTCTGTTAGAGAAATATAAGGATACATATAGAATTTACCTCCTAGTAATTTAATTATTTTTTAAGAAATTTCTTGCTTATTAATACAGCAGGAACTCTTTTGTTTCTAAGTTCAACTTCAACTTCGTTATCAACTTCAGCTTGATCAGCATCAACTATAACATTAGCAATAGTTTTGTTAAGAGTTGGAGACAAGTAACCAGTAGTTACAAATCCGATTTCTTTATCGCCTTTGAATACTTTTGTGCCATGTCTAGCAATTCCTTTGCCCTTTAATTCAAGTCCGATTAATTTTCTTGGAAGTCCAGCTTCTTTAATTTTTGCTAAAACTTCTTTACCAATGAAATCAGCTTCTTGTTTTAATTTTACGAAATATCCAAGACCAGCTTCAAGAGGTGTAATAACGTCATCCATTTCGTTTCCGTATAGTGGAAGACCTGCTTCGAATCTTAATGTATCTCTACATCCTAAACCACAAGGCTTAACTCCATCTTCTTTACCAATCTTTAAGATTTCATCCCATAGTTTACACATGTCTTCACCGTTTCCGTAAATTTCGAATCCATCTTCACCAGTGTAACCAGTACGTGAAACTAAGAATTTTCCGCAATCTCCAAGTTCAACATTTTCTTTGAAAGTGAAGAATTTTATTTCATTTGCTAAATCAACATTTTTAGCTAATTTTTGTAATACTTTTTCAGCTTTTGGGCCTTGTAATGCAATTTGTGCAGTTTCTGATGAAATGTTTTTGATTTCAACATCATAGTTTCCTTTTTGTTTTAAGAACCAATCAAAGTCTTTATCAGTATTAGCAGCGTTAACTACTATATACATATCGTCTTGACCTTTTCTGTAAACTAATAAATCATCAACAACTCCACCGTTTTCATTACATAATAAAGAGTATATAACTTGTCCGTCACCAATTGTTGTTAAATCATTTGTGATTAAATGATTTACATAGTCAAAAGCATCTTTGCCTTTAACAGTAATTTCTCCCATATGTGAAACGTCAAATAAACCAGCGTTATTTCTTACAGCATAGTGTTCAGGAGCAAGTCCTTCGTATTTAACAGGTAATAACCAACCAGCGTAATCAACGATTTCTCCTCCATATGAAACGTGTTTTTCGTATAATGGTGTTTTTTGTGCAGCCATATCTAATTCCTCCTTAAATTAAATAGAAATTAATTACCTTTCAATAAGATAACCCATTTTCCTTAATGTTATTATAGTATAAAAAAATAAAAAATACAATAGTGTTTTTACAAAATTGCAAAAAGTCTTTTATTAAGCTAAAACTATTATTAATAAAATTAACAAAAAAGAGTTATAAAAAAATAAAAACGTTTTTATTTTAACTTATAGATGAGTAATATATAAGAAATATACCCTAAAAAATTTGAAAATATATAAAAATTAAAAAACTTTTTTAATTTATTTTTTATATATTTTAATTAGATATAGTAAAATGATAATGTAAACTATAAGAATTGTACGAGATATAAAATTTACTAATTTTTTAAAAAGTTTTTAAAAAAATTACAAAAAATATTAAATTTTTTATAAAAATTTTTTAATTATACGAAAAATGTGTTACAAAAGTGAAAATATTCAAAAAATAGTGACTATTTGTCAACAAGATTATGAGTTATATTTTTAATGGAATAAATCAAATTATTAATAAAATTGATTATCTAAAAAGATACGAAAAAAATAAAAACGTTGATCAAATTGAAAAAAATTTTTTTATATAAGAATTTTTAGGGTATAAAATCAATATCGGATAATAAATGTGATATAATTAGATATATAGATTAATAGGAGGTTATTATGAAAAAAATAGGATTTCTTGTTAACCCTATTGCCGGAATGGGTGGTAGAGTAGGACTTAAAGGTACTGATGGAGAGGGCATATTAGAAAAGGCAATCTCACTTGGTGCAGTTCAAGAGGCTCCAGAAAAGGCCAAAAAAGCTTTAAGCAAAGTTGTTGAGTTAAAAGACAAGTTTACAATTTATACTGCAAGTGGTCTTATGGGTGAAATAGAATGTAAAGAACTTGGATTGAATTATGAAGTTGTTTATAATGCAAAAGAAAATTCTTCTGTTTCAGATTCAAGAGAACTTTTAAAATATTTTTTAGAAAATGGAATTGAATTGATTTTCTTTGTTGGTGGAGATGGAACTGCAAGAGATGTTTATTCTGTTGTAGAAGATAAGATTCCAGTAATAGGAGTACCTGCTGGAGTAAAAATACACTCACCAGTTTATGGTAATACTCCTGAACAAGCGGGAAGTTTGCTTTATGAAGTAATTAATGGGGTTGAGCTTCCTGTAATTGAAAAAGATGTTGTTGATATTGATGAGGAAGCTTTTAGAGATGATAGAGTAGAAGTTAGACTTTATGGATATTTAAAAGTACCTTTTGATCAAAGATATTTACAAAATAAGAAATCTCAAACTCCTCAATCAGATAATGATGCTCAAGTTTCAATAGCTTGTGATGTTATTGATGAAATGAAGGAAGATGTTTTTTATATAATTGGTTCAGGAACAACTCCTATGTATATTATGAAAGAATTGGGATTACCATATACTGTATTAGGTGTTGATATAATCAAAAATAAACAACTTGTAAAAAAAGATTGTAGTGAAAGAGATATTCTTGAAGTAATTGGTGATGAAAGAGCAATACTTGTTGTAACTCCAATGGGTGGACAAGGTTATGTATTTGGTCGTGGAAATCAACAATTAAGTGCAAATGTATTGAGAAAAATCGATAAAAAAGATATTATAATAATAGCTACAAACGGTAAATTACAAAGTATAACTTCAGGACATCTAGTAGCTTATACAATGGATGAGGAAGTTGACAAAAAATTAAAAGGTTATTATAGAGTTAAAATCGGATACGAAAGAGAAAAAATGATTTTGGTTGATAATGAGTAAAAAGAGATGACTTTAAGGATTAGAAAAAACAAGTCTGTCGGGAAAAATGCGATTATTGAATGTGATAAAAGACAAATTGCTACCAAAAAAATTGCAATAAAATGTGGATTTGAATATCAAGGTAATGTTTACGGGCTAGAAGTGTTTAAATTTAACAACTAATATTTATTTTTGGTTAGTTATATGAAAATCAAATAAAAAACATAAGACGACATAAGCTGAAGTTATGTCGTCTTTTTTTGTTATAAAGCAATAAGGTTCCCAGGTATACCACTCGTTTGGAGCGATTCCAAGTGGGACAAAAAAATAAGGACTATCTCAATAATACTAACGCAAGCACAAGTATAAAATAGGATAAAGTGACTTATCAGCCTATTTATGATATAATATATCTTAACAATAAAACGAATAAGGGGTAATAATATTGCAATTTCTTATAAACCATTATGGATACAGTTAGCAAAAAAGGACTAAAGAAAATAGATGCAATAGCTATGTCAGAACTTACAACAAATGTTATGGCACAAATGGGCAAGGATAAACCAATTACATTTAAGAATTTAGAAAGAATATGTAAGGCTTTATCATGCACTCCTAATGATATTATTAGTTTTGAAGATAATTTTAGTGAAGAGGAATAGAAAATGACTTTAAGGACAGAAGATCAAGTTAGGGATTATGCAAAAGAAATATTAGGCTTTGATGAAATTGAAGAAAACATCAATCAAGGTACTGGTCAAATAACTACTTTTAATCAATTAGGCTTTAAGGGATATTCAGATAAGCCAGATGGATGGTATTTGTCTAAAAATATGAATGATGTAGCAATAATCCTTGAAACAAAATCAGAAGAAAGAGATATTAGCAAACAAATTTTTATTGATGAGCTAATGAAAAATATAGACATAATTTCAAGCAAATATAAAAAGACAATTGGAATTTTGTACAATGGCAAAGAAATCGCTATATACAAAAACAAGGAACTCATAAGAGTAGCTAATAAACTTCAACACAAGCAATACTATATTGATTTGTTTAAAGAAAATTATATAGATAAAAACAAAATTTTCACTCTAACAAAAAGAATAAATGATTTACTACACTTTCAATTTGGAATTAAGAATTTATATCATAGAATGATATTTACATCTTCAGCCCTAGTAGTAGAAAGATTTGGCGGTAATCTTGAAGCAATCAAAGATAATGGATATGAACCATTCAGAAATAAAATATATGATACTCTAGCAAAATCACTTCAAGACCATAGAAAACAAAATCTTAAAATAGATATTTTGCTTGAGGTGTACAGTGAAATAAAAATGAACATTGTAGAAAATCAAGATGATATAAATACATTTATTGACTGTATTATAGAAATCGCAGAGTCTATAAACTCAGATAACTGGAATGGCGAAGATGTAATGGGCATTTTCTTTAACGAATTTAACAGATACAAGAAAAAGTCTGAAAGTGGTCAAGTATTTACCCCAGAGCATATCACTTCATTTATGTACGATTTACTAGAGATAACCTATAACGATCGCCTACTTGACGCTACTTGTGGCAGCGGAGCGTTTTTAGTAAAAGCAATGGCAAATATGATAAAAGAAGTGGGAGGAGTTAATACAAAAGAAGCAGAAGATATAAAACAAAACAAACTTTATGGTATAGAGTTTGATAGAGAAATTTTTGCACTAGCTTGTGCCAATATGCTTATTCATAAAGACGGTAAGACAAATTTGGAACAATATGATACCAGGGAAAAAGAAGCTTGTAAATGGATCAAGTCTAAGAACATAACTAAAGTATTGATGAATCCTCCATACGAGAGAAAATATGGTTGTAAAAAAATAGTTACAAATGTACTAGACAATGTTCCTGCTGGTACTAAATGTGCATTTATTTTACCAGATAAGAAACTAGAAAAAGATAGAATGCACTCATTATTAAAAAGACATACCCTTGATATGATTATAAAATTACCAGAAAAACTTTTTGATGCTGGAGTAACAACAAGTGTATTTGTTTTTGAAACTGGAAAACCACAAAAAGATAAAAAAATATTTGCTTGCTATATGGAAGATGATGGACTTGAGAGAGTTAAAAATCAAGGTAGGCATGATATAAAAAATAAGTGGAAAGAAATAGAAAATTATTGGCTAGAAGTTGCAAGAACAAAAGTAGATACAAAATATAATACACACCAATGGTTAGATCCGAAAGAATATTTATCATATCAAAAACCACAGAAACCTTTTGAAATATATGAAGAAGATTTTAAAAAGACCATTATAGATTTTATACTATTTGAAGAAAAAATTGACGTAAAAGAATTTAATGAAAAACTTTTAAATCAAGTTTTGTATAAATCAGAATATAAAGATGGTAAACTCATGCTAGATGTAGGTGGAGAAAATGAAAAAAATTGATATAACTGAATGGAAAGAATTTGAAATCAAGGAATTATTTACTATAAATCCTACAAGATATCATCGATTGACAAATAAAGATTTAATGCAAGATGATGGAGAGAATCCGGTAATAGTAAATTCTAGTTTTAATAATGGTATAGGTGGTTATACTAATTATGAACTCACTGAAAAGGGTAATGTAATAACATTTAGTGATACAACAACATCTGATAGCATATTTTATCAGCCAAATGATTTTGTAGGATATTCACATGTTCAGGTAGTAAAACCTATATCTAATATAGAAAAATGGAACAGATATAGTTTATTATTTTTTACAGCTATATTTAAGAAGAAAGCATCATTAATGAATTATGATTATGTAAATAAATTTACACGAGCTGACGCTTTAAAACTTAAAATAAAACTACCGATTGACACTAACGGAGAATTAAATTGGGAGTATATGGAAAGCTTTATAAAAAGGCTTGAAACCAGAGAGAGAGAGAGTACAAGCAATCTTACAAGCTATTTAAATAATGCAAAATTAAATAAGGTTGATACTTCAAAATGGAAAGAGTTCGATGTAATGGATTTATTTTCATCGAAGACAGTGAAAAATAAGGTAATGATTTACGATATAAAAAATTTCGGCATTACACCTGTATATGCGTCAGAGAGCTCTTATAAAAATAACATAGGTTATATTGATGATGAGCCAGAGTTTTATGTCAATGATGAACAATCAATGTATGTTATTTTTGGCGATCATACTAAATCTATGAGGATTATAGAAACTAATTTTTCAGTTACTGATAATGTTAAAGTTTTATCTCCAAAAATTCAGTCGAAAAATAGTTTGTTATTCGTTATGACATCATGGTTAGCTAATATACCAGACTTAGGGTACTCAAGACATTGGAGTATTGCAAAGAAAACTAAAATTAAATTACCAGTAAAAAGTGACAACACTCCAGATTGGGGTTACATGGAAAGGTATATAGAAAACTTAAAATTAAAATGCAATATAGCAAATTATAATGTTTAAACCAAGAACGATTAGAAATAAAAAGTCTAGTCGTTTTTTTCTTTGTGCAAAATTTTAAAGGAGAGCAGAAAATGAAGAAAGAAAAAATATTACAAGAAGTAAAAAGAAATAAAAGATAAAATTGACGATACAGAAGAAAGATTAGGGCAACTAAAAAATCAAGAAAAGAAGATATTAAAACAAGACATAATAAAAAGTCGAAAGTGAAGAACTTTTTGAAAAATCTAAAGATGATTATACAAAATATCTTATAGATTCTATACTTATGTAAAAGAATTGTTTAGGCAGTTTTTTTGCTTACAAATTTTTTATTTAAAACTACACTTTTAGGCTAAAGTGTGCTATAATAATATTGTCAAAGGTTCCTGTTTAATTATACCTACACTTATTATAAGGGATTACGGAGTTCTTACTTTGATGGCAGCCTTTTATTAGGAAACCGTGAGATTTAAGACAGTTTGCCCACCTTCAACTAGGAAGGTTTATAAAATGACAGGAACCAGATGACTTTTATAAAATAATAATTAGGAGGTTTTTTATGAGCTTAGCAAAGTATATCGAACAAAGACGTATCGAAAAAGAAAGAGAAGTTAGAAGAAAAATTAGAAGAGAAAAAGCAGCTACTGCTGCAAAATTAGTTGCAGGAGCCGCTGTTGGCGCTGGAGTAGGAATCTTATTTGCTCCTAAATCAGGAAAAGAAACTAGAGAAGATATCGTTAAAGTAACAAAAGACGGTGTTGAATATGTAAGTGAAAATGTAAATAACGCAGTTAAAGCTGTTTCTGAAAAAGCTAAAGAAGTTAAAGAAGTTGTAGAAGAAAAATATGAAAACTTCACTAATAGACATATGACTGAAATTTCTCCTGAAGATGAAGAAATTGAAGTAACAGACTTAGCGGAAGAAGTAGAAGAATAGTGAGGAAAAAATGGTAACAATAGATTTAGATTTAACTTTAAGAGTTATTCTTTATTTAGTAGCAATAGTATTCCTATTATCTTGTATTTGTTTATTCACAAAGTTAATAAAAGCAGTTGCTAGATTAAATAGGGTTTTAGAAAAAAGCGAAGAAAGTATAGTTACATCAGTTGAAAAAATACCTAGCTTACTTGAAAACGCCGATAAAGCTATTGCAAATGCAAATGAAATTCTTGGAAAAACAGATAAAATCCTTAATGATACTCAAGATGATATAACAGACAGCATTGAAAATGTTAGCATGACACTTGAAAATGTTAGAGAAATCACTGATGATATCACTACTTCCACTAGATTTGTTGCAGAACAAGTAGTGGATACAACACTGGATATAAGAGAAAATGTTGATGTTGTATTTGATAAAATTGATACAATTAAAAATATTATAGATGCTATTAGGTCTTATTTTAAGAAAAAATAAATTATAATATAATTTTTCTAATTTTGTTTTTCTATAAAAATACTGGGAGGTTATTATGGGAGTTATATCAAAAGCGGAATTATTAGAATCATTGTACAAAATAGGAGAAGGAAAAGCTAATTATAAATTACACAAAATGATGATTGTTGCATTTTTAGCTGGTTTATTTATAGCGCTTAGCGGACTTTCTTATATAATTGTTAATACAGGAATGGCTAGTTTAAATCCAACATATGGAAAATTCATATCAGGAATTTGTTTCTCATTTGGACTTTTTGCCGTAGTTGTTGCAGGAGCAGACTTATTCACAGGTAATATCTTGATTCTTGCTCCAGCATTAGCAAAGAGAATTACATTCCCAAAAATGTTTAGAAATTGGATAGTAGTTTATCTATTCAACTTTGTAGGATCAGTTTTTGTAGCTCTATTAGTTTATTTTGCAAGCGTTCTTTCACCAGAAATGCTTGCGTACTTACATAAAATTACAGTTTCAAAAACTACAGAAAGTTTTTTAGTTCTACTATGTAAAGGAATAGGATGTAATATTTTCGTTTGTTTAGGAGTTTGGATGTCTTATGCTTGTAAAGATGGAGTTTCAAAATTCTGTGCTTGTGCAATATCCATTATATTATTCTTAATTTGTGGATTTGAACACAGTGTTGCAAATATGTTCTATCTTTCATTATCTACAATACTATCTGATATAAATGTAGGAGCAGTTTTATACGACTTAGTTCCTGTTACAATAGGAAATATAATTGGGGGAAGTTTAATAGCTGTTTGTTATTATTTTGCCTATAGAGATTAGGGAGTTTAAATTATGTTAGAATTTCCAAAAAAAATCAATGTGAAATTGACTTTATATAATGAAGACTATTCATTTGGAAATGGATTATATAGATTACTCTTATTGATTGACGAATACAAGTCAGTCAATAGAGCTTGTAAAGAAATGCGTATGGCATATTCTAAAGCATATAAAATGATAATTCGTTCTGAAAAAGATTTGAATTGCAAATTACTTGTAGGAAAAATTGGAGGAAAAGGCGGTGGAGGTTCTGAACTTACACCAGAAGCTAGAGAATTATTAACTATATATGAAAGAGTAAATTTAAAGACAAAAGAATTTGCTGAAAATGAAATTGAAAATTATAGGAAATCAATAAAAAAAGCGGAGAAATAAAATTCTTGCTTTTTAAATTTCAACATTTATCCCTCTTAACATTGTTAAATAATAATTATATGTTTAGAAAGTAATTAAAAATGGGTATTAATGCAATATAAAATAAAAAAGGAGGTCTTTTATTATGGATCATGTAAAAGGATTAGAAAATGTAGTTGAAAATTCAAAGAATTTAGCGGGAGCTCTACCAGAAGAAATGAAAGCATTTAGAGCTTATAATGGAGAAGTTTATAAAGATGGAGCATTAACTGTTAAAGAAAAAGAATTTGTTACACTTGGAATCGCAATTGCAGTTCGTTGTGAAGGCTGTATTGAAGCACATGTTAGAAATCTTGTTAATCTAAAAGCAACAAGAGAAGAAATTGCAGAAGTTATTTCTGTTGCAGTTGCAATGGGTGGTGGACCTTCAACAGTTTACGGTGCAAAGGCATTAGAAGCATTTGATCAACTATCTAAATAGTTTTATACAAAAGTGGTGATAACACCACTTTTTTTATTGTGAAACAACAAGGTTCCCGGGACCCACCCGATGCGAAGCATCGTGGAAGGGTGGGGTTCTTATTGAAAAAAAGTTCAGTAGCTAAGACTAAACTTATTCTTAATTACTGAACTTTTTAAATTATTTTTTACTGATATTTTTTAGTCCAAATTCATAACCTGTTTTTGTATCTAAAATCACATTATCATTAACTATTTCTAATCTTTTTTCTTCCAAGTTTTCAGCTCTAATATATCTCTTATCTCCAATTTTTACAATGCTTGGATTATCATAAAATCCACCATAAATTTTTGGACCTTCTCCCTTATATTCAAAATCCACATTCATTGGTAGTTCAAAATTTATGAAAGAATAATCTTCAGTCTTTTTCACTATTTCAACATGACCACCTTTAGGACCTTCATAAACATTACCAAAAAATGGTTCTATCTCTTTATCTTGTACTGTATCATAATGTGTAAATTCGAATCCTGTATAAGTATCTAAAATTACATTATCTGAAATTATTTCAAATCTATCTTCAGGTAAGTCTTTAGCAGTTAAATATTTTTTTCCGTTTTTTGTTATTACTTCAGGATAGTCAAAGTTTCCACCTGAAATACGTTCTTCAACATTATCTTTAAAAGTTGCATTTTCAGGTAAAGTAAAAGTTAAAACTGAATAAAGTTTACTTTTCTTTACAACCGAAATACCTGATCCAACAGCTACATAATGTTTTCCATAAAATTTTTCTACTTCATTACTCTTTGAAGCACAAGACGATAACATTAGAGCTGAAATTAGTATCATTAACATAATTTTCAATTTTTTCATAAAATCACTCCTTTACATTTGTAAATTCAATTTTTGTATAATAAAATATTTTATTATACAACCTCTTAAATACCATATAAATTATAGTCTAGATGTTAAATAATAACTTAATATTATCCTCCATAAAACGTACCGACCTAACATTTACAATAATATGATACCACTTTATCATAGATATGTCAATAATTTACGAAAAAAAACATATTATTTTAATTAAAGTATCTTGTTGAAAAAATATTTTATTTGTGATAAAATAATACGGTAATTTTTACAGAGAATAAAATTTAAAAGATTAGTGTTTTGCTTGGCACCCACTTTAAAAATCAAGTGCAGGGGCACTTTGCCCTTTTTTTGTTGATCAAAGCACTCCAAAAGGAGGAAATATGAACGTAAAAAAAATTACAAGACAGGGAATGGTTGCAGCAATTTATGTTGTTTTAACTCTTCTTTCAGAAACATTTGGATTAGGATATGGAAGTTTACAATTTAGACTTTCAGAAATTTTAGCAATTTTACCATTTTTCAATCCAGAATATACAATTGGGGTAACATTAGGTTGCTTTTTAGCAAATATTGCCAGTACAGTTGGAATTATTGATATGGTAGTTGGAACTCTAGCAACTTTTGTAGTAGCGTTGATTATGACTAAAATCAAAAACTTCTACATAGCTTGTTTAGTGCCAGTAGTTGTTGGTATGGTTCCAATAGCATTAGAAATTTATTTATTAATGCCAAATCCTGTTGGTTTTTGGGGTATTTTAGGAGAACTAATGCTTTCAGAAGCTCTAGTAATCTATGCAGTAGGAGTACCTGTTTTCTATGTTTTATGTAAAAATAAATCATTTACAAAGGCTCTAGAATTTAAAAAAGAAATCAGATAAAAGTGTGATTATTCACACTTTTTTTGTTTAAAAGATTTTTTTGGGGTATATAGGGTGTAATTAATAAAATTTACATAATATTATAATTTTAAGGAGGTCAAAATGAGTATAGTAAATAGTTTAAAAGAACGTAGAAGTTATTATAATATTTCAAAAAATTTACCAGTTGATGAAAATAAAGTTATAAAATTAGTTGAAGAGGCTACAGAATTTACTCCTGATGCATTTAATATGAAAAGTGCGAGAGTTGTTGTTGTTTTAGGTGAACAACATGATAAACTTTGGGATAGTATTTTTGATGTTTTTGGTGGAAAAGTTCCAAGAGAAAAAATTGATAGTTTTAAAGCTGGTGCTGGAACTATTTTATATTTTTATGATAATTCAGTTGTTAAGGGATTACAAGAAAAATTCCCAGCCTATGCTAATAATTTCCCAGTTTGGGCAAATCAAGCTAATGGTATGTTACAATCAAATATTTGGGTTGGTTTAAGAGAATTAGGAATAGGAGCATCTTTACAACATTATAATCCGGTTATAGATGATGTTGTGAAGAAACTTTTTGAAGTCCCTGAAAATTATATTCTAGTAGCACAAATGCCTTTTGGTGGAATTGTTGAAGAACCAACTAAAAAAGATATAGAAAATATTTCAGAAAGAGTTGTAGTAAAAAAATAAGAAAGAGTTAAGTTAGAATTAAAGCCCTTTTCAAATTTATCAAAATGTGATAAACTTTGACTAGGGTTTTTTAATTTTATACAAAGGAGATAAATTATGTGGTTTTTTGATATAATCAAAGTTATTATTTTAGGAATTGTTGAAGGGATTACTGAATGGTTACCAGTAAGTAGTACTGGTCATATGATTTTGGTTGATGAATTTTTAAAATTAAATCAGTCAGCTGAATTTAAAGAAATGTTCTTAGTTGTCATTCAACTTGGAGCTATTCTTGCAGTTGTAATTATGTATTTTAATAAGTTAAATCCTTTTTCTAAAAAGAAAACAAAGGAGCAACAAAAAGATACAATTAATATGTGGTTAAAGGTAATTGTCGGAGTCATTCCAGCAGGTGTTTTAGGAGTTCTTTTTGATAAGACTTTGGAAAAATATTTCTATAATTTCCCAACAGTTGCCTTCACATTAGTTTTATATGGTATTTTATTTATCGTAGTTGAAAATAATCCTAAATTTAAAACACAAAAGATAAAAAGATTTGAAGATTTAAGTTATACACTAGCTTTTTATGTAGGATGCTTTCAAGTTTTAAGTTTAATTCCTGGTACTTCAAGATCTGGAGCAACTATAATAGGAGCTTTAATTTTAGGACTTTCCAGAAGTTTAGCAGCTGAATTTTCATTCTTTATGTCTATTCCGGTAATGTTTGGAGCTAGTTTATTAAAACTTAGAAAATTTGGTTTTGCTTTTAGCTTTTTTCAATTTTTCATTTTAATTCTTGGAATGTTTGTAGCATTTGTAGTTTCTGTTTTAGCTATAAAAATGTTAATGAGATACATTAGAAAACATGATTTCAAAGTTTTTGGATATTACAGAATAGTATTAGGTATAATTTTAATTATCTATTACTTTATACATTAATTTTATTTTTAAGAAAAGTTAAATAGTTTGAAGGTTCTTACTATTTGACTTTTTTTGTTATATTTGTTAAACTGAATTAACATAATAAAGGAGATGATACCAATGAAAAAAAGATTTCTGATTATGGCTTTAATAGTTTGTGTTAGTGGGGCTTTTGTTTCTTGTAAGAAAAAAGAAAAACCAGAAGAAAATACTAAGGAAACTACTAATATAACAGTTAAAGAAAAAGAAGTAAAAGAAAATGTAGAAGAAACAAAGGAAGAAAATAAAAAGACTGAAGAAAATAAAAATGAAAAGGGAATATCTTTTGCAGTTAAAGATCAAGGGAATAATGATGTTACTTTGATTTCTAAAAAGGATTCAAAAATTCCTTTTGATATCTTTACTGTTGGAATGGATTTTAAATTAAAAATAGATGGCAAAGATTACTCTTTCAAAGATGCTGTTGCTCAAGGACTTTTAGATGAAAAAAAATTATTTAATAAACTTGAACAAGATAAGAAAGATGGCAAATCAACAAGTGAAATGTATAAAGATGGTGGTACTATAATATATAAATATAAAGATTATTCTATTGTAAAATACAATACTGTTGATGGAGATGAAGATATG
>ERZ773018.1157-NODE-1157-length-14362-cov-29.879779_pt1 | contig 14362 bp, 14 predicted proteins | sample MGYA00580840_ERZ773018 | MGnify/ENA primary metagenome ERZ773018 (study PRJEB29015, sample SAMEA2738125) | human oral metagenome | biome: human oral; feature: human-associated habitat; material: saliva | place: China | collected 2256 ... | reverse complement strand
CCATTCTTTCAGGATCGCGCCGATTGTGCCGTCAAGGCGCGCGGGGGGTGGGTGGGTGATACGTTTGTGAGGTCCTGTGAGCGTGTGTGGTGGCTGTGGCTGCCGTGTTCCCCGTATGGGGGTGAACCTATGTAGTGCATTAGGAGGACGTTTTCCCCGCGAAAGCGGGGTTTTTTCTTTGTTTGGGTTCTTGCGTTCGTGCACTGGTGACACGCATGGCAACATGTATTTCATAAGAGCGCTTTTAATGTTATCGTCTACCTATCAACCCTTCGGGGGTGATGGTGACCCTGTCGGTGTTGCCGGGCTCAACAATTTCAGAGTAACCAGACTTGCTCATCGTAGCGTGCTTTGGTTGCTTAGGAAGTGAAATCGACTCGAGGGAGAGATGATGGGCCGAAAGAAAGAAGGTAGCGAGGCGACCGCCCCTCGTCCGGTTGCGGCACCGCCGGTTTTTCCTGCCGCGCGGCCAGACCTGGCGGTTTCGGAACTATCCGACCTTGCTCGGTGCTTTTGGGCCAAGACTGGGAGTGGCGCGTTCGCCTGGTTGTCTGTTGTTCAGCACCTCATGGACGCCGCGGACGTCGCGGGTTACCTCTTTGATGAGTACTTGAGTGAGCACCACCGCAGGATCATGGCCTCCGTCTGGGGAGGGGACCAGGCGAAAGCGCGGGTGACCTTCGTGTTCCTGGCGGGGATCCATGACGTCGGTAAGGTGAGTCCCCAATTTGCGTGTCAGTCAGCGGAGCTCGCACCTTTCATTCGCGCCCAGGGGCTCGGCATTATGCGAAAGGCAGATTATCCGAAACGCAAATTTTTGCCCCACGGCCTCGTCAGTCAGTTCGCGTTTCAGGAGGCAATTGTTCGCGGCGGAGGCGACGCTGAGCGCGCCGTTCATTGGGCGGTCCTCGTAGGAATTCACCACGGGCGTTACCCGGATGCGGGTGCGGTCAACGTCGCGCGCCAGCAATACAGGACACAAGAGGGGTCGGAGCAGGACGACCCTCGATGGGGGCAGGCTCGCGCGGAGATTCTTCGGTGGATGGCGAGGCGCAGCGGCTTTCCGCTCGAGGCGCCAGGAACTGCGCTGCCTGAGCTCCCCATTGCCGTCGCCTCCGCCTATGCCTCGGCACTCGTCATCGCGGACTGGCTCGCCTCAAATGAGGACTACTTTCCGCTGCGCCCCCGCCCCGACAAGGGAGATGAGGAATGCGCGATTCGGTTCTACCCGGAGCTGGATGCCGGGCAACAGCGCAAACGGGCAGCGCGCGGATGGAAGCGAGCAGCGTTTCCTGCCCCCATGCGCCTACCCGCCACTCTCGAGGAGCCAATCGCAGACTTCTACCGTCACCGCTTTGGGTGGCCGACCTCGTACCGGCCGACCTGCGCCCAGCGCAAGGCCGTGGAGATCGCCTCTACCGAAGACCCGGATCTCATGATCGTCGAGGCGCCGCCAGGGTCCGGGAAGACCGAGCTGGCTTTTGCAGCCGCTGAGGTTCTGATGCGTGCTCGCTGTCTGCAGGGAGTGTTTGTCGCGCTGCCCACTCAGGCCACGACCAACGCGATGTTTGAACGCGTCACTGCGTGGCTGACGAGCATCCTGGGCGATGAGCCGCAGCGGCTGGGCATCCAGCTGGCGCATGGGAAGAACAGCTTGAACGAGTCTTTCATGCGTCTGCTCGAGAGTGGTCAGAGTCCCCTCGAAGTGCACGACGACGAGGAGGACCAGGGCCTTCACGCGAGCCGGTGGATGGGCCAACGCTGGCGCTCGACGCTGTCGCCCGTCGTGGTCGGCACGATCGATCAGGTGTTGCTCGCAGCCCTCAAGTCGCGCCACGTGCTGGTGCGCCACCTTGGGCTCATGGGCAAGGTCGTCGTCATCGACGAGGTGCACGCCGCCGACGAGTACATGGAGACCTACCTGGAAGCCGCCCTCACGTGGCTAGGCATGTACGGGATCCCCGTCGTCCTGCTGTCCGCGACCCTGCCGCCCGCGCGTCGCCGCGCGCTTCTGGACGCCTATCGACGAGGCCGTGGCTCATCGGGCGAAGGCGCTCAGTTGGTCGAGGGCATGATCGGATATCCGGTCATCTCGACGGTGTTAGCTACGGGCGTGCATGTCCACGAGATTGACGGCGAGGCGGAGGTCCCCAAGCGGATCGTGCCGGCATCGGTGGGATCTCCCCAGGAGATCGCGGAACTGCTGGACCGCGAGCTAGCTGATGGCGGATGCGCTGTCGTTATTCGCAATACCGTCCGCGAGGCGCAGGAGACCTACGAGGCGGTGAGGGAGCTCTTTGGGCGTGAGCAGACCACCCTCCTGCACTCTCGTTTCCTGGCCGCCGAGCGTGCCGTGCGTGACCGCCGGATGCTCGAACTCTTTGGCAAGGGGGCCACACAGCGTCCCCAGCGTCACGTCGTCGTCGCAACCCAGGTGATTGAGCAGAGCCTGGACGTCGACTTCGACCTCATGCTCACCGACCCCGCTCCCATGGACCTGATCCTGCAACGCATCGGGCGCCTGCATCGACATGAGCGAGCGGATCGTCCTGTGGGGCTGCGCGAGGCCCGATGCCTGGTGCTGGTGGAGGACCTCTTTGCTGTGCCGTGGGCTTACTCGACAGGGACAGACCACGTCTACCCGCGACACGCGGTTCTGCGCACCCTCGGAATCCTCTCGGATCGCGGCGAGATTACGGTCCGTGAACCCGTCGACTATGCGCAGCTCACCGAGCTGGCGTACTCCGACGTAGAAGCCGTCGGACCTGCTCAATGGGCCGATGCTTTTGACACCGCGCTCGACGAACGAGAACGAAGTACCGCGCAATCGCGGATGCGGGCGAGCACATGGTGCCTCGACGGTATGAACGTACACCGGTGGCAAGCCCCCAAGTTGGAAGAAAAATTCCAAGGAAACGCCGCCACAGGGGAGGACACTAAAGGGCCGGGAGTCGCCGCAGCACGAGCCGCGGTGCGAGACGGCGAAGACCAGATACCCGTCCTCGTTGTTGCGATCGATCCCGGTTTGAGTAATGTCCCGGTAGCACCGCCTCTGAGCGGGGTAACCACAGATGATGAGCCGTTACACGTCAGCGAATATAACGCGGGAGGGCGCATTGCAGAGATGCATTCGTGGAGTATCTCCCTACCTCCGCGGGCTTTTCGGGTTCGCGGCCAGAGCATCGACCAGGCGGTGGACGCAGTTGCAGGTGCTATTTGGGATGATGTCGCGAGGAGGAAGTGGAAGTGCTGTGAGCATCCACTTCTATCCGGAGAGCTGATCCTCGCGATGTACAAAACCCCCGACGGGGAACGCTTGACGCGTGACCTGTGCGGACACACACTCACGTATTCCACCGAGAAAGGAATGGAGGTTCGGGCCAATGAAGGACCCTGAATACAACCTGCTCGACGAGCCGTGGATACCCGTCCGGCTCCTAGACGGGACCATCGCTGACGTCGGACTGCTGGAGCTTCTTCGGCGCACGACAGACATCGCAGATCTTGCGTGTGAGCTACCGACGCAGAGCATCGCGATCCAGCGACTCGTTTTGGCCATTGCGTATCGCGTGGCGCCACCGTGCGATGCACACGACTGGGTCAGGCAGTGGGACGAAGGCGCTCCGACGGACCAGATGATCGAGTACCTCGAACAATGGAGGAATCGTTTCTACCTGTTCGGTGGGCGATTCCCCTTCATGCAGGTTGCTGATTTGCGCACCGCGAAGGACGCGGTGTCTGGGCTCGAAAAGCTGATCGCCGACGTCCCTAACGGCGAGCAGTTTTTCACTACTCGCCATGGGCGTGCCCTCGCGTGTATCCCCCCGTCGGAAGCTGCTCGCTGGCTGGTTCATGCGCAGGCGTATGATCCGTCTGGCATCCGTTCAGGTGCAGTCGGTGATTCTCAGGTCAAGGGAGGGAAAGGCTATCCGATCGGGCCATCGTGGTGCGGCCACCTCGGACTCGTGTGGCTCAAGGGTAAGGACTTGGACGAGACGCTGGTCCTGAATTTGATTCCCGCAGATGCCGCAGAATTGCGTGGCGTTGAAAGCTCAAGCGAGTGGGGAGCATGCAGTTGGGAGGTCTCCGAAACGGAGAGCGCGGTGCGCGGAGACTACTCGCTCCTCGATCCGTCAGGTACCCCCCGAGACATCAGCATCCCGCGTCTACTCACGTGGCATTCGCGCCGCATCAGGCTCGTGGGGAACCGCGAGGGGGTTACGGGAGTCGTCCTTGCTCAGGGAGACAAACTATCGCCACAGCAGATGCACCGGTATGAGCCACAGAGTTTGTGGCGCTACTCGACACCGCAGTCCAAGAAGTTCAAGCAGGACGTCTACATGCCTCGTAAATTCGAGGCGGGCCGCGCGCTCTGGCGCAACCTGCCCGGTACCTTGCCCACCGTGACGACTGTGCAGGGCGTGGACAAGCAGCCCAAGCAGGAGTTCCTCCCCTCGGCGACGCTGTCCTTCCACTACCAGCTCGACAACGCCTCGATCGAGACCACTTATCCCAAGGTGATGCGGATTCAGGCCGTTGGGGTCAGCTACGGACCGCAGGAAGCGACGTTCGAAGACATTTACTCGGATGAGCTGACGCTGTCGGTCGCTGTCATGCGAGTTGAACGCGAGGATCTGTCAGCCGAAATCGACCGCCAAGTCCGCCTGACCGAAGAGATTGCCCGACACGTGGGGAATCTTGCGGCGAACCTCGCGCGTGCGGCGGGAGAGAGCGGAGAGGGCGCCGGCGACGGGGCCCGAGACCGCGCCAAGGAACTCTTCTTCAGCGCAGTCAACACCGATTTCAGGACCTGGCTGACCCAGGTCGATGGGCGCGAAAGCGCGCGGGACGCCGGGCGTCGCTGGGAGCGGTCCCTGCGTCAGCACGCTATGGATATCCAGGCGGTACTCGTGAGGGGCGCGTCGTCGGCGGCGATCATCGGCCGGGATACCGGCAGGGGGTACGTGAACGTGGGTATCGCCGAAAACTACTTCCGGGCGGCGCTCAACAAGCATCTCCCGTTACAGAATACCAATCAGGAAGGAACGAAATGACCAGCAATGATGCTGCTCCGGAGACCCCTCCGGATAGCGGTGCGACAGGGCTGTCGACGCGCGGTGCGGTGTATGGCCGCGTCGGTGGGTTGATCGTGAATAGACTCTGGAAGGAGACTCCTTCTGCACGCGCTCTTCGCGCGCAGCTAAGGGGAGCGCTTTCACGAGAAGTCGGATCGGTGCCCGAGCTGTGGGACCTCACGCTCGACGGACGCCCCGGCCATCTGGGCGACGAGCCGACCAGAGGTGAGAAGGCTGTCCATGGCGCTCTCACTCTCTGGGCGCTTCACCAGGGATCGAATACGAGGCCGATGCACGACACGTCGGATCATCCGCGCAGCTTCGCTTCTGCGATCCGAGTCGTTGCCGAGGGGCAAAGCGGCGACAAGCGGGCCGAGGAAGCACCGATCTATCGGCGTTTTTCCGCGGCCGTCCAGGCCCCCACCTTCGAGGGGCTTCTCGTGCATCTGCGTTCGCTCGTCTCTCAGCTTGAGGCTGCCGAGATTCCTTGTGACTACGCAGGGCTTGCAGCCGACCTCTTTGCGTGGCAGAACCCGCGTCATCGCACGTCCGTCATGCGTAACTGGGGGCGTCAGTTCGCTCGTCCCGCTGAAACTGTCCACACCGATACCGCCGCTGACGAGTGACGTCGAGGCACCGCAATCAATCGCTTCATTTGTGAAAGGAAAGACAATGTCCGTCTTCGTTGATATCCACGTCCTGCAGACCCTCCCTCCCTCGAATCCGAACCGTGATGATACGGGTGCGCCGAAGACTGCCACCTTCGGCGGAGTACAGCGTATGCGCATTTCGTCGCAGGCCATCAAGCGTGCGACCCGTGAGGACTTCGAGGGAAAGATCGCTGACGGAAATTACGGCGTGCGCACGAAGAAGATCGTCGAGCTAGTTGCGCGTTCAATCGCCGATAAGCGTCCGGACCTCGACTCGCAGTCTGTCGACCTCGCCGAGATGGGGCTGAAGGCCATTGGCTTCAAGCTTGCTAAGCCGAACAGGAGTAAGAGTGACAAGGAGCTGGAGGAAGCCGGATTCCTCGTGTTCCTGTCGGCCAAGCAGATCGAGCATGTAGCAGATGCTCTGATCTCGGTCGCAGCCGAGGGAGATCCTGCGGCAGCATTCAAGGAGCTGAAGCCGCGTAGCCTCGTGAATACGGACCACTCCATCGATATTGCTCTGTTTGGTCGTATGGTCGCCGAGCCGAATGCCTTGAACGTGGATGCCGCCTGCCAGGTTTCCCACGCGATCGGTGTCGGAGCGGTTGAGCGTGAGTACGACTACTACACGGCCGTCGACGATGAGAAGAAGCGCAACGACGAGGCTGACGAGGGCGCTGGAATGATCGGTACGATCGAGTTCGCATCCGCGACGGTGTACCGTTACGCGACGATCAACGTTGATATGCTCCGCGAAAACCTGGGAGACGATGCGGTTGTAGATCGTGCCATTGAACTCTTCGTGGATAGTTTCGTTCGGTCAATGCCGACAGGAAAGATTACGACGTTCGCGAACCGTACCCTGCCGGACGCTGTCCTGGTTCAGGTGCGCAACGATCAGCCGATCAACATGGCGGGTGCCTTCGAGGACCCGATTGTCGCGGGGCAGAACGGTTTCGCCGAACCCGCCGTCAAGCGTTTTGTCGAGTTCGAGTCCACGCTGCGTGACCTCACCGGCCTTGAGCCCGTTGGCACTCTCGCTACGTGGACTACTCCTCGCGGCGAGGGCTTCTCCGCCTTGGGGGCCAAGGTGCGCCTGGTTGACCTGGGCAGTGCGACGGTGGACGCTGTGCGAGGCGAGCGATGAGTTCGGTACTCGTCTTGCGACTGGCTGGCCCCATGCAGTCGTGGGGCTCATCCAGTCGATTCACGCGCAGGTCGACGGAAGCTTTTCCCACGAAAAGCGCGCTGGTCGGTCTGCTCGCGGCGGCGCAGGGACGCAGGCGCAGCGATCCGATCGAGGACCTGGCCGAGCTACGTTTCGCCGTGCGGGTGGACCAGCCGGGGCAGTTGCTCCGTGACTTTCATACGGCACATCGGGGTGATACGTCGATGCCTCTATCTGCCCGTTTCTATTGGGCGGATGCGGCTTTCGGGGCCTTCATTGAGGGACCGGATGACGTGATCGAGGGGTTGTCGCAGGCGATTCTTCGGCCGGTATTCCCTCTGTACCTTGGTCGTCGCTCGTGTCCACCGACCATGCCTCTGCGCCTCGCTGTGCGTCAGGGGAGCGCATGGGACGCTCTTCGGGAAACACCGTGGATGGCATCCGCGTATTACCAAAAGAAGCAGCGCTACGAACAGTACGTGTCTGTCCGCGTTGTTGCTGATCAGGGCATTATCCCTACCGGCGGGGGCACCTCGTTCGAGCACACCATCCAGGATGTGCCGATCAGCTTTGACTCCGAACACCGTATCTACACTCTAAGAACCGTCGAGGAGGCGCGAGTCGCTCTGGAAAATCCGCAGTACGTGGAGGCGCGGCCGAACGCCGGCCCCGGCCTCGTCCATGACCCGATGGAGGTGCTCTGATGTTTCTGACACGCATCTACCTCAACCCCTACCGCAGGGGTGCGCGGCAGCTCATGCGGAGCCGTCAGATTCTGCATGCGGCCGTCATGAATTGTTTCCCGCCGGGTGCCTTGGAGGGTGCTGGAATGCCTCGGGTGCTGTGGCGCCTGGATCGTCCGTCATCCCCGAGAAGTGGGCTTTCTCGGCAGGAAAGCCCCTCGTGTGCGCTCTTCATCTCGAGCCCAGTTCCCCCGGATCCCTCACACATCGTCGAGGAAGCCGGATACAGAACCGATGGCGGAGTGCTCGTCCGTGACATGGGTGAGTTCCTTGATCGGCTTGAGGTCGGTCAAAGGTGGGGGTTCCGTCTCTGTGTGAATCCGACGTTCCGGGAGGCGAGTCAGGTCAATGCGCGGGGACGTAGGAAGGTCCTCGCTCACGTGACCCTGGATCAGCAGACGCAGTGGGTCTTGGATCGCTCTGAGCGGCTCGGGTTCCGCGTGCTGACTTCCGCCGAGTACGGTGGGGACCTGCCCGTCCTGGAGGACCAGGATGGTCGCCGCGTCGACGGGGCGAACCTCTTGATTAATGGGGTTGAGCGTAGCGTTGCCGAGTTCAAGCGACAGGGTGTGCGAGTGACGCTTGCTGTTGCGACTTTCGAGGGAGTGCTTGAGGTGACGGATTCGGATGCTCTTCGCCACGGCCTCGTCCATGGGGTAGGCCGAGGTAAAGCATACGGCTGTGGACTGCTGACCCTCGCCCGATCATGAGATCGATCCCCGGGGCAAGGCCTCCTGCGCCGAAGGACTTGGTGCGCGTTCGGGACCGGTTGACGTTCTTGTATGTTGAGCGGTGCACGATTAACCGGGACTCGAACGCGATCACCGTGGCCGATGGGCACGGAATCGCACACGTCCCAGCGGCGGCACTTTCGGTGCTGTTGCTGGGACCCGGGGTGCGGATCACGCACTCGGCGGTCTCGGTTCTTTCCGAAAGTGGTTCGACCATCGTGTGGGTGGGTGAGAACGGGGTTCGGTACTACGCGCACGGCACTCCTCCCTCCCGATCTTCGCGGTTGCTCGAGGCACAGGCGCGGGCGGTCAGCGATCCGTCGATGCGGCTGACCGTTGCTCGCAACATGTACTTGATGCGTTTTGCGGGCGAGGACGTGTCGAAGCTGAGTCTTCAGCAGCTGCGCGGACGCGAGGGTGCCCGCGTGCGCCGCCTGTACCGTGAACACTCCCAGCGCACGGGTGTGCCCTGGGATAGGCGCGAGTACGACCCGGACAGCTTCGAGGACGGGTCGGTCGTGAACCAGGCGTTGTCTGCGGCAAACTCTGCGATATACGGGGTTGTTCATGCTGTGATTGTTGCGCTGGGGTGTAGCCCGGGGCTGGGGTTCATACACAACGGGACCTACCGTTCGTTCGTGTACGACATTGCTGACCTGTACAAGGCTGACCTCACCATTCCCATCGCCTTCGATGTGGCAGCATCACCCACAGACGAGGCTGTGGGTAGTGCTGCGCGAAAGGCTGTCCGTGATGCAGTTCGGGAGTTTCGGCTCCTGGAGCGTTGCGTCGGCGACATAAAGAGTCTTCTGTCGGTGTCCGGGGCCTTGGGCGTCGAGGACGACGAGGACCTCATCGTGGACGACCTACGCCTGTGGGATGACCATGAAGGGACAGTCGCGGCGGGTGTGTCCTACGAAGAGGGCGACTTCTCGTGATCGTTCTCGTCTTGTCTGCGGTTCCCGAGGGCCTGCGGGGTCACGTGACGCGGTGGCTCATGGAGATTTCTCCTGGAGTTTTCGTTGGGACTCTCAGTGCCCGTGTGCGCGAGCGTCTGTGGGAGATTGTCACAGAGAACATGAAGACAGGGCGGGCGGTCCTGGTCTATCGGGCGCGCAACGAGCAGGGTCTCGCCTTTTTGACCTGGGGTGATCCATGGAAGCCCGTCGACTTTGACGGACTGACCCTCATGATGCGGCCCTACTACTCGGAAGGGCGAGGCCAGTATTCCGAGCCTGATCCTGCGGCGCGTCAGTTGCGTAAACGTCGCACAATGAGTAGCTTCCAGAGGAGACGGCAAGCTCAAGGGTTTCCAAGATCTGACCGATCTGCTTGATAAAAGCACAGGTCAGAAAGTGTTTTCCCCGCCCGCGCGGGGATGAGCCTAGCTGGCACGCCGAGGCATATTCGCGGGTGGCGTTTTCCCCGCCCGCGCGGGGATGAGCCTTCGTCGCCGCGCTTGTCACAATCGCGGCCTTCGTTTTCCCCGCCCGCGCGGGGATGAGCCGGGCATCAAGGAACTACTCGACCAACACAACTGGTTTTCCCCGCCCGCGCGGGGATGAGCCGCAGCCGCGATCGACGCCGCGCTACAGGCGCAAGTTTTCCCCGCCCGCGCGGGGATGAGCCGTCCTCCCAGCGCTGCTTAATCGTGCACACCAGGTTTTCCCCGCCCGCGCGGGGATGAGCCGGCGGGGCCGTCGCCAAAACCTCGGAATCGCTGGTTTTCCCCGCCCGCGCGGGGATGAGCCGTTTGCGTTGACGTCTTCGGCGCGAGCAATCTCGTTTTCCCCGCCCGCGCGGGGATGAGCCGAACGCGTAACACTAGCGCAAGCAACGCAAGCGGTTTTCCCCGCCCGCGCGGGGATGAGCCCTACGGCGAGTACGCGCTGTCTACGGTCGCGTCGTTTTCCCCGCCCGCGCGGGGATGAGCCGAAAGGCCACACATGTTCGCCGCCGAACTGCTCGTTTTCCCCGCCCGCGCGGGGATGAGCCCAGGTTCCCCTCCGCGTCGACGGTCTGGACCGGGTTTTCCCCGCCCGCGCGGGGATGAGCCGACGAACTACCGGGGCCCCGGCCTGAGCACGTGGTTTTCCCCGCCCGCGCGGGGATGAGCCGTATGGTGCTGAGCAGCACCACGGCAAGCTGAAGCGTTTTCCCCGCCCGCGCGGGGATGAGCCGTGGAGGACCGACACCTACGGCGGTCGCCTGGTGTTTTCCCCGCCCGCGCGGGGATGAGCCGTTCAACTGATCCGCCAGCGCGGCGGCGTCCTCGTTTTCCCCGCCCGCGCGGGGATGAGCCGCTGGGTGTCGAGCTGTCGGGCACGCAGCGCCAGTTTTCCCCGCCCGCGCGGGGATGAGCCGGGGTCGGAGGTGCAGGCGCTGCTCGCCAGGAAGTTTTCCCCGCCCGCGCGGGGATGAGCCGTTATCGCGCGTCGTGGTCATAGCGGCCTGCATGTTTTCCCCGCCCGCGCGGGGATGAGCCGGGCGTCACGTTCGGCCTGGAAAACGTCCAGAAGTTTTCCCCGCCCGCGCGGGGATGAGCCCCCACATGCATCAAGCAAGTGAAACGCCCTCGAGTTTTCCCCGCCCGCGCGGGGATGAGCCCGCGGCTCCGAGGATTCCTCGTGCCTTGGATGCGTTTTCCCCGCCCGCGCGGGGATGAGCCGCTCAGGGTCTCGTCACTGTAGGGATCACGCTCGGTTTTCCCCGCCCGCGCGGGGATGAGCCCCGCTGTTCTCGCGGGCCGCAAGGCCGCCGAAGGTTTTCCCCGCCCGCGCGGGGATGAGCCCGGGCCGGTTCCGGTGCCGTCGCCGCCCTTGTTGTTTTCCCCGCCCGCGCGGGGATGAGCCGTCTAAGCGGAAGCGCAGCGAGGCCATTCTCGGGTTTTCCCCGCCCGCGCGGGGATGAGCCGACAAGGGGAATGATGGCTTTCTCTGGGACTCCCGTTTTCCCCGCCCGCGCGGGGATGAGCCCTCGTCTGTGATGCGCAGTGTGGCCTTGCTGGGGTTTTCCCCGCCCGCGCGGGGATGAGCCAGGCGTATGACCGCCTGGTGGACGCGGTGCTTCGGTTTTCCCCGCCCGCGCGGGGATGAGCCGCTGGTGACCATTGGCACCACGACCATGCCCGAGTTTTCCCCGCCCGCGCGGGGATGAGCCCAACAGCAAAAGCCACCGAACGCGAGTGTATCGGTTTTCCCCGCCCGCGCGGGGATGAGCCGCTCCAGGAGGCCCTGGAGAAGAATGGCGCGTAGTTTTCCCCGCCCGCGCGGGGATGAGCCCCACGTGGAGTGACCTGACAGGGAGAGCCCGCCGTTTTCCCCGCCCGCGCGGGGATGAGCCCGCTTGCGCGCATCCTTGCCGGTCTGCGCAGTCGTTTTCCCCGCCCGCGCGGGGATGAGCCGCTTAGTCGTGCGGGGCAGCTCGTAAACCTCGCGTTTTCCCCGCCCGCGCGGGGATGAGCCCAGCTCCCTGACGACGTCATACTCGCCGTCGACGTTTTCCCCGCCCGCGCGGGGATGAGCCGACAATGTCCAACACAATCACCTGGCTCACCGACGTTTTCCCCGCCCGCGCGGGGATGAGCCGCTGTCTTCCCGCCCGCCTATGTCGAATACATGGTTTTCCCCGTCCGCGCGGGGATGAGCCCGCGCGGGATTCGAGGAATTGCACTTCAGACGGGTTTTCCCCGCCCGCGCGGGGATGAGCCGTCGTGCCCTGACCGGTAATGCCAGCCATGTTTGTTTTCCCCGCCCGCGCGGGGATGAGCCGCACACGATGTCCCCGGCGCGAATCGCGCTCTCCGTTTTCCCCGCCCGCGCGGGGATGAGCCCCAGCCATGATGAAATGCTCCTTTCGAGCGGTCGTTTTCCCCGCCCGCGCGGGGATGAGCCGGGCGGCAGCGCGGGCCTCCTCGACACCCTCGAGTTTTCCCCGCCCGCGCGGGGATGAGCCGCTCGACGGCAAGGCCGGAGACAAGATCATCCTGTTTTCCCCGCCCGCGCGGGGATGAGCCGGTGTTGCAGGTTCAGGCGGGGTCGCAGGATGAGTTTTCCCCGCCCGCGCGGGGATGAGCCGAACGGGCCCGCGCCCGGCATGGTCCCGACGGTGTTTTCCCCGCCCGCGCGGGGATGAGCCGGCGGCGTCAAGGCCCTGCGCGCCGAACGCGACGTTTTCCCCGCCCGCGCGGGGATGAGCCCGCTGCACACGACGCAGCAAAGACCAGCCCAGGGTTTTCCCCGCCCGCGCGGGGATGAGCCCAGGCACCGCATGAGGCCTGCTTCGCCGTTCGAGTTTTCCCCGCCCGCGCGGGGATGAGCCGGCGCATCTGAAGCCCTCATGGGCATGATCTACGTTTTCCCCGCCCGCGCGGGGATGAGCCGGAGCCGATAATGGCGCGCACAAACCTATGCCTGTTTTCCCCGCCCGCGCGGGGATGAGCCGTTCGCGTTGACATCTTCGGCGCGAGCAATCTCGTTTTCCCCGCCCGCGCGGGGATGAGCCTTCAAGGGAATCGGGCACGAGATCGGTGATCTGGTTTTCCCCGCCCGCGCGGGGATGAGCCCACACGCCTCGTAAGCCTCATCAATTGTCGTGAGTTTTCCCCGCCCGCGCGGGGATGAGCCCGAGCCGGGGTCGAATGACACGATGGCCTTGCCGTTTTCCCCGCCCGCGCGGGGATGAGCCGCCTAAGGTCACGAAGAGTGCAGACGGCAAGTCCGTTTTCCCCGCCCGCGCGGGGATGAGCCGACCGTGCTGTCTTTCAGCCCCGAGTATCTCCAGTTTTCCCCGCCCGCGCGGGGATGAGCCGATCAAGCGGACAAAACTACTTTGGCCCCTCTCGTTTTCCCCGCCCGCGCGGGGATGAGCCGAAGTACGACAGGTTATGAGGCTTGTAATCTTTGTTTTCCCCGCCCGCGCGGGGATGAGCCACTGATGATCTGGCTCCCGATCCCGAACGTGAAGTTTTCCCCGCCCGCGCGGGGATGAGCCGCTGGTGACCATCGGCACCACGACCATGCCCGAGTTTTCCCCGCCCGCGCGGGGATGAGCCGTAGAAAGTCTTCAAGAGAACGCCCGTGTGAGGGTTTTCCCCGCCCGCGCGGGGATGAGCCGCTCGCCGTCTCCAAGGCCACGACCTCCCTCACGTTTTCCCCGCCCGCGCGGGGATGAACCATTGGGAATCAAACACCAGTCCCTGTGGTACACGTATTCCCCGCAATCGCGGGGTTCTTCAGGGCGCTGTTCGCGCGCATGCTCACCGGAATAAGCGCAAAACGAGCCTTGCGTTCCCCTCCCTTCTTGTCGTATCCTGCTCGGCTACCCGAAATCGGATGAAGGAGAGAACGAAAACATGGACGCGGCAACGGTGGCGCAGGCGGGCTCTGGTGAGGCGACGGAGGTGCACGACGAGGCGGACACGGTAAAGGCGACGCAGCAGGGTGCGGGCGAGACAGGTAAGACGCAGATTCGCGCGCGCATCGTGCATGTGGGCAGCGAGTATCGCAAGGATGTCACCTCTGGTACGTGCGAGCTCTGCGTCACCGACTGGAGAGCTCGCATCTGAGACATCTCCTTCGAGCTCACGGACTTCAACACCGGCGCCACGTGGGAGGCCGTCACCCCGACCCTCCACGTCGGCCCCTGGAATGACATCTGGGAAGTCCGGGTCAACCCCTTCGCGCTCTCCAAGGCGCTCCGGCACGTTACTCTGAGCGTCGACGCGGGCCGCCTCGCCGGCGCGCGCGGCCGCACCCGCATCGCCCTCGAAATCCTCGAGGCCGTAGAGAGGCTCGACCGTGCATCCGCGATGGTCGAACGCCTCGATGGCGCCTACATCCACAACGACGACTGGGACGAAGAGGGACTACCCTGGCTCTCCTGGCGTAGGGAAGAGGGCTCCTACGCCGGGCGGTGACCCCTCACCCAGGGCCAGGCCGGCGCGCACAACGAAGCCCCGACCTCGTGCAGACGAGGCCGGGGCACAGGACTGGCG
>ERZ773018.1155-NODE-1155-length-14383-cov-25.514028_pt1 | contig 14383 bp, 10 predicted proteins | sample MGYA00580840_ERZ773018 | MGnify/ENA primary metagenome ERZ773018 (study PRJEB29015, sample SAMEA2738125) | human oral metagenome | biome: human oral; feature: human-associated habitat; material: saliva | place: China | collected 2256 ... | reverse complement strand
AGGCCAAGGAAGAGCGCTGCGCAAGCTATAGATAGAGTCTTTTGCATATTAAACTTCTATTAGAGGGGTCGTACACGACCCTCCCAGCCAGGAGAGGGCCGTGCCGTACCACCAATATTACGATTAGGGTACCTTGACCGTACCGGTGCCGTCAGAGCGGACGTTAGAGACCCAAGTAGGCGTCAGGATCTGGCTGCTTGCAGGGTTGTTCTCATCATAGGCCGCACCATAGACGTTGAGAGCAGGGGCACCAGCGATCGAGTTAGCGAACGTGCCACCATGACCTTCGTTCATCTTCCAGTAGTGGAGGAGACCTGGGGTCGAAGGATCGACGGTGTACTCGTTATCCTTCAGCTGCTCAGGCGTACGAGTCGTGTTCCAGATACGGAGCTCGCTGAAGATACAAGCATTTCGGAACCATGCAGCACCCGAGCCAGCGACGTGGATAGCATCGTTGAGCTTGAAGGTACGACCAGCAGGCTTGTCCGTGCTGATGACCTTGCTACCATTGACGTAGAGCGTAGCCTGTGCGCCATCATAAACGAGGGCAATGTGATACCACGTATTCGTCTTAGCACCTTCGAAGGTACGGTCGATCTGGCCACCATCACCAAACTTGATGTTCAGATAGTTGTATGGAGGCGTAGCATCACCAAAGCGCATGTAGATCTCAGAGCCCTGAGCCCAAGCACCGAAGATAGCCTGGTTATTGATGTCGAGACCATTGATATTCACACGCATTTCGACCGTGAAGCGCTCGAGGTCAGTAGCGGGGATACCACGAGCGATAGCGCGATAGTATACCCCCTTGTACGTACCGAGGATAGGAGCACTTGCCGAGGTGATCGTCTTGATCGCATAGACGTAGGTGTCAGCCCCATTGAGGATAGGGGTAGAGGCATCTACGCTCTTGAGCTTGAAGGCGACAGCATACTTCTTACCGAGGTTCATCTGCTCCTGCGTCAGAGGCTGGAGAGTTACCTTAACGGCTTCGGAGAAGACAGCACCAGCCTTGACGACGACCTGCGAGGAGGAGAGAGCTACCTGACTTGCAGGGAGCATCGTGTAGGCCGTCCCGTTGAGCTTGTTGTACTCATCGAGAGCTTCCTGACTCAGCTCGAGTGCATAGGTCTGATCCTTGCTCTGGGGCGAAGAGATGCGGATATTGATATCCGTAGAGACTTCGCTGTCTCCCAGCTGGAGTGACCCGATACGACCAGCCTGCGTACCCGTCTGGGCGATGTAAGCTTGATTCGTGAGCTCCTTGAGTTCTCTGTCGTTACAGGAGCTGAGGAGTGCAGCAGCAGCTACGACTCCGAGGAGATATTTATTGATCTTCATTGGATTCGTCTACTTGATCTGGGGGTTCATAAGCTGGATAGCACGACGCCACCAGGGATAAGAGAGGCCCTTGACAGGCTTCATGTCGATCCCGTTCACGACGTCAGGTGTAGTGACGGCATACTCGAGGTCAACACGGAAGGCACCGACACCACCCTTACGGTAGGTGACACCATCGACGACGGGATTCTGAAGGGCGAAGTTGAGGATCTGCCCCATACCAGCCTTACCACCCGTAGTAGCACCTGACTCGAAGTCTACGACGAAGATGCTCTTCTTGCAGATCTCTTCAACCGTGAGGACATCCTTGTAAGCCGTGAGCATACCCTGGAAGTGGTGGTTGTTGTAGCCAACCGAGTTGTTGTAGGCCTGGATAATGAAGTAGTTGAAGTACTTGGCGTGCGAAGCGGGAAGCGCATCGGGCTCACCATCGACAGCAAGGATCTTCTTACGACCAGCTTCCGTCTCAGCCATAGGGCCGATACGCTTACCGAGGGTCTCGATGAAGAGCGTCATGAGCGTAGGGATACCATTCTCCACATCGGTACGCCACATTTCATAGCGCGTATTGAAGGGGTGAGAGTAGGTAGGCTCAGCATCGATATCGAAGCCATCATAGCCGTACTTATCGATGAGGTCGCAGATAGCATTAGCATACTTGACGACAGCAGCACGACGAGCAGCCTTACCTTCGGCCGTCTGCTCAGTGCTCCAGCCCCAGTACTTGTGTACCCAAATCTCACCATTCTGAAGTGCTGCCTTTTCGGCTTCCGTAGGATCAGGCGTGATACCAGCCCCCATATCGAGGACGAGGAAGCAGATCATAGCCTTCAGACCCTTCTTCTGCTGTGCATCACGCAGGTCCTTGAGCTGAGCTTCAGTTGGATTCTTCCACCCGCCCCAGAGAGAGACGAGGTCTACAGAGTCGGGCAGGCCCATCAGTGAGCTCTGCATATTCGTACCAACACCCGTCCAAGCGCTGTAGTAAGAGAATGCGATCTGGTGATCGGAGTTCTTATAGTCGCGCAGAGCCTTGTAGTAGGCCTCTGAGTGGTTGGGCTGGGTGAGGTCTTCGGGATGCTGGATCTCCATGTCCGTCCACTTGCTGCACGAAGCCAGCGTGGTCAGAGCGAGAGCCGATACCGCGAGGATATTCTTGATCTTCATTTCTTGATTCGTTAGCTATAGTTACTTCTTCTGCCACCAGAGCTTCGTAGCATAGTCGTCAGCACCACCGAGGGTGACGAGAGCTGCGTTGTAGTTAGCCTGGTTACGGGTACGCTCGTTGACGTCGTAGGGAATACGGTTAGCCACGTGGATGGTGTAGCCGTTGGTGGAGACGGGGAGCGCGAAGACCTTAGGATAGCCAGTACGGCGGATTTCCGACCAGCCTTCCTGACCATTGGGGAAGAGAGCGATCCACTTCTGGACGATCAGACGCTCGAGCTTGGCTTCGTCAGAAGCTGAGTCATCCCACTTAGGAGTGATCTTGCTGGTAGCGGACATGTCCTTACCATAGCCACCATCGGCATCCTTGTAGTCAGCAGGAGTCTTGCTGCTCTGCAGGTAGGCATCAGCACCAGAGACATTCCACTGAGTGAAGGACTCCTTGACACCGCGCTCATAGAGGTCCTTAGCAGTGCCACCCATGCCTGACCAACCAGCTAAAGCACCTTCAGCACGGCAGAACCACATTTCGGCAGCAGAGAGCCATACGCTGGGGGAGTTCTTCGTGACAGCAGCAGCGGAATAGATTTCGTCAGCTGTATTCTTATTCTTCACGTCAGCACCAGCGAGACAGCCGATGAGCTTACGGTCACCAGCCTTAGCGGGAGCCGCGAAGTAAGCAGAGATACGAGGGTCTTCGTAGCCGTTCATATAGGAGTCGATGTCGGCGCAAGCACGTGAGTCACCCCACTCGACCGAAGTCTTGTAAAGACCGCGAGGGATATAGGTGATAGCGCAGTTGTCAGCCGAAGACTCGATGACACCAGCCTGCACGGCCTCGGTAGCGTACTGCTGAGCCAGAGCAGGAGCAGCATAGCGCATACGGATAGCGATACGAAGCTTGAGCGAGTGAGCGAGCTTGACCCACTTGGAGAAGTCTCCAGAGTAGATCTTGTCTGCAGCCTCATTGACCGTACGACCTGGGTTAGCCAGGACGAAGGCGTTGATATTGCTTGCAGCAGCATCGAGGTCAGCTACGAGAGCCTTATAGATAGCTTCCTGAGAGTTGTAACCTTCGAGGTTGGTCGCATCAAGGCCGAAGGGCATAGGACCATACTTGTCGGTCAGAGCGAGGAAGGCGTGAGCACGCATGATGAGTGCCCAGTTGTAGTTGAGGTCTTCCTTACCAGCGAGGTCTGCGATTTCAGCGAACGCGCTCTTTGCAGGGACGAGGATCTGAGAGTTTGACCACCCGAGCCAGCCACTTGGAGCGCTGAAGGTGGCGAAGTTCTTAGAGCTCCAGCCGTTGTTAGCATAGGTGAAGTAACGACCGAGGTAGTTACCCACGAGGTCGAAGTTACACTGGTATGCGTTCTCCTGCTCGGGGAAAGCTACATTCTGCAGCTGAACGAGGAAGGAGGAGATATTGTAGTTATCACGCTGCAGGACCTCCTTGCTCTGGCTACCGCCAGGGCGGTTGGCTTCTTCAAAGCCACTGGTGCAGGAGGCCAAGGCGAGTGACAGGGCAGCGATACCGAGCCCCTTGGCGATATGATTCTTCTTCATAAGATACATTCTTAATAAACGTCTCTAAGAATACGCTTAGAACTGGAGCTTCACCGTGAAGCCGAGGTTACGCAGGCTGGGCTGCATGAAGTAGTCAAAGCCCTGGTAGTAGGTACCAGTAGAAGCGGTGAGCTCGGGGTCGAATGGAGCCTTGTTATAGATCATCAGCAGGTTGCGTGCCGTCAGACCGAGCGAGAGGCGGACCTTATCGCCGAGGAGCTTCTTAGGGATGAGGTAGGAGACGTGAGCTTCCTGAAGACGGACGTTCGTACCATCATAGATGTACTCTGACCAGACGGGGCTTGCACCACCGACTACAGAGTAGTAGCCCTGAGCATCGATGCGGCCGTTACCGACAGCGATACCACCAGCCTTACGAGCATCAGCAGAAGCCTGAGATACGCCGTACTCATCGAGGATAGCCTGCGTCTGAGAGAGGACGATACCACCGAGACGAGCTGCGAACATGAAGCCCACGTTCAGCCCCTTCCAGTTGAATTCGTTGCTCCAGCCGAGGTTAGCATCAGGCAGTACGGAGCCCTTATAGATGGGGTTGTCAAGCGTCTCGGGGATGATCTTGCCATCAGTAGAGAGGACAGGATAACCTTCGGGAGTGCGCTTGATACCGGTGTTGATGTAGATATCACCCATCGTACCACCTTCGCGGAGGTAGACGTCAGCCCCCTTCAGACCACCCTTAGAGATAGGATCCTTACGACCGGGGATCAGCTCAACGATGCGGTTCTGGTTAGCGCTGAAGGTACCCGTCGTGGTCCATTCGAGTTCACCGAACTGGCTCGTCCAGCCGAGAGAGAGCTCGATACCGCGGTTACGAACATTACCTGCCTGGATGTACTCGCTGTTATAGCCGTTGGAGGCCGAAGAGAGAGGCATGAGGAAGGTCTGATTCTTCGTATTGGACTGGTAGATCGTAGCTTCGAGGCTCAGGCGGTTGCGGAAGAACTTACCCGTCACCCCTGCTTCCCATGAGTAAGTCAGCTCAGGCTTGAAGTCATCTGGGAACTTATACGTGACCGTAGCATAGCTCTGCGATGCAGGGTCGTAAGTATAGCGGTAGGGCGAAGAGATCTGAGCAGGGATAGGCGAACCTACCTTAGCCCAAGAGACACGAGTCTTGAGGTAGTTGACCCACTTAGGCATCTTAGCCATCTGAGAGATGACACCAGAGAGACCGACAGAGGGATAGAAGAAGGGGTTAGCCGTGGTGTGAGCCAGAGCAGAGTCCCAGTCTTCACGACCCGTAAGCGTGAGGAAGAGCATGCTCTTCCAGCCAGCTTCTACGCTAGCGAAAGCTGAGTTCGTGATATGCGAGCTGTTGGTGAATACAGGAGCATTACCTGCAGTAGGCTGACCGTAGTCGATCTGGTTAGGATCGAATACGTTGGAGATAGAGCGGAGACCGCCGCGGAAGCCGCGAGCGTCGTTGTAAGAGCGGTTGGTAGACACCCCGACGTTAGCAGCGATAGAGAAGTCGTCGATACGCTTGTTGATGTTGGCCATCACGTCACCATAGAGTGAGGTGTTGTTACCCTTGCTGTAAGAGTAGTAGCCATACTGTGACCCCGTGAAGAGGGTAGCCGTAGAAGCGTAGCGCTTGCTTTCGTCGAAGCTATTGATGACGTCAGCACGAGCACGACCCGTGATGTCGATCCATTCGTTGATCTTCCACTTGAGCGAGCCGTTGATCATGTAACGGTCCTTGCTACCCGTGGTGAGCATGCGGTTAGCTACCCAGTAGGGGTTCTGCTGAGAGTAAGCATCACCGTAGTTCCAGTTCTGGACGTAGATCTTACGGACAGGGTCATAGACCTCATAGGTACGTACACCATCGAAGTTCTCACCGCGGGGGAAGAGATACAGAGGTACGATGGGGTTGAGGTATTCACCCTGAGCGATGAGGTTCTGGTCGCCCTGACGGATGTAGTTGAAGCCGAAGTCAAGCGTCAGCTTATCTTCGAGGAACTTCGTCGTGTTGCGGAAGTTGAAGTTGTAGCGGTCGTACTTGCTGTTGGGGATGATACCAGCAGCGTTAGTCGAGCCGAGAGAGAGATACGTCTGGTTCTTCGCGTTACCGATAGTCAGCGAAGCTGTGTTCTGGATGTTAGAACCCGTATTGAAGAAGTCAGCGGGATCGAACTTCCCGTAAGGAGAAGCCGTCTGTGCACCCCAGCTCTTTACGTCACCAGGAGCGCTGATGAATTCGTTCTGGAAGCGAGGCATGACGAAGGGACGAGAGAAGGAAGAGCTGTTAGACAGCATAACCTGCACGCGACCATCCTTACCCTTCTTCGTGGTGATCATGATGACCCCCTGAGCAGCGCTTGCACCATAGAGTGCAGCAGCAGCAGGACCACTGAGGACGCTGATCGACTCGATGTCGTCAGGGTTGATGTCAGAGATACCTTCACCCTTAGGCTGCGAAGAGTAGCGGCCGTTCGTCTCACCACCGTTGGTGTTGATGATGGGTATCCCGTCGATGACGTAGAGAGCCTGGTTACTCTGGTTCATCGACTTAGGACCACGCATGACGACACGCGTAGCACCACCGAGACCCGAGGAAGAGGCGTTGATGTTTACCCCAGCCACCTTACCGTTGAGGCTATTCATGAAGTTGGCATCCTTCACCGTCGTGAGAGCGTCGCTCTTGACTTCCTGGACATTATAGCTCAGAGCCTTCTGCGAGCGCTTGATACCGAGAGCGGTGACGACAACGGCTTCCACCTGATTGTCTTCACTGGGGAGCTCGATCTTGAGCTCAGTCTGGTTACCGACAGGGACCTCGATCTTCTTGTAGCCGATGGACGATACTACGAGGACCGCACCTGCCTTCACGTTCTTCAGGCTGAACTTCCCGTTGATGTCCGTGGAAGCACCTTGGCCTTGTACGCCCTTGACCAGGACGGAAGCCCCGATCACAGGCTCATGATTAGCGGCATCGAGGACGACACCACTGATACTCTTACCCTGCGCCATCGCGGTAGCGACCGTAAGGAAGAGGATCATGAGGATAGATAGTACTTTCTTCATATCTGAAACATTAAAAAATAAGCAGCACACAGGCGTCCCTCACCTATGCTCGTGGAGCACGGAGCTGAGGGACACACAAAAGAAAAGCCCCGAAGAGCTGACGGCCATAGCCGAGCATCTTCTGGGCTCTATTATTATATAGGTATAAGGTACAGGTCTGATGCGTCGACCAAATGGAACGATCCATCTGTGTCGCCATCTCCTCAATGAGGGGCATAGCCACCGACCACTCGCGCATATCGCAAGCCATGCGACACACACGTGCAGAGTCATTTGAGAGTAAAAGGGGCATCACGCCCGAATGCTTGTCCATGTACCTTCCGTTACAATCTGGGGGACAAAGATAGGGATAAATAACATGCAGAGTATAAGGCTTTTCAATCCTCCATTTAATAAAAAATTTAAGGAAGTATAGTGGTTTGCGCACCCTCCTCCGCAAGTCAGAAAGAAGGGGCAAGGGAAGGGCGAGCTGCGAAGGTGGGCCAATCATACCATACGCCTATATAATAGCGTACCACACCTCTATTCAATAAGATGCCATACACCCAAATAATAAATAGGTAGGGAAAGGACGGAGGGAGGGATGCTCCACAGCTATCCTCGAGATGAATCCCAGCCTATCTACGCGGTATTGAGGCTATGTAGTACCTTTGTGACACCATATATAATAGTAGTGTCACCGTAGGGCGCTTCCCACTCCCCTACTCCCTTATGACCCGACTCATGATCACGATAGAAGACCTCTACTCCATCTACCTCGCCCACCCCGTGGTGAGCACCGATACCCGCCAGCTACCCGAGGGCTGCATCTTCTTCGCCCTGCGCGGAGCGCGCTTCGACGGCAATCAGTATGCCCGTGCCGCACTGGAGGCTGGTGCTGCCTACGCTATCATCGACGACCCGAGCGAACAAATCGACGAGCGAACGATCCTCGTCGAGGACAGCCTGAAGGCCCTACAGCTGCTCGCCTGCCACCACCGTCAGCAGCTGGGCATCCCCGTCATCGCGATCACTGGGACAAATGGTAAGACGACGACCAAGGAGCTGACCGCAGCCGTCCTCTCGACGACCTACCGCCTCCTCTATACCGAGGGCAACCTCAATAATCATATCGGTGTCCCCCTGACCCTACTACGCCTCACCCCTGAGCATCAGCTTGCTCTCATCGAGATGGGCGCCAGCAAGCCTGGGGACATTGATGAGCTCTGCGCCATCGCTGAGCCTAACTACGGACTCATCACCAACATCGGCCGGGCGCACCTCGAGGGCTTCGGCTCCATCGAAGGGGTACGCCGCACCAAGGGCGAGCTCTATGATAGTCTTCGTGCCCGGAAGGGGATCGTTTTCTTCCGTGCCGAAGACAAGACGCTCGAGGAGATGAGCGAAGGTATCGATCGCATCGACTATGGCACCGACCCCGAGGCACGTATCGTAGGGCAAGCCACCCCCAGCACGGGCGATCAGCTCTTCCTCCACTTCTCTTGGGCCTGCCCCACCCTCGGCATCGAGCAGCGTGCCGTACAGACTCACCTCGTCGGGGACTACAACCTCGCTAACGCTCTTGCAGCAATCACCATCGGCCTTTACTTCGACGTAGCTCCCGAGCGCATCGACGAAGCCCTCACCAGCTACACCCCCAGTAATAGCCGCTCTCAGCTCATCACCTCAGCCCGTGGCAACCAGATCATCGCGGATGCCTACAATGCCAACCCCTCGAGCATGCACACGGCGCTGGACAACTTCCTCCACATCGAGCCTCTGGATCGCCCACGCACCGTCATCCTCGGTGACATGAACGAGCTGGGCGAGTCGAGCCACGAAGCCCATCAGGAGCTGTATGCCCGCCTCAAGGCGCACACGACCTCGCCACTGACCATCTACCTCTGCGGTCCGCATTGGGTAGAGGAACTCGGAGCATCGGATCATGTCCTCCCTTCGGTCGAGGAGCTCATCACACGCATCGAGGCGAAGCCCATCACGGACAGCCTCATCCTCGTCAAGGGCTCGAACGGCATCCATCTCGGCCGTCTCCTTCCCTCACTATAAGCAAAGAGCGCATGGATCTACCGTATTGATGAGATCCAAACAAATGTTTATCTTTGTAGTAGAAGAAAAGAGCCACGTTGTCGATTGGGAAACTCATCGTACTAAGTTGAAAACCGAGGCAACCCTCTCCTCCAATGGCGGGCTACCGAGGCCTTGGGTCTCCTCGCCTACGGCGAGCAGAGTAGATTACAAAGGGGGCGGGGATCTCAAATCCTGTTTTTCGGAGTTTTCGCTTAATCCGCTCGTGGCTCCCCCAAGTGTAGGTCACTCACCGATACTCCCGAGTATCGCGTGAGTGACCTACTTCGTTTATTGCCACACCTCTGTTAGGCACCTCTCGCAGACCAAACGACCCTGTGCCGACAGACCGCCGCATCTGTTTCGTGCACGCTATTTGCAAATAATCGCCGACCACTGGTATTATTCGCTCGTGCTTAGGGTGCTATTTCTCCGAAGTCATACAGCTATACCTTCGTCTACGTACGTGGACATAAGGACTACGCACGTAAAACCTAAAGTCTATGCACATAGATTTTAGGACTACGTGCGTGGTCGGAAGTTTTGCTCTACTAGATGATGGCTTTTAGTCGCGGAGAAACGAGTTTTTCTTCCGCGAAGCGTAAGTTTTCCGCGTATTGATTTAGACCTCAAAGCACTACAATGATCGAGCTCGCGGGAGGGACATTTTTCTCCTCTCGGGGCACAGAATTCTGAGCTATTTGCGGTAACTTTGCACCACACTGCAGAGGAAGCCGCCCTCGCAATCCATTCATTTTCAGTCATTATGCAGCCCTTCGTACACCTCCACGTACACTCACAGTTCTCCCTCCTTGACGGCCAGGCCTCGATCAAAGGCCTTGTCGACAAAGCTATGGCCGACGGCATGCCAGGCATCGCCCTCACGGACCACGGAGCTATGTTCGGCATCAAGGAGTTCTTCGACTACGTCAATAAGAAGAACGGCCCCCTACTTCGCGAGCGCAAGGATCTCAAGAAGCAGATCAAGGCCCTCGAGGAGCAGGAGGAGCGTAGTGCAGAGGACGAAGCCAAGCTGAGCGAGCTGCGTGAACAGCTACAGGCGGCCGAAGCCAGGCCTCTCTTCAAGCCCATCCTCGGCTGCGAAGTCTATTGCGCCCGCCGCTCACGCTTCAAGAAGGACGCTAACGTCCCCAACCCCTATCGCCCCAACCAATCCGTGGACAATAGTGGCTGGCACTTAGTCCTCTTAGCGAAGAACCTCACGGGCTACAAGAACCTCATCAAGATGGTCTCACGCTCGTGGATCGACGGCTACTACTACCGCCCACGTATCGACAAGGAGCTGCTGGAGGCACACCATGAGGGCATCATCGCCTCCTCGGCCTGCCTCGGTGGGGAGATCCCCCAGCACATCATGTACGGCAATATCGACGAGGCAGAGAAGAGCATCGAGTGGTTCAAGGGGCTCTTCGGAGATGACTTCTACCTCGAGCTACAGCGTCATAAGACCGACAACCCGCTCGGTAACCAAGAGACATACGAGAAGCAGCAGCAGGTCAATGCTGTCCTCCTCGAGCTGGGGAAGAAGCATGGCGTGAAGGTCATCGCTACCAACGACGTCCACTTCCTCAACGAAGAGGATGCCGAAGCGCACGACCGCCTCATCTGTCTCAGCACGGGTAAGGATCTCAACGATCCCCGACGCATGCGCTACAGCAAGCAGGAGTGGCTGAAGACGACGGCAGAGATGAACGAGCTCTTCGCCGATCTACCCGAGGTGCTCGCCACGACACAGGAGATCTGTGACAAGGTCGAGCTCTATAGCATCGAGAATGATCCACTCATGCCGGACTTCCCGATCCCCGAGCAGTTCGCCGATGCCGACGAATACCTCCGTCATCTGACCTACGAGGGTGCCCGCCGCAAGTACGGCGAAGAGGGCATCACCGACGAGGTACGTGAGCGTATCGACTTCGAGCTGGGTGTCATCTCTGGCATGGGCTTCCCTGGCTACTTCCTCATCGTGCAGGACTTCATCGCTGCCGCCCGTGATATGGGCGTCTTCGTAGGCCCTGGGCGTGGATCGGCTGCAGGGTCTGCCGTAGCCTACTGCCTCGGCATCACTGATATCGACCCCATCCGCTATGACCTCCTCTTCGAGCGCTTCCTCAACCCCGACCGTATCTCCATGCCTGATATCGACGTGGACTTCGACGATGACGGGCGTGCGGACGTGCTCCACTGGGTCACGGAGAAGTACGGCTACGAGCGTGTAGCCCATATCGTCACCTATGGCACGATGGCCGCCAAGAGTGCCATCAAGGACGTCGCACGCGTCCAGCGCCTCCCTCTCTCGGAGAGTGACCGCCTCACGAAGCTCATCCCCGACAAGATCCCCGATGTCAAGAACATCTCTATCAAGGCAGCCATCGAGCACGTCCCCGAGTTGAAGCAGGCTTCCCTTAGCCCCAACCCCCTACTCCACGATACGCTGAAGTACGCTCAGATGCTCGAGGGGAATATCCGCAGTACGGGCGTGCATGCCTGCGGTATCATCATCGGGAAGATGGATATCAGCGACGTCGTCCCCTTGAGCACCGCTGAGGACAAGGCCACGGGCGAGAGCATGCTCGTGACGCAGTACGAAGGCTCGGTCATCGAGTCTACGGGGCTGATCAAGATGGACTTCCTCGGGCTCAAGACCCTCTCGGTCATCAAGGAAGCCCTGCAGAACATCAAGAAGAGCCGCGGTATCGAGATCGACATCGACAAGATCCCCATCGACGACGCCAAGACCTACGAGCTCTACACCGAGGGGAAGACCGTCGGGACCTTCCAGTTCGAATCCGCTGGGATGCAGAAGTACCTGCGCGAGCTGAAGCCCTCGACCTTCGAGGACCTCATCGCGATGAACGCCCTCTATCGTCCAGGGCCTATGGACTACATCCCCGACTTCATCGACCGTAAGCACGGCCGTAAGCCCATCACCTACGACTTGCCCTGCATGGAGCGATACCTCAAGGACACCTATGGTATCACCGTCTATCAGGAGCAGGTGATGCTACTCTCCCGTGAGATCGCCGACTTCACGCGTGGGGAGTCTGACGGCTTGCGTAAGGCGATGGGTAAGAAGCTTGCCGACAAGATGGCCGAGCTGAAGGTGAAGTTCCTGGCTGGTGGTACGAAGAAGGGCTACAAGGAGGACACGCTGGAGAAGATCTGGGCCGACTGGGCGAAGTTCGCCAGCTACGCCTTCAACAAGAGCCACGCTACCTGCTACAGCTGGGTCGCCTATCAGACAGCGTACCTCAAGGCGAACTACCCCGCAGAGTACATGGCTGGTGCGCTGAGCCGTAACCTCAATAACATCTCCGAAATCATCAAGCTCATGGACGAGTGCCGTACCATGGGCATCCGCGTACTCACGCCAGATATCAATGAGTCCGACTTCAAGTTCTCCGTGAACCAAGATGGCAACATCCGCTTCGGGCTCAATGCCATCAAGGGCGTAGGTAGCTCTGCGGTCGAGATGATTATCCGTGAGCGCGAGGAGAATGGCCCCTTCGAGAATGTCTATGACTTCTTCGAGCGCGTGCCCATGAGCATCGTCAATAAGAAGACGCTCGAGAGCCTCATCTTCTCCGGTGCCTTCGATAGCTTCGGCCTGCAGCGTGAGATCTACAGCGCTCCGATGGAGACGGGGAATGATGATTCCTTCCTCTCCGCCCTCGTGCGCTTCGGTCAGGTCAGCCAGGCAGAGCAGAGCCTCAATGAGTCTTCCCTCTTCGGAGGCGATGACGATGCCCTACAGATCCCACGCCCCACACCTCCGACGCACTTCGTCGAGCTCTCGGATATGGAGCGCCTCAATAAGGAGCGCGAGCTCGTCGGGCTCTACCTCTCAGGCAATCCGCTTGATCCCTACCGCGTACTCCTCGAGTGCTACTGCCCCGTCAACGCGCAGATGATGAATGACCCAGAGGCTCTCGGCGAAGGCCGTCAAGTCTCCTTCGGCGGTATGGTGTCGAACGTCTTCATCGGCACGACCAAGCGCGGCGACCCCTATGCCCGCATCACGATCGAGGATACACAAGGCTCGTGCACGATCCCGCTGTTTAGCGGGAACTACGTGAGCTACTCGCAGTACTGCCAGAAGGGGCTCTTCGTCTTCGTCGAAGGGGTCATCCAGAAGCGCCGCTACGGCGATGAGCTGGAGCTGAATATCCAGCGCGTGAGCCTGCTGAGTGACGTCATCGAGAGTATCATCTCCAGCATCCATCTGAATATCGATGTACGCATCGTCAATCAGAGCATCATCAGCGAGCTCGGAGAGATCATATCGAACAATAGCGGCTCTGCTATGTTATCAATAAGACTCTCGGATGGTACGGGGCGCAATGATGTCGAGCTCACCTATGACCAAGGTATGATAGCTCCGACACCTATCCTCCTCGACTTCTGCCGTCAGTACGGCATCGAGATGACAGCTAAGTAGCAAGTAATTATTTTAGTCTCACCTATAAGAAAGGAAAGAATCATGGCATTAGAAATCAACAGCCAGAACTTCGACACGCTCATCGCCGGCGACCAGCCCGTAGTCCTCGACTTCGGTGCCACTTGGTGCGGCCCCTGCCAGATGGTGGCTCCCATCATCGAAGAGCTCGCAAAGGAATACGAAGGTAAGGTCGTCATCGGCAAGTGCGACGTCGACCAGGATCCCGAGCTTCCCAGCCGCTTCGGTGTACGCAACATCCCTACGATCATCTTCGTCAAGGGCGGTGAAGTCGTAGAGAAGAAGGTCGGCGCTCAGAGCAAGGACGCTCTGAAGAAGTCTATCGAAGGGCTGCTCTAAGCTCCATATCCGATAGCCGGAAATAGCATAAGGGCTGTACCACCTGTCTTGGTGGTACAGCCCTTATCTCTTTTATAGCCGAATTATACGGCCTCGAAGAAGAGGCGCAGCGAATAGCTCAGCTCCTCGCCAAGGGATTCCCGAAGCTGAGCAAATAGCTCCGCCGTTGTGCGGCACTTAGGATAGGCGTCCGACGTAGGGTAAGGCGTGCGATGCACTGCCCCACCCTCGACTGTATATAGCCCATCCAGCGCCGGGAAGAGCTCGTCACTATAAGCCCAAGCACCTCTAAGGTCGGGGTGAAGCGTAGCGAGATGCTGCAGGAAGCGTAGTGGATCGAGGAGGCGAATCATTCCCCGTCGCTCCTCCCCTACCCCTCGTCCT
>ERZ773018.1151-NODE-1151-length-14422-cov-6.578896_pt1 | contig 14422 bp, 10 predicted proteins | sample MGYA00580840_ERZ773018 | MGnify/ENA primary metagenome ERZ773018 (study PRJEB29015, sample SAMEA2738125) | human oral metagenome | biome: human oral; feature: human-associated habitat; material: saliva | place: China | collected 2256 ... | reverse complement strand
GTATCGCTCATATCCAATCCTGTAAGGATAGATATTCTTAGTATGTGTCAGCGGTGATGCGCAGTGTATTAGGAATACCTATCCTTATTTTATATTATATTTCCAATTTGTTTTCATAACAGCATAGTTTCTTTCTTGTATCTCGATTGATTCCATCTTTGGTCAACGTGTTTTCCTATATTTTGTAACTTTGTGTGTAAACACTTGTGGTTTCTTTTTCCTTATCACAAGCTAATGTGTTGATAGTTGCTTTTCATCTTATTTGTATTAGGTTATTCACAAAGCTATAAACCATCTAAAGTATTGTAGTTTATCGTCCGCACCACTGGTGTTAAGCCTTCGCACGATATGTGTTGAGGCTCCGCACAATATGTGCGGAGGCTTCGGACGATGATAAAAAGTCGTATAAATGTTCTTATGATACAATCTTCTTATAACAAAGCAAGTCTTTCAAAAAAGATTTTCTGTCAATTAAGAATGTTTTGTAGTATGTATAAGTGAAATGTATAAGTGAAATGAAATTCAGAAAGGACTCTTGGCTTAGGAATAAAGTTGTTTACTGGTCGTGCACTTGCAGCGCGTTTCCAGTATTACGGATGATGATGTTCCTGCTGATTTCCATCTCCTTGTCGTGTACAGTCAGCGTAATATCTCCCTTCCTATTATCTCCTTCCACAATGATGACAAGCTTGCCGTGGAAGAGTTTCATATGTGGTTCGGTGAATGACTGCAACGAAGTTGGGTCGCCATTACATACGGCTTTGAAATGACCAGCACCTGATACGGTGAAGAAGAGTTCGTTGTCAGCATCGGGAACGGGATTGCCCTGCTCGTCAAGCATTGTAACTGTGATGTAAATAAGGTTAGCACCAGGGATACTACAGGTGGATTTGTCGGCTTCAAGCAGTAGCTTATGGGGCTCCCCAGCAGTGAACACAGAAACGGAATCAACCGTTTTGCCCTGCTCGTCAAATGCCACAACCTTCAGTTCCCCAGGCTCATAGACAACGTTATCCCACATCATTCGATAGCGTTTAGCACGTTGTTTAGCTTCTTCTGGTGTAGCGGCTTTTCCTGTAGCAGCCTCACCCTGCACCTCTTTTCCAGCCTTTCTGCATCGTCCCTGTGACTTTCCATTGACGAAGAGTTCCGTCTCCGGATAGCTTGAGTAGCAGAAGACAAGTGTCGTCTGTCCTTCACGTCCGTTCCATGTCCAGTGGGGGAGGAGGTGAAGCGTTGGTTCTTTCTTGTTCCAGACCGACCGGTAGAGATAGTATCGGTCCTTAGGTAGTCCTGCGAGATCGCAAGTACCAAAGTAGCTGCTACGGCTGGGCCAGTATTCATCATAGGGAGTCGGCTCTCCAAGATAGTCAGTCCCGGTCCATATAAACTGTCCAATCGTATAAGGGAGGTCCTCCATAGCGATGAAGTCTTCTTCCGGTAGGTTGCTCCATGAACACCATTGTGTGTCGTAGCTTGAGACCTGTCCGTCGCTGTCAGCCTCTGCTACGCCCCATCGTACAGGAAACTTGTATACTCCACGGCTTGAGACGGTTGAGGCTGTCTCAGTCCCTAAGAGAAAGCCTGCGGACAGTTGTGCTATGTTGCGGTTGTATTTATAGACACGATAGTTGAATCCCGGTACATCCATCACCTGTGCAAAGCCCGATTTCAAGGCTGCTTCCGCTTGGTCCATACCCTGTGTAACAGGGCGTGAGGGGTCTAAGCGGTGGCAGATAGCCTGTAGTCTTTCAGCAATCTGTCGTCCCTCTTCGCTCCATTGTTCGGGTATTTCGTTTCCGATACTCCACATCACGATACTGGGATGGTTGCGGTGATGTTTTACGAGGTTCTCCATATCCTTGTCAGACCAGTCCTTAAAGAATCGTGCATAGCCGTTCTTACACTTAGGATAGAGCCACATATCAATGCTTTCAGCCATTACCATCATTCCTAAAGAGTCGCAAAGGTGTACGAAGAGTTCTGAGGGCATATTGTGGGCGGTGCGTATGGCGTCTGCACCCATATCCTTCATCTGTTTTATCTGTCGTATCAGTGCGGCTTTGTTTTCGGCAGCTCCGAGTGGTCCGAGGTCGTGATGCAGGCATACACCTTGTATTTTTCTGCTGACACCATTAAGCTGAAAGCCCTTTTCACGGGAGATGGAAACCGTGCGGACTGCCGTCTTCGTCGTGTAAAGAGCCGTCAGCACATCTCCGTCAAGGGCATAGATCGTGAACGGAATGAGGACGGGATGCTCCGGTGTCCATGCAGTGTACCTTCCCTTCTTCCAGTTCAGCTCGCCATGCGCCATGCCTGTCTGGGGATTCACGGTAAGGGGAATCTTTTCAAAACTTCCGGAGACAGTGCTGACAGCGACCGCCACCAGCTTCTGTCTCCCGTCCCATCCGTCGACCTTTGCGTCAACGGAAAGCGTGGCACCGCCGGCATCCAGCCGGGTCGTACGCAGATAGACATTCCACGGGTCAATACGCAGCTCGGAGGTAAGGACGAGTTTCACCGGGCGGTAAAGTCCTGCCCCGGGATACCAGCGTGAACTTTCCTCACGGTTGTTGAGGTGAACAATTATTGTGTTTTCGCCTTCTTTTAGGTATTCTGTAGCATCAATACGAAAGGCGTTATAGCCGTATGCCCACCTTCCTGCTTCCTTTCCGTTGATGTAAACGATGGGTTCTGACATCGCACCATCAAAGTAAAGATAGGCGCGAGAGTATCTCTGGTGCTTCTTGATAGTCAGTTTATGGCTGTACCATCCTTCTCCTATCCACGGTAAAGCACCGCTGCGACCGCTCTTTTCTGTAGCCTGTTTCTCGCCATTCTGTGTGATAGCCACTCGCTGTAAGTCCCATTTCTTATCGAAGGGTCCGCTGATAGCCCAGTCATGGGGGATATTCACGGTCTGCCAATGTAGACTATCACGTGAGAACTGCCAAGTACGAAGTTCTGTTACTTGGTTCATAGCCCAGTTGAGGGTTGTATGACAAAGGAGTAGGAGGGTGATGAGGATTCTTGTTTTCATTGTCAAAAGTTGGAAGGTATAGTAATATTGTTGGTAAGAAAAACTAATGTGTGTGGGGTGGCTTGTGTCTTATGCATTGGAAAACATAGGCAGTCAGTGTTATAGGCAAGGCTTTGTAAGCGGTTTCCAACGTCCGTTAAAACGATTAACAGACGTTGGAAAAGTGTTGAAAAAGCTGAACCGTATGCGTTGATATGCTTCAGTAGAAGCCTTGTGAGAATATACGGTAGTTGGAAAAGCCTTTTAATACTTGAATGAACTGCCTCCTAAGAACTCTCTGAGTAGAGAGGTTGGAGGGAGATTGCGGAAAGGTAGTGGCGCAAAATACTTGAGGAACTTGCGCAGGCGATAGGCTTCAGCATACTCTTCACAGTTCTCAGGCACTTGTTCCAACACCTCTTCCGCCTGTGGTTTGATGACGGCAAGCTCAAAGAGAAGGGCAGTGTTGAACATAACATCCGCCTGTTCTTGATAAGGGAAAATCCACTTGTTCTCGCCAGCACGTACACTTGGCCAGCGGTGGATGGTTTCTTGTGCCGAACAACCACGATACTTGTAATCGCGAACAATACGACGAAGCAGGCGATTGTCGGTTGTTGGGATATAGTTATGGTCGTCCAACAGAATCGTTGTGAGGGCAGAGGCATAGATCTTAAACTTCTTGTCGTCTGCAATCTGCTCTGTTAGCAGAGGATTGAGAGCATGAATACCTTCTACAAGGAGTATGTTATTCTCTCCCAGATGCAGTTTATTACCACTCTTTTCACTCTTTCCTGTTTGGAAATTATACTTTGGTAATTCCACCTCTTCACCACGGAACAAGGCGTTGAATTGCTCATTGATGAGTGGAATGTTCAGTGCATAGATGCTCTCGTAATCGTATTCTCCGTTCTCATCCTTTGGTGTTGTCTCTCTGTTTACGAAGTAGTCGTCTAACGAAATCTGCACTGGTTTTACACCACTTGCTAATAGCTGGACAGAAAGGCGTTTGCAGAATGTTGTCTTACCGCTCGATGAAGGACCAGCAATGAGTACTACTTTAATCTCTTTTCGTCCAGCAATTGTGTCGGCAATCTGCGATATCTTCTTTTCTTGCAGAGCCTCACTGACATTAATAAGGTCGGTAGCTTGTCCGTTCTTTACCGCCTCATTGAAGTCGCCTACCGTCTTAATGCCTAAGATACTCTGCCATCTATGATGCTCTTTGAAGACTTCAAACATCTTGTCTTGGCGTATTAATTCACCTAATTTAGAAGGATCTTGTACGGAAGGGATGCGCAAGAGGACTCCGTCAAAGTAAGGCTCCAAACCGAAAAGATAGAGTTGTGCAGTGTTGGTAAGCATCGAACCATAGTAATAATCCTTGTAATCGTCAAGCACATAATAGATACAATAAAGACTGCCGCTGCTTTTAAGGAGCTTAGCCTTTTGAATGTCGCCTAATTCAGTGAACATCTTTACCGCCTCTTCGGTTGTAGTCTCGTAACGTTGAATAGGCATTTTAGCATCGATAATCTCCTGCATTCGTGTACGGATGCGGTCAACATCTTCTGTTGTAATCTCATGTCCGAGCTGGAGATTACAGTAGTAACCGTTTGATACAGGGATGTCTATGACCACAGAACTGGTAGGATAGAGGTCGTGAACAGCCTTACAGAGAACGAGAAAGAGCGAACGGGTGTAGGTGCGAATACCTGATGGTGAAAGCAGGTTGAGGAACTCTACGTCCTTATTATGATAGACACGATAATGGAGTCCTTCCACCTTATTGTTTACTTTCGCACTCACTGGTCCGAATGGCATTTGAAGATTAATTTCTTTATAAATGTCAGAAAGTGTACTTCCAATTGGGACTTCTTGAGTTTTTTTATTATTTTTGCAACGGATTTGCAGTACTTGTCTCATAATCAATGATGGTTAAATTTATGTTAGGGAACAATATTGTCCTTTGGTAAATAGGATTGTAAAGTTAGGGAAAGTTTTGCAGATATCCAAGAAACAGACATCACAAATTAAGTTATTATATGTCGATTTGGATTTTCTTTAAGCTCGTTGGTGCATTAGCTTTGCTGATGTTCGGTATGAAAACAATGAGCGAGGCTCTGCAGAAAATGGCAGGTCCACAGTTGCGTCACGTCCTTGGCGCAATGACAACTAATCGTTTTACAGGTATTCTTACGGGTACATTCATTACAGCTGCCGTACAGTCGTCAACAGCAACTACTATTATGACGGTCAGCTTTGTGAATGCCGGACTGCTGTCGTTGGTTCAAGCCATCTCTGTCATCATGGGAGCGAACATCGGAACGACGCTGACGGCATGGATTATGTCGGCTGGTTTCTCGTTTAATATTACCGACTTCGTATGGCCAGCGTTCTTTGTTGGTATCGCATTGATTTACTCTAAGAAACGAAAACTCATTGGTGACTTCCTTTTCGGCATCTCGTTTATGTTCCTTGGTTTGGGAACTTTGCGTCAGACAGGTATCGATATGGACCTTGCACACAATCAGGCTGTAATTGATTTTTTCAGTCATTTCGATCCAGAAAGCTTCCTAACAACTATCGTTTTCCTACTCATTGGTAGTGTGTTGACTATGTGTGTGCAGAGTTCTGCAGCTATCATGGCTATCACGATGATACTCTGTTCAACGGGCGTACTGCCTATTTATCAGGGTATTGCACTTGTGATGGGTGAGAATATCGGTACAACTGTTACTTCAAACCTTGCTGCCTTGAATGCCAACACGCAGGCTCGTCGTGCAGCTATGGCTCACATGGTTTTCAATATCTTTGGTGTTCTTTGGATATTGTGCGTCTTCCATCCTTTTATCAATATGATTTGCGGTTGGGTGGGCTATGATGTAACGATGCCAAAGGGTACTCCTGGCTTTGCTGCCAATGCTGCTAAGTTAAGCTTTGTACTTGCTGCTTTCCACACAACCTTCAACGTTGCCAACACAGTTATCCTTGTTGGACCTATTAAGTACTTGGAGAAACTGGTCTGCAAGATTATCAAACCAAAGGCAAACAAGGAGGAAGACGAGTTCCGTCTACACTTCATACAGTCAGGAATCATGAAGACTCCAGAGCTTTCTGTGCTTGAGGCTTCAAAGGAAATCAAGTCGTTTGCTGAGCGTATTCAGCGTATGTTCGGTATGGTTCGTGAGTTATTGGGTGAACAAGATATGGATAAATTTACCAAACTCTATAGCCGTATTGAGAAGTATGAAGGTATTTCTGATAATATGGAGATTGAGATAGCGAAGTATCTTGACCAAGTTTCTAATGCCCATCTGAGTGATGAAACCAAGGAGAAGGTGCGCTCTATGCTTCGTGAAATTTCTGAGTTGGAGAGTATCGGAGATGCTTGTTATAACATTGCTCGCACCTCTAACCGTCTTATCAATAGTAAGGAAGACTTCACACAGGAGCAGTATGATCACATCCATCAGATGTTTGAGTTGACAGATAACGCTCTGACACAGATGAATCGCATCCTTGTTGGTCATCGACAGGACAATGATGTGAATTGTTCCTTCAATATCGAGAACGAAATCAATAACTATCGCAACCAGTTGCGTTCGCAGAATATTAATGATGTGAACGACCATAAGTACACCTATGCAGTAGGAACAATGTACATGGATATCATTCAGGAGTGCGAGAGATTGGGCGACTATGTGGTCAATGTTGTTGAGGCTCGTATGGGTGTTCGTCAGCAAGACGCATAAAGAAGTCATTAGTTATTTTAGTTAAAAAACGCATATTGCAAAATAAAAGACCTCTCTTTCCTTTTGGATAGGGAGGTCTTTTCGTATATTTGCATTCGAAATTAAAAATATGTTGTGGCTTGATAAATGATGTGTTTAGATAGCCATAAAGCACAAGAAGCAATAGAAAAGAATGGTTTGGGGTATCTTGCAGTCTACTAATAGTAGCGTAATTTGTAAGGACTTACAGCTTTGTACGTTTGAAATTAGTTGTCTTTTATGGATAAACAACCCCTCTCTTTCATTGAGTTGTTGAAAGAAAACAATTTAATGGACACTTGTCTTAAAATATGAAGCTTTTAAATTAAATATATGAGTACAAGCGACTATGCAATTATCTTTATGAAGATTATGGGCTCTCTTGCCCTGTTAATCTACGGAATGAAGGTTATGAGTGAGGCTCTGCAGAAGATGGCAGGTTCTCAACTTCGTCACATTTTAGGTGCAATGACCATCAATCGTTTCACTGGAATGCTTACGGGTACCTTTATTACTTGTGCGGTACAGTCGTCATCAGCAACAACTGTGATGACGGTGAGTTTTGTTAATGCGGGACTGCTTACCCTTGCGCAAGCTATCTCGATCATTATGGGTGCCAATATTGGTACGACACTCACCGCATGGATTATGTCCTTGGGGTTTAATGTCGACCTAACCTTGGTTGTCTTCCCTGCTTTCTTTATCGGAATTATCCTCATTTACAACAAGAAACGGCGTTATATCGGTGATTTCCTCTTTGGTATTGCCTTCCTATTCTTCGCCCTTGTATTGTTGAGTAGTGGTGGTAAAGACCTTGACTTAGAGCATAATCCAGATGCAATTAGGTTTTTCTCATCCTTTGATACGAGCAGTCACATGACGATAATTGTCTTCCTGCTGATAGGAACAGTTATTACTTGTATCGTACAAAGTTCTGCTGCGGTAATGGCTATTACCATTCTGCTCTGCTCAACAGGTGTGCTGCCAATCTATCTCGGTATTGCTTTGGTGATGGGTGAGAACATCGGTACAACAGCAACAGTCAATCTTGCAGCCCTCGGAGCCAATACACAGGCACGACGTGCAGCCTTTGCCCACTTGCTTTTCAATGTCTTTGGCGTAGTATGGGTGATGTGTCTTTTCTATCCTTTCGTCAACTTTGTTTGTGGACTCGTAGGTTATGACCCAGTAAACGATAAGTCTACGGCTGCAGAAAAGGCTGCTACCTTACCAATTGTATTAGCAATGTTCCATACATGTTTCAATGTTTGCAACACAGCCTTGCTTATTTGGTTCATTCCACAGATGGAACGTGTCGTATGCTGGATTATTAAATCGAAGGCTAATAAGGATGAAGATGAGTTCCGCCTGCGTTTTATCCATTCGGGTATCATGAAGACCCCAGAGCTTTCTGTATTTGAGGCATCAAAGGAGATACATTCATACGCAGAGCGTACACACCGTATGTTTGGTATGGTGCGTGACCTTCTGACGACAAAAGATGATGATGCTTTCGAGAAACTCTATGAACGTATAGAGAAATACGAGGGTATATCTGATAATATGGAAGTAGAGATTGCGAAGTATCTTGACCAAGTCAGCAATGCACACTTGAGTGATGACACGAAGGAAAAGGTGCGTGATATGCTTCGTGAGATTGCTGAAATTGAGAGTATCGGTGATTCTTGCTTCAACATTGCACGAACGATTAGCCGCCTACGCAGTAGCAAGGAGGAGTTTACAGAGAGTCAGTATGACAATATCAAACAGATGTTTGAACTCACCGATGATGCTTTGACACAGATGAGTGTTGTATTGATAAAGCACAAGCGTGAGGTCGACGTGAATCGTACTTTTGCTATTGAAAGCGACATCAACAACTACCGTGCTCAGTTGCGCACACAGAATATCAATGATATCAATGAGCATAAGTATAGCTACACTGCTGGTACGCTGTATATGGATATCATACAAGAATGTGAGAAACTGGGCGACTACATCGTGAATGTCGTTGAGGCTCGTATGCGTATTAGAAAGTAATTGGTTGCGCATTGGCGTTTTATGCTCGGCTGTTGAGTATCAACAGCTGAACAAACCGGCTTAATCAATATCAAGGCAGGGACATACTTAATGTGTGTTCCTGCTTTTTTAGTGTTCTGTCTTCCATAAATTATTCCCATATCAGTTTATGTTTGTAAGCTATTTTCGTATGGTTCAAAACCAATACATGCTCTTTTGGCTTCTTAAAGATGCCTAATTGACTTGCAAAAGGTGCCCTTTAAGACCCTTACTAACGCCCTTTTGAAGTCCAATTAAGCATCTTTTCTTTCGGTACTTTATAACTGTTTGATTTCCTGTTGGTTACAATCCTGCTTTTTATAGGTGTTTTTGTCTTTATTTTTAGATATTTTACTCGATATTTTGTCATGTTTTTTCAGAGTATAGAAATGGGTACAGCGTGTGTATTCTTTGTTTCGTCAATAACGAAGATACTGTGCAAACTTCCTATACAATCAATTGTACCAAGCGTGTTGAGCATGAATTGTTGATAGCTTTTCATGTCACGCGCATAGACTTTAATAAGGAAATCGTAGTCACCACTGGTGTTATAACACTCTGTGATTTCTTCAAGATTCTGCACAACGTCCATAAACTCTTGTATGAGTTCTTGAGAATGTTTTTTAAGTCTGATATTACATAATACCATTATACCGTTGCCAACCTTATGAGGATTTACAACCGCCATATATCTTTCTATATAACCATCACGTTCTAATCGCTTCTGTCGCTCAAACGTTGGTGAGGTTGACAGATGGAGTTTTGCGGCTAATTCTTTTACCGTAAGATCAGAGTTACGTTGTAGAATACGTAGGATTTTACGGTCGGTATCATCTAAGTTCTCGTTGTTATTCATTTTGATATGTTTTGTTTTTGCAGAATATTATTCTACTGTTTAATGTAAATGTGGGGTAAAGGTAGTGTATTTTTCTTATTTTTGAAGTATATTTTGACAGTAAATTGTTTTATCGTAACTTTGCAATCATACTTAAGAATAAAAATAATAAAGCAAATAAAGATATGAAAAGAAATCTTGAAACTATATGTATTCATGGTGGGTGGCAACCTAAAAAAGGCGAACCTCAGCAGTTACCCATTTATCAGAGTACAACTTTTAGATATGAGACCAGCGAGCAAATGGCACGTTTGTTTGACTTAGAGGATAGCGGTTATTTCTATACTCGTTTGGCAAACCCTACTAATGATGCTGTAGCTAAGAAGATTGCTGCCCTTGAAGGTGGTGTTGGTGCTGTGTTGACCTCTTCTGGCCAGGCTGCTAATTTCTATGCTATTATTAATATTTGTGGAGCAGGCGACCATTTTGTGACTTCCAACACTATCTATGGTGGAACCTATAATCTCTTTGGTGTGACACTGAAAAAGTTGGGTATTGAATGTACTTTTATTGACCCAGAATGGGATGATGAAAAGATTGAAGCAGCTTTTCAGCCAAATACAAAATGTTTCTTTGGTGAAACAATCTCAAATCCTGGAGGTAAGGTGTTTGACATCGAACGCTTTGCAGGAATTGCTCATAAGCATGGTGTACCACTGATTGTTGATAATACGTTTGCTACACCAATCAACTGTCGCCCTTTTGAGTGGGGGTGTGATATCGTTACTCATTCTACGTCAAAATATATGGATGGTCATGCTTCACAGGTAGGTGGTGTTGTTGTCGATTCTGGTAACTTTGATTGGGAAGCTTATAGTGAGAAATTCCAGGGATTGACTACTCCTAATGAGAGCTATCATGGACTTGTTTATACGAAATCATTTGGTAAACTGGCATATATTACTAAGCTTATTACTCAGCTGATGAGAGACCTTGGAAGTATTCCTGCACCACAAAACTCATATCTGCTTAATATAGGTCTTGAAACCTTACATCTTCGTATGAAGCAGCACTGTGATAATGCACAGAAGGTGGCTGAATGGTTGGAGAAGAATGAGAAGGTTGCGTGGGTGAACTATTGTGGTCTTCCTTCAAATAAGTATTATGCTTTGGGACAGAAGTATCTTCCAAATGGTTCATGTGGTGTCATAGCCTTTGGTTTGAAGGGTTCAAGAGAGGATGCAATCAACTTTATAGATCGTTTAGACTTCGTTTCAATCGTAACTCATGTGGCTGATGCACGTACTTGTGTTCTGCATCCAGCAAGTCATACTCACCGTCAGTTGACAGACGAACAACTCCGAGAGGCTGGTGTAGCACCAGACTTAATCCGTCTTTCTGTTGGTATTGAGAATGTAGATGACATCATTGCAGACATTGAACAAGCTTTGAAGTAATTCAAAAAATGATATAAAAAAGGACACCCAATTATTGAGTGTCCTTTTTGATTTTATAATTTTATAAAACCCTTCCCCTCGATTTGTTTACCCATCCCCCTCTACGGTAATTACTCCCCTCTCCTTTCGGAGAGGGGGCGGGGGTGAGGCTTTTTTATCCCATTACCCTCACTACTTCCACTGACCTTTCAAGCCATTCTTCCATCTGCTTGTAATTCTTCTTTTCCCATACATCTTTGAAGTTCATAAACTCATGGGCAAGGCGACTTTCATAGGCGTTACGGCGATAACTGGTTAGTTTTCCTTGTTTCATAATTTCCACGCTACCAAGTTCGTTTGCAGGTGTTGGGATATGTATCCACCCTTTTTCTCCCTGTATGAGTATAAACGATGGACTGCTTGAATCCTTTGCTGCAGTACAGGTTGCCGTCATTGTAGGGTAGGAGAGTACCATTACGCCTGAGGTGTCAATACCGTTATGCCCTCGGTTGGCAAAATACTGTGTAGCGGTAGGTTGTCCGAAAAGACCGATAACAATATTTATATTGTAGACATTGAGGTCGTTCAGCGCACCACCCCCTAAGTCTGGATTGAAGGCAGGGGCAATATCACCCTGTAAATAGCGTTCATACTTACTTGAATATTGTGAGAAATTACACTGTACAAAGTGAATGGGACCAATCTTCTTCAGGCTATCTTTGACCATGTGGAAGTTAGGCGTATGAATAGGAGAGATAGCTTCAAAGAGGTATAGTTTTCGCTCTCGTGCCATTGCTGCTAATTCCTCTGCTTCAGCAACAGTGAGGGTGAAAGGCTTTTCTATAATTACATTTCTACCTGCCTCTAATGCCTTGCGGGTGAATTCGTAATGGACACTGTTGACTAAGGCAATATAAACGAAGTCGGCTTTGTCTTCTTTCAGCAATTGAGCATAGTCTGTATAAATACGCTCAATATGATTCATCTTCGCAAGAAATTCCGCTTTTTCCTCATTCCTGTGTGAGAATATACTGGTGATTTCTATCCCTTTTACTTCTGTCTTGAGCAGTGTGATAACCTCTGTGGCTATCATTCCTGTTCCTACAATGCTAATCTTCATCTTTTCTATTGCTTTTAAGAGTATGTTCTATGGGCTAATTTTCTATGGGATAAGCCTATAGAATGTGCTTTGTTACTTTCCTTATACAACAAAAGTAGGGAATGTTTTGGAAATAAAAGGGGAAATGACTAATTTTGTTGTCTCTTAACAAGCATTAGTTGATATGAATAATAAAAATTTTTTATTCCTTTTTGCATCTCTTTTATCTATTACTATTATAGCTGGATGCAAAGCTGAAAAAGCATCAGCTGCGGAGAAAGTGAAGGATTCTGTGGCTTCTTCTTCTGTTGTTTCTGACTCTGTTGTAGTGGAGAAAGATGTTCCCTTGGTAGTTGATTCTATTGGTAAGTCTTATAATACAAAAAAGGGAGAAGTAGACCTTGCTTATTCCTTCCCTGTGTCTGGTCCTCAACCGCTGGTCGATTCGCTTCGTGCTTACCTCTCGTCTGAATTGGTATGGATAGGGGATAGCTATAGTGATGAGGGCGTAGAGTCTAAACCTTATAGTAATTTTGCAGATGGTAAGGGAATGATAAACTACTATGCTAAGAATGCTTATAAGAGTATAAGCAAAACTTTAGATGAAATTGATGACCCAGATGTGGCTTGGAAACCCGAAATCTCCAAGTTTGTAATGAAGGAAAATGAAACGGATCGTTATGTTACGTACTATTCTTCTTTTTACACATATTCGGGTGGTGCGCATGGAATGGCTTCAGAATATGGGGCTACTTTTGATAAGAAGACGGGTGTCATGCTGCGGAATGTATTGAGTCCGAAGGATATAAAAGCACTTCAACCTATCCTCAGAGCTGGTGTTGAAAGCTATTTCAGAGGAGGGTATGAAAAAGAGAATGATGTTGAAAGCCGTGTAAAGGAAGATATGGATGGGCTTTCTCTCGAGAATGGTATTATCCCATTACCAGGAAATGGTGTTTATCTTTCTCCAAAGGGTGTGGTGTTTATCTATGGATTCTATGAGATTGGTGCTTATGCTATCGGAATGCCTACCTTTACTGTTCCTTATAAGAAGATTGGAAAGTTCCTTTCACCTGAGGCACAACGCCTTGCGGGGATTAAATAATCTTTCTTAATTCTGTAAGTTGGATTGAATTATATTGGGCTTTGAAGTTTGGGGTTAATAGCATTTTCGCTGACTATTCTCTCTTTTGAACCCAAATCGGTCATTAGATTTTAAACATATTGTGATCTAATGACCGATTGAGGTTGAAAGGAATAGTCTGTGTTTTTATTGGTGCATTAACCAAACAAAGCCTTTGGCAATTCTGACTCCGTTGTCTTGGAAATGGTTGCCTTCATTCCATTCCATCTTACAATTTACGCCTTTGTCTTTGAAGATTTGTTCTTGCCGTAGGATGTCTTTACTGATAGTTGACATCAATTTTGTTTTTGTTTTCTCCTCTTTGTCGCCAAGGCTGAGATACGCGTGTTCTACTTGTGGCTGGTGGGTGTCAGCATAGTCTAACCATCCTATATACCATGCAGAAGGGGATGCTGAGACTATTCCACGGAAAGGAACGTTCTGTTGATAGCCTGCCCAAAGGGAGAAAAGTCCTGCTAATGAATATCCGCCTAAGATGGTGTTGCTTTTGTTGAGCTCTAAAGAAAATTGTGTCTTTAAGGCAGGGATAAGTTGTTCTATTATATATAATAAGGTGGAATGAGCACCATCTCCAAAGGGAATCTTTCCAAATACGGGGGGAGCAGGCCAAGGGGTTAGCTCGGCATTCCATTTGTTTATACGAATAGCTATATGAATGAAAGGTGTTTGTGAGTTTTCTTCTATATAAGTAATTTGTCGCTCTAACTCCTCTCTATCATTGCTGTCAACGGGCTGAATGATGAAAAACTTTGCGTTTTCTTCGCTATGTAGGATACATGTGTGCTCGCCAATCTCAGCAACTTCTTTTTTATGTCTCATACTTTATAGTCTTGTTTTAGGTTACAAAAATAATCATTTTTAAGCAAATTAGTTGATTTGGGTCAATTTTAGATAAAAAAGTTCATTTCTTGAAAAAATAATCTTCAAAATGTTTGGTGGGAATGGATTTTCTCTATACCTTTGCATTCGCTTTACAAAACAAGCCGCTTGGCAAGTTCTTGAGAGCAACAAAAGAAAGAGTTCTTTGAAAAGATTTACATAAACAGAGAAGTAGTACA
>ERZ773018.1142-NODE-1142-length-14492-cov-4.060747_pt1 | contig 14492 bp, 11 predicted proteins | sample MGYA00580840_ERZ773018 | MGnify/ENA primary metagenome ERZ773018 (study PRJEB29015, sample SAMEA2738125) | human oral metagenome | biome: human oral; feature: human-associated habitat; material: saliva | place: China | collected 2256 ... | reverse complement strand
TCTTAAAGGCCTCTAGAATTAACGATCGGTTTTCAGAGTATAATTTACCTATAATAATTAGATTGTTAAATTAAAAGCACGCTAGATACCTTTAAGAGGGTATCTAGTTATAATGTTCTGTCAAAGTAAAAAATTTTTCAGTTAGATATTATTCAAGTGTTATGGGTACCACAGGCTCAGTAGTCTAAGTGGTGTGAAGATGAACTGTGGCTCTTCGTGCATCCATTGTTGCCTAAAAAGACAGTCACCATGAGGTGCCAGGCATGGCTATTAATCTAAACTAAAAAATGAAAGGATTAACAAATGCAAAACAAACAAATAACAATCACTATGGTAAACTTCGGCGGTATGTGCACTCAGTTGGGACTTATGTTTCTAGATGACACTTGCTGGGTTGTTGATTTCCTTAAAGACTACGAAAGTGTCCTTATTGGTTATACAGATTCAGATCTGTATAAATACCAAAACATTTTGGGTATCCGCTTCGAGAGTAAAGAACTTCTCGAAGATCTAGAGTTCGCTAGGATATTCGGCGGTTGTCTAATCGATAACGGTAGATATACCGTCGTTGATTATTTAGGGACTCTCGATAAGAGAGAGTCCCATACTTATGGTCGTACGACCATAGCTATGCGAGCATGGTTGGCCGCTGTTAATGGCTTTGATGGCAACTTCGAGAGTCTTCTAATGTCGGCAAGATACGTCGATAATAAACTCGACAAACGTCGAGACTGGCTAACGGATCTAAGGCTCTCTATAGCTACCTACAAGAGTGAAAACAAGTTAGTGTTAAAGCTAACATATGTTTCTAAAGGCGGATATGGGGATAATCTCTCAGATCCAGTTAAGCGTGTTCTTAGCCTTAGTGACTTCATAAAGTCTAAAGACCCTACGAAGTTCATTAAGGACCTTCTGCCAGAGATGGCAGAAGAGATTCAGCCTTACTGATCCGCTTATAACAACCTAGGAGACTTCCTTGTCTCCTAGGTGATGACATTATATTTTTTTACATCTAGATTCTAATTTAGATTAAGTTAGATATTATTTAAGTAGTAGTATAAAGATTATACTAACTTTAATAATCAATAAGGAGTTAAGATATGACAGTACAAGTGTTAACCTATGGAGACTTCTCTCTAGATATAGGATACATAAGTGGTAAACAAGAGCTTATAGACCTAAGATACGGTATGAGAGAAGAAGATGCTGAGACTGATGGTTATGATGTAGAATATACATTCTTATGGAAGTATAAAGATGTATTAGGAGTAGAGTTAGAATACGTAGATATCATTAAGCAACCTGAGATACTTAAAGAGCTAAAAGATTGCTATATAGATACTAATGTTGATAAGTGCAATCTAGTAGAATACGTAGATAAGTTCTTTAATAAAAGTATAGGTAGTAGTACCTACTATGCAGAAGATAGAAGACTAAAAAGAAACAGTTATAGTCTATTAGCATACCTAAGTTACTATTTAGGTGTTAGTGTAAATGAACAACCTCTACGTAATGCTTATCGAATACCAGATATAGAAGAGTATGACCTTAACTGGTCTGATACGGATTTGAAAGGTAAGTTAAATCCTTATAGTATGACGCTAGGTACATTAAACATAAGTACTGACGTAGAAGAAGATCTGTTAAGATTGTCTATATGTGCTGAATGGTATTATACTGTTATAACGAATACTGAAGTAGTAGTTATAAGGTTATCTAAAGCTGTTAGTGAAGGGTTAGAAAAGAGGATACTAGAGATACTGAATGACAGTATACCTAAGTTAGAACTATTAGAGCAGTTTAAAGACAAGAAAGATATAGTTAAAAGAAAGGAAGTATGTGATGAGTAAAGAAATAGCAATACTAAGACTATGTGGTAAACCTATGGGGTTGATGATCAATCCTACTGCTACAACAGAGGTACAAAGAGAGATCATAGACCTAGTAACCAATAGTAGTGAGTATGGTATACGAAGTATTGACATGGTTAAGTTCTATAGGGTAATGGGTATAGAAGTGATTAACCTAGAGTTACGTAACAGTATGGATATAAGCGAGTTAGAGAAGTACTGGGGATGTATAGACGTGATGGTAAGCGACTACCCAAACCTTAAGTGGGAGCATAAGAAACTAGATTTCTTAGAGTACTATAAGACTGTAATAGAGAATGAGTGTTTTGATTATAACACTGGAGAATATAACAACAATACCTATATAAAATGTGGTATCCTATGGTTATATAGGCAAGCTAAACGTAATGTAGAGTTTAAATACATAACGTTAATGAAACATGCTATACGTCCTACTACGAGAAAAGAAGAAGACGAAGAGGAAGATATAAGAGAACTTACGATTAAGTTTAAGTATGATCATAATACTGATAAGTTATCGGTAGACGCTAAACTTACGGATAAGAAAACTCTTACTAAAGAAATAGATCTAAAAGGATTTGAAGAAGATCCGGAAATCAACATGTACAAGATTATAGAGTCTATAGCTTGTGAGTTAAGGGATATGAGAGTATACACAACTAATGTAGAGTAGGTAAGGTTAACCTTACCTACTCTACTATTTATTATTTTAGATAGGACATAAAAATGTTCTGACTAAAGTCTTACGTTAATTTAGAAAGGAAAGCAGTATGGAAAAGAGTTGGAAAGAACAGTATGATAACTATAGTAAACGGTTACCGTTCTACGATCTCAGGAAGTGGTATGAAAAGGATGGTAGTAATAACTTCGCTAGTTTAAATGTTAGTATCTTTAAAGGCTGGATAAGTCTTAGAGTAGGCGTAGATCTGAAACAAGATGTTAAGAATCGTGATAAATGGAGCTTAGTAAGTTTACCTATGGATATAGGATATACATCATTCGCAATGATACTGAACTTTATTAAGAGTGGAGATAAAGATTACCTTAAGATACCTATCGTTAGAACTAGTAAAGACGATAATGGTAAACCTATAAAAGATGCTACTACTACAGTAGCACAGTTGGTTATAGGTAAAAACGAGAAAGAGTATTACTTCGGTATACTATATCCGCAGAAGACTAACGTACATTTTATATTGCATCCGCAGATGCCTGGTAAACAATGGCTAGTAGCTAAGAAAGATGGTCTAGTAGATACGTTAGAGCTAAGTAGAGTATATGCAATAAGTTATTTTACTAACTTACTTAAAGACCTTGATAAGGTAAAAGAAGAGATGACTACGTTATTTAACAAAGCATATCCTACTACTGTAAAATCTGTAAGTACTAACGTTAGTAGTAATACTACAGCTGTAGAAGAGCTAAATATAGACTCGTTATAGTTAAAACCTAACTTAACCTAAGTTAGATATTATTTATATACAGACAGTAACTAAAGGAACAAGGAGCAATATGTTTTATCTAAAGTATGAAAACACTGGACAGACTGATGTCTATGTAGTTAAAGCTACATCAGAGGCTAAGAAACTAGCTGGAGTAACTGAGTTTGAGAATATTAAGTTACCAGGTTATAATATCATCTTCAATACAGAACTGAAGATTAAGAATGCTAGAGAGAGTTTAGTAGCGTTTAACCTACTTAACGAATACGTCCATTGGAGAGGTGATGAGTATATCGAAGAGTTATATCGCGGATATGAGAAACTTTATAATCTATCGTTAGAGTATACTATGGCTAACGATAGAGATAGTGACGTTATCAAGAGTAACTTCTGCATGCAGTTAACGAATGTCATAAGTCTATTAGACATAGACTCTATCCATAAGTACATAACAGAAGTACATAGACTAGTTAAACCTGTTATAATCAAAGACGAGTTCGATATGCAAGTAGAGACTGATGGGTTAGGTACTAAGAACCAAACTTACATAACAGAAGAGTACTACTGGTTGATGGCGTTGATAACTATCTTCAAAGCTACTTATGGCCCATTAGCACAGTTAGTCTACGGTAGCTCTGATAATGCTAAGAAACACCCAGAGTTACAGATGTTAGATATACTACGACAACAACCGTTAGCTAAACATTTTAGTTTCATTAAGCTAAGAGTATATGTAGCTACTATCGTAGAGAAAACATTCGATAAAGATAAGATAGGAGATCATAGAGTATTAAGTACACAACTATCTAGAGATGTTATACCTATGTACTATCTTAGTAAAGCTATGTTCAGTAAGATGATAGTGTTAGATCAGTTAGAAGATCCTAACGCTAGTGACTTCGATATAGTTCGTTATCTCTATAGGGATGTTAATAGTAAAATTAAGAATGATAGTGGTAACTCTTCAGAAGCTATAAGGAATAAGAATAAACCTAATGAAGCAGAAGTAGATGGTGAAGATAAAGAGTCTGTTATAGAGTCTTACCGTATAGCTACTGATGTACCACCTGGTATAGCAGTAGAGATGAACTGGGCTACTAAGACAGTAGATAGGATACTTAAACAGTTACCTATAAAAGTTAGAGAAATTATAACAGACGATAACTTAAGGATGGGTATACAGTTATCAGGTACATTTACACCTGATGCTATAACTAACATACATTTAACGATCCTAGGTACGTTATTTAAGAGTATCATAGACCCTAGAGGTCTTAAGTACCTACAAGCTACAAATATTTACAACATGATAGCATTAGGTTATGCTATACTTATGGGTATAGATAATAAACCATTAGCATACATGTTAGTAAGTAGAAGAACTGCTAGTATGGAAGAAGCGACTATGAATATTTCTAGTAACCTTAACGCAGCTAAAGCTAAAGGTTATAGAGATGATGAACTTAGTAGCTTATATCCAGAACGATATATCGATAACATTAAAGGCGATGAGAGACCAGGTGATCTAGTTATCTTAGATTGGGTATCTAATCGGTATATAGAGATGAATAAATATAACTGGATAACTCCTAGTGTACTAGGTGTAGGAGTTAAAGATATACTTATATCAACTCTTAAGAATAAGCTAGTGGATTTTTTAATAGATAACGAACTACTTAACAAATAACAAGAGAGGAAAATAACACATGAGCGGATACGAATATACACCAAGTGGCTATGGAGCTATGTTAAATAAGCATAGAGATGTTAGTAACTTTACACATACGTTTTTTATACAAGATCTAGTAGTAGCCCCTACTAGAAATGAAGGTTATCAACAACAGGTAGTAAGGTCTTTTATATCAGATGTAAAAGAAGGTGATGCTAATAGAGTTATGGAAGATATCTTACGTAGTCAAGGAGTACTAAGTAATAACAACCAGAGTACGAATAACATGGTTCGTATAGGAGCTAGTCCTGTATCTAATGCTAATATCGTAGATGGATGGACCGCTAATAGATATACTTTTAAACTTAAGGTACGTTGCACACCTAAGGTAGATGTACCAAGCAGAGTAGCGGGTTATAATAACGATACATATGATCTTATCATAACAGGTTATTCAGAAGGATCTAGAGACTTTATACATGTCGACCATACAGGTAGAGCTATACCAGATGAAAATCTATTATTCCATGTTAACTCTGTTCAGAGAGTAGAGATAGACAACAGTCGTAACTGCATAAGAGCTATACAAAACTTAGGTGTTACTACCCCTATGAACTTTCAGAACTCTCCTGCTAACATATGTGTAAGACCACAAGATATTTCAAGTAGCATCGGTGGTAAATCTCTAGAGAGTACATTCGGTAACAGAGCATATTCTGTACCTATCGTAAGTAACGATGTAGCATTAGAGTTCGATAGGTCTCATATGGTTGGTAAACAGTATGTTAACAAGATACTGAACGCAGTAGTTAACTCTGCAGTACAACCTGACTTGAACAGAAGCTCTATCAATTCTATGTTCGGGGATATATCAACGTCTATAGTATCTGGAGCTACTACTGAATTAACAACTAGAGTTATCAATACAGATGTGTTCGTACAAGCGTTAGCACAAGTTAATTTTAACAAAGAAGATATATCGTTTAATATACAGCACCTTAAGGTGCTAGACCCTACATTTACAACTGACCGTATAACGTATGGTAATGTTATAGACGATAATCGTTTTAGCACAGATGGTATAATACAAAGTGTTTATACCAGTCCTATGGACCGTGCTGATAAAATAACTGCTAAAGTAACAGAACTACATAACATCATCTTATCTATCCTAACTAGTAACTTCCTTTCTAGTATCAAAATCAGAATACGTAATGTCTATAAGCCGTTAGAGAATGGTTTTGGTATGGCATTACAACCTGAGTGGTATGTTAACAAAGAAGATATAGCATGGACATATCAACCAGCAGCTGCTAATGTTAACGCTGCTATGCTATTAGAGCGTTCTATAGATGGAGCTGTTAAGTTACTTATAGATCCTATGCTATCGGAGTCTGGTCAGTTAGAGTATGATATTATAATAGCGGCTGATGTAGCGTTAGATACATCTATTTCCATATCTATAGGTGGTAGAGAACCAATACTATATAGATTCCCTACATTTAGCGATATGTCGTTTACTCCTATGGTAGGAACATATGAGATTAAAGATCACTTAGTAACTAACTTAGGAGTCTTAGTTAATAAAATAACTAGTAACGTGATAGATACTCCGTTATACGACAGTTACGGATATCATAACTCGCCTATGAATATATAACATCGAAGAAAGGAAATATTAAAATATGAAGTTATACGACTTTTACGCTAATATACTTAAGTCTTTTAACATCAAGATTTCAGATACTGGTTTTCTTCAGTATCTGAGTGATGGTGAATATATAGACTTAACACGAAGGAAAGGTATGGCTATAGCACTACCTACAGAAGAGAACCTTAAGAACCTATATGTGCTAGATAACAACGGTAAATATACAGCATCATTCTTAATATTTAACCCGTTATCAGAGCAAGCAGCTGAAGATGGAGTAAGTTTAGATATACTTAAGGATTGTGTACGCATAGCATTTATGGGTGCTCTGAAAGTATTTGGAGATCTTATCCTAGTAACTTATAATAACCCTAAGTTACAAGCTGATCTACCTATGGCTATCAATGCTTTCATAAAGGATGCTAAAGATAGTACTATCCCTGGTATGAAATCAGGTGGTAAAGCTATAGACGATACTACAATAGCTAAATGGGATAAACTAGTTAATGCCTATATGACTAACTATGAAAATCCTTTGTTCCAGTTGGTTATACCTAGAACTAAGAAAGCTGCGGATAAAGACTCTAATACTAGAGAAGCTAGGTTAACTTGCCCGTTATGGAATGACGTAAGAGAAGCATTAGAAACTATCTCTAACGCTAGTGATGAAGAACAAAAAGAAAAGGTAGAGATACAAGGTGTTAAACTTCGTTATAAAGACCTTAAAATCTTTAACGATCTGTTAACAGTGTTCATGGTAGGTGCTAATGAGAAAGGTGCTATAGTAGCTGGTACTAAAGATACAGAAGCTCCTGGGTTCATAGCTCTTATGCTACTATTCCATAACACTATGACTGTTATCAACGGTTATTTAGAGTCTATGAGAGAAGCAGATCCAGTAGAAGCAGATGGAGCTAAATGCGTAATAGAGTTTAACGCTAATGACATAGAGACAGCTCCGTTAGTCTATAAGAAAGATCTACTGCTTATACCTAATGAAAATGAAGTTAATATGGGTAGTTCAGTTGTTAATGCTAAGAAAGGTACTAACTTAAACGTTAATAATTTACATCCGTATGTTCAATCTGCAGTTGAGTCTACTCAGAGTCAGCAAGAAGAAATAGCTGTAGTACAACAAGATGTACCTAAAGATGGTATGGCAGCTATGTTAGGTAACAGAACTGGTATGAACCAACTACTACAAGGAGCTTATCAGGGTATACGAGTTATGCAACCTACTATGCAAATGTATCAACCACAAGTAGCTCAACCTGTTATGGCAGATACAACAACTAGTAACAGTACAGCTCCTAAGATGGTAAGTAGGTTATCACCACAGTATAACTCTCAAGCTGCAGCACAAACACTAGCAGCTCAGAATATGCAAAAGATGGTACAACCACAGCCTATGATGATGCAGCAGCCTATATATGGTTATTCACAACCACAGCTGATGCAACAACAGTATATGGGCCAACCTATGATGATGCAACAACCTATGGTAGCATCTCCATATGGTAATCCATATTTTAGATAACATAAATATCAAGAGTAACTAGAGCCCGCCACTCTAGTTACTCTTATTTTTTATTTTTTCTGTTCTTATAAAAGCATTTAGATATCTGCTTAGTATTCTATCGTCTACGAATATGAACTGCAGTCTTTCGCCTCTATAGTCTTGACTATTTTTATATCCATTAACTAACATAGTAGGTAGTACATAGTCTGGTGCTATGTTAAACTTACTTATAAGTAAACCTTCTAAATCACATTTAAACTTCTTAGCGTCAGCTACATCAACACTTCCTACTTTATTAGCGATAACATACTCTTCTCTTAGTATAGGATATACTGCATGCCACATTTTATCTATATATAAACTTTTATTACTATGCGATATACTATTACTTAATTTATCCATTATTATACTCCTCTAGTATTAATTCACGAATTTTAATCTTCCTTACTTTCCGATAAGTGATTCAACATTTTTTAACCATAGAGGAGTAAACACATGACTATAGAAGAGATAAAACAGAAAGGTAAAGAACTTATCTTACTTAACGAAGCTAAGAACGTACATTCTTTTATTAAGCAAGATAATGATATAGTATACGGTTATATTAACTCTACTACTATACAAGATCTACTAGAACGTATAAATAAGTATATTAGACTTAATATGCAACTAGGAGATAGAACTTGGAAGGAAGTACTAGAAGAAAAATTCCCTAATAACATAGACGTAGAATCATTATGTTATATACTAGATGCTTATAGAGATCATAATGATGCTAACTTAGGTTTAGATAATTACTTAGATAGTAGAGATCATCTACATGAACTAAATAGACAAGTAGACTATTGGCTATATAATATTAACTCTATCTTTATGTATAACATTAAGAAAGAGTATCTATTAGAACCTTTAACAGATTATACTAAAGACATGTATGCTTATAATGTTATATATGGTCTTAGTTTGCTTATGCTTAATGGCGTAGCTAGAAATAACTACAAAGGAATACCATATAGCTATTTTATGTCAGAGCTTACTCAGTTAGGTAGACGTAAAAAATACCTAGACGATAGAGACTTTGAGTATGAATATAAATATGATCTGATAGGATACTCACTAGGTGGTTATGGTTTATATAGTGCAGCACGTACTAGTATTAAATCTTATTATCAAATGGGTAAGATGGCACACTTATTCTATAATGGACTAAAAGTAGGTGTAAGTATAGATCATTACTTTAAGATCATAGACAAAATGATAGATAATATTGTTAATAAGAAAGATGATCTAAATATGGAAGAGTATGAAGATGCTTCTAATGTACCAGAACTAACAGATGAAGATAAGCTAGGTATGATAAAAGGACATATAGTCTATACACTTAATAAAGCTAAAGCAGATGGCTTACAAGTAGATCAAGAGTATATAGATTCTATCGTACAGGAAGTAACTAAATAATAACTTTATATAAGTTAGATATTCTTTATATACTAAACATAACATTTAACAAGGAGAAAAATATGAGTAACAAATACGAACACCTACGTGTTCCATTGGAGAAATCCTCTACAGAGGTTATTATCCCTATAGATCCTGACTTGATGATACGAGAAGAGCTAATTGGTCCACATGCTGTTAACTATGCAGTACAACATAACTCATCAGCTCGTTCTTATATGTATACAGCACATCAATCTCAATCTGTAACACTTATAGACGGCGATATTCCTATCGTACAGACTGGTGTTGATAAACAATTATCTAAACATACATTTGGACCTATGATAGAAGAAGATGCTACTGTTATGCGTGTAGTACAACGATATGGCGGTATATCAGATAGCTATGTACATGAAGTAACAGAAAAACTCTTCTTGATACTTAAACAGGAGCTAGATGAGAATAATAAAGTAGTAAAAACATTAGACATAGTTAATGTACCGTTATTCCATGCTGGTTACCATCAGAACTTTGGTTTTTCTTATGTACCTAATACAGAAGTATTAGATACTATACGTAGAGGTACTAAGTTACCAGCTGGTACACGATTAGCCGTATCTCCAGCTGTTAGAGAGAACGGTGGTTATGCGTTAGGAGTTAATGCTAATATGCTCTTATGTACGCACCCTGATATAGCAGAAGATGGTGTTATCATATCAGAGTCATTAGCTAAGAAAATGCGCTATGATGTATTTGAGACGAAGGCAGTAGAGTTCGGTTCTCAATACTTGCCTCTTAACATCTATGGAGATGAGAATGAATATAAACCATTCCCAGAGATAGGAGAACAGATTAACTCGGAATCTGTATTAGTAGCACTACGTAACTTTAAAGATTTTGGATTTAATAAAGCTGGGTTAGACGAAGATCCACTAGACTTTAGTCCAGCGTTACTCTCTGCTAAAGACTTACGTACATTCGATCCTATATTCGATAAATGTACATATGTAAGAGGACCAGGAGAAGATATAGATATAGGTAATGGTCAAACTGTTAAATCTGGAGTAGTTATAGATATCGTATGCTATAAGAACCCTAAGAAATCTTCAGACCTTTATCATGGTGTAGCTAAGATACCCGATAAGTATGCACGTAGTTATATAAAATACTGCGAAGATGTATTAGAAGCTTATAGAGGTGCTTGTGCAGAGCTAGAAGATAAAGAGTATGGGTTCGGCAATCAGAATATACAGAAGTCTCCTCAACTACGAGCACTTATAGTTAAAGCTGGTAAGATAGCTCATGAGGAGAATATGAGATTCATTAAGAGTAATGAAGCTCTTATGGCTCTTAGTAGAAGACTTAAACAAATCAAAGAGACTTCTACTTCTAACTTACCTAATAAATTAGGATTATCTAACCGTAATGAACCTCTAGATACATATAGAGTAGAGTTTACTATTAAGTATACTATTACATTAGGTAAAGGACATAAGATATCAGATCAGTCTGGTGGTAAAGGTGTTATATCCGATGTAAGACCAGATCATCTTATGCCTTATAACGAATTTGGTAGAGCTGATATCATAATGGACAGTAACTCTGTCATATCGCGTATGAATATGGCAAGACCTTACCACCAAGAGATCAATGGTGCCTCTCGTTATTGCCAGCTTAAACTAAGAGAGATGGCTAATGGTGTTATGGATACATATCAACTACCAGATACTCTAGTAGAACAAATGTTTACTTACCTTATGGGTCTATTAGGTAAGTTCAATACACCTCAGTTTGATTACTATTCAAATGCTGATATGGATCAGAAACGTGAGATACTTAACATATGTCTTAACGAAGAAGTATATATAATGCAGCAAGTTAGTAATCCTAAACGATTATATCAGATAGTTAAGGATATAGAGAACTCTGAATATGCTCCACCTAGAAGAAGAGTACACATTCCAGCACTTAGTGATGATGGTAAAACCATTACGGAGTTTATTACTAAAGACCCTATTTTAATATCTCCACTTTACACTATTCTGATATGTAAAACAGCGGATAATATGTTATATACATCTAGCCCTAACTTAAACAACTTTATGTTCCCTATACCAGTAACAGCCTCTAATAGAGATAGGTTACCATTTAGGAATACACCTACTAAGATACTATCTGAAACAGAAGGTAGATTATATCTATACTATGGTGGAAGAGAAGCAGTAGCTGAACTAAAAGATCGTGCTAATAGCTTACCAACACATAAAGCACTGTATGAGAACTTACTAGATGCACCACAACCTACTAACATAGACGAAGTAGTAGATAGAACTAAAACTCCATTTGGACAAGATAGCGCTATCAAACTTGTTCGTTCTATATTTAAACCGATAGGTATGGACTATACATATATTCCAGGTGCTGATTAACATACATAGAGAGTCTATATAGACTCTCTATGCTAATTAAAATAATATACTAGAGGGTATATAGTTTCATCTGCTTTCTCTATATGCCTTCTACGTGTTATTTTTCTCTAAATTGTTAAGTAGTCTTACTGCTATATAGCATATGCTATATAGCAGTAACTATTATTATTTTTTTATAATATGCTTACTAGAATCAGTTAGAGAGTGAGTATAAATAAATTAGATATTATTTATATACAGAAGTATAACACGAATAAGGAGAAAAAAGCATGAGTCAACCTACTGTAACTAGACCTATAGTATCAGTTCAAAAGCTGATGACTAAAACACCACAAGAACTTAATAAAGGTCTTAAGACTAATATCATAGTTCGTTTCGACGATGGTGTTGAGAAACCATTAACATTCCGAGAAGTTATCGTTAATCGTTATGTATGGGATATCTTTAAGTTATTTAATAACTTACCTATCTTATCTACGTTCGATATAACTAATAACTATGTGGCCGGTTATTATGTTTCTAATACGCTTAATAAGACATATGAAACTATCCTACGTTATCTTATAGATAATGTTATGGAACCATCTGGTAGTAGAGATGCATTAAATGCTATATGGCATAAGATGCAAACTACCTATAACGATATCTATAACGAAATAGTATTTAATAATCTTGACTATGTAAGTAGCCTAGATATTAATACATTCTTAGATATACAGTTACATCCAGAATTAGTAGCAGCTATGCGTAAAGTTAATGAAGCTAATATATCTAAAGCAGATGAAGTAGCAGAGTCTATCGAAAATGCTTATAAGGTACTACATAATATTCTAACCTCTGACGAGTACCATAATAACAAAATAGCACAAGGTTATATCTCTAAGACTATGAACCAAAAACAACTTAAGCAAGTGTTAGGTCCTAGAGGTAATATAACTAACCTATCTGAAGAACTCTATAAGAAACCTATACCATCTTCTTTTACATCTGGTATGTATGGTATAGACGAATTAGGTATGGAGTCTCAGACTGGCGCTAAAGCTCTAAGAGTATCTACAACTGCTGTTAGTTCTTCAGAGTTCTTCGCTCGTAAGATGCAGTTAGTTATGGGTAGAGTAGAGAGATGTGTAGATGGTAACTGTGGTCAAACAGATTATGAAGAATGGGAAGTCTTACCAGATAACGGATCTAGAGATAACCCTGTTAAATGTCATCTTCCGTTACTAGTAGGTAAATACTACTTTAACGAAGAAACTAAGAAAGAAGAGTTGATAACAGAGAACCATAAACATCTTATAGGTAAGAAAATAAAACTAAGAGTTGCTTATAAGTGTAAGTGGCATGATAAACGTTGCATATGTTCACGTTGTTTCGGTCAGATGGCTTATAATATACCTAAGCACTCTCATATCGGTCACTACTCAGCAACTGTTATTACTAAAGAGATGACACAGAAGAGTCTTTCTTTTAAACACGAGATTAGCTCCGCTAACGCATTACCTATTACTATCAACCCACTAGCTAGAGAAGACTTCGAAACTAAAGCAGAGGATAATACACACGTATTCTTACGTAAGAAGTATGTAATAGATAAAGTAGGTGGTTTAAAAGAAGTAGTATTCGATAATAAGAAAGATTTTGATATTTCTATTAAAGTAGCAGTATCATCAGCTAGAGGTTTAGCAGACATTACTCCAGCTACTGATGTTAAACGTTTTGCGCCTACATCAGTCTCTATGCTTTATAACCTATGGTTAATAAAAACCAATAGAGAGACAGGTGAAGTACGAGAGATACCAATTGAAATACGTAAAGGTAGAAAGGTAGGAAGTTTTACAACAGAGTTCCTATTACATATACAGAAAGCAGACTATAAGATAGATGCTGATGAGAATATTATTATTCCACTAGATGGATGGGATATGAATAAACCTATCATATTTATCCCAGACGTTGAGTTCTCGTATATTAACTACTCTAAATCTATTTCTAAGTTATTCGGTGCTTCTATCAACGGTAGTGGTAAACGCAAAGTAGAAGCTGATAGTGAAACAGACGATGTCTATAGTATTAATACTCAAAGTGGATTCTTACATAGGTTATTTACAGAGGTTAATAGTAGGCTATCTATCAACATAGCTCTTATCGAGGTTATAGTAGCTGCATTCTCTGTTAACAACTATGAAGCAGGAGATTACTCAGTAGCGCATGGTAGTGAATCAGCTTCTACTCGTAATATCAAGACTATCTTGACTAACGGGTCTATGGGAGCTGCTTATGCTTATCAAGAGCATATGGACACTATGATGTCTCCAACTGCATTTGATACTACACAACCTGTGATGAGACCAGTGTTGCCGTCTTGAAAAACGACGACCAGCTCTTGTCCAATGTCATTGCTAGTCAAATTGAGAGCCACAAACGTTTTGGGGGCGTAGTGCCTGAAGTAGCCAGTCGTCACCATGTCGAGG
>ERZ773018.1141-NODE-1141-length-14500-cov-5.333333_pt1 | contig 14500 bp, 19 predicted proteins | sample MGYA00580840_ERZ773018 | MGnify/ENA primary metagenome ERZ773018 (study PRJEB29015, sample SAMEA2738125) | human oral metagenome | biome: human oral; feature: human-associated habitat; material: saliva | place: China | collected 2256 ... | reverse complement strand
TCAATCTATTAAAACAAACTCTAGCTGGTATATCCATATTTTTAAATAATTCTTTACCTTCTTGTCTTACTTGTTTTAATAGTTCTCTTCTGTTGTGACATATTGTGCCTTTAAATCTCTCATCATTATCTATAATATATCTACCTGCTTCAAATATTGCTTGTCTTAATATTTCTTTCTTTATTACATATTTCATATCTTTATTATACTTCATCTTTCTATATTGTGTTTTTAATTTCATAATATATCTCCTTTATCTATGGTCTACTATTATTGTATCTATAGTTTGGAAACTATCAAAATCTGTCAATATTAGACTTAATAGATATTTATTTAATTTATTTTTTAATATAATATTATCCATTGAGTATTGTGATAGTTCATTAGTAAATGTAGTTATACCATTAATCATATTTAATTCTGATTCACCACAATATTGTAAATCATTATTTTCATCAATATGAATTACTAATTTCAATTTATGTGCATTCTCATTTTTAGTGTACTTCATAAATATTTTATATGCTCTCATAATAATTCCTCCTCATCTTTATCTCCAATATTTCTTTTCTTTCCTTTTATTGTACTAAATGCATTTACTTGTTTATTATAAGTACCTTCAACCTCACTACATCTAATAGTACCTAACTCTTCTTCAGGAAATCCTAGATAAGATATCATATTAAGTCCTGCATTATATAAGTCAAATCTTTCTATGTGATATAGGAAAGTCTCTAATATATCTACAGTTACTATAATACTATCATCAGGAAAAGTTATTAGTACTGATTCTATGTCTTGTCCTTCTTCATTAGTATCTATATATGGTGAAAAGAAAATTAAATTATTAACACTTTCAAATGAGTATTTTATATCTTTACTCCCTCTACTATGAATTAATCTGTTATTCCTCATTACAAATATTGGATTTTCTGTATCATAGTATAAAGATAAGAACTCTTTTAATACTCTAACAAATCTTGGTATATTACCATTATTTAAAAATATATTAGCTTGATTATTTCTACTAATCTCTAATGTAAGAAAACTAGAGAAGCTTAATTTCAAACTAATTAAAGTACTCTTATCTGAGTACTGGTTGCTTTTATATCTATATTCCTTATGGTATGACTGTCTAGATTTATCTGCTTCATCATATCCAAAATTACCTAACTTAACTTGGTGCTTTAATAATAAACCACCAAGTCTTAATACATCTGAACTTATTTTTTCTAAATCATCATATTTAGTATACATTAATTCTACCTCTATTTAAATTTTACTGTTATAGTATTTCTTGTATTATGTACTATAATACTCTTTAAGTTATATTTCTTATCAAATATTAATTCTGTATTATCTGGTATAGCTTTTACTATTTTCTTAATAATATTTACATTATTAATTATATCGTATTCATCTCTACCTGTATGGAATACTGTTTTAATATCTAATTTTATATCTAGTACTAGTATTAAGTCTAAAAGACTGTCTATAAGAGTTCCTTTTATTTTCCTTAACTCCATATATTGACCATCATTTCTGACTTCATCATTATAGTAGTCATATTTATCCAGCAACTCTAGAAATTCTAATTTAGTATACTGATGTTTATCAATTCTTTGAATATCCATTAGTGTCAACTCCTTATATTATATAGTATAAATAAGTTAAAAGTGTGGTAGATACTAATCTACCACACAAATTTCATTCTAGTTTCAGTATATGGATATTTATCATACACTTTATACTTATTATATGTCTCCCCATCTACATACACCTTATTCAACTCATCTAGTTCTTTAGAGTATATTACAAAAATATATTCTTCATCATGATGAACAATTTGGGGTACATATGTAGTGTTACTACCTACTGTAGATGGTGTAAATATTTGAGTATATGATTCCTCATTATGTATTTTATCTGCAATATGTGATTCATGATAAGTTATATGAGTAGTTACTACATGTCTAGTATAAAACCAATTTAAACATAAGTAAGTACATAATGTTACATATATTGCTAATAATATATTTCTTGCTGTTTTAATCATTAATGATACCACCTTATATTTTAGTATTCAATATTTTTCTAACTTGAGTTTTAATTATCTTTAATCTAGATTTATATTGGTTTACACATTCAGGAATAGATACATCATAACAATCAAAAAATAATCCACCATCTCTTAATCTACCTATCATCTGCTCAGTATTTACTTCAGACTTATATGTCTCAGTGTTTATTATTACTCTAAGATTAGCAATGTCTTTAGCTGTACCAAGTGACTTCATAGGAGATATTATTATTCTTGAATTATTATATACATCTTCCTTTACTTTAGTATTCATTTTAGAATGGTATACTCCAATCATATCTTTAGGATAACCTAACTCCTCTATCATATATTCTTTAAAACTTTCACATTCTTCTATTGTAGATATATAGATTATACATCTGTATCCACCAAATAGTTTACTGTATAATGCTAATGCATGTTTAATATATCTATATACTGGCATATTAGTATCTGAGAAAGCATACTGTGCATACTTAGTACTAGATAAACCTTTAACTGTTTTTAAACTTTCTCTCTTATACATATTAGCATTACTATTTAATTCATATATAACAGCCTTTAATTCTTTTGTAGATGTATCAAATAAATCCATTCCATATTCAGGCATATGTGAAAATGTTAATTGATATATCTTATTCATCTTAGGGTCAGATTGTTTAGGTGTAGCTGTTACATAAAAGGTTTTATTGGTATTAGTATGGAAGTCTGTCTTATACATGTTTTTAATTTCTTTATGTGACTCATCATACACCTTAATACCAATTTTTAGCTTTTCAAATAATTTATCTAAGTTTTTCCAACCAATTTTCCTAGCAATTCCATCTATAGTATCATGAGTTGTTGAGTAAAATTTATATTTTTCTGCATCAAAATTTTCATCATTCCATATATCAAATAAATTAGTTGGATTTAATTGTAATACTTCATTTTCTTTTATAGTAGTATATTGTAATACTCTGTCCACCCATTGTTGTCTAGTTTTACTATCAAAATTTATAACTAGAGCTCTAGCTTTAAATAATGATATACCAGCAATAGCACAATAAGTTTTTCCTGTACCAGTAGGCATAGTCAACATAAGTTGACTATACTTAGTGGTATATCTAAACTCCCCTACACCATAAAGATACATCAGAATTATCTTCTGATTATTATCTCTAGGTGGCACTACCATATCTATATCTATTTTATGTAGTTTATTAGGTTTTATATAGTTAAATCTTTCATCTTTATATTGCATGAATTCATTTAACCCTATTCCTTTCGGAACATACAAAACCTTATTATTTTCATCATACTCAAGAGCGACATCTATCACTTTGTAATAGATGTCGTCAAAAGTAGTTAATGCTTTTTCTAATCTTTTATCTTGACCTAGCTCATAATTATATATCTTATAAGCTGTACTAGTTACATCAATCATATCTCTAGTCCTTTTTAGTTTTATTAAGCATTAGATTATTAAACCAATTAGCTCCTGTCATTCCTGCTACTCTTTTATCATTCTTTCTTAATATACTTCCAGATACTTCTACAGGTTTAGCTTTTGTAAATGATTTATGTTCTGCAACAGGTTTAGCTGCACCAAATCCAGCTAAACCATAGAATGCATTATTAGCTGTAACTTGTTCTTGTCTTAAATATGCATTATGCTTTTTAGCTATTATTAATTCTTTAGAATTACTAGTCAATTTAACATCTTCTTTCTTTTCTAATTCCTTAGTATCCCCTATTGATATTAATTTATCTTCAGGTTTTCTTTCAGCTAATGCTTTTTCTGCTTCTTCAACTGTAGTAAAACCTTTTTCACCAGGATTTAATAATCCTAATATATTATTTCTCATTCCTAATTTCTTTTCTATATTTCCTATACGCATATTATTTATAGAATCTACATTTACATATAATATAGGTTTTCCATTTTTAATATATTTACATGCTAATATAAATTCTGATGTATTGTTTATATCAAAATAGAATCTATTACCATCTTGTACCATACTGACTTTTATAAAATCTTCCATATACTTACTAACCATAGTATTAGAACAAGCTAATTCATTATTTTCATCAAAGTAAATTAATGCTGTTCCAATAGGCAAATTATCTAATGATGCTTTTATATTAGGTCCTATAGTTTTAGCATGAAATAATGCAACATCTTCAACAGCACCTTCTAATTTAGTAGCATAATGTCTATTCTCAAACCAAGTTAATTCAGTATCTTTTTGTATAAAATCTTCATTTTCAATATAATCATACTTAGCCATTATATTTGAAACTAAGTCATGAAATTCTTCAGTATAAGTATATCTTTCATTTTTAGCTTCTTTTATAAAGAAGTCTTTTCTATTTTCACCTTTTAGAAATCTAAAAGCACCAGCTCTTCCTAATTGTACTAAGTTTCCAATATCCATTAGCAATTTATCTACAATAACATCTGTACCTACTGCCAATTCAATATCTTTTATTTTTTGTGCCTTTTCTACTGCTCTTGTTATTAAATGTAATAATCCTTTATATTTTGCCATTACTTTTCCTCCTTAATATATTAAATCTTGTTTAAGCTATTCCAAATAATTAATCCTACGAATACAAGTATTGATACATATTTTAATACTCTTACACATTTAAGTATCTTACTCATATTTTCTCTACTTTTAAAGAAATTCTTTATCTTATCCACACCAAGCCTCCTTTAATTCCAAAGTATTTTCTTAGTATCCTCTTTACGAGTTTCTTCTTCTCTACGGGACTTTAATAATGCGTTGTAAGAATCTACTAATCTATCGTATGTGTTTATTAGTGATTCTCCTATTCTATCATAAGTATCTATGAATTTCTTTATATCTCTTTCTATATTATCTGATTCTTCATATAATCTTACTAATTTATAGAAAGTAAATATCATAGATATTCTATTAATAAATCCTATAAAGTTTTCTCCCATACCATAGTTAGGATTTAATCTATAGCTAAGAGTTCTATTAGAATATTTAGAGTTAGCTCTGTGCATATCTTTATAAATAGTATAAGTTTCATACACATAGTAATCCTCAGTACCATTTTCTTGTATTATTCCTAATGGTGTATGTGATATTCCAGTAGTTCTATGATTATAGTGAGCTTCCATTTTGTTCAATATTTCTATTGCTCTTTTTATACTGTATTTCCCATTTATTAATTCTAATAGTTCTCCACCTTCTTTAAAATCTGGGTCGAAACAGAAAGGTGCTAGTATAGTTACTATTAAGCTTCTAGGAAAATCTTTTTCTATATCACTGTATAATTTCTTATCTTTTATTACTGCCTTTAAAGTTCCTATTATTCTCTTTACTGATAGTACATTAAACTCTCTAGCATTACCATCTACTAATTGAAATGGTCCTACAAAGTTTATACTAGTTATAAGAGAGAATAATTTTAATTGTTCAGTAAAATCTCCTTTAAATCCAACAGTTACTTTAGGTAATGTGAATAATAATTCTGTACACATACCATGTTGATTAGGAATACTGAATCCTATCTTTATAAAATTCTTATATTTATCATCTACATTCTTAACTATACTCTCATACTTCTTTATAGTTTCTTTCATATCATCTGGTGTAAATGTAGTTGATGTATCAATCTTTAATTTTAGCTTTTCCTTAGTATTTGAGTTCTTATCATATAAATTTGTATTATCTACAAGGCTTTTCATTGCTCTCATTATAAAATCAATAAAATCTTGTATTGGCTCATCTAATCTATAATAAGCATTCACATAATATTTTAATTGTGCTATAGAGAACATAGTAGATTTAAATCCTGTTAATTCTCTTCCGAAGTTACAAATCTCAGCTACTGCTGGTAATAAATAATTTTTCATTGAATCTTGTTTCATAAAATTCTCCTTTCATTAATAAAAATACTAAGTAGAGATTACCTCTACTTAGTATACTTTCTTTTAAATAATGGGTCTGTTGCTGATGGTTGAGTTTTAGCATATGTACTAGGTTTTTGTATTTGACTTTCAAACTTTTGGAATGATAATGCAGATACAACCCCAGTATGGAATATTGCTGTTGACAATCTTAATATTGTATAGTCAGCATTGTTTCTTACCCTCCAATCAGGTATCTTTATTTGATTACTTGCAGACTTAACCATATTTCTTAATACACATTCAAAATGAACCATAGGTAATGCATTATTTGGGTCTGCTCTATACATTATATCTATTAAGTCATTTGTAAATTGTGAATAAGTTTTATTTTGTACTCCAGCATTAGTATCTAGTAATGCTGTTGTTTCAGTAAAGTCATTAGTCAAATCTGTATTTACTAATGGTAATAGGAATAAATCTGTAGAAGGGTCTTCTAATTTCTTTATCTCTATTTCTAATGTATCACTATCTTCATCTTTCTTTAACCACAATGCTATTAAATCTGGAGAAAGACTAAGTCCAGGATTAATAGGTTTCATTTCTATTAAATCTTCATTCTTTTTATTAATACTTAAATAGAATTTATCTACTACATATTCATCTGTCTCTTCATCTAAGTTTACATCTTCTTCTTTAAGTATTATTTTATATTTCTTATAGTTCTCATTATTCATATTTATTCTAACATCTACTACATCTAATATGAAGTATTTATAAAATTCATCATTGAACTTATTTTCCACACTATTAGATTTCAATATATGCTTAGCTGATAATGAGTTTTGTGTTAGCTTTTCTGAAGCTGTTCTTGCACCAAAGTTACCTGCACCTATATCATTATTAATATAAGCTAAGTCACCATAACATTTGAAGCATATTTCATTATTATTATTTGCACATGTAATAGGACTTCTAACACTTATTTCTTCTCCTATTAAATGTGTATCTTTTTCTGTTATAAGTAATAGACTATCATCATCTAATACTCTATATCTACCTACATATCTATGTAGTATATTCTCATTTCTGATATACACTTTCAAATAGTTTCTAGTACCACAATCACTATGAGGGTCTTTACTAATATATACATCTGAAGCTAACTTAGATATCTTTCTTGCAAAGTCTCCAGTATCAGCAGTTCTAGTTTTAGTTATTATTTGAGCAACTCTACCACCTTGTGAATCTACAAAATATTCTGATGCTGTTCTTATTCCTGTTATGAAGTTAGTCTTTACTATTTTAGGAATAATACTTCCTAACCCATCAGGACTCATTCCTACAGCTATAGCATATTTTGTAAATTGGTCTTTATTTAATCCTTGATATCCTGCTTGTATAATAGGATATAGACAATGCTCTCTATGTTTACTAATTTTATCAAATGCTACTTTAGTAGCATCTTTTAAGTAGTCTTCTATTTCTTTTGGTGTCATACTATTATCTAATTTACTATAAGCATGTAATGCATCATAATAATCTTTATCTTCACCCATTAAATCTACATCTGATAATAAATCAATAGTAGTTCCTAATATACGACTAAATTTAGCTGATATTGTAGTAAACTCATACATTATATTAGTCAATACTATATTTATTAATTTCTTTTCTGTTTCTTTTAAGAATCTATTTATTATTCTATTATCTAAGTATTTCTTAAAAGTACCTTGTGTTATATTAGTACCATCAAATAAGTCTTTCTCAGATAATGGTTGCTTGAAATAAAATAGATTTGTAAACATTATAAGATTTAAATACATATTAGCTGGATGCATTTCATATCTCTTATTATTAATAGTAAATGACACTATTGAAGTATTAAACTCATGTAAGTCTATATACATTGATATATTCTTAAATAAGTCTAATTTGAATTTCTGTATATGCTGTAAATATTCAGTATCATACAAATATGTATTGATTTCTCCAATATCTATATTAGAGAATTCAATCTCTTTTCTTTTTGCAACTTCTAATTTCGCTTTTTCTAATTCTACTAAATCTACTATCATGATAATATCTCCTTTTTATCATTAATATTTAATATTGTTATTAATTTAGTTATTCTGATAGTCAAATCCTATGTATTCATTATATTAACCTCCTTCCTAGCTTCATCATTATAATATATGAAGAAAAACATTTTAGGATAAGAGTATAAAAAAAATATATCAGGAGAGCTTTTACACTCTCCTGACTATTCATATTAGGCTACTATCTTATACCTGTCTAATCTAAACTTATACTTTTTAGACAATTTCCCCATAAACTCTATATAGTTTTTAGCATTCACGTATATAAAGAATGCTAAAACACTAAACCCCACTAATTTAATATGATGTATAGACACTATATTTGAGAATAGTTTTGGATATGCTAATCTCAATACATCATACCCAGATACAAATAGTGCGAAGCCTAATAGTGCATACAACCCTGCCATTATATTTTCATGAAGAGCTGTAAATGTTTGCACATCTATACGGTAAATCTTAGTAGTAAGAATTACACTCTTTCTTGTTAAATCTTTTACTAATTGTTTCTTATGTGAATTTACTCCTGAAATCACAAATGCTGATACCACTAATATTATTAAAGTCATTATATTCATAAACATATTTTATTCCTCCTTCTTTTAATAGCATATAAAACTAATTTCAACCATTGCTGCTAATATATTAAAATACTCTACTTCTGGATTTCTTTTATAATCAGCTATTGCTTTTACAAATTGGTCATAACTAAACATTTCAAATTGATCAGTTCCACCACAATTGAATTTATAAGAAACTAAACCATCTGCTGCATAAGCTGGTAGGTATTTATCTACATTAAAGTATCTCTTCCATATATCCCAAACATCATCACCAAATTTAGCTACTACTTTTTCAGTATTTTCATCTGTTGCATCTTCTTCCCATTTTTTCAATATAGCTTTAGCTCTTTCTATAAGAGATTCATCAATACTATAATCAGTCATTTCTATTTTATCTATATTTTGCATTTCCATTACTATTCCTCCTATGGTTCTAATATTTCTTTAACTGCTGCATCCACAATTTCATCCATTTTTTCTTTAGCTAAATATATGTCATCTATTATGTATTTACTATGTCTTATTATTTCAGACATAGTAAATCTGTCTGAAACAAAGTACCAGCATTTTACTGTAGATATATCTGCTTGTCTACATAATCTAACTGGATATTTTGATCTATACTGTTCACCTTTAGCATATAATAATCTATGTAATTCTAATGGAAATGTGATATAAGTATGTCCATTATTTAGTAACTTAATATGACATCCTCTATATACTATATATTTAGCAACTAGAAATTCCCCATCTAATGGCATATTATCATTATCAGGTAAATCAGTAATATCTAATTTATTTGTCATATTTCTTTTATGTTCATCTTCTAATTCTTTTAATTTCTTTTCTTTAAATTTCTCAAATGCTATCTTATCCATTACTATTAAAATTAAAATTACCAATACTGCTATATATACTAATTTCATATCATTATCTCCTTTATTAAATCAATCTAAATAAGTACACTGCACATATAATTATTAATGCCCACAATGCACAACCTATTTCATTCTTAGGTCCTTGTAGTAAAGCTATTACTATAAGAATAAATACTAATAATTTCATTCTTCATCACCTCTGTCAAAACATCTTTCATTAGCTAGTAATAATATAGGTTTAAATGAACTTACACTACCTTCTAGATTTCTATTATATTCTATTATAGAATTATTTAGATATTGTAAGAAGTCATATCCCATATTATATTTTATTCTATAGCATAATGCTTTTCCTTTAGTGAATTTTTCATCATTAGCATAAAGATTTCTTATAGGGTCATAGATAGCAGAATACTCATAAGCATGTGTATCTGTTCTTCTATTAACACCAAATGTTCTCATTGCATCTGTTACTAACTTTCTTATTATTGGTAGGTGTGGATTTAAATCAGCAACTCTTTTACCTTCTACAAATACAATAAAATTCATAGGAGATTTTATTACACTTTGTCCTTTTAGTCTATTGTATCTATCAAAAGTCTTAGTTACATCTTTCACATCTACTTGAATTGCTCCCTTATTATTGATATTAAATACTTCACCATTACTGATAAATTTTATTTTCTTTATAAGTCCTTGTTTCCAAATTTTATCAGAAACCATTTTCACAAAATTACTATAATCTTTACCATGTAATACTTCTAATACTATTATTAATATTGTCTTATTCTTTAATTCACTTCTTTGAAGTGTCATCTTATATTCATAGTCATTATTATTCCAATCAGCTAGTATTAGTTTTTCTAAAGATTTTACATCATCTTTCTTTCCTTCAAATTTACATACATTAATCATTATTATATCTCCTTTATATTTTAATAAGTATTATGTGATAATGCATTTGATGCTATACCCATAGCTACTTTGATATGGTCTACATTACAATACTTAGTGTAATTTTCTAATATAATAGCCAAATATTTCAAATCGTCTTCACTGAAATATTCTATTAAATCTTCTATAGACAATAATGTAGTTTTAGTATCAGTCGAATCCATCTCATCCTTATATGCTATATAATCTATAGTGTATGCTAATTTAGTATAAGTATCTATCAATTTAACATCCATATCTATAGATTTGCCTTCAACTTTCATTTTATTTAGATTTTTAACATCAAATACTTTCTCCATACTAGTATATAGTATTTGTGCATAATAACCATCTAAAATATTGTAACCTTCATCTTTTACAATCTGGTCAAATATTTCTCTTTTTGTTCTTAATTCTTTTAGTCTAACTTCTACTTCTTTTCTTTTGTTTTCTTGTTCCTTTTCTTTTCCACGCCAAAACATTGTAAACCTCCTAATTAAATAATAGTGTAGTAAGATATCTCTACCCTACTACACTATTATAATATATTAATTAATTGTAGATTTAAATTTTCTTAATGTTTGTAGTAGCATTAGTTTAATTGCTATATTACCAAAATGAGTAATATGTATAATATCACAATCTTCACATTTCCCTGTATGTGAAAAGTCTGATAAATATTGTCCATTTTCTTCTCTAACACCTACATCTATTATTACTCTTCTCATACCATCATAAGTAGCTAACATTTGTTGTGATATTGAATTAGCTCCCGTACAAGTTATAATCAAATCTCCAGATGTACAAGCTTCTATCCATTTATCATTACTTGCTGATGAATCTAATTCTATTAATTTAAATTTATATCCATAATCTTGCTTCAATCTTTTTAAAAATGAAGCTACTGGATGTCCAACTAGCATTCCTTTACCTATAATAACTACTTTCTTAGCATCATACAAATATTTCCTAGCAGCTATCATAATAGCTAAAGATGTAGGTGGTAATTTGCTAATAGTATATAGTGGTAAAGTTCTCCAACATTCAGTCTTATCATTCTTTGCTGGATACAAAAATTCTTCAGAATCTCTTCTGTATATATCTCCAATATACTTTCTACTAATATCATTTATATATTCTTGTCCAACTTTTATAATATTTTCTTTTGGATATTTATTGATACTAAAACCAATACAAGACATCTTATCAAAGTTTTTAATTAGTATCTCGTGTCTATATGCTTCTTCGTATTTTAATCCAAAGCTTTCTACTATTTTCTTTTTATTTTTCATATAATAATAGATATCTTTAGGTGTATCTTTTGTAATATCTAATACATCTACAAAAGGTGGTATTTCTTTATCCCCTAATACTTTCTTTAAATGTCTTATCTCTGCTTTTATTAATCTGTCTAAGAAGAAACTCTTCATTTTAATTTCTTTAATCATTATTGTTTATCTCCCTTATCATAATTTTCATTAAACCCACATAAAAATTTTAAAGCTTCACTATATCTTTCCATTAGTGATTTTGGTATTTCCAAATTATGTTTTATAAATCTTCCAATATTCATATTATCTTCTAAATCTAATATTTTAACTTTCTTAGCTATACTATTATTAGAAACTCTTACTATATATTCTCTATAAGACTCTTCTTCATTTCTAGTTATAGCCACTATAGATTCTATTATGTCATCATCTATTCCTAACCCTTTTAATTCATCTATAGTTGTATCTGTATCCTCTAGGATATCGTGAAGTAGTGCTACTACTTCACATTTAAATCCTAGCTCATTAACTATAGATGCTAAATAGACTCTAAATATATGATTTACATATTTATCTCCTGCTTTGTCTTTTTGACCAGCATGTCTTTCTTTTACAAAATCTAATATTTTGTCTTTTATAGCATCTTCCATATTATTTTATATTTCTCCTTTCAATAATTTCTCCATAGTACAAGTACTTACTAATATATGGAATTCTTCTTCATTCAATATTCTACATTTAAATGGAAGAGATCTTTTTATCTTAGCAGGTACTTTATTACTAATTAAGAAGTCTACAGTATTATCTAAACAGCAACCAATATTACCATCTAGCTTCTTAATATACTTTTCTAATCTTTCTGTACTAGTGAATTCAAAATTTGCATAAGTATCTAGTACAACAAAATTCTTATCTGTAAATAGTTTTATTCTTTCTACACCAGTTTTAGGTATAAAAGGTTTTCTATCTATCTTAGTAACTACTCCTAGTTTTCTAAATCTATCTAGTAGATTAGTTCTACCTATGTATCTTATTTGTGACTTAACAAAATTTATTTGTGGTAGATACATTCCACATTCTAATAGCTTCTCATCACTTATTGTCAGTATGTCAGTTAAGTCTTCTATACTGTATACTATCTTTTTAGATATGTATGCTTTTAATGTACCACAAGAGATACCTAAAAGTATCTCATGTGGCTCTCTAGTTTTAATATCTTCTATAGCATCACAGATATTATTAACTGTTACCATATCTTTACTTAGCACATTGCATATTTCTTTCTTACTCAATTTTAATTTGAAAATATCATCAATCTCATTTAAGAAACCTAAATTGAATAGTATACCTATCTCTCTAGTAGTTATTGGAACTTTGAATACTGATAATAAATGTTCAGTATTCAACTTTCTTCTTGATTTATTATCTAAAGTAGTATCTCTAGTCACTGCCATTAATTCTTCTAATTCATTAGTAGTTTGATAGTTTCCAATTCCATCGTTTAATTGTTCCTTTAAAAATTTGATCTTTTCATTAATTCTCATATTATATCATCCTTTCTCATTAGTATTGTATTATATCACTGCCATAACTTAATTAATTATTTATTATTTTGTATACCTTTTATGTCTATACTTTCTAGTCTAACATTTGCTTGTCTTGCTGTTAATATCATTTCATTAACTATAGTCTTTATCATTAATGGATTGTCATCTATACCACACATCTTATGATTATATCCACCAAGTATCAATTTACCTTCTTTCAATGGGAAACTAGGAAACATTTTATCCAATAATAAAGTTACATATCCTATATTTCTATGTGCTCCTATTAGTGAGAAATACAGTCCATTATTTTCTAGAAGCATTTTCACATTCTTAATGCTACCTGTATTATCCACATAATTTATATCTACTATTCTTTTACCAAACATGTATTTTATTGATACATCTTTTATAGTAGATAATAGATATATACCATCTTTTATTTTCTTATTCTTACTATTTACTTTTATTTGTAATAGATTGTCATAATCTTTTACTACAGTAGGCATAGGTACTTCTATATATCTAAATACTGGAGCCTTTTCTACTGCTATTATCATTTTATTAACAAATTCAGATAATACTTCTGTTCCATGTATTGTTAGTATATACGATATCATGTCAATTAAATCTAATACAAATTGTTTATTGTAGCATATTCCATAACAATCATCGACTACACTCATTATATCAATCAATGCTCTATGCTCTTGATAGCTAGTTGTTCTTAATCCTTTGTATTGGTATATTGTACTATACTGTCTTTCTAGTGTACCTGCCATCAATTTGTTATCAGCTAACCAATCTTCTATTGGTGGGTTTACTGTACTATTATCTCTACATTTATATATATTCATCACATATCTTATAGTCTGTTCTATATTATATAGAGCTAATGAAGAGCAACTTAATATACTGTCTTTGAAATATACAGTTACTGATATATTAGGTCTAGGGATTGGACAAGCACCTGTATTAAATACTGATAATACATCGACTGATGATATATGATTCTTATATGCTGAATTTTTAATACCATCTTCCAGTTTAGCAACAATCTCTCTTGTTTCAGCAGTATTAAATACATTAGCTAATAGATAAGTAACTCCTATTTTAAAACCATGTCTGGCAGGATGTACAGTAAAATCCTTATCATACTTATTATCGTCTGCTGCATATCTATTTAAGCTGTTAATCACATACCATTTACTATTTAATTTCATACTATCTCCTTATTATATCATTATTTTATTTTCAATTA
>ERZ773018.1137-NODE-1137-length-14544-cov-9.884947_pt1 | contig 14544 bp, 13 predicted proteins | sample MGYA00580840_ERZ773018 | MGnify/ENA primary metagenome ERZ773018 (study PRJEB29015, sample SAMEA2738125) | human oral metagenome | biome: human oral; feature: human-associated habitat; material: saliva | place: China | collected 2256 ... | reverse complement strand
GGAATGAAGTTTCCTTGATTTTTAACGGTATCGGCCGTAGCAATTGTGTCTGTGGGAATGCTATCAAATACGCTTACGAACTCTTTAATGGTGTCACAGGCCAACGCCTCTTTCCGATTGGTAGCGATTGTGTTCGACATTTTCATCGATTAATCCTTGACCAGCAACTAGAAGAGGAAGAAAAACTGCTCAGAAAGGTCGAAAATCTAACCAGAAAAGCCCAGAAAAAGGAAAAAATCAAGATCAATAAAAGTGACTTTGACGAGCGTCTTCTAAAGTGGCTCTGGAAAAAAGGTGTTTTTAAACCCAATCGTGGCAATCAGTTCTCACCTGAAAGAGACTACCAGCTCTTCCTAGAAGTCTTTCAAGGAGGAAGTTGGATCAAGGCAGAACCTAAGAAGAAGGCTCGTATGGAGGAAGTCCTTGAAAAGTGTATCAAACCCTTTTTACTTGGGAAACCAGATGACCAACTCTACCTTGTCAAGTTAGGCAAGGAGAAAATTGACTACGAACAGGAACTCCGTATCAAGGCAGAGAAAGAGCGCAAGAAGAAAGATAAAATCGCCAAGCAATATGCAGACAATCTGGTTCTAGCTATGGGCCCAGCAGAGCGTGCCTATCAAGATTACTTTGGCTTTACAGAGACCCTGACTCAAGAAGAACGCAAGTGGGAGAAAATACTTTTTGGTAAAAATCGAACAGAACGGGCTATCAAGGCCAAACAATACCAAAAAGAGTTGGAAAAAGACCAACGAATTGCCAGTCAGGATCCAGTTGAAAGAAAGCAGAAGCAGACCTGGCTCCTCAATGCCTATTTCCGTGAGCTTCCTGAAGAAAAATCTCGATTTGCTCGTCTCTTATTAGCATATCGAAAAAGTGGTGAAGTACCATTTTCATCCGAGTATCTGTCAGATCATCTCATCGACTTTTTCTATAAAATGAAAGCTTTTGAGTTTGAAATTGCACCAGAACAAGTCCGAGACTTTTTAAAAGAAAGCCTTCAAGTAGAACATTTATCATCAGCACAAGAAAGCTGGATAGAAGGAATTCTCCTCAACTGCATCAAACCATTTTTAGAACGATTATTGATATGAGTAACACCTACCGTGGAAATGCCATGGTAGGTGATAGTTTTAATAGTCAGTGTCATTATTATTCTCAACAGATTTATTCGAAAACAAAACACGCTTATTTATATATGCTTTGTTATACTAGATAACTTTTAAAATCTTATAAGAATAACTAGCTTATTTTAATGTTTCGTAGTATAATAACATCAGGAAAACAAACTGTATAAACCATTATTTATAGGTTATTCAAAAAGCTTATATATATGTGTTGAATTATTTATTACAGTGCCCAAAACTCTATTATATAAGGAAATATTACATGATTGATATCCACTCTCACATTGTTTTTGGTGTAGATGATGGACCAAGCACAATTGAAGAAAGCCTAGCTCTTCTGAAAGAAGCTTTTTCACAGGGAGTTCGTACAATTGTATCCACTTCACATCGTCGTAAAAATATGTTTGAAACTCCAGAAGATACAATTATGACCAACTTTAAAGAGGTTCAAGCACTTGCTAAGAAAGAACTGCCTGACTTAACTATTTTATATGGAGCTGAAATATACTTCACCCAAGATGCTCTTGACAAATTGGAAAGCAAGCAGATTCCTACTCTGAACGATACACAATATGCTTTGATTGAATTCAGTACTCATACACCCTATTGGGAAATCCGCAATGCAGTAAATAAAGTTTTATTGTTAGGTATTAGACCTGTCATTGCCCATATTGAACGCTATGCTGAACTAGAAAAAAATGAAAAAAGAGTTAAAGAGCTGATAGATATGGGATGTTATACTCAAATAAATAGTTCAAGCGTTCTTAAGCCTAAAATATTCGGGGATAAGTATCGCTTACTCAAAAAAAGAGCTCAGTATTTTCTATCCTATAATCTAGTTCACTGTGTGGCTAGCGATATGCATAATCTAAGCTCAAGACCACCATATATGAAGCAAGCATTTGACGCGATTAGTCATCAGTATGGAAAGGAAAGAGCAGAAGAATTATTTTTAGTGAATCCTCAGTTGATTATATCGAACAAAAATATTTAGCAACATTTAATTTAGGTGTATTTCCTGTATTTTAATCACGTAAGCTTGAAAATCTTATTTTTTTATGTTATATTGAACTGTATGATTTAATTCTTGGTAAATATACATATTTTTACTAGTTCTAACTTTTTTATACTTGGAACTATATATATATATATATGCATCAACGTAGTGAGTGGCGCACGCATATATATGCGTGCGCCTTAGTTTTTTCTAGGAGAATGATGCTTATGTATAGGAGAATTAAGAGAATTATAGGTCTTCTAATTTCTATACCCTCATTACTATTAATTATCCCGATTTGTTTAATAGCATGTATCTTTATTGTAATCGAATCAAGTGGTAATCCTATTTATATACAAGAACGAATTGGTTTAAATGGACAAAGTTTTTCAATTTATAAACTCCGATCCATGTATCAAGATGCTGAAAAGAATGGTCATAAATGGGCGAGCAAAAATGATACACGCATTACAAAAGTTGGACGTTTTATTCGTAAAACACGAATTGATGAATTACCACAAATCATTAATGTAATTAAAGGTGAGATGTCCATTATTGGACCACGACCAGAACGACCAGAGTTTATCAATGAATTTTTGAAAGATATCCCTAATTTTAATGAACGTTTAGCTGTCCGCCCAGGAATCACAGGATGGGCTCAAGTAAATGGTGGTTATGAATTAACTCCTAAAGATAAATTAGTCTACGATCTATTCTATATCAATCACGAAAGTATCAAGTTAGATTTTCTTATACTATTAAAAACAATTAAAGTGATGGTTACCGGGAACGGATCTAGGTAGTTCTAAGAAAGAAAAAATAAATAAAAGGAAACAAACAATAATATGACTATTTTTAATAAAAATATTAATAGAGTTTTTTCTTTGATAAAAAGCAAACTACTATTTTTACTTCTATTTACTATAGTAGGGACGACAGCAGTTGGTCTATATACTGTTTTTATCATTTCTCCTATATACAGTGTATCCTCTAAGCTCATAATGAAGAACACTTCAAGTCAAACAAATGGGCAAAATAATGATGCGCAAACGATTGAAGCGATAAACCTCTTTCAAAGACAGGCTAAAACCTATTTAGAAATAGCAGATCTTCCCCCTGTAAAAGAAGATACCAATAAAGCATTAGGGTTGTCTCCGGATGAAATTGCTAAAATTAAATCAGTTAAATTAACAAATGACACAGGTTCTCAGTTGGTCACAGTGACAGTAAGAGCGCTAGATAGAGATTTAGCAGAACGTTATATAAAAGAGTATGTAACCCAATACAAAAAATTTACAGCAGATCGATTAGGACGTGATAATTTATCAGTTGTTACGGAAGCTTTAGGAAGTAACAATCCAGTATATCCGATTTTATGGAAAAATCTTCTTATAGCTATCCTTGTTTTTTCTTTCGCAGGATTTAATATTGTTTTCATTAAGTATATTTTAAGTGACTCGATTGATTCTTACGAAGATTTAGAAGAGTTAGTTGGGATCCCTGTCCTTGGCATGATTCCAACTATAGAGAAAAAGAAAAGAGGTTAGTGACTTGCATATTGAAGTTATCCATAATAGTAAATCGCTTGTAGCTGAATCCTTTAGAACTTTAAGGAGTAATCTTCAGTTCTCAGAATTCGGAAAAAATATCAAACTGATCGTAATAACCAGTACCAGTCCCAACGAAGGAAAGAGTGAAGTAAGTATTAATCTAGCTGCCTCTTTGGCTCAACAAGGGAAAAAAGTGATTATCATAGACGCAGATATGCGCAAACCAACCCAGCATAAACTAACAGAACTAAATAATACTGAGGGATTAAGTACCTTTTTATTAAAAAAAACCGGTGTAGATTCCATCAATCATTTGACAATAAATGATGTGAATTTAGATGTACTGACCTCAGGACCTGTTCCGCCTAATCCAGCTGAGATGCTAGCCAGTGTTTCTATGGAGCAGACCCTAAAAGCATTTGGAGATTTTTATGACTATGTCATTATTGACACTCCACCTTTACTTGCAGCTACCGATGCTCAAATCTTAGCGAGTATTGCAGATGCTACCCTTCTGGTGGTTGATATAAAGAAAACAAAGCGTCGACAAGTTATTGAATCAAGACGTAGATTAGATAATGTCGGAGCAAAACTACTCGGTCTTGTAATGAATAAAATAAATTCACATAAAGACTCCTACTATTACTATTATTAAAAAAGTGAGGGAAGAAAAAAATGGCAATCTATCTTTTAATGTTTGTTTATATCTCTTTCCTCGCCTTTTTTTTATTAAAATATGAGGATAAAGAACAAGAATTGAGATTTCTTGTTCTTCCGACTTTCTTCTTCTTTTTAATCACTGCAGGTTTCCGTACTTCTAGCGTAGGAGGAGATTTAGGGACCTATATCAGTATTTTTGAGTCAAATAATATTCAGCTTCCAGATTTATCACATTTATTTAGTTCTCGATTTGAAATTGGGTACTTACTGTTCAATATTTTTCTAAGAAACTTCAGTGATCAATATCCATTCCTCTTATTCGTATTTGCATTTATGACCTTATTCAGTTGGTTTTTTGTCATTTCAAAAAATTCTAAAAATGCTTACATCAGCTTCATTATTTACTTTAGTTCTTTGGGAATGTTTTTCTACTCTTTATCTAACATCAGACAAGGTCTAGCAATAGCAGTGAGTTTTTTAGGAATCCATTATTTACTAAGGAATAAGAAAATTTTAGCTACAGTATTTATCCTGCTAGCACCGCTCTTTCATATATCTGGGATAGTTTGTCTCTTGTATTTCCCTTTCAAAAAAATATTATTGAATAAAAAAATATACAAGGGCATTTTTCTTGTATTTCTTATTATTTTCCCCTTCACAAAACAATTGGCAATGGTCTTCATTTCCCTCTTTCCTCAATATACTTCTTATCTAGCAACATCTTGGTTTTTAGAAAGTAATAAATGGGCGCCAATATTACTAACAATTTTATACGGGTTAGTATTTATTATAGGTGAAATGGTTATGAAAAAGCAACCATTATCAAAATCTGAACAATATATTAGAACCTTATTCTTTGTCTATCTATTGCTCACTATGATGTCATTACAAACAGCGTTACTAGAAAGATTTGCCTATTATTTTTCTCCTATAGTAACTTTATATATTCCGATGGTACTATATAAAATTGAGGAGAAAAAATTAAGATGGATTCTCTTTTATTTCATTCTTTGGGCTTATTTTTTAAACTTTTTAGTGCTTGTATATTATAAACCAGAGTGGTACCAGATTGTTCCGTATCGTTCAGTTATAACAGATTGGTTAATTGGAAATTAAGAAGAGGTGGATAAATGGAGTTTTCAGTTTTAACAACCGTTTATAAAAAAGAAATTCCTGAAAATTTAAGAAGAAGCATACTTAGTTGTTATCAGCAAACAGTAAAACCTAAGGAAATTATGTTGATTTGTGATGGAGAGTTAACAGAAGCTTTAAATGAAGAAATTGATCTACTTAAGAAAGAAATTCCTATTTTAGTAGTTTATCGATTACCTAAAAATTTAGGGTTAGGTCCTACATCACGATTTGGCGTAAAAAAATGTCAAACAGAATTGATTGCTAGGATGGATAGTGATGATTATTGTGATAAAACAAGATTTGAAAAGCAATTGAAAGTATTCGAAGAAAACCCTAATCTAATTATGGTTGGTTCCAATATTTTAGAGAAGAATACAGAGTTTACCGCATTAAAGAAAGTACCAGAAACTACGGATGAAATCCGTCAATTTTCGAAATTGAGAAATCCCTTCAATAATCCTTCGACTATGATGAAAAAAGAGTATATTTTAAAGTCTGGTAATTACCGTGATTTTCGCTATTTAGAAGATTATGATTTAACGATGAGATTATTACATGATAATCCAACTAAAGATTTTTATAATATTCAAGAACCTTTAGTCGTGATGCAAACAAATGGTTCTACTTATGCTCGTAGAGGTGGATTGTTGTATGTGAAAATGGACTTTATTCTTCAATTAGAGCTATATCATAGAGGAGATATCCACTTATTAGAATTCTTAAGAAATATTTTACTGAGAAATATAATTCGTATTTTACCAAATCAGTTTAGAATATGGATTTATAAGAGAAGACTAAGAGAAGAAGTGTAGAGGTGAGTAGATGAAATATCGTATAATTCACGTGCTTGGTGCTGTAGATGGCTCTAGTAGTGGTGTTCAAAGTTTTATAAAAAATCACATTGAAACAGACGACAATGAATTTGAACATGTTGTTGCTGAATCAAATGGAGAAAAACATTTTCCGTTTAACAAATATTTGGATGAAAATAAGATTGAACGAGTAGTATTTCCAGAGTTAAAAATATCTAAGATATTTAATTATGCAAAAATGTGCAGACAATATTACAAAAATAATAAAATCGATATTGTTCATATCCATAATCCGATTACTGGTTTTTTTCATAATTACTATGCTAAAAAGAATGGGACACGCGTAAGAATTTATCACAATCACAGTAGTCAATTTTCAGATACTTGGTTAAAAAGCATGCGCAATCGATTATTGGTATTTTTAGCTTTAAGGGACACTACTGATAGAATCTCTTGCGGAGAGTTGGCTGGAATTAAAATTTATGGAAAAAAATCATTTAAAATAGTTCCTAATGCCATTATGATTGATAAATTTAAATTTTCTTCGACATATAGAGATGAAATTCGAAAGGAGTTTCGTATTTCTGAAAATAAAAAAGTAGTAGGAATGATAGGAAACTTAAATCCATTTAAAAATCAAAAATTTTTGATTGAGATTGCCAAAGAATTACCAGATACTATATTCATATTTGTCGGAGAAGGTCCTGATTATTTACTTCTTGAAGAAATGAGTAGAGGAATGAACAATATAATATTTACTGGTAATAGAAATGATGTCTGTAAGCTTTACTCAGCTTTTGATGTCTTTGCATTTCCTTCTTTATATGAGGGATTTCCAATGGTATTGGTAGAAGCTCAATGTTCAGGATTGAATATTATTATGAATGAAACAATTGATTCCACTACGCAAATTGTTAATTCTTTGTGTACTTCTATACCATTAGATAAAAATAAGTGGAAAACTTATATAGAAAACTCACCTGTCATTAATGGTGAAAGATCATTAAATCATAAATTAATGAAATTCAATATAAAAGAGAATATTCAGTTAATAAAGAAAATTTATAAGAAAGGATTGCAGAAAAATATAAAAATTAAAGTCGAAAATTATGATTAGTGTAATTGTACCTATTTATAATGTTGAAGAATACCTAGAAGAATGTCTAGATAGTATTAAAAATCAGACGTATACAAATATTGAAGTTATATTAGTAAATGATGGTTCGACAGATGCTTCAAAGGAGATTTGCAAACGATATTGCTCAAAAGATAATCGCTTTAAATTAATCAATCAAGAAAATCATGGACAAAGTGTTGCGCGTAACAAAGGAGTTGCCAATTCAACAGGCGAATTTATCACTTTTGTGGATAGCGATGATGTTGTTTCTGCAAAATATCTGGAGAATTTATTTGCTTACATGACTGAAGAAACTGATTTGGTTCAATGCGAATATAGACTTACTAGGAGTGATTTTGTTAAATTAAAAGAACTAGAAAACCCTCAAATCGTATTTGAGGGAAACTCGGAAGAAGCTATTATAGAATGTTCTAATTATGAACTATCTTATTCTTCAGTATTTAAATTGTATAGAAGAAAATTGTTGGAAGATTTTCCGTTCATAAATGGCATCATTTATGAAGATGTTTATCATGGAATAGGAATATTGAAGTTTGTTAGAAAAATGGCAAAAATCGATTATGTAGGTTATTGGTATCGCGAACGTCCAAATAGTACAATGCATAAAGATTTTAATTTGAAAAATCTAGATGTATTCATTTCATCAGATAAATTAGTTGAATTATTTTCAGAAGATGAAAAATTATTACCTTATATTGGAAAATTTCTGGTTCAAATAGTAACCGAGCACCATAATTATTTTATAAAAAAACACAATCCGTATCAATACATGTACGAAAATAAATTACAGAAATATATAAAAATTGTTGAAAAATCTCCTAAAGTAATGAGAAGTAGTAAAATGGCTATGATGTATAAACTAGCACCTAGTTTATATCTTCGCTATACATTTCCGATTGTAAATAAAATATGGGGTAGAGTTTATACATCTAAAAGAATTAATGATTAAAGGAGAACAAAATTGGATATTAATAAATTAATCAGTGTAATTGTACCTGTTTATAATGTGGAAGAATATTTAGAAGAGTGTCTAGACAGTATTCAAAAACAAACTTATAGTAATATTGAAGTGATATTAGTAAATGATGGTTCTACTGATAATTCAAAAGAAATTTGTGAAAGATATTGTAGACAAGATAATCGATTTAAGTTAATTAATCAAGAAAATAAAGGATTAAGTGAAGCACGTAATGTGGGAGTCAGAGTATCTATGGGAGAATATATATTTTTTGTGGATAGTGATGATGTCATTAAGACTGATATTTTAGAAACATTACTACCTCTTATGACTGAAGATGTTGATATAGTTGGTTGTAATCATTCTTCTCAAAAAGAAGATTTAACAATTCAAACAAATCCGAATATCGTATTTCAAGGAAATTCTTCCGAAGCCCTTTCAAACTGTTTGAATTATAGAGTAGTGAAGCATGTTGCTTGGTCTAAATTATATAGGAGAAATATTGTAGAAGTTGTTCCATTTTTAAAAGGTCTTCTGTATGAGGATGTTTATACTGGAGTGGCTAATTTAAAGTTTATTCGTAATATTGTTATTATTGATACAATTGGTTACTATTATAGAATTCGTCCAAATAGTATTGTTAGACAGAAATATTCAAAAAAAAATCTTGATATTTTTAAAGTATGTGATTCGTTATTGGAAGAATTTAGCAACAATGAGGCTTTACCGTTTATAGGTAGGTTTACTTTTATACAAATAATTGAGCATCTTCTTTATCATAAGATTAAACCACAACATCCTTATTATAAAATATACCAGAATCATATTGAAAAATATGCCAATTATGCTAAACAATCACCAGATGTTCTTAGAAGTTCTAAAATTCTAAGGTTGTATTTAAAATACCCAAAATATTTTTCAAGATATATTTTTATTTTATATTTTAAATATATATCTATTGTAAATCGTTTTAAAAAAATAATTAGGAGATATTCATGATTAGTGTTGTACCAGTTTATAATGTAGAAAAATATCTTATAAAGGGTTTATAGAAAGGTTGAAGCAGAATGAAATATTACTTAAAAGAAAATTATAAGGTGAAAAAACATGCAGCATCTAAAGCTAGATTAGATGCTGAGAAAATAATGTTAGAAGAAGGATATCAACCTTTTTTTTTAAATAATAACTCAAATTCTATCACATTGACCGAAAATGATGTATTAGTTCTGCAATTTCCATTATTATGGCATTCGTTAAAAGCGCTAATTTTAACGAAATTATTAAAAAAACGTAAATTCAAAGCATATTTACTAATTCATGATATAGAATCACTAAGAAATAAATCTTTAAAATCAGTTAAAGATTTTAAATACTCTATTCTTCATTTCTTACAAAATAAAACAGTACTAGAAAGAGTTGATGGTATTATTGCCCACAATGATATGATGAAAGAAGTTCTTGTTCGATTAGGAATACCAGAGAAAAAGATTATTTCATTAGAAATATTTGACTATTTAATTCCTCAGTATGAAGTGAAGAAAACTTATGAGAAGGATACAATTTTGTTAGCAGGTAATTTTGATATAAAAAAAACAAAATACGCTAGACAATTACCAAAATCACCAAATTTTTCAGTTTATGGTATTAACTTTGAAGAAAAGAATCCTCCTCAAAACGTTCACTATAATGGAGCATTTACTCCTGATGAATTGCCTAATCATTTACAAGGTGGTTTTGGTTTAGTATGGGATGGGGATAGTCCCCATACTTGTAGTGGAATGTATGGAGAATATTTAAAGATGAATAACCCGCATAAATCATCTCTTTATTTAGCATCCGGATTTCCAATTATTGTTTGGAGTCAGTCAGCTCTTGCTGATTTTGTAAGAAAAAACAATTGTGGAATATTAGTGGATTCTTTATTTGAGATTGCAGAACGTTTAGACTCTATTAGCAATGATGAGTACGAAGTGTTGTTAAAAAACAGTAAAAAAATTGGTGATAATATTCGAAAAGGATATTATCTAAAAACAGCATTAGAAAAATGTGAGAGGAGATTATAAATTATGAAACTGCAATTAGTAAAAGAAAAATTGATTCGATATAATCAAATTTTAAGATATTATGGGCCTAAATTAACACTTGCTTATTATTTTCAACAACAAACTGATTCAAAATACTATGACTTTAGTGACAAGGTTATTTTAGATTTTGTACAAAAATTACGAAAACAGGGTCAAATAGATGACTCGAGTAGTGAAAAAAAAGAAGTTACAATAGAATTTCCTAAAATTATTTGGGCAATGTGGCAACAAGGTGAAGCACAAATGCCAGAAACTGTAAAGTCTTCAATGAAGACAATAAAAGACTTCGCAGAAAGAAACGGCTGTAAATTTCATTTGTTAACAGATGAAAACTTACTTAGTTATATTTCTATCCCTAAAGATATTATTGAAAAAAATAAGCGAAAAGAGCTATCTTCAGCGGCTTTTTCAGATATTGTACGTACAAGTTTGTTATATGAATACGGTGGGATATGGATGGATGCAACCTTATTTGTATCTCCATATGCAACAGTCGATATGTTTAAAGGGGATTTCTTTAGTTTAAATCATCCACCTATTCACGCAGATAAAATAGAACGAGCTATTGGTGACTTTAAGTGGTCAAGTTTCTTTCTAGCAGGTAAAAGAGGAAAGTCTTATTTTAAACATATTCGAGATTTGTTTATTTACTTTGTTCGTAAATATCCTGTTTTTATTCAATATCTAATGTTAGATTATTTTATTTTATCCGAATATAAATTAAATGATGAATTCAAAGCCTTAGTGGGTGGATTACCAGTCTTAGCACCGGCTGAGAGAGTATGGTTCTTAAGAGATCATGCAAATGAGATATATGATAAACACGAATGGGAAGAAGTGTTAAGAACAACTCCGATTATGAAAACCACTTACAAAATTAATGAAGATACGTTAATCCCAGGAAGTTATCTCTATAAACTCTTCCGTGGGGAATTAAATGAATAGAGGAATTGCATGAAAAGAAGTAGAACAGAATTTGCTATGCTAAACACAAGTATTGCTCTAGCCATACAACCAATTTCTGTGATTCTTGGTTTCATTAATCGGACAGTTTTTGTAAGTTATCTTGGTGTAACTTATTTAGGGCTAAGTAGTTATTTAGCTAGTATAGTATCCATTTTATCTTTAGCTGAACTAGGGATAGCGGAAGCCATGAGTTACGCACTATATGCCCCATTAGCAAGAGATGATCATGGAAAAATTAATGCCTTTATGGTTCTGTACAAAAAATTATATAGCCTTATTGGTGTATCAATTTTTATATTAGGGGCGATTTCATCCTTATTTTTCCCTTATATGATTAAGGATTATACGATTAATAGTGAACTATATTGGATTTACTTTATTTTTGTGTTTAATGCTAGTTCTGGTTATTTTTTCTCATACAAACGAACATTACTATATGTTGATCAGAGAAACTATGTCGTTAATTTATTGAATTTTGGATTAAACACGCTTCGAGTGTTGTTACAAATTACAGTCATCGTCTTTACCCAAAATTTTATGTTCTATTTATTGATAGAAAGTGTGTTAAATATTGTTAACAATGTGGTCACGTCTCGTATTGTTGATCGGTTATATAATTATTTATATAATGAAGAAATGACTCCTATCAATCAAGAAGAAAAAAATAAATTTATTCGCAATATTAAAGGGAATATGCTTGGGAGTATTGGAGAAAAGGTTGTTTTTCAAACAGATAGTATTTTAATGGCCAAATTTATTAGTTTAGCAGCTATAGGAATCTATGGAAATTATAACTATGTTTTAGGATTCGTTGGAATGATTTTAAGTACAGTCATTAATTCTGTCGTTGCTTCTGTAGGAAATTTAGTTCATTCTGAAAATACGACTGTCGTGGATACACTTAGATTCCTTAAAAAATTCCAGTTTATTACGTTTAGTATGACTTATTTTGGGTGTATGGGATATTTGTTATTCATTCATCCATTTATGCTGATTTGGTTGGGAAATAGTAATTCTTTTAATCAATGGATTGAAATTTTAATTGTCATTAATTTTTTCCTTACAATCTCTAGAAAACCGAGTTTAATATTCATTTCAGTACATGGATTGAGTTATGAGCAAAATAAAAAAGTTATTGCAGAAATTTTATTAAATATTTTCCTTTCTCTATACTTTTTAATGGTTCTAGATTTAGGAGTCGCCGGAATATTGTTAGGGACAATAGGTTCCACAATATTAACGTGTTCTTGGTATGAACCCTATAGTGTATTTAAGTATGGATTGAAAGCTTCTTCAACAGAATATTTTAAAACGATGTTACAACATTTTATTGTAGCTGGATTGAGTATCTTGTTCATTAGCTTGTTAGATTTATTTGTGTTTACAGCAATGGATTTCATCTGGGCTATCGTTGTTAAAATTGTGCTTTATTTGGCGATCTTGTGTGTATATGTTTTCGTGTTTAGAAATCATGAAGGTGGTAGACAAATCGTAGTAATGATTCAAAAAGTGTTAAAATATAAAAATTTAAGGAGAAAATAAATGAAAAGAGTGTTAGTGTGTGGTTTAGTTCCCGATATTGGAGGGCTAGAAAAAATAGTTGTAGATTTTTACAATAATATAAATACTGATGAATTTGAATTTGAATTTTTAGTCCAAGGTCCAGAAGATGTTGAATTTAGTGAACATCTCAAGAAATTATTTCGAAACCCTATAGTTGTTCACAGAATCCCTAAATTAAGACCGAATATAAAAATGGCACTGAAAGAATGGGATGAATTCTTTAGAAATAATGCTCATCGATATGATATACTATGGTCAAATCAAAACGGATTAACGCATCTTGAATTTTTAAAGCTTGCTAAAAAATATGGTATCAAAAAAAGAATTGTCCATGGTCACTGTGCAACTGCTGATAAATTTTATCGTTTTGTTCATCCGATAAATCGTCTGTTTGTTGGAAAATATGCAACAGATTTTTGGGCGTGTGGACTGGAGGCTGTTAATCATTTTTATCATGGTAAGGAAAGAGAAAAAGCACTAGTAATTAATAATGCGATTGAGGTAGAACAATTCTTATATAACGAAAATGTACGTGAGAAACTGAGAAAAGAATATAATATTCCAGAAGATTGCCTTGTGGTTGGACAAGTTTCTCGATTAGATGAGAAGGCAAAAAATCAAAGTTTTTGTGTGAAGGTATTTTCCGAATTAGTCAAAAAAGAACCGAATTCTCGTTTAGTTTTTATTGGAGGAGGAGATACTGCTTTTTTACGAAATATTGCAGAACAATATGGAGTAGCAGACAAAGTTATTTTTACAGGATTAAAAACAAATGTTGGTGAAATGTTAAATTTATTAGATGTCTTCATCTTCTCATCTAATTTTGAAGGCTTAGGTATTGTATTAATTGAAGCACAAGCTAATGGTTTACCTGTTGTGACAGCAAAGCATTTACCAGATGCAAGGATACTAGATAACTATGATAACAGTTTGTCTTTGAAAGATTCTCTTGAAGAATGGGCGGATAAAATTTTGTCAGTCAGAGATTATCGAGAGCCTGATACAGAAAAGGTGAAACAGCTGATAGATGAAAATGGCTACGAGATTGAATCAGCAACCAGACAGTTAGAGAAATTATTTGATGAGTGATATCAAGATTTACAGAGAGGACAAATTTGTTCTCTTTTTTGTCTGTTTTTTAGGCTCTTGCAAATAGTTTACAAAAATAGTATACTGGATTCATTGATTTTGAAAACGTTTGCGTGGATTTTGAATTAAATATTTAGGAGACAAATTGATGGAATTAAGTGCTATTTACCATAGGACTGAGTCGGAGTATGCCTATCTTTACAGAGATAAGAACCTCCATATTCGGATTCGAACTAAGAAAGAGGATATTGAAAGTATTATCTTGCATTATGGGGACCCTTTTATCTTTATGGAGGAGTTTTATCAGGATACAAAAGAAATGTCCAAGATAACTTCTGATACCTTATTTGACTATTGGCAGGTTGAAGTGTCCGTTGACTTTGCACGTATCCAGTATCTCTTTGAAGTCACGGATACAGAAGGTCAAAGTATTTTGTATGGCGATAAAGGGTGCGTTGAAAATTCT
>ERZ773018.1135-NODE-1135-length-14546-cov-4.998137_pt1 | contig 14546 bp, 10 predicted proteins | sample MGYA00580840_ERZ773018 | MGnify/ENA primary metagenome ERZ773018 (study PRJEB29015, sample SAMEA2738125) | human oral metagenome | biome: human oral; feature: human-associated habitat; material: saliva | place: China | collected 2256 ... | reverse complement strand
GTTAATTTATTTGTATTTTCATACTCCACTTTAATTAAATCAATTACTTTTTTTGAAATACTTTTAAAATCATCTTTGAGATTATTTTTAGATAATCTTGGTGAATTTTCTTGTACAACGTAATAACGTTTACTATTTTTAACTTGTATTAACTCTAGAAGTTTCTTTGAGTCATCATCATCATCAAATTTGTACGGAATAAATATATCTTCATTTTTATCTTTTACCATTGGTAAAAATGATCCTTCTCTATCACCAACACAAGTGTATAAATCTTTATTATTATGTTGGGATAGTCCACCTTCGTCTAAAAACTTAGGGAGATGCTTCGCTATTACTTCATCATTAAAAATCTGTTTACAAAGGTTTTTCTTAAATCGATTATTTTTATTCGGCCAGCAATATATTTCTTTTGCTTTTATAATAGTATCTATTTCAAAGATATCAGAGTCTTTCGCTGTTTTAGCTACAAATACGAAATAAACTTCCTCTTTTTTTCTATTAATTTTTTGACGAATTTCTTTCGATAAAGCATGATTAGCATGACAAAAAGAATATAAGAAATTCTCGTTCCAAATAAAAGGATCTTCATTCTGATTTTCATCTTTAAATCCATCAAAACTAATCCTGTATTTTTCATTATCAATTATGAATTCTTGTGTCTGACGAATTGGGTGTCCAATAAATACAATGTTAATACCTTCGCAACTTTTCTTTTCTTCCTCGTCATCTCTAATAGTTTCCATATATCTCCTATCTCGCTAATTACATTTTAAAATTTCAATTTAATAGATATCTTGACATCTATTTTATCATATTCATAAAAAAAGGCTCTATTCAGAAATAGTAATTGCTGTTATAATAGACATTTTTAGCATTTTCTATTACAACCGACATTTATTGTATTAATTCTGTAATGACATTTTGGTATACTATATTGAAAAAGGAGGTTTATCTATGAAAAAAATTATTAGTGTGCTATTTGTGTCGTTCCTAGCTATTATCCTTATTTCATGCTCCAGTCAAAATAACCAAACTTTAGATGGAGAATATTATTGGATAAACGAAAATCAAAATGAACGAGTATTTACGATTTCTGGAAATAAGGGAACAATTGATAGTGTGAAGCAGATAACTTTGACGTTGATCAAAAGAATAAAAAAATTGAATTGAGTGGCTCACAAATTGTAAATCGAACCGAAAGTTATACATTTAAAGATGGAATATTTACTGTTGATATTAGCGGAACAAAACATGATTACTATTTAAAAGGTAGTGAGGCTTACAAAAAAGCATTAAAAAAATATGGATACGACTAGAAAGAATCGGCTATGAATAACTTAGATGAACAATACGAAAATCTGTATGACTTTATCAAAAATCTTGAAATCCTACTTCAGAAAAATGTTTTCGATAACCAAAAGATTGAAGAAATTAGTGTATTTGGAAAGGACGTTTTGAATCTTTGTAAATCAAGAGAATTCAATATTAACTCGAATGATCTCTTGTCCCTCAATTCTTTTGTTGAACTGTTTATGAAAGCAAACGAGACCTCAAAAGGATATCTTACATCACAAGTAGAAAGATTTTATACAGAAGTCATAGAGCCAACAAAGGATGAATTGTATTAACCAACAAAGATTGAGAAAATTATAATTAATCACCTATCTACAAATTAGGTGATTTTTTCTTTAAAAGTTAAATTCACTTACCGTTTAGCTGTTATTTCTCACCATTTAGGATTTTATATTTTTTTATAGACTGTATTTGTTATTATAGATTTATGAAAAATTTAAAAGAAAAAATATTAAAAATGCTATTTGGCATATTAAATGTCATTGTGAAATTATTCAAAATTCTCCCGAAGAAAAAATTAGAAATCACGAATTATTTCATCTACAGGCTAGCGTAGATTGTTTGAAGCGCGTTATCAATAACGAAAAACCCTATCCAGGGCTGGATAGGGATGAAGTGTTTTAATATAAACTCATAATCAAAATAGTTTTAGACGTCATTTATCAGATCAAAATGTATAGTTTTCCATTCAATCATCAGAACATTTAGTTCTCATTTTGCTTATAATTAACAAATTCAAAATTGTTACAATCTTTAAATACTCCAATACCATCGCAATCTATAAAATAGTTTTCATTATTTTTTGGAAATCGTTCCTGTAAACTAGGTGCTTTTAAAGTAGAAGATGAAACTACTAAATAAATTAAATCGCCTTTAAAAAATGTACTCCCTATTATTATAAATTCATCTCCATCATGATTAATCTTTCTTAAATCTTCAAATTTTAGATATTGATTTAATTCTTTGTAATAATCCTCTACAAATTTCCCCTCATTAATTCTAGATGAATTAGTCTCGGAAAAAGGATCATAAAAATCAACCGATATATCTGAATATATATTTTCAGTCACTGATGCAATTGAATAATTTTTATAAAGAGGTCCTGATTTAGATTGCTCTTTTATCTTAGCTTTTTTGTAAGTTTTTTGGGAGTAGCCTTTAGCTTCTATAGCAACATAACTATGACTTTTTGAGAATCCGTACAAATCAGGTCTACTCCCTTGAATTGGAATATTATTGAACTCCATAACAGCCTCATAGTTGTACGAAATGATTCCTCCAACTAATAATTTAAAAAATTTATCTGCAAATGCTTTTCCAATTAAATTTGAGAAATGGGCTACTTGTGTAGGATCATATTCCCATCCCGTAGGTTTATGGAAAAATTCTGTTCCTTCATCGTCAGGAAAATAAGATTCATAATAGGTTAATACTGCTAACGCTTTTCTAAGAGTATCTACTTGAGGAACAGAACCAGCTCCCGCTAATATGAAATATTTTGCTATTTCTAAATTTTTCAACTTCACACAGTTTCTATTTATTATTCCATTAGCGTCAGTATATTGATATTTGATTTTAACCATTGTTAAAGCTCCTATTTAATTTTTAATGATACATTTCTGTATGGCCAACATTTTATCACTTTTTATCTATTTAAATCCAAGCTTAAGTATTTACACTACTATATCTCTTTATTTATCACATGGTAAGACAAGAGACTTTATCGCAAGCTCATCCAACATTTTTTTGTAAATAATGAGGTTTAAGGGACGTTCTTTTTTAGGACTAGCAGTATATACAAGTTTTGGTTCCTGTATTTTTTTATCAGTCTCGTAGTCAAACCTATCAAAAACTTTCCTATAAACAGGGTTAGCTTTTAATCTACCTTTCTCGACTCTTATAAGACATTGTTTTTCAAGATTTTCTTTTGCTCGACAATAAAATTCTTGTCTTTTTGCATAAAGCATGCCATTGTTTCGGGCATGTTCAGCAGCTTTTTCAAAGAATCTATAAAACAAGCTGACGTTTGTTGCATTTACGTCATAAAAAGGACACTCACTTTTAGAATTACTAATCAAGTTGGTTATAAAAGCTTTTAATTTGTCTTTATGTATAAACTTTAAATCTACTTTTTTAATATTCTCTCTTTTATATGTATTCACAGGGAGTTCTTTTTTAATTTTTCGGGCTTTATTTACTGTAATCCAAATAAAACAATAATACTCGGTTTCACTGTAATATTTAGGGTCATCAGATATAGCCCATCCAATTCTAAACTCATCATTTTGAATTGAAGCTAATTCCATCGCGAATGTTGGCAAACCTGAGTTTTTTGGATCAATCGAAGCAGGGTAATCAATCGCAGCCTTAGCATCTACTCTGTGTTCCTCATCATCATTAAAAATATCTCGACATTTTATTACAAGATCTGTCCCTTTTAATTGTCCGTCTTTATCTGTAACTCTTTTTATTGAAAAGTTGTCGCCATATTCTTCCTTTAGAAAACATATCAAAGCTTCAGTCACTAGCTTCTCTTTTTTAGTATCAGTACGTCTTTTAGAATCATTATTTCCCATATCAATCCCACTTACCTTCTAGTACTTCTTTCAAAAATTTCTTAGGAATCCAAAAAGAGTGCTTTGTGATGTGACGCCCATCTGGAAGGACATCTGTATCAGACAACTTCCCTTTACCGACAAATTCTCCAGGCTTTAATTCATAAAGTGTGTTCTGAGCATGGATTTTCGTAAAGAGAACTTGGTTAATCTTACTCTGTGGGAAGTTTGTTGAAATGCGATGTCCATTTTGAGTTAATTTGAGGCCATTCATTAAAATCTGTCTAGTCTCTTTCCATACACGCTGAACTTCATCTAATTGTCTATCAGGAAATCCCCAGAATTTGATATTATCTAGAACAAACTCTTTAGGAGCAACCTCTTTGAATACGACAAATAAGAAACGTTTATTATAAATTTCTAAATAAGGATGGGATTCTTCCCACTCTTCTATATCAACCAACTCTTGGAAATTATAAGTCTTAAACGGAGAATCTTCCTTTGGTAGTCCATTTTTACCTACACGAATAACACGCAAATTCATATTTGCCTTTTGAAATTCCTGTGTTTTTTCAAGATCTCCTGTTAAGCCAAGAATAGTTTTGATTAAAGTACTATTTTTTCCTTTAGCTTTTGGATTGACATCAAACTTTTGATAAAGCTCCGATTCTGTCATACCCTTATAGGCTAAAATTTTGTCAGAAATAATTTGAGTAAAAGACTTTTTCTCGCCACGAGCTGTTCCTACTACACTTTCCTGCTCTGATTGATTAAAAATTTTATTGTTAATCAGATAGGTCATGTAACTGGATTTCAATTCCCAAGCACGCTGTTTAGCTGGTTTGTCACTAAACGGTTGACTACGAAAATCCTTACCTCCTCCTGCACCTTTAGTACAAGTAGAAAGATAATTCCCATCCGACTCTGACAATTCATGAGCACGACCATCTTTAATTTTTTGAGTGATTCGTCTATAGTCTTCAAGAATGACTTCCATATCTTCTTCAAACCATTCATACATAAAGACCTTCTCGATAATATAGTCAGCCAAAGTTTGATTAGGGATTAAACCATTATAGAACAAAAGTAAAATTTTGGAACATTTCTCCCATAAATGAGTTGAATAGAAATCTTCAAGATTTTCTTCCATATAATTTAAAATTGTTAAAACTAGGCGTTCTTTCGCACTAATCGAACCGTTTTTATTGACTTTAAATGGAGTTACTTTTAGTTCTACTCCAATTTTTTCAAAGTCAGCTCCTGAATCACTATTCGGCTGGTATCCATAGAAGTATTTTTCTATGTAATTTCCATATTGTCCCTTGGATTTCATGCTAATTTCTTTGTTTGAAACGTTGGAAATCGTTTTGGTCTGAAAATCCTCATAAGTTTTATATGATGACTTCTTATATGAGTTAATAATTTCTAAAAATGGTTTGTCTAGCAGGTGTTGGGAGTATTCTAAAACACTCTCTATACTTGAATCATCATAATCAAATAATTGATTTTTCATTTTCGCCCTCATTCAACTAATGTTCTTTACTCTGATTGCTCTATTTCTTCTTGCATCATTTTCTTGATTTCATCTAGTTCATCTTCCGTAAATTCTGGAGAAATAATAGTTCCCTCAATAGCTTCATACATTCTATCACGCTTTTCTTTCAAGCGATGATAGATTTTACTATCAATTGTATTTCTATTTCCCTCTTGTCCCTCAAGCATTAAGTAATAATAATTTGTTTCTTGATTTTCAAGCAACCCTAATCTATGGATTCTATCTCTCGACTGTAACATATGTGTTAAGTTAAATGAATACTCTAGATATATAGCATCATGTGCAACCATATGAAGTGAAACAGATTCTGCTAGGGTATGCGGGTTTGAAATCAGAACATCATATCTCCCTTTTTGAAAATCTAAGATGATTTCTTCTCTCTCTTTGGCACTAATTCCACCATATACAACCGCCACTCGATAACCTTCTCTTTTTAACTCCTCTTCAACTTTTAAAATCGTATCTACAAATATACACCAAATCACAATAACTTTAGAAGCATCCATGAGTTCCTTTGCTAATTGAATACATCGATTAAATTTACTTGATTTAGAAAGTGAATTGATTAATTGTAATTCATTTTCATTGTATTTTGGATCATCATTAGAAAAATCTGGGATAACCACTCCGTCATCTTCTACTTCCTCTTCTTCACTATAAATTTCATCAATTGGAATTTTATTTTTTAATAAATCAGGATTTGAAGATAATTGAATTAGTCGCATGTAAAGTTTAAAGGAATCACTGCTATACTTCTTCCAAAGGATATTTATCAATTGTTGCTCTGTATCCGTTGCAATCTCAGAATATATATTGTCTTCATTTTCACTCGGAACCATCAACTCATGCTTTGTTACTCTCCAGAAAAACGGAGCCATTTTTTCGTTAATGTCCGATATCATAGAAGCATCTGGATTATTTAACATCTTTAATCGAAAATTAAAGTAATTATTAAACTCAATATCAAACAAGATATGCAAAAAATTCCAAATATCTAAGTATGTATTTGGAATAGGAGTTCCTGTAAGAACATATCTATAACTCGCTTGTTTCGCTAATTCAAGTGAGATTTTAGCTCGATCCGATTCAATGCTTTTAATTTTATGAACTTCGTCAAAAACTAATAAAGTACGTGAATTAATCAATTTTTTTAACTGTTCTGAATATTTTTCAATAGACTCATAATTTACCAAAATCAAATTGTAGTCGGTAGTATTTTTATAAAACATTTCTTCTCGAAAATCTTCTGAATGAATATCTAGAACAGAAAGTTTTCGTTTACCACCGAAAACAGCCTTAAACTCTTCCTTCCAAGACACAAATGCATTTTTGGGACTAATTACCAAAATTTTATCAACACGATCTATTTGAGGACTCGACAAATAGGCAAACGTTCCGTAAATCATAGAAGTTTTTCCTGCGCCAGGAACAGAAAAATTCGCTACTCTTTTCATCATAGCCTGATAAAAACTTACCCAACTTTGTATATCATATAAGCGTCTATCCACTTCATTGTTAACAATTTTGCAAAATGTAGCAAACTCATCAGCTAGCATGTCATCTTTATTTTTGATGGTCAAGCCACGTTTAGCAATTTCTGAAATCTTAAATTCGGAATCTTTAATAAATTGTTCAACCGTGTCTGATATGAGCAGTCTCTCACCTGTCCTATCTGAATATTTTTTAAATAACTTAATGACTTCTTTGATATCAACATAAGTTAATCCATCTTGAAATTCAGTGACAGACTCATCTGTGATAAATCCTTTTTTGATAAGCAGTTTAATGGAACGTTGCTTATGGTCAAGTTCCTTTTCCAAGTTATTTTTTAATTGAAGTCCATTTTCATAATATAAAACGAGAGCATTCTCTTCAAATACACTTGAATCGACAATGATTTTTCCCTTACTAAAAGAAATGATTTTTTTTCGTACAATTTCATCCACTGATTTTACATACACAAAACCATTATTTGACTTATTTTCCCAAAGTTCTTCAAATTCAATGGCTTTCTCATATAGTTCATCTCTGTTGTGTTGCCAACTATTTAGAACCGTGATATTCTCATAATTTTTTTCAAATGCAGCATGCGTTTCATTCAATGAACCAGAGAAGTATACGATATTGCCGAAATCATCCTTGAAAATTCCAAATTTAGCATGAAAAAGCCCGTCGTCGTGCATAAATCCAATTTTAATATCAACTAATCCAATTTCAATTAGATACGCTAAATTTGAAACATTTCTCTTTTGCTCATTTGATAATTCTAAAACATCAACTCTTTCTAATAATTCATTTTCAAAATCTTCGATTCGATTTCGATACCCTTGACGAATTTGATTATAATCAAATTCCGAAATTTCATGGGAAATAATGAGTCGAAATTTACCATTATTCATTAACAAACTTTCAATACCAGTAGCATAATGTGCTAAAGATGCTGAAGTAAAATAGCCACTAACACGATCATATGAAACAGAATTCTTCAAAGCATAGTTATAAAACTCTTTTGGGATGTTGTCTTTATCTGTTGAATAAAAATTTTTAAAAGTACAATTAGACAGCATTTTCATCTTTTAAATTATTTACTTTCTCTTCAATTTTAGTAAGAACAGAGAAAAATTTAGTTTTTAACTCTTCATTCATTCTCTGAACCGCATCGTAATCAACTTCTTTAATGAGTGAATAGGTTTTATTCAAAAGTTCAATCGGTTGATGTTGTGCATTTGATAACTTATCCTTTTCAACATAAGCCTCTGTAACATTGAGTAATTTTTCTTTAATCTCTTTATCAAGATTTAGTACTCCAGTTTTTGAAACTAATTCTTTAGTTTCATCGGATTCAAAGTAATCATTTGCTTCTTCTAAAACATTAGAATCTTCAAGTTCTTCCAATAATTCTAAACTTAATCTGCTGTTTTTGAGTAACTCACCTACTTCTCGGATATTTCGAGATCTGTCTCCACCTAAAGAAAGGATATTCAAGAACAAGAATTCCTTTAATTCTACATCTGTGTCGTCATCAATGAATCTTATTGCATCATTAATAGGACCATCAATTTGTTGGTCTCTTGCAATATAGAATTTAAGAGGTTGTCCAATATATTCCAGATATTCAATCATTAGATTAGCTCTACGAATATAATTACGGACTGCTGACTTTGATTCATTAATTTCTGTCGCATATTCTTCAACTGTGAATGTAGCAGGTTCTTTAATAACATCCCTATATACATCAACCAAACGATCAATCGGATTATACTCAACCCTTGCTTCAGTTGCATGTTGAAGATTCAACTCTAATCTTTTAATATCTTTTTCGCTATATTTTCCTTCCTCAAGAATAATTGCTTCAAGATAACCAAATTCAGCTCCAGCCCCTTCTCTTGACAACTGTCTTAATGATGTAAAACGACGATTTCCGTCGAGAACTATACCGTTTGAGAGAACCACTGCAGGTTCAATTTGTTGCATTAATTGGATATTCTTTTTCGTCTTCTTTAATGCTTTAAGATTACTCTTTTCAATGTATCCTTCAATAATTTTATTAAATTCCTCATTATTGTTTGTTGGAAATTCATTCCCTTCATCAATAAATTGGGACACATATGTAGCAATCCGTCCATTCTTTTTATTATAAACCAAGTAATCAAGCGGAATTCTAAAAACTGGAAACGTTTTTGTCATTCCTTGAATGGTTACCTTTTTCGCTGCACCAGTTTCACTAAGAGTTTTTTCAAATAAATTCATTATCCATATACCTCATCTAAATAATCTTCTTTCAAAACATAAGCCTTATTCAATTCTTTAGAATAAAAAGCTCCGTTTTCTATAAGACGATTCTTGACATCGTATTCATCTAAATTCAAACCATATTTCAAATTCAAATCATACGTAAAATCATCAATGTTTATCGAACCATATTCTAATAACATATCACTCAAAAAGTCATTAAGGTTTTTTTTGATGTCGCTCTTACAATAAATATTAGGAAAACATTGATTGACCGACTTAATAATGTCTGACGTATTAATTAATCTATCAAGAGAAATCAACTCAAAGCCATCTTGAATCAATATATCATCAAAACCATCATTTAATAGCGATACAATAGAAAAATACTCTCCTTTATCGACATATTTTTCCACCTTAGAAACAAACTTTCTAAATTTTTGTCTATCGAAGCCACAATTTACTAACGAAGTTACATTTATATACGCATCTTCAGCTATTTTCAAAATCGAAATCTTTTTTTCTAATTTGTAAATTGTATTATAATAATCTCTTGTTCCTAAAAACGACTGATTATTTAATCTAAAAATTCTCTGAGATAGAATATGACTGGAAATTGCTTCCATTGCCGTTTTATATTCACGTTTGAAGATTATTTCTCCTCTATGAACAAAACCTAACTCCAATATTAAATCTGGTTTTTCAACTGAAAATCCATCAATCTTTTTCAAAATATTTATGAATTCATTAAATTCGTAAATATCTTTTGTTAAAAGTGGACGAATTCTATCAACTTCCTCGGAATATTTGTCAGTTTTAAAATAGATATTTCTATTTCTAATCACATCTCCAAATTCACTAAAAAGATATGAAGATATTGAATCCTTATTTAAACCAAAATTTAAATTTAAATATTCTATAAATTCATCAATGGATCGTCTATCAAACCGAGATAACTCACTGGCTAGATACTCACGCTTTGATTGTTCCCCTCTTACAAATTCAGGATTCCTTCCTAAATTTATTACTTTAGGAAACAATTTATTCTTTTTACAAAAATAATGCAACTCTGAACCGTCAATTATATCCAATTGTTTCATCAAATCTGGATTTTTTTCAAAAATATAATCCATGTGATAAGAGCCTTCTGGTAAATCTATAAACAAAGACTCTAGGTCTTCTTTATATTTATCAAGCGGAAGAGCCAAATGGTATCGATAGCCTTTCTTTAAAGAAAAAATTACATTATTATATCTTTCTAGCTGACTACCTAAACTCCTGGCACTCTTGAATTGTAATTGAGGATATTCCTTCATTTCTTCAGTGAACAAATAATGTAAATCATCTACTTTGAAGTATTTTTGAAGATTTCTGTTTTTATATAGAACTTCAATGATCAAATTTTCTCTTGTTAAAGCCTGTACTTCCCCATCAATCAAAAGTCTTTTAGACTTATTCAAGAAGGTTTGTACTTGATCATCAGCATAGTCACCCTCAACAATAAGTTTAGTAATATCCTGCTTACCTCTTTTGAATATTAAACCTAATAATTCATATATTCTTGAATCTTTACAAAAGAAATCTCTAAACACTTCTTTTGAGATGTCGTATCTAGTGTAGAGTTCTTTAAACTCATTTATTTCTTTGATGTTGGGTAGGTTTGAAATAATCTTATTAAGAATCTGACGGACTCTTTCTTTAGTGATACCGTTACTATCTCCTATTGCTTGAAGCGTTTGACCGTCTAATCTTTTTAAAAAATAATCTTTATAATTGAATTTAGTTGATAGAAATTCATCTAACGAAATTTCAATCTCCTCTTCAGGTTGAATAACTTCTTTATTAATTTCATAATGATTTCTATCTAGATTAAATAATAATTTTAATTCCTCAATAAATTTAATATTTTCAAAAGATAGAATGAACTGTGTTTCATCTTCACTTTGCACAAGAAGACCTTTTGAAAACAATTCTTCTACTATATCTATAGAAAAACCTATGTCCTCTATACTATCCTTTGTAAGATAAGTATTATTTAGAAAATACATGAACGTCTGCCATCTTACAACTTCAGGTTGAATTTCGGAAGATTGAAGGAACTCTTTGTAAGCTTGAATTTGCGGTCTAACCTTTTTTGAAGAAGCTAATAGACCTTCTTTCCCCCAATCTCTTACATCTAACATAGATTCTAAATCATTTATAGAATTTGTCTGTTTATAAATTCTATTATTCCCAATATTACAACCAATTGATTCTAGCATGGACATAGCATCAAAAATATTTTGATGATTTTTAATTGACTCCAAAGCATTTAACAAACTATCTTGTAATTTGTCTAATTTTCGCTTTGAATATTTTTCATTGAGCTCTTTATTGAAATTAACAAAAAGATCTACTAATTCTAGTCCATCTTTACTGAGAACTTGTACTAACTTGGCCCCAATACCAAAACTCCTTAAAAAATAAATAGATATACTCATAAAATCTCCTGCTGATTTATACAGACTGTTAATGCTTAAATCTTGTATTTATTGTTTATATTTTACAGCAATGTTAAAGTTGGTCGAATTCAAAAAATATTGTATATTAGTAACAACTAAATTTGAAAAGTTAAAACAATGAAAATTCTTGAACAATAGAGCTAATAAAATTCTTCATTAGACTAAATCTTGGTGAAGTTGGAAATTTCGGAGCAGTTTCCATAAAAGACATTTCTGTTTTTAGCTTAGAAATTTTAGGAAACTCTTCTTGCTTATGTAATTTTTTTCTTAATATTCCTAAGAAAATCTCTTACAATTTTCTAAAATCATTTAATCTTCTTTAATAAATTTTAAAAATTGAAAACCTTGTATCGGGAAATAAAAATATTCAGAAGCGCGTACAGTTTTGTCCGAATCGTATAAATAATAAACTAATAACAACTCTTCTAGTTTATACCATAAGGTTGAATCATAAAAAATCACCTTGTTGAGCAATTTTATCTAATGACACAGCTGTAATACTCATTAACTCCTTCGCCTCTATGTATTTATTTCATGAAGAAACTCTTTTCAATCCTGTAGTTTTAACTCTCCGGGTTTATCATCAATTAACAAGTCTTCTTATTGCTTTGGATAAGCAGGATATTCAGAGAAAGATTGTTCAATCACATTTCCTGTGATTTTAGGATTGTTCTCTGTTTTTTTAAAAACATTATTTCTATCTACTTCACCAATAGTCTTTCCTACATTAGGATTTAACAGCTCTAAAACTCTTTCCACAGAAAATACATGATTTGCCATAATCCACATCAAATATTATTCTATCTACTATTATATCAAGATTTAGTAATTAATACTTGATCGATTCACAAAAATATTATATAATTAAAAAATAAAGATAGGAGAAATAATGAAAATATTAGAATTATTTGCAGGAGTAGGAGGCTTTCGAGTTGGTCTCGAGAACTCAGATAAAGAATATTTCGAAACTAAATGGGCAAATCAGTGGGAACCATCTCGTAAATCTCAAGATGCATTTGAGGTTTATGACTATCATTTCCCCGACAGTGAGAATATAAATATTAGCATCTCTGATATTACGGACGAACAATTTTTAAAAATGGATGCTGATATGATTGTCGGTGGATTCCCCTGTCAGGACTACTCCGTTGCCCGAAGTAAGAAAAATGAAAAAGGTATTGAAGGAAAAAAAGGTGTCTTATTTTGGGAAATTATTAGGGCGACAAAAATTATTAAACCGAAATATCTTATCCTTGAAAATGTAGATAGGCTTCTTAAGGCTCCGTCAAAACAGAGGGGTAGAGATTTTGCAATCATGCTTACAGCCTTCAATAATTTAGGATATTCAGTAGAGTGGCGAGTTATTAATGCTGCTGAATATGGAAGAAGTCAACGCCGACGTCGAGTTTTCTTTTTTGTTTATCGGAATGATACTAAATTTGCTAAACTAATTGATAATCAGTTTGAACATAATGATTTCATTTTTGAAGAACATAAATATGATGAGTATCTTTTTGAAACAGGTCTATTTGCGACTCAGTTTCCAATTAAGAATAGTCCTGTAAAAAATAGACATGTTTTTTATGAACTTGATGATGATATTGTAGACGTTTCAGATAGTTTTACAGGAACTGTTTGGAATACCGGAGTTATGAGATATGGGAAATACTATTCGGTTGATACAGAACCTAACTTTAGTGGTCAACCAATTACATTAGGTGAGATCCTTCAAGATGTAAAGGATGTCCCTGATAAATATTTCGTTACTGACCCAGCAAAATTAGAAAAATTCCAATTTCTACGAGGTCCTAAGCGAATAGAACGTACATCTGCTGATGGGCATACTTATATCTATTCTGAAGGTGGTATGGCACCGTATGACGACTTAAATCTTCCTGGACGTACAATGTTAACTTCAGAAGGTACCGTGAATCGTTCTACCCATTTTCTTAAAATTGATGGTGAATACCGTTTAATTACTCCAGTTGAAGCAGAGCGTCTTCAAGATTTCCCAGATAATTGGACCGCTAGAAAGAAATTAGCTGATGGATCTATTGTAGAAGTCTCTGACAAAATGAGAATGTTCTTTATGGGAAATGCATTAGTAACAGAAATTGTAAGAAAAATTGGTGATTTTATAAGAAAAATAGACTAAGAGTTTGAAACAAAAATCTAACTTTAAACATAAAAAACGAATAAAATAAGTTTTCTGACACTCAGATTTCTTTATTGTTCGTTTTTTATTCTAATCTATTGATTTTAATTTTTTTGATTAAAAATTCCTAAAATTAAAATCTTTTTGGCTCAGATTCTTTAATTCTTATTATTGTTGTTTTACATCAGTAGTAACTGTAACAAAAAAATAATTTATTTCTCTTGTTGTGATTATAACAGGCATGTTGATTTATCAGCATTCCTTTTTATTTCCAATAGTTTCTCGGAATTAGAAACTCGGGGTTTGGGGATTCCCCAAAATTCAAATCACCCAAAAAGTACATACACTATGTGTATACAGATTTTGGGATGATTTTGGGAGTGTGTGTATACAGACTCTGAGCTCGCAAAGTCATAATATGGGAAATTTCTCCCCTTCGATAAAATAATCAAAAAAATCACTTTAGCTGTAATTTGTGTGTACAAATATTTCAAGAAGATATATAAAAAACGCTGTAAAATGAACTGCACCCCAAAAGTTAGACAGAAAAAATCTAACTTTTGGGATGTTTTTATTATGAAATTAACTTATGGTGATAAAGTTCAGATCTATGAACTTAGAAAACAAGGATATAGCATAGAGAAGCTTTCAAATAAATTTGGGATAAACAATTCTAATATTAGGTACATGAT
>ERZ773018.1133-NODE-1133-length-14552-cov-9.168311_pt1 | contig 14552 bp, 14 predicted proteins | sample MGYA00580840_ERZ773018 | MGnify/ENA primary metagenome ERZ773018 (study PRJEB29015, sample SAMEA2738125) | human oral metagenome | biome: human oral; feature: human-associated habitat; material: saliva | place: China | collected 2256 ... | reverse complement strand
TGATAGCCATTAGTGTCTCGTGAGCTCCGAAATGCTCACTCAACAATAATGGACATCGCAGCAGTTTTAAAAACTTAAAATATAATTTTAATTATTTTTTCAATAAAATTATTCAAATGGAAAGGATAGTTATGTTATCAAAACTTTATCTTTATATTGTTCATAGTATATTTTTGCTTTTCTACAAAAAAGAATATAAGAAATATATGAATAGTAGAAATATTTTAGAGATACAAGAAAATAAATTAAAAGAGATTTTAGAAAACAATAAAAATTCTCTTTATGGGAAAAAATATAATTTTGATAAAATAAAAACTATAGAAGATTTTCAAAAAGAAGTTCCACTTACAAAGTATGAAGATTATTTAGCCTATATAGAAAAAATAAAAAATGGTGAAGAACATATCCTAACTTATGAGAAGGTTAAGATGTTTGAGTTAACAAGTGGTTCAACTTCTGCAAGTAAGTTAATACCTTACACTGATAGTTTAAAAAAAGAATTTCAAGCTGGTATAAAAGTTTGGTTGTATTCTCTATATAAAAAATATCCCAGCTTAAAATTTGGAAAAAGTTATTGGAGTATCACTCCTAAAATAGATTTTCAACATAAAGAAAAATCTCTTATTCCCATAGGCTTTGAAGAAGATAGTGAGTATTTTGGAAATTTGGAAAAACATCTAATAGACTCTATCTTTGTAAATCCTAAGGACATTAAAAATGAAAAAGATATGGATAGATTTTACTTCAAAACTCTTTCAGCACTTGTTGCAGAAGAAAATATTAGACTTTTTTCTTTTTGGAGTCCTAGTTTACTACTTTTATTAATAGAGTATTTAGAAAAGAATTCTGAAAAGATTTTAAAAACTCTCAAAGAAAAGAGAAAACAAGAAGTGAGAAAATATATAGAAAACAAAGAATATCATAAAATTTGGAAAAATCTAATTCTTATAAGTTGTTGGGGAGATATGAATTCAACGGAATATCTAAAAAAGATTAGAGAGATTTTTCCTAATACAGTAATTCAAGAAAAAGGTTTGCTTGCAACAGAAGGATTTATTTCATTTCCTGATACCGAGAAAAATCTTTCTAAACTAAGTTTTTATTCACATTTTTTTGAATTTCTATCTTTAGATGATAATAAAATTTATAATATTTCAGAAATTGAAGCTAATAAAAAATATGAACTTATTATTACAACTTCTGGAGGTCTATATAGATATTGTATAGGTGATATCATAGAGGTAATTTCCATTGAAAATAATGTTCCCTACATAAAATTCATTGGAAGAAAAGGGGCAGTATCTGATTTGTTTGGTGAAAAACTAGAGGAAAGTTTTTTGAAAAATATAATGGAAACTTACAAGCAAAAAATAGATTTCTATATGTTTGCACCTAATAGAAATCACTATATACTTTTTATAAAAACTGATAGAAAAATAGATGTAAAAGATTTAGAAAATAAATTAAGAGAAAATTTTCACTATGATTATTGCAGAAAATTAGGACAATTAAAAGCAATAAAAGTGTTTACATTAACTGGTCAGCCTGAAAAAGAATATATACAGGCTTGTCAAAATAAAAATCAAAAATTAGGAAATATCAAAATGATAGCTCTTTCAAAAAAAAGTGGCTGGGAGAATATCTTCAGTGGATATTTTCAAGAAAGTGAGGACAAATGAAGATAGCTTTTTTAGCACCTGCTGGTGCAATGCACCGTTTTAATGGAAATTTTGGAAAAAGTCTCCATTATGCACCATTAACATTAACAACTTTGGCAGCATTAATTCCTGAAAGTTTAAATGCTGAGGCAAAAATTTATGATGAAACTATTGAAAAAATTCCTTTGGATTTAGAAGCTAATATTATTGTTATGACTTCTATCACAGGAACATCTCAAAGATGCTATGCCTATGCAGATTATTTTAGACAAAGAGGTATCACTGTTGTTTTAGGTGGAGTTCACCCTTCGCTTATGCCAGAAGAAGCCTCTCAACATGCAGATGTTGTAATGATAGGATTTGCTGAGCAAACTTTTCCACAAATGCTTTTAGATTTTAAAAATGGAAGATTAAAAAGAATGTATATTCAAGACAAGGAGTTTAATTTAGATAATAAGGTAATTCCTAGAAGAGAGCTTTTACAAAAAGATAAATATATCACAACGGCAACTGTTGAAGTTGTTAGAGGTTGTTCACTACCTTGCACTTTCTGTGCCTATCCAACTGCCTTTGGAAGAAAAATATATAAGAGACCTATAAAGGAAGTATTATCTGAGATTGAAATGTTTTCAGAAAAGATTATCCTTTTCCCTGATGTAAATTTAATCGCTGATAGAGAATATGCAATGAGACTTTTTAAAGAAATGAAATCTTTAAATAAATATTGGATGGGACTTGTAACTTCTTCTGTGGGTATAGATGAAAATATGATTAAGACTTTTGCAGATAGTGGTTGTAAAGGTTTGTTAATAGGTTTTGAATCTATCACTCAGGAATCTCAAAGCTATATCAATAAAGGTATAAACAAGGTTGCTGATTATGCTGAACTTATGAAAAAACTTCATGACTATGGAATTTTAGTACAAGGTTGTTTCGCCTTTGGAAGTGATGAAGAAGATACTTCTGTATTTGAAAGAACTGTTGAAGCTGTTGTTAAAGCTAAGATTGACTTACCTAGATACAGTATTCTAACTCCTTTCCCTAAGACACAATTCTATGCTCAACTTGAAGCAGAAAACAGAATATTTGAAAAGAATTGGGCTATGTATGATGTGGAACACTGTGTATTTACTCCTAAGAAAATGACAGTTGAGGAATTAGAAAAAGGTACTGCTTGGGCTTGGAGAGAAACATATAGTATGAAGAATATTTTTAAAAGGTTAGCACCTTTCACTCATAATCCTTGGATATCTTTACCTTTAAACATAGCATATAGAAAATATGCTGATAAATATGAACATTTTACAAGAGAAGTTATGTGTGATAACTCTGATATACCTTTAATATTTGAAAAATAAGAAAGAAGTGAAAATATGAAAATAGATAAAATAGCAATATTAAATGATATTTCTTCAGATAATATAAATCTAATCAGTTTTTTAGATACATTTGCTAAATTTTCTCAAAATACAGAAGATATTGAAGAATTTGTATATTTGAATGAAAATATATCTCAAAGTTTTTTTAAGCTAACAAAGTTAAAAAAGAAAGACTTAGAAGATATTTTAGATATTCTTAAACTTATTAAAGATAAATCTAAAAAAGAAGATTTAGATATATATGGTGAGGAAGTTGAAAGAGGAATTAATGAAGTAAATTGGCTCATAGAAGAAAAAAATCTTTATCAAAATATTTTTCAAGAATTTGACAACAAAAATATCTTGAATAAAAATTCCATAGTGAATGAACTATATAAAGATGAAGATGTTTCTCAAAGTCAATATCTGATTAGAACTTTTTCAAATAAACTATGGAAAGAATTAGATGAAGAAACTATTGTCAATTTTTTAAATGGACTAGATTTTTACTATCTAACAGATGAAGCATATTTCTTTATTCTTCCAGCTTGCATCAGATATGGTCTTGAAAAGTTTGAGGACAATGAACAACTAGACTATTTAACATTCTTTTTATCTGATAAAGAAAGAGTTAATTATGCTGATGAAAAAATTAAGAGTTTAGTTGTTTCTTATCTAAATCTACTAAAAGAATTAAATTTTTCAGGCTATTTTGAAAAAGAAGAAAAAGAATGCTTGGAATTGTGGAAATAAACTAGAATATTGACAATAGAAAAATAAAGACTATAATAAAGATACGATAAAAAGAGTTATAAAAATGGCAAAAGAGCTACTAATTGTAGTTAGTAGCTCTTTTTATTTATTTATTTAATATTCTTTTTAATTCTGTTGCAACAAATTCAACATGTGGTCCTATTATAACTTGTACTGCTTCTTTTGAAGGTTTTAAAAGACCTGGAACTAATTTCTTTATTTCAGCATCTTGAATTTTGTCACTGTCTTTAACTTTTAATCTAAGTCTTGTTGTACAGTTGTCAACTTCAACTACGTTGTCTGCTCCACCTAAGTAAGTTGCTAGGCTTTCAGCTAATGCAGTATTAGAAGTATTTATTCTTACAGCTTCTACTTTTTCTTCTTCACTTTCTTCTCTACCTGGAGTTTTTAAATTGAAAGCTTTTATAACAAATAAGAAAACAAAGTAGTAAATTACGAAGAAAATTAAACCTAAAACTATTAACATAAATGGGTTATGAGCATTAGGGTTTCTTAAAGATAAGAAGAAGTCAATAAATCCTCCTGAGAAACTGAATCCTGCCATCCAGTTAAATGATGCTGCTAAGAATAGAGCAAGTCCTGTTAATAATGCATGCACTAGATATAAAAGTGGTGCAACGAACATGAATGCGAATTCTATTGGTTCAGTAACTCCTGTTAAGAAACTTGTAAATCCTGCTGCTACCATTATTGAAACTATTTTAGCTCTATTTTCAGGTTTTGAAGTTTGAACAAATGCTAGACAAGCTCCTAAAAGTCCAAACATCATTATTGGGAAGAATCCTGCTTGATACATTCCAACATGATATGTTCCTTGTAATATTTCTGGTAAGTCAGCATAAGCCATTTCTGGTGCTCCCCAGAATCTTCCTATATCATTTATTCCCGCAACGTTAAACCAGAAAACTGAGTTTACTGCATGGTGTAATCCTACAGGAATTAATAATCTGTTAAAGAATCCGTAGATACCTGCTCCAACTGGTCCTAATTTAGCAATACTTGTACCAAAACTTACTAAAGCTCCAAATATAGCTGGCCATATGTAAGTTAAGATGAAAGATACTATTATCATAACAACTGATGTTATAATAGGAACGAATCTCTTTCCACTAAAGAAAGCTAAGAACTTAGGAAGTTCAATCTTATGGAACTTATTATATAATTCCCCTGATATAACCCCACAAAGTATTCCAATAAATTGGTTATTTACCTTTCCAAAAGCTGCATGCACTTGTTCAGGATCTATTCCCATTATTTGTGCAACTGCACCTTTAGATAACAATGTTGTTACAATTTCAAAGGCTACCAATCCAGCAAGTGCCGCTGCTCCATCTTTATCCTTCGAAATACCATAAGCAACCCCAACTGCAAATAGTATTGGCATATTATCTATAACTGCTGCTCCTGCTTTTATTAAGAAAGCTGCTAATTGACTGTTTGCCCCCCATCCAGTTGGATCTATCCAGTAACCTAATCCTAGCATTATTGCTGCTGCTGGTAAAACGGCAACTGGAACCATAAGTGCTTTACCTATTTTTTGCAAATAACTAAACATAAACTCTCCTCCTTTTATTTTAAAACGATTATAAACTAATTATATCATATTTTATTTAAAGTCAATATCTTTTTTGTGCTTTTTTATAGATTTGATTCAAAAATATTCTATTTTGAATTATAAATAAACAAAAAATCAAAAAAAATTTCTCTTTGTTTCTCTTGAAACATAATATATAATAGAACTAAAAGAAAAAGATGTGAGAGGATATGGAAAAATTAAAAACTATAAAAAGAGAATGCTCTGTAGAATTTGAAGAAAAAAAATCAAAATTTATTGCCTCTGTCAAACCTGTTTTTTCAAAAGAAGAAGCAGAGGAATATATAAATTATATTAAGAGTCTCCACCCAAATGCAACTCATAATTGTTCTGCTTATAAAATAAATAATAAAGGCTTAGAATTTTTTAAGGTTGACGATGATGGTGAGCCAAGTGGAACAGCTGGTAAACCTATGGGTGATATTATAAATTATATGGAAGTAACTAACTTAGTTGTTATTGCTACTAGATATTTTGGTGGAATTAAATTAGGTGCTGGTGGTCTGGTTAGAAATTACGCTAAGACTGCTAAACTTGGAATAACTGAGGCAGAAATTATAGATTTTGTTAACAAAGTTGACTTACTTTTTGAAATTCCTTATGAAAAGTTAGGGGAAATAGAAAAGCTATTAAAAGATTATGAAGCTGAAGTTATAGATAAGTCATTCTTAGAAAAGATAATTTTTAAAGTTAGGATAAATGAGGAATTTCTAACTAATTTAGAAAACTATCCATATATTAATCTAATTGATTCTTAAGTAAGTAAAAAAACTTTGTAAAATAAAGACTATATATGGTATAATTGCTAGTAGTAGTATAAAAAAATAAAGAGGTGATTCAATGGAAGCTGTATTAGTACCTATACTAATTATATTTTTTATATTAGTTATAGCTCTTGGAGCAGATAAAGCTTCTAAAGTAATCTTCCCATTAATTATTACAGGAATTTTTATTTATTTTTTTGGTTGGCTTTTTTTCAAATACTTTTGGATAATTATACCTGTTTACTTTATTTCTAAGTTATTGAAAAGTAGTAACTCATCGTCTTCTAACACTTACAGAAGAACTAGAACTCAAAATGATGATTTCTTTGGTGGGTATAGAAATAATACTAGTAGTAATAACAATTCAAATGGAACAAGAGAAAACAATACTTATAGTGATACAAGATATTATGGACATTTTCGTACTAAAGAAGAAGCTGAAGAATTTTTTAGAAATATCTTTGGTCGTGATTTTGGTCAAAATGGAACTTATAATAATACAAGATCTAGTGGTACTTTCACTCAAGAAGAGTTTGAAGAGTTTATTAGAAATGCCTTTGGTGGTAGCTTTGGCGGTAGCACCTATGGTAACTCTTCTGGAGGTTATAGACAAGGTGGTAGCTATCAAAGAACAGGTACTTATACAAGTAATAGAAGTAGATATTATCGTATTTTAGGACTTAAAGATGGTGCGAGTCAAGAAGAGATTAAAAAGGCTTATCGTCAACTTGCAAAAGAACATCACCCAGATAAGTTTGTAAATGCATCTGATAGTGAAAAGAAATTCCATGAAAATAAAATGAAAGAAATAAACGAAGCTTATGAAAATCTAAAAATTTAATTAATATTAATGGAGGATAAAATGAAAGCGATTATTATGGCTGCTGGAAAGGGTACAAGAATGAAATCTGACTTACCCAAAGTTGTTCATCTTGCTCATTCTAAACCTATGATTATCAGAATCATAGATGCTCTAAATTCTCTTAATACAGAAGAAAATGTATTAATACTAGGGCATAAGAAAGAAAAGGTTTTAGAAGTTTTAGGACCTGATGTGAGTTATGTTGTACAAGAAGAACAATTAGGAACAGGTCATGCTGTTAAACAAGCTGTGCCTAAACTAGAAAACTATCAAGGTGATGTTCTTATAATTAATGGAGATATCCCTTTAATTAGAAAGGAAACTTTAATAGATTTCTACAATGAATACAAAAAGGAAAATGCTGATGCTATAATTTTATCGGCTGTCTTTGAAAATCCTTTCAGTTATGGAAGAGTTTTAAAAGATGGAAATAAAGTTTTAAAGATTGTTGAAGAAAAAGAAGCTAATGAAGAACAAAAAAAGATAAAAGAAATCAATGCTGGTGTCTACATCTTTAAGTCTCAAGACTTAGTTAGGGCCTTAGCTCAAATCAATAATAACAATGAAAAAGGTGAATACTATATAACTGATGTTATAGAAATTCTATCAAATGATAATAAGAAAGTTATTTCATACTCTCTAGAAGATAGTATGGAAATTCAAGGAGTAAACTCAAAAGTTGAGCTAGCACTTGTTTCAAGAGTGCTAAGAGAAAGAAAAAATACTGCTCTTATGGAAGAAGGGGTTATCTTAATAGACCCTGCTAATACATATATAGAAGATGAAGTAAAAATAGGTAGAGATACTACTATCTACCCTAATGTTACTTTACAAGGAAATACAGAAATTGGTGAAAACTGTGAAATATTATCAGGTACTAGAATTATAGATAGTAAAGTATTTGATAATGTTAGAATAGAAAGCTCTGTCATTGAAGAAAGTATAGTTGAAAACGGAGTAACTATTGGACCTTATGCACATTTAAGACCTAAATCTCATTTAAAAGAAAATGTTCATATAGGTAACTTTGTTGAAACTAAGAAATCTACCCTTGAAAAAGGTGTAAAAGCTGGGCATTTAACATACTTAGGAGATGCTCATGTTGGTGAAAAAACTAACATAGGTGCAGGAACTATAACTTGTAACTATGATGGTAAAAATAAATTTAAAACAGAAATTGGTAAAGAAGTTTTTATAGGTAGTGACACTATGCTTGTTGCTCCTGTAAGTATTGGGGATAATTCCCTTATTGGTGCTGGTTCGGTTATAACTAAGGATGTTCCAAGCGACTCTCTTAGTGTTGAAAGAAGTAAACAAATAATAAAGGAAGGGTGGAAAAAATAAGATGATAAATTTTAATAATGTTAAAATTTTCTCTGGAAGTTCAAATGTGGAGTTGGCAACTAGAATTGCTGAAAAAATAGGTTTACAACTAGGAAAGGCAGAAATTCAAAGATTTAAAGATGGAGAAGTCTATATTGAAATTGAAGAAACTGTAAGAGGTAGAGATGTCTTTGTTGTTCAATCTACTTCAGAACCTGTAAATGAAAATCTTATGGAACTTTTAATATTTGTTGATGCACTAAGAAGAGCTTCAGCTAAGACAATAAATGTTATTATTCCTTACTATGGTTATGCTAGACAAGATAGAAAGTCTAAACCAAGAGAACCAATCACATCGAAACTTGTTGCTAACTTATTAACAACAGCTGGTGTTAATAGAGTTATAACAATGGATTTACATGCTGATCAAATTCAAGGATTCTTTGATATCCCTGTTGATCATATGCAAGGATTACCATTAATGGCAAAATACTTTAAAGAAAAAGGTTTCTACGGAGATGATATAGTAGTTGTTTCTCCAGATGTTGGTGGAGTTAAAAGAGCTAGAAAATTAGCTGAAAAATTAGATTGTAAAATAGCTATCATTGACAAAAGAAGACCTAAACCTAATATTGCTGAAGTTATGAACCTAATTGGAGAAGTTGAAGGAAAAATCGCTATATTTATAGATGACATGATAGACACAGCAGGAACTATAACTAATGGTGCTGATGCAATAGCAGCAAGAGGAGCTAAAGAAGTTTATGCTTGTTGTTCTCATGCTGTTTTCTCAGATCCAGCAATAGAAAGACTAGAAAAATCTGCTTTAAAAGAAGTAGTTGTAACAGACTCAATAGCATTACCTGAAAGAAAGAAAATAGACAAAGTTAAAGTAATATCAGTAGACTCTGTATTTGCATCTGCAATAGACAGAATAACTAATAATAAATCAGTTTCAGAATTATTTGAATAATGGAAAAATATCTTAAGATAGATAATATATCTGATATTAGTGATGATAAGTGGACTGAACTAGCGAGTGAATTAAAAAAAGGTTCACTTATTATCTATCCAACTGACACTGTCTATGGTCTAGCTTCTATTGTTACTAATGAACAAAGTATTAATAATATATATCTTGCAAAGAGTAGGAGTTTTACTTCTCCTCTTATTGCACTTTTAAGTTCTGTTGATAAAGTTGAAGAAGTTGCTACTATCTCTGATGAAAATAGAGAAGTCTTAGAAAAGTTAGCTCACGCTTTTTGGCCAGGTGCTTTGACTGTTATACTTAAAAGAAAAAAGCATATTCCAAGTATTATGGTCTCTGGTGGAGACACCATAGGTGTGAGAATTCCTAACTTAGATTTAGCTATTAAAATTATTGATTTAGCTGGTGGTATTTTAGCCACAACTAGTGCTAATATCTCAGGGGAGGCTACTCCTAAATCATATAATGAATTGTCAGAAGCTATAAAATCAAGAGTTGATATTTTAGTGGATGGTGGCGAATGTAAACTCGGTGAAGCCTCAACTATAATTGACCTGACTTCTGATGTTCCTAAAATACTTAGAAATGGTGCAATATCTACAGATGAAATTACAAAAATAATAGGGAGAGTGAGGTGATAAAATGAAGGGTACAAGAGTTAATCCAACTGCCTTAAGTCCTATGGAAATGAATAATATGTCTTCTATGATGGGAATGATGAACTCTATTCAAAAAATAGGAAAAGGTAAAAGAAAATATACAATACAATTAGATAAAAACGATAAAAAACTTCTTGTTAGATTCATTAATGAGGCTAAGAAACAATTTTCTGATACAGCTTCTAACAGTCAATATGCAGGAGTATATAATTTTCTAAATTATATTACTGATGTTGCTTCTAAAAAGGAAAGTACTGAAATTAAAATGAGCTATGAAGAACAAGATTTTGTTAAGAGAATGCTACAAGATTCTGTAAGAGGAATGGAAAAAATGCAATTCTTCTGGTATCAATTTATCAGAAAATTCACTGTTAAAACTTTAACAAAGCAATACAGAGAATTATTAAAGAAATTCTAATACTAAAGATACACTAAAGAAATAACTCGGACTGAGACTGAATTTTTAAAAAATTACATAGTAGATGTACTAGCAAAACCATCTTAAAAAAACTAGACTTGGGGTGCAAGTCCCCTTTTTTATTTGTAAAATATTATATAAAAAAGACTTCCTCAATTTTAGTTTTTTATCTCAACTACTTGCCAGCCATAAATATTTGGAGAGCTCCACAAAGGCTCTCCAAATATTTATGGACGTCGCAGTAGTTTCGTTTAAAGTTTATTTAATAGACTTTTATATAATATTTTAAATTAATCAACTATAGGTATGGGAGGAAAATGGGTATAAGGTATAGTAAGGTAGAAGGAAAATTTCAAAGAGAGATAGTGCTCTTAAAATCTTTTCCTTGTGCTTATGGAAAATGTAGTTTCTGTAACTACATAGAAGATAACTCAAACAATGAGGAAGAAATTAATGAAGTTAATTTGGAAGTTTTAAAGGAAATAACTGGAGAATTTGGAATTTTAGAAGTTATAAATTCTGGTTCTGTGTTTGAAATCCCTAAGAAAACTTTAGAAAAAATTAGAGAAGTCGTTTATGAAAAAGATATTAAAATCTTGTATTTTGAGATTTTCTATTCTTATCTTTCTCGTTTAGATGAAATTATTAACTATTTCAATGAAAAGAAAAAAGTTGAAATTAGGTTTAGAACAGGAATAGAAAGTTTTGACAATGATTTTAGAAGAAATGTTTACAAGAAAAATATTCTCTTAGATGAAAAGAAAATAAAAGAATTATCTGAGAAAATATATTCAGTTTGTCTTTTAATTGCAACTCAAGGACAGACAAAAGAGATGATAAAAAATGATATTGAAATGGGCTTAAAGTATTTTAAAGCCATAACAATAAATGTTTTTGTAGACAATGGAACTGTGGTAAAAAGAGATGCTGAACTTGTTAAATGGTTTGTACAAGATATGAAACATCTTTTTGATAATGATAGGATTGAAATTTTAATAGATAATAAAGATTTGGGGGTTTACGAACAATGATGCACAATATTTTTCTTTGGTTTTTAATGTTAGTAATTAATTTTTCTTGTATACTTTTTGCTTATAGAAAGTTTGGTAAAATAGGGCTTTATATTTGGGTACCTATCTCAACAATTTTAGCAAATATACAAGTTGTTATCTTGGTTAATCTTTTTGGTATGGAGGCAACTCTTGGAAATATCCTATATGCTGGTGGTTTCTTAATAACTGATATTTTAAGTGAAAACTATGGTAAGAAAGCTGCAAATACAGCTGTAAAAATTGGATTTTTCTCACTTGTTGCTACAACTTTAATAATGCAATGTGCTATACACTTTAAACCTCTTGATGTTCCTGAAGGTTTAGCTATATTTGAAAGTGTAAAAAGTATATTCTCATTATTACCAAGATTAGCTATAGCTTCACTTATTGCATATTTAATTTCTCAATTCCACGATGTTTGGTTATATGAAAAAATTAGAGAGAAATTTCCTGCTAAAAAATTCATTTGGATTAGAAATAATGGAAGTACAATGCTAAGCCAACTTATAGATAACTTAGTATTTACAACTATCGCTTTCTATGGAGTATATCCAGTAGATGTTATGTTTAATATTTTCTTATCAACATATATAATTAAATTTATAGTTGCTATCTGTGACACACCATTTATCTATCTTGCCGATAAGATGTTCAGAGATAAAAAGATTCCTGAAGACGTTTAAAATAAGCGAAATAAAAAGTAAAAACACCATTAATTGCCGTTAATGGTGTTTTGTAATCCCGATTTTTCTTTTGCCATCTATGATATACTTCTATATCTAGTTTTATTATAACTTTTAACCAAAAAGAAGTCAATAACTATGTTATAATATTACAAGGTTTTACTTTAGGTGGGGAAATTTTATGATAGCTGTGATTTCTACAATAATTTACTATTTAGGATAAGTTTTAATATATATACTCTTTTTTTCTAGTATTTGTTAATATCATCTTATTTTTAATTTGACAGTTAAAATTATTATAGCTATAATAATTATAAGTTAAGTATATTATAATTTTAAAAAATAGGTTTATTATTACTTATAGCGAGGAAATTATGAAAGAAGAAAGATGTTTATTTTGTTTTTTATCAAGTTACTATCAAAAAGAAATTATGAAACTTTCGCAATTTCAAGAAGAAAAGTTTGAAGATATTTTAGAAAGATATCATCGTATATTTTTAGCTAATCTCACTGTTGCATTAGAAAAGCCAATCTGTAAAAAACATAATCATATTTTACATGGAGATACTATTGTTTCTATTTTTAAAAATAATAAAGTTTTATTTAAAAAATTAGATACTTTTTTTAAAGATTTGATAGAAATATACACTCTTTGGATTTCTGGTGAAGCATATTCGGCTATTGAAAAATTAAATAAAATTTTAAAGTCTCATAATCTTTTAAAAGAAGAAGATTTTAATATAAGAGAATATCTCTTTTTTAGAGGTAGAAAAAATGTGAGTAATATATTAAATAAATATGATATGTTTCATATTCCTTATGACAAAAGATATTTAGTAGGAAATCAGAGATTCAGCCTAAGTGGTTTTCCTCTACTTTATCTTAGTTTATCTCTATCTGGTATTCGTTTAGAACTTGATATAGATAAAAAAAAACTTGATGAGTATTCTATTTCATGTTTTCATTTTAATAATAGGGCAAAAATTTACTCATTAGATAATCCTTTTAGAATTTATTATCAAACTCAAAAAATTATAAAGGAACCTTCAATTTCTAAAAAAGATTTAGAAGAAAATTTATTAAAACTAGTTTTGACTTCAGCTTGTCTTTTTGAAAAAAGAAATTCTCACAAATTACAAGAAAAAAAAGGAATAAACATTTTTTATGAGGAGTATATACTTCCTCAAGCTTTAACACAAGTTTTAAAACTAAATAAATATAATGGAATTTTTTATCCCTCTACTAAAATTTTTAATACATTAGAAGAAGATTTATTTAATATTAATAACTTTAATATGGCTTATTTTCCTGTTTATAATAGTCAACGACATTATGATGTAGAGTTATTTAAGAGTCTAGATATATCTGTTCCCACTAATTTTTCTGAAGAGATTTTTAGAAATATTAAAGAGAATTTTGATTTTAATTTTTTAAATAATTTAGTTAAAAAAGTTAAAAATGATTTACTTCAAAATTTATCTAAAAATATAAAAAAAATTAAAGATTTAAGTGAACTTAATTCAATGGGAATAATTAAATTTAACTACATAGATAAAATATATGAAGACTACTGTAATTTTAAATCTAAATATGACAAAGATGACAAAATACTTTCTTTTGAAAGTTTAATTATATATAATTTTTTATTAAAAAATCTACTAGATTTATCTGAATAGAAAGGAGTGAAGACTATGGACATAACAACAGATGATGTTATAAAATTTGACAAAATTATAAAGTTACCTATAAAAGAACAAAAACAAGAAATAAATGATAGAATAAAATCTGTCTCTAATAGATGGCTTGCCATAGACTTTGAAAAAAAAGAATTTCCTTTAGAAAAAATAAACTCTCTTTTTTCTTATATAATTTCAGAATCATATGATAAATCTATTATTTTAAGAAATATAACTGATTTGAACTATCAATTTATAAAAATATTAGAACCCCTTTACAAAACTGAAAAAAAAGATAACAATACTTCTGATAAAATTATAAAAAAAGAAGAAGATTGTTTAAAAAATTAAATATAATATTATATTTTAGAAAAAGTCAGGAATTTTAGGATAACTGACTTTTTTAGATAATATATTATCTAAATATTGACTTTTTTATACATTTTAGATAATATATTATATATGAATATGAATTTTTTAAATATTAAGACACCAAAAGAAATACAATTAGAAATAGCAAAAAATATTAGAAAAAGAAGAAAAGAATTAAAATTAACACAGGAAGAATTTTCAAAAAAGTCAGGGGTGAGTTTTGGTTCAATAAAGCGTTTTGAAAATACTGGAGAAATCTCTCTTTTTTCTCTTATAAAAATTGCTATTGTTTTAGGTTGTGAAGACGAATTTTTAAACTTATTTCAGCAAAAACAATATAGTTCTATTGAGGAGATAATAAATGAACAAGA
>ERZ773018.1129-NODE-1129-length-14577-cov-6.046343_pt1 | contig 14577 bp, 16 predicted proteins | sample MGYA00580840_ERZ773018 | MGnify/ENA primary metagenome ERZ773018 (study PRJEB29015, sample SAMEA2738125) | human oral metagenome | biome: human oral; feature: human-associated habitat; material: saliva | place: China | collected 2256 ... | reverse complement strand
AACGTACCAACAAACGGTACAAATGTTACTACAGCCAAAGAAGCAGCTAAAAAAGAAATCACAGATGCAGCGAATAAGAAAAAAGCAGCAATTGATGCAAATCCTGCACTAACAAAAGAAGAAAAAGAAGCAGCTAAGAAAGCAGTAGATGCCGAAGCAGAAAAGGCAAAACAAGAGATTGACAAAGCAACAGATCAAGCCGGAATTGATAAAGCTAAAAATGATGGATTGACTGCAATCGAAAACGTACCAACAAACGGTACAAATGTTACTACAGCCAAAGAAGCAGCTAAAAAAGCAGTAGATGAAACCAATTCGCGTAAAGTCGCCACTGAATTACCAAATACAGGTACAACAGATTCTACTGTGGCAGTGCTAGCTGCTGTCGCAAGTGCAATGCTTGGTCTTAGCTTTGCAGGACTTCGTCGTAAAGAAGACGAAGAAGACGAAGAAGCTTAATTTGTAGATTTTTTGATAATCATGTAATAATAAATAATTCTTTTCGACCATTTTTTAGTCTGTCGAATCTTTAAGTAAAAAGGTTCTTTATAAACTGTAGTGGGTTTAAGAAAAGCTAATATCGAGAAACGACTTTTTCAGAGCTCACTGAAAAAGTCGTTTCCATAGTTTACGTAAAATAAAAAAGGAGGAATCTACCAAAATATGAGATAGATTCCTCCTTTATTTACTTATCTAGATATGAACTTTCTCTATACTACGAGTAAGAATTAGAAATGGAGAAAATAAAATGATAAAATAAATTGTGCCACTAAATGTTAATCAAAAATCTACTTATTGTTTGTATATGTTGAAAATATTATTAAGTTAAGTCAAAATAGTTGAATGGTTAATAAAAAATTTTTTTTAAACGTGAATTGTTTCGAAATATCATCTTTCTATTTCATTCTCTATATACTTCTCATAATTTTTTCGAATCTGATATAACTCAATCATATAAGCTTTTGTTGAAGAATACTCTTGAAAAAGGGTATTCTTTTTTTCTTGTAAGAGGTCAAGTTGAGTGAGTATTTTTTTTGTGTTTGGGAGTTTTGCATAAGATTTTTTAAGATTTTTTAGTGCATTTTGGTAAAGGGTGATTTCAGTTTGATTCTCTTTTAGGAAAGCTTTGTCAGTAGTATCTTCTTTGTAGACTTGGTATATGTGCCGATACTTTTTGATGGTATGAATGTTCTCCATAGTCATTGATAGCTGGTTTATTTCATCTTCAATCTGCTTTATTTTATCTTGCAATTCTTGTCTTTTTGTTGCACTTTCTTGAATAGCTTTATCAATTTGTGCAAATGATTTAATTCCTTTTTCTCGCATTAGGAGAACTATTTTTGAAGCACTTTTAAGATTATGTTTTGTTGCCCAAAATTCATATCCTTTACTTGCTTGAACTTTAGAATTATTGACTAGATTAATGATATTTCCTACTTGTTCCTTAGACAGTTTTCGTTTTCTCGACAGTGATTCTGTGACTCGTTCCTTGAGTCTTTTTTCTGAGTAATCTTCTCCAATTGTTTTCCCTCTGGTGAATCGTTCCTTATCCTTATGTCTGAAGGCAATATGTTTCCCATGCTTGATTTCATAGTCTAGTTTTTCCATTTTAGACAGAAAATCATCCCAATTTTTTGATTTTCTAATTACTCTATCGATATCAAATTGAAGTTTACTTTTCCAAGATGTTCCTTGCTTTCGTTGATTATCTTCATACCATGATTTCCCTTTTGTTTTGTATTTTTTCTTAAAAGTTTCGTAGTACTCATCTATAATAGATAGCCCTTTTTCCTTACAGATTAGATCGCTTTGATAGCGAATTTGATGATAGGTTTTCTTATTGGATTGATAACATTTTCCTGTCACCATATTGACGTTATTGAAGATGACATGATTATGGATATGGCCTTTATCAATATGAGTAGTTAGTACAAATTCGTATTCATCTTTTAAGATTCTTTTACAGAGTTCCAGTCCAATTTCGTGAGCCAATTCTGGGGAGATTTCTCCAGGTAAAAAGGATTGTATAAGGTGTCTTGCTAGAACAGTTCCATGAACTTGTTCTCGTTCTCGTCTTTTTAAAAATTGAGTATGCGCTGTTGTAACATGACACTTATGCGTGCTGATTAGAATTTCTTGGTCTGTCTTTTCGTTATTTGTAATGTAGTCGATAGCAAGATTTAACGTTGATTTGATAGGGTGAATCTTAGTGACTGCCATTTTTCTTCTCTCCTGCCTTATGTGTTCTTGAGAGTAAAAGTGAGTGTATTTGCCAGATTTCTTTTGAGAGGGAATCTATTTTTTCCTTCATTATTTGTATGTCATCTTTATAGATAATACCAGTAGTATTGACTCGTTTTGCAATTTGGTTGATGTTGTTAGTTGCATTATAGAGGAGTCCTTGCAAGTCTACGAAGGGTTGCAAGTCAACCATAAAAATATCTCCTTCCAAGACAGATTTACGTATAAAATGACTCATGGTTTTACATTTGGTAAGTTTCATTTTTTTCTCAAAAATTTGTTTTTCTTCTTCGTTAAGGCATATTTTGAGCTGAATATTTCTTGTTCTGTTTGCCATAGTTACTTTCTCCTTGCAGTGTATTTAAGGGTCTTAGGGGTCTCCCTAACAAGTTAAAATTGATAAAAAAGAAGCAGTTCCACAAGGGGCTGCTTCATCAATTTGTCGTAAGTGTGTACACACTTACTGTGCTTGCTACAAAAGAATGAATTGTAGATAAGCGTTAAGCGAGTTAGTTATCTATACCTGTATTATATCAAAACTTATCATCGAATGTCAGCACTAGATAATTAAATTTTTATAGGTAAGTTATGGTCTTTTTGTACTGGTAGATTCGTGTTAATTTGCTTTCATCAAGAATACTCACCTCAAATAGAAAATAGTGATCTTGGTGGTCTTTTGAATTTTCTTTATTGAGTTTAAAATAGCTTTTTTTCGATTTTGCCATCGATAAAAGAATGTCATCAGTCAAAAATGTCAGGGGGATATTCAATGCCGAATAGCGATAAAAGTCTTGCTCAAATTGTCTATAAGCTTTGCTAAAGTAATCCATCTGTAGTTCATTTTTATAAACATCAAGTTGATTCATAGTATTCCTCCTCTATCCAATGAATGGTCATAAGATTTTCTATTGTGATAGTGATGTATGCCTCTTGCGTCTTGAGGAGTAATTTTGTTTTATCAAAGTAGCAGATTCTCCCAGTATAGGTATGAACGATACTGTCACTTATCTCTTGAATAAAAATAGTAAGTTGCTGAGAATATGCTTGGTTAAGTAAAAGGAGTTTGGTCTCATAGGAAAGCTGACTTGTTGGGACGATTTTATTATTATCATTTGTCAAAGCACTAGTGTGTTCTGATAGAAAGAATCCCATCCATTTTTGCATTTTAACATCTTGATAGACTCTTGCTGATTGAAAAGGTAAGTAGGAACGGTCAATCATTTTAATCCCTCCAATCCACCTGCTGAATGACCTCCAATGAGTTTACTTCGTTCAATATTTCTGGAACTTTCTAAAAGAGAGGTTCCTTTTTGTATAGCTAAAAATCCGAATTGGTCTCGTATGGAATCTATGGCAGATTGTAATTTTGCTTCTTTTTCTATTGCCTCCACGTCGTCAAATAATGAAATAAGGGAATAGCTCTCATCAACAAAATCAGCATAATTAATTCCGATACGTCGAACAGCTCCTGAAGTATATTTGCTTCTAAAAAGTTTTAAGACGATGTTGATTAAGTTACGAGTAGAATTAGTTGGTTCTATTTTCATCTGAGCGTGGATAGACTTTTTCATTTCTATTTTGGAATAGCCAATATGTATAGTCACAAGTGTTGTTTTTTGCTTGGCATTTCTAAGGCGAATGGCAACTTGTTCTGCCATTTCTGATAGAACAAGTTCGATATCTCTTTGATGAATGTAATCATGTGGAAGAATTTGTGAATTGCCAAGTCCATGTGATTTTGCTTTGTAAGGTTCGTGTACATTACTCTCATCTACTCCGTTAGCATGAAACCACAGTTGCAGACCTTTTATACCAAATTCTTTTTTTAAAAGGTCTGGGTTACAGTTGGCAAGCTCTTTGATAGTAGTTATTCCTAATTTAAAAAGTCGTATCTCAGTTTGAGATCCTATTCCCCAAAAATCAGTCATACTTGGTATAGTCCAAACTTTACTCTCAACATCTTCGTATGACCAGTTAGCACGCATGGTTTGTGTTTTTTTAGCTTCGTTGTCTAGTGCCAATTTTGCTAAAAGTGGATTCGCATTGCTCATTCCAACAGTAGAATAAATTCCTGTTTTGCCCCATATATCGTTCTGAATTTTGGCACAAAGAACATCTAATTTTTCCTTTTTATTCAGATTTCTGTCCTTGATAAAGTAGTTTAGTGAGCTTGTTAAATCTAGGAAACCTTCATCGATGGAGTAGGGGAGAATGTCAGTTGGGTCAGCGTAGTTTTGAAAAATGTGCTGGATTTTAATATTTTGTTCAATGTATCTATCCATACGTGGTGGAACAATTAGAGTTCGTTTAGCCCAATATTCAATGTAGTGAACAAATTGAGGTGTAATGTTCAATCCATATTTTTGAGCATTGTAGTAGTTGAATTTTCTAGTCTGAACATCAAATGGAAGTTCATAAGAGCGTCCAACATTTTTCTTGCCAAATACTTTCTTAAACGTAGGAGAAGAAGCTAGAATTAGACCGTTAGAATTATCTGAACGGCTCATAACACACAAGGAAGTGGTGAGAGGGTTAAGTCCCCTATCTATACATTCAACGCTTGCATAAAAGGATTTCATATCAACAAAAGCTATATCCGACTGAGGTTCTTTTGAATAGTCAATATAGCCCATATAAATTATTCCTTACTTCGTAGATCTTTTATATATTTTAGTTCTTCATCCTGTGTTGTGAGTGTAAAGTCTTTTTCTTTAATCTTGTAGATATTTTCAACATGTTCTACAAGTTCTTCATCATTTGAATACATCAGTGCATGTACCCCATTTTCGGGATTTATTTCTTTGGTGATGTGATAATCATTGACAATAAACCAATTTCTGACCAAAGATAAGACATAAGTTGTGGCATCAATCGTACCATAATCATCTGTTTTTAAATAAACTCTTTTATCGTGTATAAATAAATTCTTCTGAATCATGATTTCTTTCCTTCTTTTTCTCTTAGTACGCTAGTGAACAATTCAGATAGTTTTTGCTTTTTATCTTCACTCCAGGGAGGAGTATTGGGATTATCTACTGAAAATTCGACTGGGTAAAGTACTCCATCAATTTCAATCCATTCTCTTCGTCTGTGGCATTTACAAGATAGGTCGTGTTCGATGATTTCCATTAGTGTTCTCCCTTCATAGTAATAAGTGTAGTTCCGTCAATCACGAAAGCATAGGGATAAAGTTCAGTATCTTTATTCTCATTCGGAACAAGAATTTCTACAGTTGCATTCTCATGATAATCATAAGTTTCACGTTCTATAATATCTTTAAATTTCATGATTTATCCCCCTACAACTGGCATGAAGTGACTGATAACAATACCAACAATTCTTGGGTTGTCCTCATAAGGAATAAATTGTTCAGAATATTTATCATTTAATGAAACCATACGAAACCCCTCTTTTTCGCGATATAATTTCTTTATGTACAAATTATCATTCCATGAAAGAGCATATACGGCACCGTCATAATCAAAGCCATTTGCTTTTATCAGAGCAACCTCTCCATCTTGATAAATTGGTTCCATGGAATCTCCTGTTATCCATGCTGCAATATCATAACCAAAATGTTCTTCAGTAGAGTAGACCGTAATAGTTTCTTCTTCATCGAATAGTGCCTCTCCAAGACCAGCTGATAAGGAGACCTCTGATAACACTTTGATAGGATATAGCGGGATAATATCCTCTTGTAGCTGAGTTTGCAATAAATTTTCTACATAATTTTCTGCTTTTTCTTGGTTTTCCTCATTGAGCTGAAGATAATTGTTGACAATCGTGTATTCTGATTCAAAGTAAGTAATTGGAATATTGAAGATGGTTGCAAGTCCTTCTCTATTTTTTTGATTTGGTACTGCCCTTCCTGTTTCCCAGCTATTGTAAGAAGAACGATTGATACCCAATAAGTTCGCAATATATGATTGTGATAGCTTATTTTCTTCTCGTAGTTTTTTTAATATTTTAGATGAAAACATGACTCACCTCCTGTTGTTTTGTAAAACAACATTATTGTACCACAATTAAATTATCTTGTAAAATTTTTAGAGTAAAATTGAAATAGAAATCTATTAAAAATCTTAAATTACTAGGAATAGGGTGGTTAAATATCTTTTTAACACCATATAAAATGGGATAAAATCTTGAAACACATACTTATAATGATATAATATTATATATAAGTAAAAGGTGGATTTTCTTAATAGCTTCTATGCGGGAGTAGGATGGTTTATTACTGAATTGCCAAGGGGAACAGGGGTATGGAAATTATTTCAAACTTTTTAAGTCAGATACGACCTACAGTCGTCAGTTATGTTGTACTTTTTGATTGCGTCTGTCCCAAAAAAAAATGACTTCATTCAAATTAAAAATCTAATAAAAACATGTACTTTTACTCATTTTGGAGGAATCGGTATGCCATCATGCCGAAGTCCTCCTTTTTTCTTTTCAAACAAGAATTTGAAATGAAAAGAGGTATGAAAATGAGTAAAAACTATTTCTTGTTTGTCAACGGTAAAAAAATATTGGTTAGTGAGGAAGTCTATAAAGCATATTGGCATGTGACTAATCATGAAAAGTACCTTAAAAGACTCGATCAAAATAACCATTTGTTATATTTTTCTAATTATGACTTGGATGGACATTTTGCAGATAATCTTGTAGATGAGGCGATAGATATTGAAAAGATTATTTTGGCAAAAGAGATGATAGTTGCTCTGAAAGAAGCACTTTCTGATTTGAATGATGATGAAAGAGAAATCGTTAACCGCCTATATTTTCAAGAGGAGTCTATATGTTCAATAGCGGCAGATAAAAAAGTTTCTCATCCAGCTCTTATAAAAAAGAGAAATAAGATTTTAGAGAAATTAAAAAAACTATTGAAAGATTTCAAATAGAATAAATTAGTACAATTCAGGAGTAGACAGAGATTTTTGTCTACTTCTTTTTTTAAAAAGATGTTAATTTGGTTACGAAAAGGGGTTAAATTTCACTATTAAAGTGAAGGATTAAAATGAGAGTTTTTAGAAAACATATTCAATAACTCATAAAAAATCCTTGATGTCCTTTGAAAACTGAATAGACCATGGTAGGACGTTATCCGTTTGTGGAGAATTATGACCTACGCCAAGACTTTTCTGCTGATATAGTCGGTTTAAATGAATACTGGTAAGTTCCAAGGATAGAAGAAAATGAGCGATAAATAGGAATACATAAAGAGTGAGATAGGTGACTTACTTTCTATGATACAAATGGTGATAATGATACTTCAATAGTTTATGTTGGCACATCTTAAAAGTGCTAATGGTGAGATTCCAATGTAGCAGCCAATGCACCTACCAATGTCATAAAACTTAATGAAATATTGTGAGGTTACAATTATGGATGAAAGAAATCTAAATAAAAATAGTAAGGAAGATAAGCAAATAGAAAAGTTAGAACGTGAAAATATCACTTACTCAACAAGTGAGGAGAATGGATTGGATTTATTAGAGATAGTCGAGATGTATTTATGTAAGTCGTGTATTAAGCTATAGGAGCTGACATAAATAAGAAAATACAGTAAAATGATAAGTGATAGATGAAGTCTCCTTAAAAACTATTTGCCTAATGTTATTTAAGGAGGAATTCCTATGGAAACTTATGCATGTATGTATCTTCGTTTATCAAGAGAAGATGGAGATAGTAACGAAAGTAACTCAATTTCAAGTCAAAGACAGATCATTCAATCCTATGCGAAAGAAAATCAGCTTTCAATAAAAGCGGAGTATGTAGATGATGGATACACAGGTTCGAATTTTGACCGTCCACAGTTTAAGGAGATGATTTATGCTCTTGAACAAAAACAATTCAATACTATTATCGTAAAAGACTTATCACGATTTGGAAGAGATTATATTGAGTCGGGAAAATATCTTCAAAAAGTATTTCCCGATAAAGGTATTCGTTTCATATCTGTAAATGATCATTACGATAGTGCGAAGGCAGATGTGAGTGATACGCATCTGATACTTCCTATCCGAAATTTTATCAATGATAGCTATTGTAGAGATATTTCTATGAAAGTTCGATCATCTAAAGAAGTAAAAAGAAAAAATGGTGAATTTATCGGTGCTTTTGCACCATTTGGCTATAAAAAAGACAAGTTCGATAAACATCATCTTGTTATTGATACAGAAGTTTCTCACGTTGTTGATAGAATTTTTAATATGAAGATTGAAGGTTACTCATCAAAAGGGATAGCAGATTTTTTGAATAGTATTGGAGAAGTTACTCCTCTTAAACATAAAGAAAATAGTGGAGAGAATTTTAATATTGGTTTTACCACTAAGGGTGTAAAGTGGGACGCAAAAATTATCAATCGAATTATTACGAATAGAGTGTATATTGGAACATTAGAGCAAGGTAAAACAACAAAGCTAAATTATAAATCTAAACAATTAGTGAATGTTGCAAAAGAAGACTGGATTAGAGTAGAAAATACTCACAAGGGTATTGTGTCTAAAACGACTTTTCTACTTGCCAATAAAATGTTACTTAGGGATGTAAAAAATTCTAAAGAAAAACTCGATGTGTTAACTGGTATGTTGTATTGCAGAGATTGTGGTAGTTCGATGACTCGTAGAAAGGTGAAGTCAAAAGATGGCTATAAAATTTTCTATATCTGTTCTGAACATAAACGCACAGGAGAATGTACTAGACACAGTATTAAAGAGGAAGTTCTAATAAAATCAACCATTCAATCTTTGTATAATCATTTGAAAGAATACAAGGAACTGCTTAAAAAAGTGAGTAAATTAGATGTTTCAGCAGTAACAATAAACGTAGATTTTGAGTTGCTAGAAGCAGAAAAGAAAAAGTATGAAAAACTCAGACAATCTTTGTACAGTGATTTAGAGGAAGAACTAATTACAAATGATGAATTTGAGCAATTTAGAAATATTTATCTAAATAAAATAAGAGATATTGAAAAGCAAATCAGTACTAAACAACAAGTTGTAGACAACTTAAAAAAGAAATTGAGAGATAAGCATAATCTGATTTCAGATATTGTTCCTAATCCTGAAACAGAGGAGCTTAATAGACTATCCTTAGTATCATTTATAGATAAAATTGAAATTGGGGAAAAGCAAACTATCAATTATGTTTTTAACCATATTGATACAGTTAAATTATTACAGAAAATTATTGAAGATGAAGGGAGCCATAAGAAAGAAAAACAGAAAACTGATTCAAAACTTTTTTCATTTGGGGAGAAGTTAGAGAGTGACATAATGGATTATCAGAATGGAGGTATTGTCTAATGGCAAGAACTTCTAGAAGATATGATAGATATGATGCACGAAAAGAAGAGAACACACAGAAGGTGTTTTATAAAGCGGGGATCTATACTAGGTTATCGAGTGAACGGAAAGAAGAATGGCGTGAAAAGTCTTATTCAATTGAAACTCAAATCATTTGTGCTAAAGAGTATGCTTTGAAAGAAAATATTCAAATAGTTAATGTTTACACTGACTACGAATATAGTGGTACAAATTTTGAGAGACCACAATTTCAACAAATGATGGAAGATATTCGTGCTAGAAGGATAAATTGCATTATCATTCGTGATTTATCGAGATTGGGTAGAGAATATCTAGAGATGGGACGGTTAATTGATAAAGTGTTTCCATTTTTGGGTGTTAGATTTATTTCTATTTCAGATAAAGTCGATACCTTGAAAGACGAAGGTTCTAATAAATCCTTCGAAATTGTACTAAAGAATATTGTAAATGATTTGTATGCAAAAGACATTTCTGTGAAAATAAAAACTAGTAAACACAATCGTGCAAAGAATGGATATTTCATCGGCTCAGTTCCTCCGTTTGGTTATAAGATAATGAAGCTAAAAGAGGGACAAAAACTTGTAATTGATGAAAAAGTAAGATTTATAGTTGAGAACATTTTTAAGTTAACTCTTGAAGGTTATAGTCAATACGAAGTGGCTAAATATTTAAACAAAGAAGGTTACACAAATTCAATGACCTATTACAAAACAGGTCGTATCTATAGAATTGATGGTGATCCTCAATGGACTAAAGGAACTGTCAGTAAAATGCTAGTTAATAGGAGTTATACAGGTACCTTGGTACAAGGAGTTAAACAACAATATCTAGCTAAGGGGTTGAAACAAAAACGAGTAGAAGAGAGTGAGTATATTATTTTTGAAAATGCTCATGAAGCAATCATCTCAAAAGAGGATTTTGAGAAGGTAGCTAAGGGCAGAGAGAATAGACTTCTTAAGCATTCCTTTTCGTCTAATAAACATGAATTTGAGAGAGATTATGAGAATAGGTATAAGGGTTTGATTTATTCTTATGAAGGACAAAAACTTTATCGTAGGACAAGAATATATGGAAAGAAACAGCATCGATTACATTATTCATTTCAAACAGATTCATGGACTGGACGATTGGATAACCAGAAAAGTATGTTTATTATGGAAGAGGAATTGGATAAAGCCTTGATGGATAAAATTACTGAGCAATTGAAAAAGAGAACTAGTGAAAATTGCTTAAAAAGTAGAATTTCTCGACGATTTGATAAAAGTGTTAATAAATATAATGAAGATATCAAAAAAGTTCAAAAAATGATAGAAAAAGAACTAAAGAATAAGCAAAGGAGTTATGAAAAATATAAACTAGGAAAAATTGATAAGTGTACATTTTTAGCAAATAAAGAAATTTCACTTAATCATATTGACTTATTGAAGAATGAAGTATTGATCATTGAAAATAAGATAGCAATATTGGAAAAAGATAGAAACAAATCTTTGAAGTGGATAAGTGATATATTGGATTCACAAAAGGTTGATAAGTTATCAAGCGATGTTATTCATAATCTAGTAGAAAAGGTAGTGGTATATGGAAATCATAAGTTTGAAATAATTTTCAAATTTGACATGGATAAACTAGTTGGAGGTGCAAGTAATGAGTAGAATTGCTCTTTATATCAGATTATCTGTTGAAGATGCCATTAAGGTAGATGAAAGTGAAAGTATCATCAATCAAAGACTTTATTTGCAAGATTATGTGAAGCGAAATGATGAATTTAATGGGATGGAAGTAGAAGAATTTATTGATGATGGTTACAGTGGAACTCATGAAAATAGACCCTCATTTCAAAAAATGTTAAATGAAGTCAAGATGGGAAATATTCAGGTTATTATTGTGAAAGATTTATCCAGATTTATGCGTGATTACATCTTGTTAGGTGATTATCTTGAAAATATTTTCCCGTTTCTTGGAATTCGATTTATTGCAATTAACGATGGTTATGATAGTTTAAAAGAAAAAGGTAATGGAACAGACTTAGATATACAATTTAGAGGACTGTTATATGATTTTTACGCTAAAGATATTTCAGTGAAAGTAAAGACAGTGACAACTGAGTTAAAAAAGCAAGGAAAGTTTTTAGCTTGGAGTCCACCATTGGGATATATGAGGAATCCAAAGGATAAGTATACTATTATTGTTGATAAAGAAACAGCATGGATAGTTAAAAAGATATTTAGTTTAGCTTTGGAAGGTCTATCAACATGGAGAATTGCTTCGATTATGAATGCAGAGAATATACCTACACCGAATAAGCGAAAAAAAGAGCTTACTAATATGGATTATGACAAAACGATTATTCTTTCTGAAACTCGAAAAGATTCTACTTGGACAAATGGAACAGTTAGTGATATTTTATCGAATGAGATATATACAGGAACATATGTTTTTAACATGATAGAAAAATCATTATCTAAGCAGGAATGTTATGTAAGTAAACCCAAAGATGAGTGGGGAAGAGTAGCAAATAATCATGAAGCGATTATCTCAAAAAAAGATTTTGAAGAAGTTCAAAAAATAAAAGGAAAGAAAGTATTTCTTAAAGGAAAGAATACTGATTATCCTTGGAGAACAAAATCGCCATTACAAGGATTTGTTAAATGTCCAACATGTAATCATGTGTTAAGTTTAGTTCAAAACAAAACTTCATTGGTTTCTGGAGATATCAGAATACATCGTTACTTTTATTGTAGAATTTGTAAGTGTAATAATATTCGGCATAAAAATTCAAATGTAGATATACTCGAAAATATAATTTTTCAAAGAATAAGAGAAAAGTATGGTATTGAGACAGATGATTGTTCAAGAGAAAACAATTGTGCTAATTTAAGCAATAGACTGAAAAAGATGAAAGATAAGAAGCTTTCAAATTTTGAGAAGTATAAGAATGGAATTTTAACAAAAGATCAATTTTTGGCAATTAAACAAAAAATAGAAAGCGAACTTATAAATCTTGAAAAAGAAATTTGTAGGATAACTAGAGAAGAAGTTGTTTATTCATGTGATTCACTTAATAGAGAATTGATGGATAAATACATCAAAGAAGTAAGCTGTGAAGCAAATCAGATACAAAAAATTGTATGGAAATAGTAAAAAAGAAAGATTTCTCTTATTCTAACAGGAAATAAAGCTTTTGCTTGACATTATAGGGATCTGGCTCTCTCTTGCTCAATGCCAAGAAATACTCTCACAAACCGCAGACGGTGGTCTACTTCGGTCAGGAGCTCAATACCTCCACTTATAACTTGGCTCGGATGAACATGATTCTACACGGTGTTCCAGTTGAGAATCAATTTCTCCACAATGCTGATACACTAGACGAAGACTGGCCGACACAAGAGCCGACCAACTTTGATGGGGTTCTCATGAACCCTCCATACTCAGCCAAGTGGTCTGCTAGTTCTGGCTTTATGGCGGATCCTCGTTTCTCTCCGTTTGGGAAACTGGCGCCCCAGTCTAAGGCTGACTTTGCCTTCCTCTTGCATGGATATTACCACCTCAAGCAAGATAATGGAGTTATGGCTATCGTCCTTCCTCACGGTGTTCTTTTCCGTGGAAATGCAGAAGGGACCATTCGTAAGGCCTTGCTAGAAGAAGGGGCCATTGACACGGTTATCGGTCTACCAGCCAATATCTTCTTTAATACCAGCATTCCGACTACGGTTATCATTCTCAAAAAGAACCGTACCAACCGTGATGTCTACTTTATCGATGCTTCTAAGGAATTTGATAAAGGCAAAAACCAGAATATCATGACGGATGCCCATATCGAGAAGATTCTGGAGGCCTACAAGTCTCGTGAGGAGATTGATAAGTTTTCCCACCTAGCAAGCTATGAAGAAATCGTCGAAAATGACTATAACCTCAATATCCCTCGCTATGTAGACACCTTTGAGGAAGAAGTTGAACCGCTGACAGACATCGTCAGCAAGATTAACGAGACAAATAAAGCAATCGAAAGCCAAACAGCTTCTCTACTTGAAATGCTGAACCAACTCCACGGAACCACACCAGAAGCTGATGCTGAACTCAAAGAGTTTTTGCAAGAGTTTAAAGGGTGATGGGGAAATAAGGATATAGCAAATAAAGTAAGAAAAATCGAATGAGTTTAGGAAAAACATTGAAACTTAGTAGCGATCGTAATGAAGCGGCTTGGGCTTTTTATTTGAAATATTATGGGGAAAGTTTATATAAAGATAATGAAGAAATATTTCATTTCTCAAATAAAGTGGAATCAATCAAAGTTAATGGAGATGTGTCTTTTAATATAGATCCTGCATTATTTAATAGAAAGAGTAAGCTATACGAGTCGATATTAAAAGGGACGAATGTTTCGGAAAGGTTAAAGGATTCTCTTGGCGTCATGCGTTATTCTCCAATGAATATCAGTATTTTACCTAAGACTGGTGGCTTAAATAACATAAAACAATCTTTAGGAAATGACCGATTTGATACTTTTGCTTATTTCATGAATCAGTATTATGAAGGAATTAAAGTGCCTATAATTAATGCTGGGGCGCTAAGTATGTGTATAGAAAATCGTTTGGAGTTGCAGTTTTTTTGGATAGCTATAATACTGCTGGAGAGTTCTTTGAGGATATCTATGGTATTGATGAAACATTTATTAGAGAATTGATAGAATCAGGTAAGTCTCTAATTACGAATACAAAAGAGTACTGTGATTACATAAAATTAGCTTGTAAGTATTGGAAGAGTAGACTCGAACAGAATAAAATTAAGAATTACTTAAGTACAAGTTTGATTGAAAACTATCAAGCTCATTTGACTACCATTCTAGAAGAGGTTAAAGTTCTAGAGAATAGTTTTTGAGTACTTAGGAAACTATACTTAAAACCAAACATGGTATAATGTCAAATATGAATAACAACAACCAACGTGCCCTTTGCCAACAACTCTGGGCGGAAAATAAATACCTTGTCTTGAGCCATTCCAGCAATATTTA
>ERZ773018.1126-NODE-1126-length-14633-cov-18.634792_pt1 | contig 14633 bp, 10 predicted proteins | sample MGYA00580840_ERZ773018 | MGnify/ENA primary metagenome ERZ773018 (study PRJEB29015, sample SAMEA2738125) | human oral metagenome | biome: human oral; feature: human-associated habitat; material: saliva | place: China | collected 2256 ... | reverse complement strand
TGGTCTGGGCAAGTCGAGGTCCTATACTTCGATGAGTTCAAAGAGAGAGGGTAACTGTCACTTTGCGGACTAGGAGGAGTCGGTAAAAGAACTATAGAAAGAATTAAAATCAGAAGCAGGCAAAGTGAAATTTGCCTGCTTTTCGTGTAATTGAACAAATTATCCCTTATATTTTGAGTTATCCCTTAAAAATGGGTTTGATTTAAGGGAAAGGCACCAGAGAAAGGGTTTGCTTCTTCGAATAGGATATAAAACAAGCTTAAGACTTATCGAGAGAATTTGTATTTTTCATAAAGAAGAAAAGTATAAAAAGAATTGTGCTATAATGGTTGTATTCATTTTGCAAAAAGAAGAGATTTCAATGGAGGACCAAAGATGTTTAAATATATGAATGATTCGATAGAACAGGGTCTTACACCAGTAACAAAAAAAGAACTGGAACAAAAATTTATGGATTTGGGAATCAAGCGAGGCGATATCGTGCTGGCACATGTTTCGTTGTCATCTATGGGATATGTGATTGGAGGGCCAGAGAGTATTTATAACGCTTTAAAGAGCGTTGTTGGTGAAGAAGGGACCATTGTTGTACCATCTCAAACGGTTGAAATCTCTGATCCTGTGAATTGGCACTATCCTCCAGTTCCTGTAGAGTGGCATGATAGCATTAGAGAGGATTTGCCAGCTTATAACAAGAAGTTGTCTTTTTCTAAATCAATGGGTAGTTTTAGCAATTTTATTGGAATTTTACCTCAAGCGATTAGAGGGGAACATCCGATGTACTCCTTTACGGCAATTGGTCATCGAGCGGCCGAAATTGCTCCGAATGAAGGGTTTGATTTTCCTTTTGGAGAACAATCGCCACTGGGGAAGATGTATGCTTTAAAAGCTAAAATATTAATGATTGGAACAGATTTTGAGACAAATACTTCTTTACACCTAGCTGAAAATAGATTAAATCGAGAAGTACTTGTAGAGCGAAGTAAAATTTCAACAATCAATGGCGATGAGTGGATTGAATTTAAAAATGTAGATTTAGATATTTATGATGATTATTTAGAAATCCAGAAAGAATTTATGAAAGCTCATCACGTTGGAAAAGAAACTCTGAACGGCACAGAATTACTCTTAATCGACATGGTAGAATGCGTCGATTTTACACGAAACTATTATATTGAAAGAAATTTAAAATAATTAGAGAAAGTATCGATGTGCTATTTCTAAAACAAAACCGGAGCCTTGTAAAGGGCTCTGGCCTTTTTGTTTCTGGTAAGTATTATGAGAAAAATATTAGAACTAGTTTGAAAAAGGCGACAAATAATATTTAATAAGCATTGAAGCGAAAACGGGAACATGAGATAATGAGCTAAGACAGTCATTTTGATTAAAAATATAAATAATTTTGCAACCGCAATCATAGATGGGTTGCAACTTTGGAGGGGCGATACGGACTATCAATCAGTAGAAAAAATATACGCTCTATACGAGATGAACAGTAATTTTGACATTGGTCCTCATTCTTTGCGTCACGTTCACAGTCAGTGATATTACGATGCGAACAGAGGGTGTTCTTGTGATTGTTGCTGGATTATCCCTGGCCATCTAAGAGAAAATGAAAAATATTAGTTTAGTAAATAATATACTGGAGACTTTAGCATGAATATTTCAAATGTAATAGAAGAATTTAAGAAGCAAAAGATTCAATCTGAGGCAGAAATCAGAAGTAAATTGATAGTCCCGTTGTTAGAACTTTTAAAATACCCTAAAAGTTTTAGAGCGGAAGAGTTTCCAGTGTATGGATATGAAGGTGGGAAACCATTAAGACCAAAATCTGCAGATTTTTTACAGTTTACATCAGATGAATTTGGAAAACATAGGGGAAAATCGGAATTAGAACTTGAATGGGTGTATAATCATAGTCTTCTCGTATTTGAAGCCAAAAAGCCCACGGAAAAGATTTTAATAAAAGGACAACCAGTATTTTATTCGGCATGGACAAAATCTGTTGCTTATATGATTTCAAATGGTGTACATATTGAAGGTTATATTGTTAATGCCAACTATTCAGATACCCGTGTATTTTCGTGTAAAGTTGAAGATATTCCTTCGCATTGGGAAAGTATAAACAAACTAAATTATAATAATATTATCGATTTGAAGAAAACCATAAAAGATGCAAGACAAAGGATAAACATCGACTGCTATGAGAACTACAAAAATGCGATGAGAGTACGCTGCTCGGAAGAGTTAGATATTTGTTTAGATAGGAAGTTTAAAATAATTTCAATAAAATCAGGGGAAAAATTAATAGGAAAAGAAATTAAATTTAGTGAAATTATAGATTATAGTTCAAAAGTTATTACTTCTGAGCCTGGAGGAGGAAAATCTTATCTATCATGGATGATGATGAGTGAATATTTAAAATTATGTGATAATGCTGAAAGTAAAATTCCTATACGTTTACAAGGAAAGTATTATGGAAAAGTATTTAAATCCATTATTGATGGAATATATGAAGAGTGCAATTGGTTAGTTCCGTCTTTGACAAAAGATCAGATTGAGAATCGTTTGAGAGAGGGAGGCTTTATAATTATTTTTGATGCTTTAGATGAGGTATTGGAAGATAAGGATGAATTATTTTACCAATTGATTCAATTAAGCAAAAATACAAAGAATTCAATAATTGTTACTTCTAGATTAGATTATCATAAAAAACATCTTCAGATAGGTTTCAATCACTATTCGTTGGAATTGTTGGAAGTAAAACAAATTCAAGAGATGTTGTGTTATTACTGTGATAATAAAAGTATCGCTTTATTTCATAACATTCCGAAGAGAGTCCTTGAGGTTATGAGAGTCCCGTTGTTTTTGAATATGTTTATTTCTATATCAAAAAGAAGTGGAATATATAGAATGCCCTCTAATTATTCGGAACTTTTTCAAGAGTTTATAGATTGTGAATTTACAGAGTTTTCTTTCTATAATAAAAACATAGCTATTTCTTTGTTGGGAAAGTATGCTGTGCAGAGTTTAAAAAACGGAGAATGCTCTGAATATTTTTTTGAACTATTACATACAATGTTTAAAGATGGAAATAAAGAAAAGATATGTGAAAAAATATTTGATACGGGATTGATTTCTAACAGTAGACAAGGTATTAAATTTTATCACAAAACTTTCCAAGAATTCTTTGTTGCTATAGAGCTATCTAAATGGGAAGAAGAGAAATTAGAGAAATGGTTGAATGAGAACATATTTCAAGAAAAATATCAAGAGATTATTTGTTTTTTAACAGGAATCATTTCTAATAAGCAAAAGCAAAATTATATCTTAGATTACTTAGAGAAAAATAATCTAAACTTATTTATAAGAGCGCTAAAATCTAGGAGAAAATTTGTTGTTATCGAAGAAACGTTAAATAATAAATATGTTGAAAAATACTTTGAGCAAGTTTTAAATACCTATGACAATTTAATTAAAACTCATTTTTCTAATATAATGTATCATTTCGACGGATATGATTTGAATGGGAAAATCTGTGTGTATGGGAGTATGGATACTGCAAAAAAAACAATATCATTCGGAATTTTTAGTGGGGAGTTAGATGAACAACGAGTACGTATTAACTCTTTTGGATACGAGGATGCTAATCTAAAAGAGTATAGAAAAAATAAAACCCTTATGACTAGTAGCGGTGTACATACTACGTGGTATTTTAATTTAGAAATGCTGTCTTATGGTCTCGATTCTTCCAGAGAAATTGCTATAGATATTATTCAGAATCAGTTAAAAAAAATGATGGACAAAAAAGTCGTATTTGATCGTTTTATTGATGTATTATTGGCTGAAGATATAGAGACTACTTTAAAATTTATACGCGAAGAATTGGGAATGCAAAATTCCGAAAACTTAACATTATATTCTAATGATATAAAGGCATTACTTGAGGAGATGGATAATATTTGTTCAAATAATCCACTGATTGAAAACATAAGGACAATGTGTTTGGTGTTGGAAAAAATAAAAAAAGATACAAGTGAATTGTTAGATATAAAACCAGATTTAACACCGATTGTAGATAAAAAATCTTTTAGAGTATGGGACAGATATTCTGAGAAACAATTAGTAGAGAAAGTTAGAAGAATATTATCCTTAACAAACAAAGCGATTCAAGATATTTGTACAAAGATTCTTCCTGTATTATCAACAGTATATATTAACTCTAGAAAGATTGGAGTAATATATAGAAATAGTGATATTGCGGGGGTCAGTTTAATTTCGGTGGAAAACAATAAGGATGAGTGTGCAGAAGCAATCATAGAGTATAGAGAAGATAGCATTTCTGCGTATCCATTAGATGAATACTATTTAACGAAATTAAAAACTATTGCTAAAAGTGAAAGAGATATTTTGTCGTCTGAAGATACGCTTTTACATTTATATTTTGAAGAGGAGATATTCCATCAGTTTATTTATAGAGAAGTACAAAGATTGCTTAAGAAATTATTTATAACTTTTTAATTTTAAGAAGGTAAATTTAATAAAATTTGAAATATTGGAATCCTGAAGAAGTGTTTTCGTAATAATCAAATGTTAAGGAGAAAGTAACATGAAAGAAAATGGAGAAATGTTTGCTTTTATTTTTGATAGTGGGAAATTTGACAGCTCATTTTATGGAGAGATTGTGTTTGAAGAAATTGTTTGTGGAGGGGAATTGATAAAGAATCCATTTAAAATAGTAGTGAGTCTAGGCGATTTGTTTTTTTCTCAAAAAACAATAGATATTGAGCCCTATGTTTATAATGATCAATATTGTACTATTGATTTCCAACAAATGAAAAATTATGAATTTAGTGATTATCCGTATTGCTGGGTAATTGAAGATATTCTCCCATCTTTAGCGGTATTAATTGATAAAAGATTAAGAAATAGTGTTGATGCATATATTGGTTTGGCAAGAATTGAAATAAATAATAGCAGTAGAAGGCAACAATTTTGGAAAAATCTAATTAGATCTTTTGCTGTTGAAAAAAATATAATTATTAGTTTTAACAGTATAGAAGAGGGAGCCTTTTCCTATCAGAAAAAAGCAAAAGAATATGGGTATGAAATTAATTATGACATACTTGATGTGCTTGATAATTCAAATTTTAGGAAGTCGAGTCATGTTAAAACTGAGAAAGATTTAGAAATTATCTTTCCTAAGAATAGAGATATTAATCGAGACATAATGAGTCTGAATTTTTCCATTCGCGAAGAAGTGCAAATTTCGGGAGCTTTGATATGGAAATCTATTAACGCATTAGAGAAAGTATATTTTGAGAAAACTTCGATAAATACGTCTTTTTGTGTTGAATATCCATTTTTAACATTATACCTAGCTTCTCAGGGAGTTGAAAGAATTCAAAAATCCTTGATAGAATTAATATGTAAAAATAAGCATATAAACGAATCTGAAAAAGATGAAGTATATAAATTGCTAATGAGTCATTCACACAATAGATTAAATGAGTGGATTGAAAAGAATGTAGATATAAAAATTAGTAGAAATGGTCGAAAACTATTGAATATTCTTTCGAGTTTTTATAATACTACTAGATATGCACGATACAATGATGACAATTATCTAGATTCGACGACACCAGAATTAGATTTATTGATGAAACTGAGGGATAAGGACTCCAAATCTAATGAAAATATAAAAAGTAATTTTGGTAAATATTTGGGAGAAATCTGTATCAAATATTACTGCATGTTTATTGATTTGTGTCGTGAATTAGGTATATATTCGTATGAATTAGATCCAAATTCTTCAGCGAATCTAGTCTATTTTTATAAGAAAGAAAAAAAACACAATTTATACGAGGAATATAAGAATAAGCAGCTTTCAAAGAAAGAAATTTTATATTGGTTATTAAAAGAGCCAAATAAATATCCTGATTATCGATACAGTATTCTTGAACCACTAGATTTAGATCAAGAATCGATTAAACAATATTTATATGAGATACTTTGTTTTTCTGAAGAGGTATATAATTATTATGACGAAGTAGATTCGTATTATGACGAATTGTATAGAAGAAATAATGCACAATGGGATGAAAGGATAAAATTAATGAATTTTATGTTTAACAATGAAATTTAAGTATTCAAATTGATAATTTTTAAAGCAGAATTTTAATGCCAAGATTATCTGATAAAGAGCAATTATGTATAGACATCTTCCTCTAGCACAACAAACCGGAGCCCTGTAAAGGGCTCCGGCCTTTTTATTTAGCAACTGCCTTTTTGTAGTACATCTCTAACCCGAGGGCTGCGACTAGCAGCACCTCACCGACTGGTAAGTAGAGGTTTGGCTAGACTGAGCTGGTACCGTAGATGTCGAAGACTCCTTTGAGGAAGCTGCCGAAGATGAAGGTGAGCCCCCCATCTTATTGGCTGCTTGTGCGTCTTCCGATTCCAAAAAGGTTTTCCCGGTCATTTTCGCTGCGAGATTTTCTACTACTCTGAGGATGAGTGGAATCATAAACAGCAAGTACATGAATGGGGTGTACACTAGGTGGGTGAAGAATTCATACACGTTCCAGCGACCAATGTGACAATGGTTGTCACTGCTTGCCTGGTTGGGGAGCTTCTCCTTTCCGTTTGATTAACTATACTTTGCACAAAGAACCTAAAACCTACTTAAAAGAGGTGGAAAAAAATAAAAAAGCTCGGTAAGATAGAGGTAGAATGAACAATGAGCAGAAGGAATAGCACTGAATGAATCGATTAGAAGGGAGTGGGAGGAAAAATGAAAGGGAGTAGCAAGGAAGTTTTTGATCACATCTTTTCAACAGCCTCTGTGGATTGTGGGGAAGATAATAGTGGGTTGAAAATGCTATTGCGTTATTATAGGGAAGATATTCCTAACACCCCTCGATTTTTATATGATTCAGATGCGGTATACTTTTATCATTTTGATGAAATAATTTCTTCCCTTGAGAACAGTTGGGAGAAAAAGGATTTTGCTGAACGCGGGGATATTATGACTTCTATTTGGGCTCCGCTGACTTATTATTTGGGTCTTAATAAAGAAGGCAAGATAATAGCGAAAAATAATGCCAGTATCGATACAATTCTTTCAAATCATAAAAATGAGGAGTGGACGCTTTTTAATGATTTAGCAGATCATTATGCATCGAGGGGAAATCTGTTATTGTTACCGAACATGAAAAATTCAGCAGGAAAACGGAATTTGAATCCCGATAAGTTTATGATGTCAGAAGATAAATTGGATCAGTTTTTGTATTATTGTTTTGAGGGGAATCTACTCGAATATTTCAACAACGACAAGAAAAATTTAGTGGAATGGATTTATTCGGAAAACTTAGAATGTATGTTTTCTCAAGACTTTTTCCAACTCTCTTTAAGTGAAATTGAGAATGGGAAAGTGGTCATTGATCAAAAGAATTTAGAGATAACAGTAGAAAACTTGCAACCGTTGTTAGGTAATGCCGAAGTTTCAAAATATAAATATCGAAGTTTTTCCAAAAAAGATTGGAAGACGTATTTTGATAGATTAAACAAAGTCATTGCATATCGGAATGCGAGTGGTATCGACTCACATTTACCTTTGCAATGGAAGTGAGGAGCAAGAGATGATCCATCTAAAAGAAATTACACCGGAAAACTGGAGGAATCCTCTACGAGTTTCTCTGCAACAAGAAAAATATGTTGCTAATTCGACGACACTACTCGCACGTGCCTATGCTTATCGACATCTGGGAAGTGTTGCGTATGTGATTTATGAGGATGAGTTACCCGTCGGAATGGCCCTCTATTACGATTGTCCGCCGTTAAACGCTTATGATTTTAGCCAGCTATTTATCGATGAGCGCTATCAAGGAAAAGGATACGGGAAAAAAGCTGCGCAACTAATAATAGAGCGCATGAAGCAAGAGGGCCGATTTGAGAAAATTGTTCTTTGTTATGTCGAAGGGAATGAAGGTGCAAGAATCCTATTCGAAAGCCTAGGGTTCCAACATACGGGTGATGTAGATGGGGATGAAATTACGATGGAGTTAGTGATTTAAGGAATTGGTCACTGTATCTAAAAAAGATTAATGACAACTCATCAATAAAGAAAGGGTAGAAGGCGATGTCTAAAAAAGGAAAAATTATTACGGTTGCTTTGATTCTAATTGGAGTGATTTTAGTAGAACTCAGCATGTATGTCGTACCGTTTATGCAAGAGATTAAATCGTTAGAAGGTCCGTTATTTGTTGTTGGAATGCTATTGTTACTTGGAATGGTATATTTTTTAAACAAAAGAAATAGTAATAATAAGGAGTGGAATCAAATGAGAAAATCATTTTCTGAATCTTTTGGAGAAAGTATAAAACAAAATGTAGGAGAGATAACTATTGATACGTCTGAAGCTATTCTTGACAGTTGTATGGACGAAGGAATAATGAAAGAATTACCAATATTAAAGTATGTTGCGACTGCGTGTAAAGTGTATGACGATATAAAGGGAAGAATCTTTCTGGCTAAAATGAGAATATTTATTCAAAGTTTTAATGCAGGTTGTGCAAGTGAAGAAGATGTAAAGAAAAGACGAGAAACGGTTAATAAGAAAAATAGAAATGAAGAATTAGCTTATATTAGTGTGATAATAGATAGTTTCCTGGATTTTGAGAAACCAGAAATACTGGCTAAATTATATTTGGCATATCTAGATCAACATATCACTTGGAACGAATTCTGTGCATATTCTGAAATTACTAATAGTTTACTTAGAATGGATATAGACTACTTAAAAAATAATCAGACCGTTTTAACGAAGAATAATATAATAACATCTGAGTTGTTGCGTCTAACTGGAAGTGGGATGATGTATAGCTATCAAAATGATTCTCCATGGGTGGATAATGGACAAGGTGGCTTTGTCGTTAAAGTTAATGATTTTGAACGTGTGAAATCTAAAGAACGAATATTTACTAGGACAGAATTTGGGGAAAAATTTATAAATATTATTCTTTCATATAAATAGTCATTTATAAATTACATTAACTATTTTCAAAATAAAGGAGGCACGACGATGGCAACAATAGAAAGTGGAGCGAGATTCGGGATTCCGATGGTGTTCTTGGTGAGTGGTGGATTCATTGCGACATGTGTGCTTGTCATTTTCGTTCGCCGATGGACAGCCGCAAAACAGAGTGGAGGTCCGTTTATGGCACCGTTTCATATCGCGCGGGGTATGTTTTACATTCACGTGGCATTCTGTTTCAAAAAGCGTCGGATTCCTCTTGCATCCATTCGCCGGATTACGATTGATTTCATGCGTGGTCGAAGGGGTGGCGGCAGCCGTTATTTCGTCATTATTGAACAAAAGGACGGCGCAACGACCATGTTCTTCATGGGGAAAAGCAAAGCAACTGATGCGCTGCTGGAAGAGTTACCTCAAGCCGTGAAGCGGTATCCAATACGAATTCAGAAGAACTAAGAATAAAAATAGCGTGAAGAAGAATGTTGATCATCAACATTCTTTTTTGTTACTTTGATTTAGTATATAAACGAGTAGTTTTGAAAACGCTTGACATTTAATCGTTCGAGCGGTAAGATGTAGTCGTCATAAAATGACACCGGTGTCAAAAAGTAAATATCTATTAGGTCAGAAAATATGGAGGTCATTATGAAACGTTTAGACGGCAAAAAAGTATTTGGTATTCGTAAGTTAAAAGTTGGAGTTTGCTCAATTTTGTTAGCGGTTTCTTTTGTGGGCGCACAAAATGTATTGGCAGAGGAAGTAGCCCCCTCTACGCAGTCAACTACAGAAGAAAACAAGCTAGTAACAACAGAGACATCGCCTGAAAAAGTTCAAGAGGATGATAAAGAGGCGAAAGAAACTCCTGTTCAAAAGGATAATCAGTTAGAAACTACGGTAGAGAATGCAATTCCAAAAGAAAATGTAGAAACTCCTAAGAAAGCTGATGCCGGTGAAAAAGTAGAAGAAGTAAATAAAGATACAAATGATGAAAAACTAAATGTACCAGCTATCGCACTTCGTTCTGTATCGGAAAGAAGTGCGAATGGGGTAGAAGCTGCTCAACCTACAACTGATACTTTAAATGTTAAAGATTTCGGTGCAGTTGGGGATGGAGTTACGGATGATCATGAAGCTATGCAGGCAGCTATCGATGCTGCATCTCAAGGACTAGGTGGAGGAAAATTATATTTCCCTGAAGGAACGTATCTTGTAAAGAAAATGGTCCAATTAAAGAGTAATATCGATATTCGTTTGCATGATGATGCAACGATTGTTAACGGAATTAATTTCCAAGGACGTCCTTCAATCGTATTTATGACGGGTCCTTTCATTAATGGAGGAGATAAGATTTTCTGGGAGCCAACAGAAAATATTAGTTTTACGGGTGGTACGATTGATATGAATGGTGCTTTGAATGAAGAAGGCACTAAACCAAAGAATTTACCGTTTATTAATTCTTCTGGTGGTTTTGCGATTGGGAATAGCTCAAATGTAACTATCCGCAATGTAACGTTTAAAGATAGTTATCAAGGGCATGCCATTCAAATTGCGGGGTCTAAAAATGTATTGGTGGATCAATCTCGTTTCTTAGGTCAAGCATTACCTAAAACGATTAAAGATAATGCGATGATTACAAAAGAGTCGATTCAAATCGAACCGATGACAAGAAAAGGATTCCCGTACGCATTAAACGAAACTGGTGTGAAGTCAGAAAATGTAACCATTCAAAATTCATACTTTGGAAAGAGTGATAAGTCCGGTGAGTTGGTAACCGCAATTGGTACGCATTATCAAGCCATTACTACTCAAAATCCTTCGAATATTAAGATTTTGAACAATCATTTCGACAACTTAGTTTATTCAGGGATTCGATTTACTGGATTCACAGATATTGTGATTAAAGATAATGTATTTGATAAAAAGACAAAGGAAGAAAGTGTTCGATACAGAGAAGATGGTGGAGCGTTAGTAAATGCCTTTAGTTACAAAAATACAGAAGATGTTCTGGACTTAAATAAGAAAGTAGTAATTACAAATAATCGATTCAATATTAAAGACCCTAAAACACAAGCAATCCGAGTAGCTAGAGATAGTGAAGAGTACTTAGGAAAAGTAAAAGATATTGAAGTAACAAACAATATCATTAATAATCAAGCTCAAGATTCTGAAGTTCCTTCAATTGAACTTCTCCGCATTAGTGATGGATTAACTGTTTCAGGGAACGTTATTAACGGCGGAAAAGATGGGATTGTCATCAATAACTCTACAGGCAGCATTACAGCAATCGATAATTCTTTTTCAAACTTAACAGGGAACTCCATTTCATTGCTAAATTCTGGAGATTATGGAAATATTTCCGTAGTAGCTTTAGGACTTGGGAATGCCGATATTCATACAGAAAATGGGAACTATCATATGATTGCAAGAAATAAAAATGGGTATTATTATCTTGCAACCTACTCCGATGATCAATTAGCTAACTTAATTGACAAAGTTGGGGAAGTAATTATTCCGATTGCACAAGGGGAACGATTTGAAAGATATCTACAGTACGAATTCCGTAAGGTTTCTGAAGAAGGCAAGAAATCCGACACCCCAGCAAAAGAAGCACTCGTTCAAGCTGAAGCAAACAGAAATCAAAAAGAATTACCACAAACAGGAACGAATAGTTATTTAGGTGCTATTGCTTCCCTTGTTGGATTAGGAGTATTTTTTGGAGTCGGAGGAGTGAAGAAACGTCATGAAAATTAAAAGCATTTGTTCTATTCAAGGTACGGCGGTTGAAAACGAAGATGCGCTTGGTAGTTTTGGAAATTTCTTTTGGGTGATTGATGGAGCCACAGATTTATATAATGCAAAAAAATCGATTGGATATTCGGTTTCTGAAGTAACGCATTTATTGTCTAAGGTGATTGCAAAACATTGTGCAGAATCAAAAACGTTAAAAGAAATATTTTCTGAAAGTATTAAGGAGGTCCGTTCGATTATAGGGTTAGATGATTTTAATCATGAAGAATATTGTAAACTGCCGACTTTCGCCTTTGTTTTTGCAAAATTAACAAAAACAAAACTGGAATACATGATTCTTGGAGATTGTGTCGTGCTCGTGAATGACAAAGAGATAACCGACCATCGTGTGGACCGTTTGTTTGATTTAGGAAAAAACGAAATTGAACATTCAAGTAAGGAAGGCGTCCAAAGAAAAACAATCTTACAAAAAATTAGAGAACTGGCCAATACGTCAAATGGATATTGGATTGGCTCGCTGGATGAATCTTGTGTGGAACATGCTATTTACGAAAGTACAGAAGTGACTAGTAATCAAATTGTATTAATGAGTGATGGCTTTTATGAGTTTTATTCTCAACATCCAGAGGAAAAGTTTGATGATTTAATTGTAATGAGAAAGCAATCACAGGAAGTCGATCCTATTTATGGAAAGAAAGATGATGCAAGTATACTAGTTGTTGATCTTTTAAAGGATTGAAGACCCTGAAATGAAGAAAATAATTGAACAACCAAATAGATTAAGAGGAGAAAATGATGCAAACAGTAATCAATAATTTTGTTGAACAAGTAATTCAATCTGGGCTGTATAAACCTATGGATTACTCATATGTAAAGAATAGAATACTTGCTCTAGTCGGAGAGGAAGGAGCTAATACATCTACAAGTGAAACGGATATAAAAAAATTAAAAGATATGCTCGTTGAATTAGCTGAGAAAAATGGGAAAGTAGGCCCCTTGGCAGAAGAAAAAGACTGTTTAGGCGCAGAGTTAATGAACTTTATTACTCCAATTCCAAGTGCTGTTAATGAAAATTTCTGGAGTACTTATCAAGAATCTCCTGAAAAAGCTGTAAATGATTTTTATCAGCTAAGTAAAGACAACGACTATATTAAATTATCAGCGATTGCTAAAAATATTGCATTCCGTGCAGAAACAAAATATGGACCGCTTGAGATTACGATTAATCTTTCTAAACCAGAAAAAGACCCTAAAACAATTGCAGCTGAGAAATTGATGAAAGCTTCGAATTATCCAAAATGTCTTTTGTGTATGGAAAATGAAGGGTATCAAGGAAGAGTAAACTACCCAGCTCGTGCGAATCATAGAATTATCCGAATGAAACTTGGAGATGAAGAATGGGGATTACAATATTCACCATATTCATATTTTAATGAGCATGCCATTTTTCTAAATACAAAGCATATTCCGATGGCGATTACTCCTAAAACATTTGAACAACTATTAGAAATTGTAGATATTATTCCGGGTTATTTTGCAGGATCAAACGCAGACCTCCCTATTGCAGGTGGCTCTATTTTAAGTCACAACCATTATCAAGGTGGAAAATACGTTTTCCCAATGGAAGTAGCGGAATGTGAAACAACCTTCGTGTTTTCAGGATTCGAAGATATTCAAGCTGGTATTGTGAAATGGCCAATGTCTGTTCTTCGATTACGTGGTAAGAATAAACAAAGAATAGTGGAATTAGCTTCGAAGATTTTAAAATCATGGCAAGGGTATACCGATTTAGAGGCAGATATTATTGCTACAACTGGAGAAATTCCGCACCATACAATCACTCCGATTGCTCGTGTAGTGGATGGTCAATTTGAAATGGATCTTGTTTTGAGAGATAATCACACATCAGAGTTACATCCAGATGGCGTATATCATCCTCATAAAGATGTTCAGCATATTAAAAAGGAAAATATCGGGTTAATTGAAGTGATGGGACTTGCGATTTTACCACCTCGTTTGAAAACAGAGTTAGAGGAAGTTGAGAAATATCTTTTAGGCAAAGATAACGCAATTGCAGATTATCATTTAGAATGGGCAGACCAATTAAAAGAAAAATACCCTAACGTTAAAGAAGAAGAGATTAATAGCGTAGTTCAACACGAAGTAGGACAAGTATTTGCAAGAGTTCTCGAAGATGCTGGCGTTTATAAGAATACTCCGTTTGGACATGAAGCATTTATGAGATTTGTTAAGTCGGTTGGAATTAATTAGGAGGAACCCCAAATGGCAATATTGGTGACAGGCGGAGCTGGTTATATTGGTAGCCATACCGTAGTAGAATTATTAAATTTAGGGAAGGAAGTCGTAATTGTCGATAACCTTTCGAACTCTAGCATCTTGGTATTAGATCGGATTGAAGCAATTACAGGGAAACGTCCTGCGTTTTACGAATTAGATGTTTGTGATAAACAAGGATTGAGAAAAGTTTTTGAACAAGAATCTATTGAGGCTGCAATTCATTTTGCAGGATACAAAGCTGTCGGCGAATCCGTGCAAAAGCCTGTAATGTATTACGAAAATAATATTATGAGCACATTAGCTCTTGTTGAAGTGATGTCAGAGTTTAATGTTAAAAAGATTGTATTTTCATCGAGTGCGACTGTATACGGCGTTCACAATCAGTCTCCCCTTATTGAGACGATGCCGACAAGTGCAACGAATCCGTATGGGTACACAAAAGTGATGCTTGAACAAATTTTAAAAGATGTTCATGTAGCAGATTCAGAGTGGAGTATTGCGTTGCTTCGTTATTTCAATCCAATTGGTGCTCATGAGTCTGGTTTGATTGGGGAAG